>Ga0111162_1078_pt1 | contig 11085 bp, 8 predicted proteins | sample DeeMarSeWOR28_12_FD_80263 | JGI IMG/M metagenome (GOLD analysis project Ga0111162, IMG submission 80263) | Nitrospira bacterium SG8_35_1 | reverse complement strand
CCGTTAAAACAGTTATGGAAAACCCATGGTGAATGGAGCCGGCAATATATGGAGCCATGTGAGGCATGAGCAATAGAAGAGCCATGAACAGAAGAGGTCCGATAAAAAGGATGATGGAATGGTAAAAGCTATCAGCTGTTCTGGCCATGATAATGAAAAGGGGTGGGAAACCATAGGCAATGGAGAATACTGATTTTGGTGGTGACAACGGTAAAAATAATAATGCCAGGACAAACCAGAGTAGCATGATGAAAATGGCGGTAAACGGCAGCAATCCTATTAATATAAAGATTGGATACGAGTAATAGGGCAGTGATTCCGCGATAAAATTATAACTATGGTTTTCAAGCCCTTGCAGCAGGAACAGGTCATCAAAAAAAGCCTTGCCGCGGAGGATGAATTCTCCCAGATACCAAGGGATAACGATAAGCCCGAAAACTATGAGCCCCACCGGGTTGGAGAACAGCACCATGAGGTCTTTCCATCTTTTCCTGATGCCAAAGAAGGCAAAGCTGACAGCAGCAGGCAGCAGGAGAGCAATAAGCCCTTTGGTCAAGACCCCAAGTGCTGCAAACATGAATGACCAGTATATATGTCTTCTGTTGCCCGAATGATAAAATCTGTAAATATTCAAAAGGGTTAAGGTAAGGAAAAGGTTGAGCAAAACTTCCGGAGTAGCAGCCCTTCCTATAAAAGTGACAAGAAGTGAACCGCTCATGAACAGGGCACCATGCCAGGCGGTAGCGGTGTCGTAAAAGCGCCTGGCAAAGAGAAAGACCGACACTACCCAGAGCAGGGCTGCTATGGCTGAAGGAAGACGCAGGGCACGTTCATTCTGTCCTAAAACCTTTATGCTTGCCGCCTGGGCCCAGTAAAACAAGGGTGGCTTATGGAAAAAGGGCATGCCGTTTAACAGGGCAACAGTGAAGTCCTGGTTAACCATCATTTCCCGCGTCACTTCACTGTATGCCCCCTCATCAGCATCAAAAAGAGGTGCATTTCCCAAATGGGCAAAAAAACTGAGGAAAATCAGCAGAAATAAAACCGGTAAGTATTTCGAAATGCTAAAGGATTCCGGCGTCATGAGGGATATTCATAAAGTTTCAGCATTATAAGGTATCATCATGCACGGTTAAGGGGTCAGCCGTGCCAAGAATACCATGAGCCATGGAAAGGTGACCAATTGCATTCCATTTTATGCCTAACAGCCGGCAGCCATACGAATCAATGGCGACAGGGTCATAACCGGCGGCCAAACGATGGGGTGGCGGTTCACAGGTCGGGCCCCAGAGATGCGCCTCCTGCATGCCGATGGTGGCGTCAAGCAGGGTAAAATCAGGGGTTCTATAGCGGTTCAGGTCAAATACAGCCTCCTGGATATTTTGATGAAAGGCTGCCTTTTTCCAGTGCCCTCCCTGCTGAAAGTGTGCCGGCGGGGCCAGGCCTATCATGTTTTTCATTGTCAGTGTTACCCCTGCCAGGCTGTGTGCCTTGAGCACCGGAACGGAAATAAGAAAACTTTCAAAGACTATTTGCGGCAGGTACATTTGCGGCCAGCGGGAATAGTTGCTGTTTTGTAAATGGACAAGAGGGGCCTCATTGAGATCCATGAGGGTGACATGGGGCAGCTCAGCAAGCCGATTGTACCCCAGGGCCTCAAATATCTGCCAGGTATTGTTGGAAGAAGAGCCACACCCTTCACCGATGATAATTTCAAGGCCGGGGCAGGATGAATGAATGTGGGCAACCAGAGCTGCAACAAGTTCTACCGGGGTGGTAATGGGGGGAGGCTGAGGTTCAACCAGATTCGGCTTGATAATAATTCTTTTTGCAGAATTAAGCCGTTTTAAAAGGCCTGCTGCATCGAGTAGACGGGGGACACTTTTCTGCCAGGAGCTGAAGCTGAAACTATAAACTGTACCTTTGTCTTGGGATGTGAGCATTTTGTTTATTGGGCTATGTTGTGGTTGAGAGCGAATCTTTTCAAGTTGCCATAATCTCCTCAGGAGATTTTCCTCAGGTTAGGCTGCAATGGCCGAAGCAGCCGCAGGTGTCCAATTATTTCTTTTGTTTCGTGCGGGCAACAGCTTCAAGTCCTTTGAGCAGGACAAAGCGGCCCAGGGGGACAACCTTGCATGGAAAACTTTTTACAAAGAGAGGGTTGTCGCATAACCCACCAGAAAGATAACCTGCAAATCGGTAAGCATTAATTGCGATTCCCATGACAAACCGGGCCACCGCTTCAGAATCGGGAGTTCCTGAAACAACTGCATCAAAGATGCGGCTCATGCCCAGGACTCCACAGGTTACAGAAAAAGGCCGGGTAGGGATCGGTAGTACATGGTAATCAAGATCATAGTATCGGGCCAGCAGTTCGATGGTGAATCCCATTGAGGCCCCACACTCACTGTTCCATCCCATATCATGTAAACGCCCGTCAATGTAATGGATGAATTTAATGTCGCGGCTGCCGCAGTCAAGCAGGATAAAATTATCCTCAGCTATCAGCTGTTCACCGCCCCGGGCCAGAACTGTCAGTTCGTTCACATACCAGTCGGAGAAACGCTTGCCGTTATGACCCGTTGCAATTGACACCCTGTGCGCATGGGTCAGTTGCTTGCTTGGGATAATATAAGGCTCAAAAGCTGCGGAAGACAGGTCAAGAAACTTGCTGTATGAGGTGCCAAAATCACCGAGAAGCATAATCGAGTTACAAGTGGTTAAAGTTACAAGTTATGAGTGCCTAAAGTGCCTAAAGTTTGTTGAACCGTTTGAAATGGAGTGTTGGAGTATTGGAGTACTGGTTTAAGAATAACAGATTTAGAAGTTGTAGTTTCCAGTACTCCAACACTCCAATATCTTTCATTATCTTTCCCCTAGAACCCTTGTTACAGCTTCACCCCCGACAGTTCGAGAAAGGCCTGTATCTTCGCCTTGGCGCTGCCGCCAGCCGTGACATCACTGTCCAGGTAGAGGCCATGGGGATGTTTCAGGGCCAGGTGTCGGGCAATAGCTGTTTTGGCGCAGAAAGACTGGGCATAAAACACGGTTGGAATATCAGGATTATAAAGGAGTTCGAGGTCATGGTCAGCAGGTGTTTTGTTCTCCATGCATCGGGTCCAGCCGTAAATATGGGTCGTATCGGGGAAAAGGTCAAGTATGGAGAAATCTCTGGGCGGCACACCCCAGAAACCGGCTGTTGGAATACATGCATTCGGAGGGTCGCCTGGTTTTGCAGCTTTTTTTACCCCTGCGGTAATACGTTCAAATTTCTGTATCAGATTCATTCTGCACTGGCTCACAGGTGTTCCAAAACCTGTCATATCCTCATTTCTGGTTTTATATACCGGTATGGCAAGCATATCCTGCAAAACTGTTGCTACATGCAGGGCGCAGTCGCATTTTCCGGGTCCGACATCAATATAGATAACATCAAGATTAAGATGGATAACATTTAAGATTACGGTGCGCAGAATGGCACAGTAGACCCTGGGCAGGTAGGGGGAAGTGAGTTCTATGTCTGCCGAGATCATAGGTGTGTCAAGATCATGTATTGTTATGTTGCGGTCGTTCAGTTCCTTGATGACCGCAAGCGGCGGCATGCCGACAATGCCGGCGGTGGAGTAGTTGTCATTCATAGCTGGTATAAGGTATACGTTACGGGTTACGAGTGCCTCAAGTTTGTAGAATCGGTTGAAATGGAGTACTGGAGTGATGGAGTAATGGTTTAAGAATAGCTGGTTTAGAAGTTGTAGTTTCCAGTACTCCAGTACTCCAGTACTCCAACACGCCAATATCTTTCATTATCTTTCCCCTCGCTCCCTAGAAACCTCGGCTCCTTGAACCCTCTTCTTCTCACCTGTCTTCCTGCAGAATGAGATACGTCCCAATTGCTGCGATCAGCAGATGTACGGACCAGGCTGCAATAAAAGGATTGATAACTTCTGCCTTGGCAAAAGACTGCAGCACAGACCAAGCTCCCCAGGCGCCAAAGGCCAGCCCACAGCTTAAGGGTATGGCAAGCGAGAGGTCCCTGCCCCATTTATGATGGGCGATTAAAAGGAGGGGGAGTCCAAGCATGAGAAGCGGTATGCCTAGGAAGATAAACGATATGCGCTCAAGTAATTTCAGTCCGGCCTCGGTTCCACGTATGCCCTTGTTCTCCCTGGAGAGTAAGAAGAGTTCAGAAAGCGACATTTCATTTATTTTATATTCAGAAAGAAAAAAGTCTTCAGGAACAACTTTAAGTGGAAAACTTGTTTCCGCAAAGGTTGTCACACTATAATCCCCGGCAGCTGTTTTCTGTTTTATACGGCTGTTTGAAAATGTCCACTTCCCGTTATTCCAGAAAGCGGCGTCTGCAGTCAGAAGCGTCTCCAGGCTGTAATTCTCATCCCAACCGGTATAAATAAAGGAATCAAAACGGTTGTCGGCCTGTTCATGCTTTTCAAATGAATAAAAGCCCTTTTCATCCTTGTAGTAGAAACGGTTTTTCCTGATAATTCCCTTGGGCTTTTCCTGCCGGACCTGGACATAGAAGATTTCATTGCTGCTTGAGGTTGTGGGAGGCACAATCCATTCTGCAAAACCCAAAGTCAGCAGCGTGAAGACAACGGCGGTGCCGGTAAGAGGGAAAGTGATGCGGAATGTATGAATCCCAACCGCCTTTAATGCAAGTATTTCACCGTGGTGGTTTAAGAGGCCCAGAACAATAATGCCGCCCAAAAGAATGATGACCGGGGTCAGCTGTTCAATTATCAAGGGAATTTTTAGCACAAAGTATTTTGCCGCCAGGCCAAGGCTTTTTTGATTTTCGACAAAGTCGTCGACCCGCTCAAAAAAGTCTATCAGGACATACACGGTCACCAGGGCTGTCATCACCAGTATCAGGTTCTTGGCAAACTGTATGAAAAGGTAACGGTCAAGGAGAATCATGGCCTTATCCCAAGCGTCTGCGGAACCTGCTGGAAACAGCATAGGTTATGTCGTAGAATTTTTCCATGTAAGTACTGTAGGTCTCACCGGCCACACTCTGGATAAATAACATTGTCAGGATCAGAAAAATGAGGTTTGGGAGCCACATGGCAATCGCAGCAGGCAATAGTTGTGATTCGCTGACAGTTTTGGCGCCGGTCAGTAAGACATAATAAAGTATGAAGGTGGCAAGCCCAAGGGGAATACCAATGGTCTTGTGTCTGGGGCCTGATAGAAACCCGAGGGGAAAACCGAGAAGTGTGAGAATAAAGCAGCTAACCGGCAAGGCAAGTCGTTTATGGAATTCATTCAGATAATTAATGGCTTTTGGTGAATTTCTGCCAAGCCGGTCCGCCTCTGACAACAGTTCACTCTGCTTCATGGTTGATTTGCCCAACCTGGCTAGCGGGTTGGTTTGCGGGGCTTCCAGGGGCAGACGCATATCATAGCTCTCGAAATCTATAGTCTGGACCGCATCTGATGAACCGCGGTTTAAAATACCATTGTGCAGTGAAATGGAAAGAGTGCCGCCAGCAGTATCGGCAGAAATTATCCCGGTCTCAGAGATTATGGTTGCCGGGTGTTGCGAATCCCTCATGTCAGAGATATAGACACCGTGCCATGTCTTGCTCTCCTGGTCAATACGGTCAGCATACAAAACAATATCCCCAAGATTTTCGCTGAAACGTTTTTCATGCATAGACTTTTCAATCCTTTCCTTGGCAAGCTGAAAGGCAAGTTCCACCTTTGCCCTGTTACCTGCCGGAATAAGGTAAATGGAAAAAAGGCCGGTAAGTAAAGCGGTGCAGATGGCAACGAGGATAACAGGCGGCAGCATCCTGTAGAGACTGATACCGCTTGCCTTTAAAACCATGAGTTCGTTTTCATTGTTGATATGGGTCGTGCCCAGAATGACCCCCATCATGCTTGACATGGGCAGGGCAAAGAGCAGGAGCTGCGGTGTAAAATAGGCATATAACCTGATAAAATCGTCCAGGCGGATGTTATAATCCAGGATTATATCGAGAATAGGGATGAGCTTACTCAAGAAAAGAATACAGGTTAAGATAATAAGGCTTGCATAAAGGGGGGCCAGGACCTGGTTGATCAGGTATGTATAGAGCAGTCTGGGCATAAGGTTGTTTTTACGGAATGAGTTTCAACAGAAGATCTAAAGCCTTATTCATGTAAAGTATAATATCAAGACTGATTATAGTGTGCGGACTTGTTGTGCTAAGCTATAACCTCCCAGGTTTATTGATACTATTTAATGAAAATAGTGTAACAGGGCAAAGGGCCCAGTGCAAGCATAATGGCATGAGGCCGTATGCTCATAAAGCAGCTGAAATCGGTAATGGCAAATTACATGAAATCGTTTAAGGCCGGCAGCTGCAGCTGCAATTTCGGGAACAGATTTAAGATCCATTTCCTTTTAGGAAAGAACCAATGCGACTCTCAGTCATACCAGGGTAAAGGGCCTGAGGCTTGACATTGTATTCAAGACATTGTATGCCGTGTGGCGGTTGTGAAGTAAAAAATGTAATTAACCTGGAGGTAAAGTTGCTAGGTGCAAGTGTTTAGCGCATCATAAGAATCAGCCGCTTGCAGAGGAGCATGCCACAGAACACCAGCAATATACCGAAAACATTGCTGATTGTTACATAGGCCATGGCGCTTTTCCAATCGCCGATCCTGAACAACTGAAAAGTTTCCCGGGTGAAGGTGGAAAAGGTTGTAAAGCCTCCCAAAAGACCGGTAAAAACAAAAAGGCGCCACTCATGGGACCAGTGGGTCTCATCGAACAGGCACCAGATAAATCCTATGAGAAATGAACCGAGAAGATTGACAACAAGAGTTCCTGCAGGGAAAACCGGCCCGGTAAAACGCTGCACTAATAGAAATATTCCGTGGCGGCAAGCAGCTCCGATAGACCCTCCTGCCATTATTGCTAAGATGTTGAGCATAAATATTTTTTTGCCGGTAAATGATGTCAAGAATATGGGGAATTGGAGCTACACTTACCATTCAGGGCCTTTTCCGTCAAGCAAAGCATTGCTGAAGTATCTATCGTTCTCAACGCCACAACCTGAGGAATGTATATGCAGTCTTTGGTTAAGCTGTATCACATAGAAGCAAGGCCGCCCAGCCTGGGGGATAATACAGGCGACCTGGACAGGCTGCAAAAAGTCCTGTCAGGGTATTTCCGGGGCCTCCATCCCGTTGTGCCGATTTCACGTCTGGGACTGGTTGCAGAAGCATTCAGGTCATCAGGATTCAAAGGTCATGCCCTGGTAATTCATTATCCGGGCGGTCCCCAGCTTGTTGATTTTTTGGAACAAGCCCCTGACATGTTGTTGGGCATGGCGCTTGATCTTGGTACTACACATCTTGAGGCCTCATTGCTGGACCTCTTAAGCGGCAAGGTTCTGGGGCAGTCTGCCGTGGAAAACAGACAACTGGAATTCGGTGCAGATATCCTGACCCGGATCCATTTTGCAGCAACAAAAGTCGGCAGACAAACCGGATTAGACCTGCTGCATGAGCGGGTAATGGAGTCCATTCAAGTTCTGGCTCTTAAATTGACCGAGCCGATCAAGATGAAACCGGCCCAGATAATGGCCTTGTGCGTCTCAGGAAATACTGCCATGACCCATTTCTTTCTGAAACTGGATCCCTATCATCTTTGCCGCGAACCGTATATTCCGGTGGTTAACAGCCCGGATTCTTTTGCAGCCTCGGCCCTCGATTTAGACCTGCATCCGGCAGCCATTGTCTCGGTCATGCCGAGTATCGGCAGCTATTTCGGCGGAGACCTCATATCAGGTATCCTTGCCAGTAATCTTGACAGGCAGGAAGAAACCAGCATGCTGATCGATGTTGGCACCAATGCTGAAGTAGTTGTAGGAAACCGGGACTGGCTTATTGCCTGCGCCGGTGCTGCCGGTCCTGCCCTGGAGGGAGGCGTGGCTCGTATGGGCATGCGCGCAGAACCAGGGGCCATAGAACATTGCACCTTGGACCCAGACAGCGGCAGGATTGATTATCAGACCATCGGTGGGCTGCCGGCCAGAGGCATATGCGGCTCAGGTGTTATAGACCTCGTTGCAGGACTCTATCTTGCCCGGATTATCGATATCCGCGGCAAGTTCAGGTCCGGTCAGCCGCAGGCTGAAGGGCGTCTGTTTCTGCAGGGAGACACCCTGGCCTATGTTGTGGTGCCTGAAGAGGAAACCGACCTTGGGGAGCCTATTTTACTGAGCCAGGTGGATATTGACGCCCTGATGCGCTCCAAGGCTGCCATGTACTCAATCCTGGCCACCATAACCAACCAGGTGGGTGTATCATTTCATGATCTGCACCGGATCTATGTCGCAGGAGCCTTTGGCAAACATATTTCTCCCAGGCAGGCAATAGTTCTGGGCATGTTGCCGGACCTGCCCCTGGAGGTATACCAGCCGCTTGGCAACAGCTCCCTGGCAGGCGCCGAATTGATGCTGACCGATGAATCAATCCGGGAGCGATGCCGTAAAGTGGTGTCCAAGGTCACCTATGTTGAATTGAACGTCAACCAGGAATTCATGATCCGCTTCTCCGGTTCCCGTTTTATACCGCACACCGACCATGCCCTTTTTCCATCTGTGCCTTTTTATGGAGATTCCTAACCCAACCAATCTATACACTTCTCAAAAATAGTTTAATAATTTATACGGGTTAAAACGTTACATTGGAGCCAACTTGCAACAGGCACATAACCCGTGTTATTATATATTATTTGTGGAAATAAATGTCCCCATGCTGAAAGGGGTATGATATATAGGTACGGAACCCTTGAAAGTTAATAAGCAGAAAGTCGGCAAGTACAACAGGTATTGTACAGTGACCAAAAATACTGCAAAGGAGCGGCTGCGCCAGTTCTGGGATGTTTTCCAGAAGGATGATGATGTCCTGGTGGTTATCAACGCTGATCCTGATGCACTGGCATGTGCCATGGCGGCTAAACGCCTTTTGCGCTACCGGGTAAAAAGCATAACCATAGGCTATCCCAACGAGGTAAGAAGACTGAGTAATATCGCCATGATGGATTTACTCAAGATCCAGGCGGAAAGACTGCAGAACCTCAAACTTAACGATTACACCAAAAAGGTGATGATTGACTCGCAGCCGCCCCACCTCCCGATTTTTGAAAATATTAAATGTGATGTGGTCATTGACCACCATCCGATCACCAACAGCTGGAAGGCAACCCATGTGGATATCAGGCCAGACTATGGCGCCGCCTCCTCAATCATGGTGGAATACCTGCGGGCCGCGGAATTGAAACCGTCGGTATATCTTGCCACAGCGCTTTTTTATGCCATTAAGGTCGATACCCATAATTTTGAGAAAAAAGCACGTATCGCAGATGCTATTTCTTTCCGGTATCTTTTTGATATTGCCAACCAGAATCTGGTGCGTAAGATTGAACTCTCCGAACTGCGCCTCTCTGAATTGGGGTATTTCAAGACAGCCCTTGCCGAGATGAAGGTGAGCAAAAGACGGCTTTATGCCCACGTGGGCAGGGTGCGAAGCCCGGATATACTTGTTATTATTGCAGATTTTCTTAACCAGGTGCATGATATATCCTGGGTGTTTGTTTCAGGCATTCATGGTGAAAGGCTGGTGGTCATATTCCGTTGTGACGGGTATAAGAGAAATGCCGGCAAGCTGGCTGCCAAGACCTTCGGAGATATTGGGTCGGCCGGGGGACACCGGGAAGCGGCCAGGGCGGAAGTGCCGCTGAAGAATCTTGATCTGCAGGACAATGTATTTACAACCGATACATTAAAGAAAATTACAACTAAACATTTATAGTTACGTTTCATTCCAGCCTGTTGGCTGATGATATAATTCATTTGTAAACCTCTGTTTTAGGGGCGTTATGAAGCTAAAGCCAAGAACACTAGCCATGATTCTTGCCGGTGGTCGGGTTGATGATCTCACAGTTCTTACCTTCCATCGGCCTAAATCTGCTGTCCCTTTTGGGGGTTTTGCCAGGGTAATCGATTTTCCCCTGAGCAACCTGATGAATTCCGGCCTGGATCGGGTGGCGATCTTAAGCCAGTACCGCAGCTATTCCCTCATAAACCATATCGGCATCGGTGCAGCCTGGGAGATGATCGGCCGTTACCGAGGCATATCTGTCCTGCCCCCCTATATAGGTTATGGCAATTCCCAGTGGTACAGGGGGTCTTCGGATGCTGTCTATCAGAATCTTGATTTTGTCCAGTATATCAATCCAGAGCAGTTGCTTATTCTTTCCGGAGATCATATATACCGTATGGACTACCGGGAAATAATCAACTATCACCGGGAAAAGGACGCCGATCTCACCATGGCCTGCATCAAGGTGCCGATGCGCGAGGCCCACCGTTTCGGATTGGCCGATATTGATGAAGAAGACGGCGATTTAGGCGGCAGGGTATTGCGCTACAGGGAAAAACCTGAAAACCCTGAATTCAATTGGGCCTCGTTAACGGTGTTTTGTTTTAAACCGACAGTGCTTTATAAAATACTTGAAGCAAATATCAAGGAAGATGCCTCATATGAATTTGGTCGTGATATCATACCAAGAATGATGAATGAAAATCTCAGGGTGTATGGCTACAAGTTCAGGGGGTACTGGGGATATACCCGAACCATTGAAGAATACTGGCAGACAAATATGGACCTGCTTGGCCCAGATCCGAAAATAAAATTTGCAGACTGGAATATACGAACCAATATGGAACATCGGGGAATCGGGGACTGCCAGCCTCTGAAAATCGGTGATAATGCCCGGATTTCCGACAGCCTCATTTATAACGGCTGTATCATTGAGGGCGAAGTTGAGCACTCCATCCTGTTTCCCGGCACCCATGTTGAAAAAGGAGCCAGGGTGAAGGATTCGGTACTTTTCTTCAAGAATGTGGTAGGCAAAGAGGCGAAGTTGGACAAGGTAATAAGCGACGTCAACACAACCTTTGGCAGAGGGGTCAGGATCGGGACAGAAGGCAAACCAGGCCCCAAGGAGGCGTCTGTCATAGGTTGGAATAACTTTATCAAGGCCGATACAATAATTGGTTCAAAGTGTAT
>Ga0111162_1042_pt1 | contig 11211 bp, 10 predicted proteins | sample DeeMarSeWOR28_12_FD_80263 | JGI IMG/M metagenome (GOLD analysis project Ga0111162, IMG submission 80263) | Nitrospira bacterium SG8_35_1 | reverse complement strand
GGCGGGGTCCAAGCAGCTCCAGTTCAATCCGCCCTTATTAGGGCTCTGCAGGACGGCATCGTCACCGGTCCGGAGCCTCTCATTAAAAGACATTACAACCGAACCCACTTCTGCAGTATAGACCGGTCTTTTTTCGCAGCCAGGATTTTTTCCCTGCAGTGGCACATTACCCAGGCCTGCGACCTGCACTGCCGTCACTGCTATGACCGTTCGCAGTACAGGTCACTGTCCCTGACCCAGGAAACAGCCATCCTCGATGACCTGGATGAGTTCTGCTCTTCACATAATGTCCATGGCCAGGTGACATTTACCGGCGGCAACCCTTTGCTGCATCCGAACTTTACAAAACTTTACCAGGAAGCTGTGAACCGGGGCTTTACCACTGCCATTCTGGGAAATCCGACCAACAGGGATAAGATTGAGCGGCTCAATGGTATACAGCCGCCCGCCTTTTACCAGGTCAGCCTGGAGGGCTTGGAAAAGCACAATGATTATATGCGCGGCCAGGGCCATTTCAGAAAGGTTATGTCTTTTTTGGACCTGCTGCGGGAACTTGGTGTTTTTTCCATGGTCATGCTTACCCTGACCCGCGATAACATGGACCAGGTATTACCCCTGGCAGAAATACTTCGTGATAAAACCGATCTGTTCACCTTTAACAGGCTCTCTCTGGTTGGTGAAGGTGCAAATCTTGTTGCAGTTGATCCAGAGGAATACCCGGGTTTTCTCCGGTCCTATGACGAAGCGTTTGGCTCAAATCCCTGCCTGGGCATCAAAGATAACCTGCTCAATATCGTCCGCCGGGAAAAACAACACCCGCTGTTCGGAGGTTGCACAGGATTCGGCTGCGGCGCCGCCTTTAATTTTATCACAGTCCTGGCTGACGGTTCGGTGCATGCCTGCCGCAAGTTCCAGTCGCCCCTGGGCAACATCCTGGATAGTTCCTTAAGTTCAATTTACCACTCTGAAGCTGCCGAACGATACAGAAGAGGTGCAGCGGAATGCAGTGACTGTTCAATAAGGCCGGTGTGCGGCGGCTGCCTGGCAGTGGCCTATAGCCATGGACTTGATATTTTCACGCAAAAAGACCCGTACTGCTTTATAGATTCCAAAACGTAAGTTACTGTTTTTTCATGACCAGCCGGTTTCATATTAGAAATTTCGTCCGCAATGTTTTGGGCTGTACATGTCCTGACAAGATTTTTGAGCAGATAGAAGACAAACAGGTTGCATCGTTCTCCTCGCCCCATACAAGGAGTCTCACAATTGGCGGGAGACTGCTTATTTTTATCTGGCATGTCAAGGACCGGGAAAGTTTCAAGTCAGGCCTTCTTGCCATGCTTGCAGCAGGTAAAAAAGAACGGGATGAGCGTGGATTAAACAGGTTCAGGGCAGTACTGGCAATTGCTGTCACCCCGCATGATATTGAAACCGAAGCACAATCATATTTTAAGCAGTATGCAGGTGATGATAACCGCATGCACATTCATGTAGTCTCTTCAGTCGCTCTTCGGGATATATAAAGACTTAGCCGGAAACTTTTCATCCATCAGCTTGACAAAAACCCTTCCAGTGCAGAAATTTTTTAATAGGAAGAGCAAGGTGTATGGATACAGAGAAAAATCATCTTTGCTAAAATCATAAAAAGTTACGGCAGGGGGTGACGACAATGAAGAGTACAGAATATGACCCCGCCGACACCGATTGTGTAGTCAGTGCCGCGAATTACCTGGAAGTAAGCGAGTTTGCAATATTCAGTGATGCGTATACTGCCTGGTATGGGAAAAATGCCCCGGAAAAACAGGTGGAAAAAGTTTTTGTCCAGTACTTGCAGGAAAATAAGGTGCCATTCTGGGTGCGTAATTATGCCAGGAGCCGGGTTCCTGAAGAACCTCTCACCAGTCAAACCACCGAGGATTCACGCGCAGCGAACAATTTACTCTACCTTGCATCAGTTATTGCTGAATATGCGCTGTTGGCCTGTTACCTGTTAATTCGGTGAGTATCACCCAGGACCCAGAGACACCACTTATCCAGCCTTCTCCGTTCAACAAATGGGGGAGGAGAGGTTGGCAGGGAAGCCAGGAGCTTTTCTTCCGCTCCTGGTATAAAACCGGACAATATGTATAACCGAGCCTGCCAGAATAACTGATTCCTGAATAAGGCCGCAAGCAGTTCATGGTGCAGGTTGGCCATGAGCACATCAACCTGTATTGGAGGAAGTTCTTCCCTGAGGTCAATTTCTGCGATCCGGATTTTATCTGCAACATTATTAGATATTGCATTCTGCTTGGCAACTTCACATGCCAGGCGGTTATGATCAACGGCCATTACAGAGGATGCCCCCAGCTTGGCACCGGCAATGGCAAGCAGACCCGTACCGCAACCCAGGTCCAGCCCTGTAAATCCTTTCGGGAGTTTTGTGTGACTGCTGACAAGGGCTTCCAGGCAAAGACGGGTGGAAGGGTGAAAGCCATTGCCAAACACAACACTGGGATCGATCTTAATATCAGCCTGTAGCGGGTCCCAAACCGGAGCTATTGTCAAAGGGCCAACGGTAAAAGTCTCGACTTCCCGGCCCATTTCCCAATCATCGTAATCCAGGTCTGCCTGGTAAAAAAGGCGGCAGGATTTCTGGCGACAAAGTTCCTGAACCAGCTGATCCTTGGGCGAATGAAATATTAAAATTGTTTTACCGTCTTCTTCCCATGTGCCGATGAGATCCGGATCATCAATCCGCAGGAATCCGCCGCCGTCAACATGATAGGTATATATTCTGGAGTATTTTGTGTAGGGAGGCCTGAGCATACTGTCACTTCATTATTGTAAATATGGAGGTGGTCATGCGAGATCATCCAAATGTCCTTTTATCAGTTACTCCTCCGGGTTCAAAAGAATTTTGATCTGAAATTGGTTTATATCTGAATAATTATTTGTTTTACATATTTTTTTTGTTTTCGTAATGTTTCTGCCAAGGCTTATGGTTTTACCCGGATACAGCAGATAAAGAAAATACTGGTAGAGAAGGATGGAAAACTACAAACTGGTACTGCCTGAACATCTCAATCATTATGGCTATCTATTTGGCGGCCATCTCCTGAAGTGGGTTGATGAAGTGGCCTGGATCGCGGCCAGTCTTGATTACCCCGGCTGTAATTTTGTCACCATCGGCATGGACAAGGTGGAGTTCAAAAAAAGCGTCAAGCAGGGGGCCCTGCTCAGGCTGGAGGTAAACAGGGCCAGGGAAGGGAACAGCTCGGTACAGTATAGTGTCGAGGTGTATCGCCATGATATAAAAAGTGGTGATGATGAGCCCATTTTTACAAACAATACCACCTTTGTCTGTATTGACAGTCAGGGTAAAAAGTGCCGCCTTAACATATGATCATAGTAAAGCGGCAATAATTTATTCACCGGTTTAATGTGGGACCGGATGGTTGCAGTCGGGGACGTTCATGTCCGAGATCGGGCTCGCCGCAATGCAAAAGGATCCACTGCCGGGTTTTATCCCGCAAATGAAGGGCTGCGGCCCAGGTATCCTGTTCCTGGCCAGTGGGGGGGGATTCAGGGTAGATGGGATTACCAATGGTCACTGATATTGCGCCATGACGTGGAAACCAGGAACCGGCACGCAGTATTGAGCGGGTCCCTCTGATAGCAATAGGCACCACCGGAATGCCTACCTGGGCGGCAGTCTCAAAGGCCCCCATTCTGAAAGGCAACAGGCCGGGCATGCGCATGAATGTCCCCTCGGGAAAGAAAAAGAGGGAGCGTCCGGCCCAGCCTTTTTCAGTCAGCACTTTGGCATCCTGCAAACCCTTCTGCTGATCAAAGCGTTCAACGAACAGGGTGCTTATGCGCTTGAGCAGAATATAGATAAGGGTTTTGGTTTTCAGTTCTGCCTTGGCAATGAAACTCAAGGGGCGGTTGATAACAGCGGTGAGGACATAGACATCAAGGTAACTGGCATGATTGGATACAAAGATACACGGCTTGATTTTATCCGGGAATTTATCAGGCCCCTGCAGCCTGATATTCGTTCCGGTGAGGCCGGCAAGAATCCTGACCGCATTACGCATCACTGCCCATCTGAGCTTTTCAGAGGGAAGAGTTAAAACCAGAATACCAACAACAGGGGCGAGGAGATAATAGAGCAGCCAGCACCAGGAGGCATACAATGTTGCTTTTATCTGCTGCAGGCCGCTGCGCAACCTGGGCTGGAATCCTTTCAGGGTGAAGCGGGCAACCTGTAGCCAGACAGCCTGCTGCGGTTTGCCGATGAGGCCGTGCTCGTAAAAGTCCCTGCTGGCGGTGCGCCTGATTTTGCCGCTGGAAGTTTTTAATACAGTATTGGGAGGTGCCAGAACAACCTCGTCCGGCGGTGTTCCCACCAGATCCGTAACAATGGTGTTAATCGTGGATCGTATCTGATCCAGAGCCTGCTGCTCCTTTTTTCGGGTTTCAGCCAGGATAATGAGGCGTTCGGTGCCGCTGTCAGAAGACTCGGAACCGAATACTGCAACGCTGCCGTCACGAATTCCTTCAACCTTGCCGACGGCCTCCTCAATTTCCACTGGATAAATATTGCGGCCGGCCCTGATGATAATATCTTTTGAACGTCCCGTTATATAAACGTTGCCTTCTGCCATATAAGCTTTATCACCTGAGTCCAGCCACTCGCCGTGGAACAGTTCTTTGGTCTTCTCAGGGTTTTTGAAATATCCGGTTGTTGTTGAAGGGCCGGTGAACTGCAGGCTTCCTTCCCTGCGTTCCGGGAGTTCCCGGTCCGTTGCATCTGCAATCCTGATCTGATGTCCCGGCAGCGGTTCTCCGCAACTGACAAATTCCAAGCCGCCGGGTTCTGATTCTCCCACCGGGACTGCCTCCCCGGAATCCATAAAGGTATCACGTTTTATTCTGTCAATTTTTACGGTGCTGCCCGGTTTGGGAAAGGCAAGACCTACTGATGATTCCGCCAAACCATAAACAGGCAGCATAGATTCCGGCTTGAAGCCATAACCGGAAAATCTCTTGATGAATCGCCTTATGGTGACCGGGTTCACTGCCTCAGCACCGTTGCAGGCAATTCGCCATGAACTGAGGTCCAGCCCTTCAATTTCCTTATCATCAATGCGTCGCAGGCACAGTTCGTAGGCAAAATTGGGGGCGGCGGAAAGTGTGCCGCCGTATTTATGAATTGCCCAAAGCCAGCGCTGCGGCTTTGCTATAAAGGCAAGGGGCGACATGATGATGAGTTGGCAGGCAAAATGAAGACTCCCCAACCAGGCCCCGATCAGCCCCATGTCATGATAGAGCGGGAGCCAGCTGATGAAAACATCATCATGGGTTACATTGAGAACCTTTGCCATGGCCCTGATATTGGCCAAAAGATTTGCGTGTGTAAGTACAACACCTTTGGGCATGCCCGTGCTGCCGGAGGTATATTGCAGAAAGGCGATGTTTTCTTTGGCGGGCACAGGTTTAATGAAATCGGGTAAAGCTTCCCTGCCGGCCCGGGATAATTCGGGCAGGGTCACAACATGACGCAGGTTGACAACATGGGCGTGCATGAATTTGGCAAACCGTTTTGCCTCATCCACTGTAACCATGATCCTGGCAAAACAGTTATTGGCGATAGCACTGTGCCGCAGGAGGTGCTCTTCAATCTGTTTGAGTCGGCCCGGTGGGTAAACGGGTACCGGGATGGAGCCTGCCAGAAGGACACCGAAAAATGTGAAAAAATATTCACGTCCCGTAGGAAGCATGATAAGGACGGACTCACCGGGCAGCAGCCCTAAATGCTGCAATCCGGAGGCAACCAGTTCTGCTCCCTGCCATAATTCTCCATAGGTGATAACATCATCCTTGTCATCGTCGCTGTAAAGACGGATATGGGGCCGGTCAGGATGGTTCTGTACGTGCCATTCGAGAACTTCGACCAAGGTCTCCGCCAAAAGTGGAGTTTCCTCAACCTCATCAAGCTTTATGGCTGCAATATCCTGTGCCACTGTTTCGCGTTTTGCGATGCCTGAGCTTAAGACAGCCCGCAGAAGATCACGAACTGTATCAACAGTTGCAAGAATCTGTTCCGGGAGTGTAATGTTGAAAGACTTTTCAATGCGTGCCAGAAGCTCCACCTGGGCAAGGCTGTCCAGACCTAGGTCACGGTCAAGGGAGCTGTCCAGTACAGCTTTGCCGGATTCTTCCTGCCCGGGATGGATCTCAGCCAGCAGGCCTCTGATTATTTCAAGCAGTCTGGTGGCAGTTTCTGTGGTCTTGCCGGCAGTATTTTTGTCTAGCGAATTTTCCAAAGTGTAGTCCAGCTATTTGACTGGGAAATCATTCTTTTCAGCAAGATGTCATCAGGAAGTTCATGGTAAAGCTGAGCTGAAAATTTTTGCCAGGGATTCGGAAAAGAATGGCTAAGGCAAATGTCATTGTAAATTGAATGATCCAGTCATTCAATTGGAAAATTATATAATGAAATGGATTTTTTCAGCCGGGAACTCAACCTGTCCACTGTCCGCAGCTGCTGCAGCCAGTTCAAATTCAGCAATAACAGGGAGGTGGTCGCTTGCCAGCCTTGTTATCCCCATCCAGCAGCGCTTTCGTTTGATGAGTTTCATGGGACCGCGATAGAAGATTTTATCAAGACCGCCGGTGGGTGAAAAAGAAGGGTAGGTCAGGTATGGATTATGATATCCACTGCTGTGGTTGCTGGCACATTCAAAGTTTAATATATCGGTAAAAATAGGGGCCAGCAGGGTTCGCCAGTCGTTTAAATCACCACCAACCAGGCAGGGATTGTCAGGAGTCAGAGAGCTGAATTCTTCGGAATGGATAAGAATACCGACCTGGCGCACCCTTTCCTGAGATGAAAGGCCCAGGTGCAGATTAAATACTTCAAGATTCTGAGAAAAGTCAGAGGAGTTATTTATCGCGATGGTGGAATGCAGGCAGCCCCTTGCTTTGCGTTTGCCGACAGTCAGGTTTATGTTCCGGGCGCGTGTGATAGGGAATTTGCTTAATGTGGCATTGCCGTACTGGCCCTTGTATAGTTTGACATTCAGGCCGGTAGCATAGTGAGGGTAGTTGGCAGCCTCAGCCATTTCCTTTGCCAGGTCAAGATTTCGTGATCGGGGGACACCGACGTCAACTTCCTGCAGGAGGACAATATCAGCCTGATGATGATTGATAACCTTGGCAATTCTCTCTGGCCTGAATAGTCGGTCAACCCCTATGGCCCGGTGCATATTGTAGGTAAGGACCCTGATCTGCATGGTTTCCGCCGCGTTAATACAAAACTACGTTTTTAGCTTCCAGGTAACCGTCGACTAAAGTGGGTCCGGATACTATTTCTATACCGTCGAGCAGGTCTTCGGCAGAAATATTCCGGGCCCGTATGCACGGCTCACAGGCATAAAGTTTGCCGCCTTCCTCCTTGAATATTTCCATGAGTTGCTGCAAGGGTGGAAAGCCCGTCGCATGGATGTGCCGGGCATAATCTTTCGTGCCCAGAAAAACGCCTGTTGACTGTAGGATAATAACAGCCTCAACATCCATAGCCAGGGCTGAATTCCCAAGGGCAAAGGGAATTGTGGCCTTGTCCGGCTTTTCATCGGCGCAGGTTACGACAAAGATCAGTTTATCTGCCATGGGAAAACTCCTGGGTAAAGGTTATGCAAGATTATTTTTTTTCTAAGCCTACCATAAGGATACTTGACGCAGTGTCAAGTATCCTTATGGGGCAATTTACCAGGAGTTATTTATCGAATAAATATTTAAATGCACCGTAGCCTTCTTTTTCAAGGTCATCTGCCGCTATGAATCTAAGGGAGGCAGAGTTGATGCAGTAGCGCAGGCCTGTTGGCGCAGGCCCGTCATCAAAGACGTGGCCAAGATGTGAATCGCCCTCCCTGCTTCTTACCTCGGTTCTGACGCTGAATAGTTTTCTGTCTTCCTTTTCAACAATATTCTGCGGTGCCAGGGGCTTGGAAAAACTGGGCCAGCCGGTACCGGATTTGAACTTGTCTGTTGAGCTGAACAACGGTTCCCCGGAGACGATGTCAACATAGATACCCGGCCTGGTATTGTTCCAGTATTCATTGTTAAAAGGGGGTTCAGTGCCTTCATTCTGCGTGACTTCATATTGCAGAGAGGTGAGTTTTTCTTGCAGTTCACTTTTTGTCATTTTATTTTTGGCACCTCCCTTTTTTTCATTCCAAGTCTTTTCCAGGAATTGATCGCGGCCTGAGCCGGACCTGTAAAGTTTATAGCGCAGAGGGTTTTTTTTATAATAGTCCTGGTGATAATCCTCAGCCGGGTAAAAAATTGTAGCCGCGATAATCGGCGTCACAATGGGTTTGGTAAAAATTTTATCATAAGCTAGGTTTTTCCTGGACAGTTCTGCTGCTTTTTTCTGGGCCTCATCATGATAAAAAATTGCGCTTGAATATTCTCTGCCCCGGTCGACAAATTGCCCGCCGTCATCAGTGGGATCGATCTGGCGCCAAAAGATGGCAAGCAACTGTTCAAAGGTGATTTTGTCCGGGTTATAAACAATTTCTACTGCTTCGATATGTCCGCCGGCGCCGTAATTCTGATAGTTGGGATTCTGGCTGCTGCCACCGGTATATCCAGCAGTGACTGACAGGACACCAGAAGCCTGTTCAAAGGGTTTTTCCATGCACCAGAAGCAGCCGCCGGCAAATGTAGCCTTTTCTGTCTTATCCCCAATCACCTCCGTGGCAATGGCTTTTTCTGAGAGTGGTTGAACCATAAATATATAAAAAAGAAAAAATCCTGACAGCACTATAAAGTCGTTCATGGCATTGCCTCCAGTAATTTACTTGATTAATAAAATAATTATAAGCATTCAAAGCCCGGCCGAGTAGGGCGAGGTTGAAGAAAATGGGGTTATGTTGGGAATTTCATGCGGGAACGGCAATGGTTCTCCTTGAATCCTGGGGAAAAAATATTTCAGAGAGTGCAATAAGCTTTCAGGATATGGTAAAAGGATGTTGGTCAGGCCCATGAGGCAGAATTTTTTTTCTACATATTTTAAAGACCAAGGTGGATTTTTATGAAAACCGTGATGCGAGCAGCGATCTATTTATTCATGGCAATATCATTATTTATCCTCATGGCAGCCTGCAGCCCCACGGCTGAAATGGGTGAACCTCCCCCGGATGCGGTCTGCAGTGCAATCGTTAATGCAAAATGTGTACGATGTCATTACAAGACGCGAATCTGTGACGTTCTTGGCACGAAGAGCGTCAATCAATGGAAACGTTCCATTAAATTCATGATAAAGCAGGGCGCTGAATTAACCGAGGATGAACAGAACAAGGTAATTGCCTGTTTGAGCGCCCTGCCCCCGGGATCTGCTGTTGTCTGTAAATAGGCGCCGCGGTTGACAGACGCATGGCAATAAATAAGATCAGGCAGCAAGAGGCGGAGCACACAGGGGTTTGTGGTAGGCAAATATTAATAGGCAGGAGGGAGAAATGGGCACAGGGACTGTGATTTTAATTGTCATTTTGGCCGTTATTGTACTTGGTATTTTCTTTTTTGTAGCTATCTATAATAAGCTTGTCCAGCTGAAGAATCGTTTCAAAAATGCCTTTGCCCAGATTGATGTGCAGCTTAAGCGCCGGTATGATCTGATCCCAAACCTGGTTGAAACCGCTAAGGGATATCTGAAGCATGAACGTGAAGTTCTTGAAGCTGTGATCAAGGCCAGGAATCAGGCTTCAAACGCCATGCAAAAGGCATCTGCAGATCCGGGCAACAGCGAGGCGATCCAGGGGCTGATAGGTGCGGAGAATGCTTTGAGCGGTACACTTGGGCGCCTGTTTGCGCTGGTTGAGGCATATCCTGATTTAAAGGCCAATCAGAATATGATGCAGCTAAGCGAGGAACTGACAACCACGGAAAACAAGGTATCGTTTGCCCGGCAGGCTTTCAACGATGCAGTCATGGCATATAATACAGCCCGTGAGGTCTTTCCCAACAATATCGTCGCCAACATGTTTGCCTTTAAAGAGGCGCAGCTTTTCGAAATAAAGGCTGAGGCTGAAAGAGAGGCGCCAAAGGTGTCCTTTTAATTTTCCTCCAGCCCGTTTCGCTTCCCATGGATTTTTTTGCCAGTCAAGATGCCGCACGCCGGAAAACCGGACTGCTCCTTTTATATTTTGGTCTGGCTGTCTTCTTGATTATCGTCGCCATCTATGCGGCCCTTACTTTTCTCTTTGTTTATCAGCAAAGCAAAAATGGTTCATTTGACCCCAGTCGACTCTGGAATCCCGACCTGTTCATCTCCGTGGTAAGCCTTACCCTTATTGTTGTAGTGAGCGGCTCGCTCTATAAAATTGCCGTACTCCGTACAGGAGGGGCCCGGGTGGCGGAAATGCTGGGCGGCCGGCTCATTCCTGTTGGCAGTAGAATTTTTCTGGAAAAAAGGCTGCTTAACATCGTCGAGGAAATGGCCATTGCCTCAGGTGTATCGGTACCTCCGGTCTACCTGCTGGAAGAGGAAAAAGGCATCAATGCCTTTGCTGCGGGTTTTACAACAGATGATGCTGTGATCGGCATTACCAGGGGAGCGCTTGAAACCCTTAGCCGGGAAGAACTTCAAGGGGTTGTTGCCCATGAGTTCAGCCATATTCTCAATGGTGATATGTGGCTTGATCTCAAGCTTGTCGGATTTCTGCATGGGATTCTGCTGATCGGTTTGATAGGGCGCTCGATCCTACGGGGCTCCAGCAGAAGCCGGGACAGTAAGAACAGCGGCGGTGCTGTTCTTTTCGGCCTTGTTCTCTTGATTCTTGGGTATATTGGCGTTTTGTTCGGCAAGCTTATAAAAAGCGGTGTTTCCCGCCAGCGAGAATATCTTGCCGATGCTTCGGCTGTGCAGTTTACCCGCAACCCGCAAGGCCTGGCTGGCGCCCTTAAGAAAATCGGCGGCCTGGCTGCCGGTTCTTTGATGAATAACCATCGGGCCGAGGAGATAAGCCATATGTTTTTCAGTAACGGCCTCAAGGCCAGCTGGGTGGGGGCATTTTCAACCCATCCTCCTCTGGTTGAGCGTATTACCCGGCTGGACCCTGCTTTTGACGGTACTTTCCCTACGATCGTACAAAAAGGATTGGACTCCACAGATGCTGAGGAGATTGCCTCAGAAGAGATGCGGCACGTGGAAACAGTTTCCAA
>Ga0111162_1093_pt1 | contig 11282 bp, 9 predicted proteins | sample DeeMarSeWOR28_12_FD_80263 | JGI IMG/M metagenome (GOLD analysis project Ga0111162, IMG submission 80263) | Nitrospira bacterium SG8_35_1 | reverse complement strand
GTTCCCAAAGAGGCAAACTGGTCAATAACATAACGCCTGCCACTGTCACCCAGTGAAATAAGAAGTATTACAGAGGAAACACCGATAGCCATGGCCAGCAGCGTCAAAATTGTACGACTGCGACTGGCGGTTGCTGCCTGCATACTGAAAACTGCGATATCCCTGGCCTGCATTCTTTTACTTCCCTGCCGCAATGATGCTAAATTGAAATGGCCCTCTTTTGCTATACTTCTTTGCCGCTGTCCTCTTCAATGCGTCCATCGACCATTTTTATCCTGCGTTTTGCTCTGGATCCCAGTTCCGGATCATGGGTCACCATTATCAGGGTGATTCCCTGATTATTCAGTCCTTCGAGGATCTCAACCACGTCATTGCCGGATGAACGGTCGAGGTTACCGGTAGGCTCATCAGCCAGGATAACGGTGGGTTTCATAATTGTGGCCCTGGCTATGGCAACCCGCTGCCGCTGTCCGCCCGACAGCTGGTCCGGCCGATGCTTGGCCCTGTCACCTATAGCAAAGGCTTCAAGGGTTTCAAGGACGCGTTTTTTTCTTTCAGCCCTGTCAATACCGGCTAAAACAAGCGGCAGTTCAACATTCTGTTCTGCAGTAAGTCGCGGCACCAGGTGGAAGAACTGGAAAACAAAACCGATCTTATGGCGCCTTACATCGGCCTGCTGCTTATCATCAAGCGTGGTCGTCATGATATCATCCAGCTCGTAGGTACCGTCATCCGGTCTGTCCAATAGGCCCAAAATATTCAAAAGGGTTGATTTCCCGGAACCGGAAGGACCCATTATGGCAATATATTCACCCTTGCCTGCGTTGAAATCAACATCACGAAGGGCACGGACCTCTTCCTCACCCACCAGGAAAACCCTTTCGATTTGCTGGAGCCTGATCATTATTCTTGGGAAATTGTGACCCGGACACCACCTTCCAGGCCGGGCCGGTCGGTAGAGATTACAACGGATTCACCTTCCTGCAGTCCTTCAATTATCTGGGTATTATCCCAGTTTGACAGACCGATCTTGACAGATCTTTCCTGCAGGGTCCGTGACCTGGGCTGGTAGACAAACACCCTGCTGCTATCCAGCAGGGCCTGGGTGGGAATCCGCAGCACATTATTCTGAACCTCAATGATGATCTCCACATCAGCACTGTAGCCTGCCAGGAAATCATTTTCCTTGTCGCTGTTGATAAATTCCACCTCAACATCAACGGTGCGTGCCTGTTTCTCCCGGTCAAGCACATAGGGGTCTATGCGTCGGACCCTGGCTGGAAAATGTTTTTCACCAAAAGCATCCATGATCACCCGGGCATCCATATTGATCTTTACAGCAGGTGCATCAACTTCATCAATGGGTGCTATCACATAAAAACAGGAGGTATCCAGCAGTTCAACCGTGGGCGGCGTGGCGATGCCAGGGGGTGAGGGCGTGACATACTCGTTTAACTCGCCATTAATCTTGGCAATGATCCCGTCAAACGGCGCCACCAGCCTGGTGCGCTCCAGTTGTGCATTAATCACCGCCAGGTGGGCGCGCCGTGCCTCAACTTCTGTTAGCACGGCATTATACGCTGCCCGGCGGATACTGGCCTCGGTTTTCGCCTTGTCAACATCCTGGTCGGAAATGGCATTATCCTGGACAAGCTTCTGCTTTCGCTCTGCTTCACGGGCGGCAATTTCTGCTTCCAGCAGAGAAGCTGCCGTCTTGGCCTCGGCTGCCTTGATTTCTTTTTTCGCCAAAACCGCCTCTGACTTGAGGTCATTATTCCACAACTCCACCAGCAGTTGGCCTGCAGAGACCCTATCTCCTTCTTCAACCGTAAGTAAATTTATCTGACCACCGATACCCGGGGACAGATTTGCCTTTCGGCAGGCATTGAGGGTTCCTGCCCTGGTATTGGCAACAATTTTCTCAACTGTGCCGCGTGTTACCTGTGACACTGAGATTTCTATATCCTCAGGACGCATCTTGAACCAGACAAGCGTACCAGCAATTATGATAATAAGGAGCAGAATGAACCAGCGGAAACTGTGACGGGGCATGAATCCTCCTTTCCAGGGTAAAGAGGTTGATGCTGCAAATAAGAAAAGGATATACCTTTATAATGTATCGAAAGTATTATGATGTCAATGAGTTAAATGGGAAATGGCAATCAACAGCACTCTATGACAGCATCCTTGCCCTTGATCCATGTCTGGATTATGTATGAGGCACAGCCTACCCCGGGTGTAACGTTAATGGCCGCAACTGGACAGTTTGTGGCACAGGCTCCGCATTCCATGCAGGCGTCCCTGTCAGCAATGGCAGCCTTTGGCTTTTCAACTTTAAAAACTGTATGAGGGCAGACAATCTCACACATGCCGCAGCCAATGCATTTCTCAATATCAAGCTCCAGGGTTGTCACATTTTCCAGGTATCTGAAATTTTGCATTTTTTATAACCTCACAATATATACATGAAAATATTTTCCAGGTATCATCAATTAACAAACGGCGCTGCAACCCAGGCAATTACAGCAGCAACAACCGCAATAATCTGGATGGGGATGCCCTGGCGCATTTCCTTTTCCACCCCTGATGGAGAAGTATATGGAGTTGCACCGGTAAAATTCATGGCCGCATAGGAACTGACCGCCGCTGTAATTAGGAGCAGCGTCAGGGATTCCAGGCGGCTCATTGTGCCGCCCACTAAAAGAACAACAAAAATACCTGCGACCAGGCCGGTGAGAATGCCTTTAATATAAAACCTGCGCATAGGGAGCCAGGGCAGTAAAATCGGGACAATAATTGCACCGGCCAATACTCCGAAAAGGTAGGCAACGGCACCATTCAGTCCCCGGATCCATGCTGCTGAAAAGGAAAAAATCTCCGGACCGATCCCGGAGAGCAAAAAAACTGCAAGCAGAATTGCCAGGGACGGCTTTACGATTAATGACAGCTCCACCGGTATCAAAACTGTTCGTTCAGCAATTGTAAAGCTTAACTGTCGCGTGGCGGCTTCTGTCCTACAGCGGTTATTGAGAAAGTTTTTCAGATCTTTTGCCCGGATCGGGCCCCAAACCACTTTGAAGCCGCACCCCTTTTTAACAGCTTGGGACGAAACCCCTGGAGCTCCGAGCTGCGGCAGGATCAATTCCCGATGGCATACCAATCTTTCCAGGCCAATCAGATTTACCTGGCGGATAACCTCTTCTGCGGAAAACGTTCTTTTGCCGGCCGCACACCAGACATTAACACCCCGTGTATCAAGTACCAGGATCCAGGCATCAATAGAGGCCAATTCCCGGCGCAGGCTGTCAAAGCTGAGTTTATAATTTGCAGTGACCAGAACCGGTGATTCAGCGGTGGGTCTGCCGACCGAGTAGAGACCTGGCGCCACTCGGTACCTGTCACGTAAAATACCGAGCCGGGCCCTCAGTGTCCCTGCAAAGTCCTGGATCTTTAATGTTGTGTCTATCCTGGGAACTTTACCGACAGGTGTTGTGGTGAAATCAGCCACAAAGTGCCACATCCTGTAACCCGGTTTTTCAAAGGGACTGCTTGGCGGACCCGGTTTCGGACCGCAGCATGGAGCATCATCCTCTATTGGCTTGGCCATTGGTATACCAATAGGCTGCAATTCAGGCTTGCATTCCGTGTTTTGGCTGTTGTTGCTGCAGCAATCTTTAGTTTCCCGGTCTGTATTGAGTTTTTTCAGGGGAAGCTCTTTCATGTGTCGCCCTCTATTTTATCATTCCGGGTTGAAATGCCAAGGGCAGCAACCAGCAACGAGAACTTTGCAAGCATAGTCTTGTCCAAACAATAACAGGTCTTGGGACCTTCGACCTCGCCCTTTATAAGTCCGGCATCCTTAAGGCATTTCAGGTGTTGGCTGACGGTGGACTGTGCCAGAGGAAGCAATTCCACGATATCTCCACACAGACACCGGTCAATTTTTTTCAGATAATTTATAATCATTACCCTGACCGGGTGCCCCAGGGCCTTACAGATGGAGGCAAACAGCTCAGCTTCCTGCGTAGCGGTCATAACCGGGGGAAGGTCCTTGCTAGAGGCTTTCATTGTTGCACCACAACAGAAATGTCATTTTGTCGGTAAAAAAACTGTGTTCATAAGGTTATTTTAGCACTAATGGTTTATCGTATATCTACGATAAACGATAATGCTCCGCCTGTCAACAAAAACACCCTGACCTATGGCTGTTTTTTTCTTATATCGCCAGTCCAGGCTAAGTTTTCTGAAAGTTTTCATTTTTTACTGCATGGCCTGAACCCGCAATTCCAATCTTTATCGCATAGACAGGAGTTTAAATTTCAGTTACATTGGAGCACCACACAGATTGCTGCAAATAACCGGCATTAATCCATTAATATAGACTTGCGTGAACAGTTTGGTTTTCTCTGAAATTATTTATTTATGATACGATGACTTTCCCTTTCCGTCATTTCCGATACCTCCTGAGTTGTCTGCTGCTGGTTGTCTTTTTCTTCACCATGGCAAGTTTCTTCCATGTCCGCAGTTCCTTTGGCCAGGAAGCCTCAATTTCTGATTTCACTGTTTCAAACTCTGAAAACCATCTGCTGATGTACCTGACGGTTTCAAACTGGTTCACTGAGGATATGGAGGCTGCCATTCACAACGGCATACCCATAACATTTGTCTTCAACATTAACCTCTTTGCTAAGCGACCCAATTGGCCGGACAAAAAAGTTAATGAACATGAATTCAACCATATCATGGAATATGACAGCCTTAAAAAAGAATACCTTGTGCATCGCAATGAAAGAGGTGACAGTAAGGCCACCGCTTCTCTCGAGGAGGCTCAAAAATTAATGTCTGAGATCAACGGCTTCAGGGTCCTGGCGCTTGATGAACTTGATCCGCAAACATCTTACACATTAAGGGCAAAAGCCAAACTGGCACGCAAAACCCTGCCCCTCTATTTCCATTACCTTATTCCCTTCTCTTCACCGTGGAATTTTGAAACAAAATGGCATGAATTAACGCTGCAGCTTGTCTTATGAAGATGGAATCTCATGAAATAAGAAAAAGACGGACACGCTTTGCAATCATCATCTGCCTGATCCTCATCCCGGTTCTGACCTATCTTGAAACCATAGTCTTCCAGATCGGCGAGGTCTCCTTCCCTGTCAGCGGCAATGTTCTGGTTTTCTCGTTAATAAATATTAACATTATCCTGCTGCTGCTCATGGTCTTTCTGGTTTTCAGAAACCTGGTACGGCTTGTTTTTGAGCAGCGCCAGATCTCTGTTGGCAAATCCCTGAGGACACGACTGGTCATATCCTTTATTTCCCTGTCTCTTATTCCGACTATCCTGCTTTTCTTCATTGCCTTGCAGTTTGTTTCCACCAGCATGGACTACTGGTTCAACTCAAATGTTGAAGCATCACTCGATGAATCTCTGAAGGTTGCCCAGGATATCTACCAGGAAAGTCGGGAACGCACCATTGAAACCGGCAATTCCATTGCCGAACAGCTCATATCCTCGCGAATTCTGGAGCGTGACCCGCAATCAATCGAATTGCTTCTGCAGGGCCTTCTGACAGCAAGAAATCTCGACGGGCTGTCATTTTTCTCAGGCCAGCGACAAGTGATTGCCAATGCAGCAAGTGACAAAATCAATTTTCAGAGTTTGCCGGAAATCCCGACAGAACTTTTCCGACTGGCCCTTGCCGGTGAAAAAAATCAGACATCGATTCAACCAATAGCCACGGGTGAAATTGTCAGAAGTGTCACACCGGTTTTCTTTAAAGAAACACAGGAGTCACTTCCGCATGTTCTGATTACCAGCGTATACATTCCCCAGGACCAGCTGCGGCGCATGACTATTATTTCCAAGGGTATAGAGGGCTACCGCCAGCTTATGCTCCTGAAAAATCCCCTTAAAACGAGCCTGCTGGTCATGCTGCTTATTGTAACCCTGCTTATCATTTTCAGTGCAATCTGGTTTGGGTTTTATATCGCCCGGGGTTTAACCGGCCCCATTGGCACGCTGGCAACAGCTACACGCAGGGTTGCCGAAGGCGAACTCGACTTTGTGCTGGAAAAGGAATCAGATGATGAGATGGGACTGCTCGTTGATTCCTTCAACCAGATGACCAGTGATTTGCAGACCAGTAAAAAGGAATTGGAATCCGTTAACATTGCCCTGCAGGAAAGCAATATCGAACTGGATGAAAGGCGGCATTATATAGAAACTATCCTACAAAGTGTGCCGGCGGGGGTCATTTCCTTTGATGCAACAGGCAAGGTTACCAGCATCAATAAATTCGCTGAAGACCTGCTCCATATAGATAAGTATGATTACCTGCACCATGATTTTCGTACGAAACTTATGCCGAATCACCGGGTCATAGTTGAAAAATTCCTGCAGGAACTTGAGGAGTCAGGCAAATCAACCATTCAGCGTCCCCTGCGCCTGTCCCTGGGCAAGGAAACATTTTCCCTATTGGTCAATATCACCAAGCTTTACGATGAAGCAGCAAATCCTCTCGGAACAGTGATGGTTTTTGACAACCTTACCCAACTCGAAAAGGCCCAGAGAATAGCGGCCTGGCGAGAGGTTGCCAGGCGCATCGCCCATGAGGTTAAAAATCCCCTCACCCCCATCCAGCTTTCTGCACAACGGCTGCGTAAGAAGTATCTCTATACCCTGGAGTCGGACAAGGAGGTTTTTGACCTCTGCACCCAGACCATTATCAACCAGGTCGAAGAACTTAAAAGGCTTGTGAGCGAATTTTCCAGCTTTGCCAGAATGCCGATTGTACAGAAATCCCCTAACGATCTGGTTGAGATGGTCAGAGAAATACTCGTATTTTATGAAGAAAGCCACGGCTATATTACTTTCCGTCAAGTTACAGAACAGGAGATCCCACGGTTTAGTTTCGATCTCAAGCAGATGAAGAGAGTTCTTATCAACCTGCTGGAAAACTCCATCGCAGTTTTACATGAAGGCGGAGTCATTGAAATTGTCCTTTCACATGACAAGGAGAAAAAAATTATTCTTATGGAGATAAAGGATAATGGACCTGGTGTTGCGGATGAAGACAAGCTCAGGCTGTTCGAACCATACTTCTCAACAAAGAAGTCCGGCACCGGTTTAGGGTTGGCAATTGCAAGCACTGTGGTTTCTGACCATGGCGGCCAGATACGGGTCACAGACAACAAGCCCACCGGGGCGATTTTCACTGTTGAACTTCCCATGACCGCTTAAATTAAAGTGTCTAAAGTGACAAGTGACTAAAGTGACTAAAGTTGAAAAACAAAATGAATTTGAGATATCTGTTTGGCTGGCAATTTCCTGAAACAGCGAATACATGGGTTCAAAATCTTTTATAAATTTTTGACATAGCGTTGTCACTTAAGTAACTTTAAGCACTTGTAACTTGTAACTTTAGGCACTTGTAACTTTAGGCACCTGTAACTTTCATTCTCATGTCCAAGAAAATTCTCGTCATTGATGATGAAAAAAGCATCCTGGAATCCCTGGCCGGAATGTCCGAGGTGGTTGATCTTGTCCTGCTTGACATCTGGATGCCGGGATTGGACGGCATTGAAGCATTAAAACAGATCAAAGCAGACTACCCGGAACTCCAGGTTATCATGATCTCCGGCCATGGCACCATTGAGACCGCTGTACAGGCAACAAAAATTGGTGCTTTTGATTTTATTGAAAAACCCCTTTCCTATGACAAGATAGTTCTTGCCATCAAAAACGGCCTGCGCTTTTCCAGCCTTGAAACCGAAAATCTTATTTTGCGTCAGAAAGCTGACAGAAAACCCCCTCTCACCGGCAATTCACTGGCCATTAAAAACCTCAGGGAACAGATAGAACGTGTTGCCCCGACAGATGCCTGGGTCTTGATCCGGGGTGAACACGGCACCGGAAAAGAATTGGTGGCGCAAAGCATTCACCGTTTGTCCAATCAAAATTCCAAACCCATGGTTGAAGTAAATTGTGCAGCCATCCCTGAAGAATTGATAGAAAGTGAACTCTTCGGTCATGAAAAAGGATCTTTCACCGGCGCCCAGACAAGCAAGCGGGGTAAATTTGACCAGGCTGACGGCGGCATGCTCTTTCTTGACGAGATAGGCGACATGAGCATGAAAACCCAGGCAAAAATCCTGCGCATCCTGCAGGAACAGACTTTTGAACGCGTCGGCGGCAACCAAACCATACAGGTTAATGTTCGCGTTCTTGCGGCAACGAATAAAAACCTTGAAGAAGAAATTGAGGCGGGCAATTTCAGGGCCGATCTTTTCTGGCGCCTCAATGTTGTGCCCATTCACCTCCCCCTGCTCCGGGAGCGTTTTGAAGACATCCCCGAGCTGGTTGCTGACTTTGTTGAAGAACTCAGCCACAAGGGCTTGGCGAAAAAATCATTCACGGATGAAGCCTTGTCCGTAATGATGCATCATACATGGCCTGGAAATGTTCGCGAGCTCCGCAACTTTGTGGAACGGATTGTTATTATGTGTCCGGATGAAAAAATCAGCGCCAAGACTGTTGAACACTATCTGCTCCCGATTCCTTCCACCCCGGACTCCACCCTGGTGAAGACAACTCTGTTGCCGTACCGCACAAAGAATTTCAAAGAAGCCAAACGGGAGTTTGAACGAGAGTATCTTATCGGCAAACTCCGTGATAACAACGGAAACATTTCCCAAACTGCTGAAATGCTGGGCATGGAACGCAGTCATCTGCATAAAAAATTAAAAACTCTGCACATAGAACTTTCCAGTTCTGATTGATAAAACCCCTTCGGTTCTCAGCCGCTATATTCCAGTTCATCTGTTCCCATGATCTGCAGCCAAAAATGGTTTGAGTTTTGCCTGAAGGTGCTTATGGTATAATTCTGAATACGTAATGATAAAATATATGGAACTGAGATACATCCACCCTTCACGGATTAAGGATAATTGCAGCAATAATAAAAAAACAGGTTTAATCATTTCGAAACTGGAAAAAAAACCATGAGTGATGACAATACTAAGAACCTGCCCTCGCACCAGGATATTGAAAAAGACATCAGTGATTACCTGGCAAAGAAATATGGTGACCGGGTCAAAATTATTGGATTCCATGCCCAGCCAGACCTGGAGATAGACAGCACAATCACTCCGGACCAGCCCCGTGACAAGAAAATCCCTTACCTGGATTTCAATGTAAAACCCGAAGAGCTTTGCGCCTACCTGGACGAATATGTTGTGTGCCAGGATAGCGCCAAGGCCATACTTTCCACCAAGATCTGCACCCACTTCAATCGTATAAGAAATGGAATTGACAATCCTCTGCAGGCTAAAAGGACCGTCGGGCAGATAAAGAACAACGTTCTTCTTATCGGCCCTACCGGTGTGGGCAAAACCTTCCTTATTAAACTGATTGCCAAAAGACTGGGCGTTCCTTTTATCAAAGGCGATGCTACCAAGTTCAGCGAAACAGGCTATGTGGGCGGAGATGTAGAGGACCTGGTACGTGACCTGGTGCGTGAGGCCGGGGATGATATTGAAACTGCCCAGTACGGCATTATTTATATAGATGAGATTGACAAGATCGCAGCTGCGAGAAATCTGATCGGAGCAGATGTTTCCCGATCCGGGGTGCAACGTGCTCTTCTCAAGCCCATGGAGGAAACCGAGGTTGACCTCAAGGTACCCCATGACCCCATTTCACAGATCGAGGCAATAGAGCATTACAGGGCTACCGGGAAGCGCCAACGCAGAATGATCAACACGAAGGATATTCTTTTTATTATGAGCGGTGCTTTTACCGAGCTGGACGAAATTATCAAAAAACGCGTCCAGAAACAGGCCATTGGCTTTGAAGGAGAAATAACTTCAAAAAAAGAATCAGGCCGCTACCTGAAGCACGTCAAGGCTGAAGATCTCATCGCATACGGTTTTGAAAGTGAATTCATCGGAAGGCTGCCGGTTATTGCATGTTTAGATGAGCTGACTGTCAATGATTTGTACGAGATTCTCCTGAATCCGAACAGTTCCGTCGTGGTAGGCAAAAAACTTGATTTTCTTGCCTATGACATCAGAATCCAGTTCAGTGACGAAGCGCTTATGGAGACTGCCGGGCAAGCAGCCCGGGAGCAAACCGGAGCCCGCGGCCTTGTAAGTATCATGGAAAAAATTCTGCTGCCATTTGAAAAGAAACTGCCCTCAACCGATATAAAGTATCTTGCCGTTACCCGGGAACTGGTCAAAAACCCCCAGCAGGAACTGCAGCGTATGCTGGCAGATAAAGATTATCTTTCCCGACAAGAGGACCAGTATCACCGCCTATACCAGGAAGAGCATGACCGCATAAAGGAGCTTATCGCAGAAAAAAGGGGGCAATTCCTTGAGACGCAGGGAGTCTTACTAACTTCCGACCGCTTGAGTATTATGGCAAAACAATGCCAGGATGAAATTCTTGACATACATGACGTCTGTGAAATTTTTATCGATTATGTCAGGCATATAAAAAAATGCGAAAAAAACATTTCAATAAAATGCGGCATTCATGTTACGTTCAGCGAGGAAGCCATAGACAGGATCCTGGCGCGCCAGCCCCTGAACCAGGAAATTATAAAATCGCTGTGTGAAACCCTGGGCACAGCATTTGAATATGGCCTGGGACTGCTGGAGCAGAAAAAAGGGGTGGACCATTTAGTTATCCCGGCCGCCGGTATTGATCGACCTGAGCAGTATATAAGCGATCTGGTCCGAGACTTTTTTAGAACATAACATCTGCTGTTTAATTCTGATATCTCACCTAACGCACTTTGTGAGGAGAACTAAATGATATTCCCTGACTACCGTCCAAGGAGACTGAGAAAAAATGAGGCCTTTCGTGCCCTGATCAGAGAAACGCAACTGGCACCGGCACAACTTATTTACCCGGTTTTCGTGATGCCCGGGAAAAATAAGCGTGAGCAGATTTCTTCCATGCCCGGCGTCTACCGGCTTTCTGTGGATCAGCTTGCCAAAGAGGGCAAGGAGTGCCTCAAACTTGGGGTCAACTCGGTCATTCTCTTCGGCCTGCCGGAGAAAAAAGACCCCATGGGTTCCGGGGCCCATCATAAGGACGGTATTATTCAAAAGGCCATCCGGGAACTGAAAAACAAGGTTCCGGAACTCCTTGTCTTCACGGATGTCTGTCTCTGTGAATATACCTCGCACGGACATTGCGGCATTATCCTTAAAAACCAGGTTGACAACGATGCCACCCTGGAAATCCTGGCCAAGACAGCTGTTTCCCATGCTGC
>Ga0111162_1111_pt1 | contig 11333 bp, 12 predicted proteins | sample DeeMarSeWOR28_12_FD_80263 | JGI IMG/M metagenome (GOLD analysis project Ga0111162, IMG submission 80263) | Nitrospira bacterium SG8_35_1 | reverse complement strand
GCAGCATGGACCGTACTTGAGTGCCAGTAACCGCTTGATGCACTTAAAAGCCGGCCGATGCTCCATTCTTGTCCATTAGCCATTTTAGCCTCCTGTTACTAGCAGTTTTGCGTTTCGCAAAACCGCCGGTTTCTTTTTCCGATACAATAGGGCATAATATAAAATGATCAACTAATAACAATTATACTGTCAAGCAACGACAATTATCGTGTGTCGGAAATAAACATCCTGCAGAAATTGCGCATGACCTGTTGCCGGGCAATGCATACCTTATGGTAATACCTGAAATATTATGAGCAACCCCGGGAATTAAAGTGCTAGTCATCCGCTGTGCTGCCTGTAAAAACAAACTCTGGAAATATGACAAGATCGGCCCGGGCGAGGTTTTGCGCTGCCATAAGGCAAGAATTGTCAAAAAATATAGCTTTACAGCCCGGGAGCAGAAGATACAATGTAGTTGCGGCAAAGACATTGGGATAGACAAGGGATCATTTATCAAAATGATCAGCAAGGCCTTTACGTATTCCGGCACCAAAAGAAACACTTAATCCCTGGACAGGATTTCAGTACAAAGAACCCGCCTATGTATAACAATTTTTTTGGTTTTAAAGAAAAGCCTTTCAGGCTGGCACCAGACCCAAGCTACCTCTTTTTGAGTAAAAGCCATGAAGAGGTGTTAACCCACCTTATCTTCGCCATTTCACAAGGGGAAGAATCTGTTAGACTGACCGGCAGGGTCGGTATAGGAAAAACCACTCTTTGCCAGGCATTTTTCAACAATCTTGATGAGCACATCAGGGCAGCATATATAACCAGCCCCAAGACCGATACCCTGCAGTTTCTCAAAACTATAAATGATGAGTTCCTGATTGATTCCGCATCTGACAAAACAGAGAACGATTTAATCGATAGACTCAATAAGTTTTTAATCATGAAAAAGGAAGCCGGGCAAAAAGCCCTGCTTCTTATTGATGAGGCCCAGCACCTGTCCGCTGAGGCCCTGGTACAACTTGACCAGCTTTCCAAACTTGAAAAGAACGGGAAAAAACTGCTGCAGATCATTTTAGCAGGCGAGCCTGAGCTTGTCGGTCTCCTTTCTTCCGGTTCCGCGGGACAGCTGGGCAAGAGTTTTACTAAAAAGTACAACCTGGCCCCCCTGACCTTGCAGGAAACTGAGGGTTATATCAGGCATCGTATTTCCGTGGCCGCCCACAAGACCGGCCCTCCCTTTAACAAAGCTGCCTGTCGTGCCATCCACGATTATTCTAGAGGCATACCCAAACTGATCAACATTGTTTGCGAGGTTGCCCTGCATATTGCTTTCAACCGCAAAATCTTCAAGATAACAGAATCTATCACCAGTGAAGCTATCAATACACTGACTCTGGGAGAAAAAGGCAAGCCCATGGAGAAGACCCGGAAGTTCCCCAGCCTTGCCGTATTCTCAGCAATTCTTATCCCTCTGGTTTTAGTTTTGCTCTACTATGCCAAAGGACCGTTCATGCAAACCTCTGTCATCGATGAATCGGCTGACAAAATGAATATTCAGGCAACTGCAAAACCCACCGGTTCAGAGGCGGAAAAGCCCGAGCCAATAGAAAAGCCTGTAATAATCGATTTAAATGAACCAGGTGAAATAATTTCAGAGGACCGCTTAACAGTTCCGGCAATGCCGGAGCCCATTGACTCTCCTGGGCACAAACCGGAAGCCCCAGAAAAGCCACCGGCTGACCGGCAAACTGCGGCAGCTGAAAACATTTCAACAAGTGGCCCTGTCTATTCAGTCCATGCAGGTACTTTTCAGTCTGCCGCCCAGGCAAATCTGCTCATTAACAACCTGAGATCACTCGGCTTTCCAAGCTTTGGCTATACCAGTTTAAACCAAAAGGGAAATATCGTTAATGTTGTTGTGGCAGGCAAATATCAATCAATTGATAATGCCAAGGAGGCCAGCCGGAGCTTAAGCGAAAAAGGCTACAGCAATTTTATTGCCGAGGCAAAAGATTCCCTCCGGATTCCTGCTGGTTCAGCTCCCATCAGTTATGCCAAGGATAATCAGGAAATACCAGAAGCGCCTCTGGCTGTAAACCAAGACCAAACCGCTGAAAAAAAACCTGCAAACCTCCCTGTCTATTCTGTCCATACCGGCTCTTTCCGGGATGCCAGGCAGGCGGAACTGCTCCTGAACACCTTGAGATCACTGGGCTTTCCAAGCTTTATGTATACCAGTGTCAACAAAAAAGGAAATATCGTCCATGTTGTTGTGGCAGGTAAATACCAATCAATTGACCTTGCCAAGGAGGCCAGCCGGAGCTTAAGCGAAAAAGGCTACAGCAATTTTATTTCCAGGGCGAAAGATTCTCTTGCACATGGGCCCGAAACATAGCCACCGCCTTTGAAGTGTTTGGCAACGCACGGAACAACAACTGAAATTAATACGAAAGCAGCTGTCATTTTATATGTATAACAAGTTTTTTGGTTTCAAAGAAAAGCCTTTTAAGCTGGTTCCCAACCCAGAGTATCTTTTTTTGAGCAAAAGCCATGAAGAGGCGCTGGCCCACCTCGCTTACGCCATCTCCCAGGGCGATGGCTTTGTGGAAATAACCGGCGAGGTGGGAACCGGCAAGACCACCCTGTGCCGTGTTTTTCTTGAAAACCTCGACAAATCCATTGAGGCTGCCTATATCTTCAACCCTAAGCTCGATGCTCTGCAGCTTCTCAAGTCGATCAACGATGAGCTTGGTATTGATTCCGCGCCTGACAACACCAAGGATTTGATTGACAGGCTCAATGCTTTTCTCATAGAAAAAAAAGCTGCCGGACAAAAGGTACTGGTCCTCATCGTCTGGAACAGCTGCGCCTTCTTTCCAACCTTGAAACCACACAGGAAAAACTGCTGCAGATCATTTTAGTGGGGCAACCCGAACTCGGCGACATGCTGGCCTCTCACCAGCTGCGGCAACTGGGTCAGCGCATCACTATCAACTGCCGGATTCTACCATTGACCTATGACGAAACCAGGGATTATATCAGACATCGCATTGCCCTGGCTTCACACACGGCCGGGCCTCCTTTTGACAAAGCATCCTACCGCGCCATATATGACTATTCAGGAGGAATACCGCGGCTGATCAATATTGCCTGTGACCGAGCCTTGTTGAATGCTTTCAGCCGTAACAGCTTCAAAATAACACGCGCAATCACAAAAGAGGCAATCCTCGAACTGACAAGAAAAAAAGCCGGAGGTTCATATAATTGGCTCCAGGGGCCTGCCTCCCTAGGCATTGCTTTGGCAGTTATCATCCCCCTGGTGCTCCTTATTCCTTATCTTGCCAACAAAGAATCACCCGGCCCCCCAAGTGTCAACAAGACATTCCCTTCCAGCCACAGCCTCCCTGTTGCCGATCAGGCCGCTGTGGAGGAAAGACTTCCTGCACCAGATCCTTCTGTCCCGGCGGACAACCCTGATCCCCTTCAAACCCGGGGGCCGATAACCAGGCAGGAAGACAGCCCTGCACCAGGACAGCCGGGTGAACATGCTGCCACTACAGAAATCCTGGCGGGTCCAGAACTCATTGAACTTACTACAGAAAACAGCAAGGAGCCCGCAGAGCCCCCGGTTGCATATCAGAACAAAAAAATTATTAAAAAAACCGGGAGCAATGCACTGCATTCTGTCCATGTGGGAAGTTTCCAGTCCGGCTCCCAGGCCAGCGCCCTTCTTGCAGAGATGAAAACATTAGGCTATCCAAGCTTTATGTATACCCAGGAAGGTTCCTCCGGGGACAGGCTTTTTGTGGTTGTAGCCGGTACTTATCAATCTTATGGCCTTGCCAAAGAGGCGGCCAAAAGCCTCAGCAGGGCCGGATACCGCAATTTTATTGCCCAGGCAAAGGACTCACTCGCTGCATGGCCGGTCATTGCGGAACAGCAGGCTATAATCCATGATGTCAAGCAACAGCCCCAGGCCACCGGGGACAGACAGAATTTTCTTAAATACCTGCAAGGCCTTAATTCCCGCTACTCACGGAATATTGCCATGGAGGAAATTTTGAAACTCTGGCATCCTGCATCAGAGGCACGATCAGATCAAAACAGCATCGGCACAGACCGGCTCTTCTTCCAGGAGGCGGCCCGGCAGCATGGCATGCAGGTAGAGCCCCTTGAGGCCGTATCAGATCTTGCCCTTATTCAAACCCTGAACCTGCCTGCAATCTTTTCCTTCAACCTGAGCGGGCATTCGTGGCCCAAATACCTTGCAGCGGCATATATGGATGATGAACATATTTATTTTACTGCCGGCGAACAGAGCCAAACGGTTTCAGTGGACCGTGGGATATTTATGCAATACTGGTCCGGAGAGGCCTATATTTTCTGGAAAAATTTCAACAATCTGCCTGGAGTGATAAGCCAGCACTCCAGGGGTCAGAACGTAAAGACATTGAAACAGCTTCTCCGGCAGTTAGGCCATAAAGATATTATCATGACTGACAGCTATGACAAGGACACGTTGCAGATCATTAAGACTATTCAGGCAAAGTATGGTCTGAAGGTAGACGGGCTGGTCGGCCCCCTTACCAAAATAGCCCTGTATAACGAAAGCTCTGAATTTGCCAAGCCTTCCCTTGTCAAATTTGCTGCAGCCACAATGGAGAACGGTAGTTGAGCTCAATACTGCGCGCCCTGAAAAAACTTGAAAATGACCCCAGGCATCTGGAGGAAGTCCCGCCCCTGGACTCCCAGTTTGTCCCTTTGGCTGATACCGGTGGCCAAAAGACAGCGATGCGTTTCCTCGTGATGGTCATTAGCGGCGGCATTGTCTGCGGTCTTGTTGTTTTGGCTGGCTGGTGGCTCTTTGCAGTAAAAATAAAGCCGCCGCCTGTAGTGCCCCAGGAAACAGCCTTCCAGGGCTTACCGCAAACAGAAATTGCTCCTGCCGGGCCCAAGGAGCCAGAAGCTCCAGAGAATGCGCCAGGCTCCCAGGAACCTTCCATATCTGCAGGTGATCCTGTCATACTGCCGCAAACCACTGCCAATATTTCCGGTTCAATGCCTGAAAAAACACAACAACGCCCGGCCCAGGCAATTACGCCAAAAGCTCCTGTATCAGTTGATGGACCGGAAGCAGAAGCCACCAGTCAAATTGCCGCTTCACCGGCCCCTGAGAATAAGAAACAGGTCCCTGCTGAAAAAACTGCAGCTGTTGCCCGGGTTCCTGCAGTGCCCCTCCAGGTTAAAGAGGTTGAAATTCCTGTGCTCAACGATCCCGAGATGAAGCTGCAGGCAATAACATGGTCAAGAGATCCGCAAAAAAGGATAGCGGTAATCAACAACCGTATTCTGCGACAGGGTGAGGCAGTTAACGGCTATCGCATTGCTACAATAAACCAGGACGACGTCGTACTCAGCGATGCCGGAGAAGAGTGGAAACTCTTATTCCGCATCAAGTAAAAATATGGAATGACAAGGGGGATTTCCCATGCTGAAACAAGTTCTGCTGCTCTGTTTAGTTACAGCCTGCATCTCCACAAGCAGTGCCTTGGCGGAAGCTTCTAAAGACTTTGCTCCTGAATCCCTGCCATCGCTCATTTCCGCCACCAGGATTGACGGGCCGCTTGATTTCTGCGGTGAGCCCGTGCCGCTTGATAATCCCGAGGTGCGTGAAAGGCTGGAAAAAGAGCTGCTTCTCTTTCTCTGGAACAGGCCGCAGATGATTCTATGGCTGAAGCGCACCAGCCGCTATTTTCCTTACATTGAAAAAACTCTGGCCCAAACTGATATGCCGGAAGACCTTAAGTATATAGCTGTCATCGAAAGCGCCCTGCTTCCCCATGCAGGTTCTCCAAAGGGCGCAATGGGCTACTGGCAGTTCATGAAACATACCGGACGCCACTTCGGATTAACCATTGACCGGAATTTTGACGAGCGCCGTAACTTCTTTGCCTCCACCAGGGCTGCGGTCACCTATCTGCAGGAGCTGCATGACCTTTTCGGCTCCTGGACTTTGGCTGCCGCCGCATATAATCTGGGGGAAGACAGGCTCCAGGACGAAAAAACAAGCCAGAAGGTTGACAACTAACGACTTTTACCTCCCCCTGGAAACCCAGCGCTATATTTTTAAAATTATTGCCGTAAAACTTATTCTTTCCAGTCCGTCCCGTTACGGGTTTCACCTCCAGAAAGAAGATTATTATCCGCTTGTGACCTTTGACCGGGTAAAAATAACCCTGCCGGGCAGAACGCCTCTTTTCCTTGTGGCGCAGGCCTCAGGCACACACTTTAAAAAAATCAAGGACCTCAATCCTGAGATCCGGGGGCATGATCTGCCAAAAGGCACCCATGTCATAGCGGTTCCAAAAGGCTCAGGAGAGCAATTTCATGGGCGGTTTGCCAGTCTCGTGGATAAATGGCGGCAGGAATACAAAAAGCACATTTACATTGTTAAAAAAGGCGACAGCCTTTCCACCATTGCGGAACGGTTCCATGTTGCCCTGCCGGCACTTATGGCCTGGAATGATTTAAATCCCAACGGGTATATTCACCCTGGCGAAAAACTTGTTATCTACCAGTAATGACCTTCTTAATTCTGTATTGGGCTTTCCGCTTTTTTGAAAATATTGCATTGGTCCTTTTTGCCCATGAAGAATAAATATATTTTCCTAGGAGCAATCGCATTACTTATTGCAGCATTTTTCTTTTTTCTGCCGAAAGGTCAGGACAAGGGGGAGTGCATGGATGGGAATTGCCTCAACGGCAACGGCACGCTTGTATTCAAGGATGGCCGAAAGTATATCGGAAGTTTTGCAAATGGCAGCTATAATGGCCGGGGAGTCTTGCTCCTTACGGACGGCAGAAAATATGAAGGGGAGTGGAAAAATGACCTGCCAAACGGTTTTGGCACCCAGACCAACCCTGACGGTGCAGTCTATACCGGGGGGTGGCTAAACGGCAAATATGCCGGACAGGGCACTCTGAAAACTGCGGATGGCGGCTCATATACCGGCGCCTGGAAAAATGACCTACCGCATGGAAAAGGTACGCTGACCAAGCCTGACGGTAGCAAATTCAAAGGGGAATTCAGGAACGGCAAAGCGGTGGGAGAAGGTGTGCTGACAACGCCTGAAGGCAGGGAGACAAAAATTTCAATGTAAAACCCATGGTGCAGGTGATCATGCCGGCAACATTAACTGCTTTTAAAACGCATTTGCCTTAAACGTTCAAACCGGGGTAATAACTTTTTTATGGAGATAGTGTATGGGTAAACAAACGCTCAAAGTGCGGACTCCCCAGTTCCCCCTTTATTCTGAAGTTCGGCATCTGCTGCAGATTTTTACCGGTATTTCCCAGTCTGCTTTGAAAAAAATGCTCAAAACCATTGAGGAACAGACCGGGACCCCGAGACAACCGGTCGATTGGACCGAACCTGAATCCTGGATCCAAAAAAGATTAAGCGGCGAATCAGCTGTCCTGGCCCAAAGGATATGGCAGGAAAGCAAGAAAGAGGTCAATCCGCGGCATATTTACGGTTCATACCTCTTTATTAACAACTATGGACTGCTGACGGATAATGTTTTTGGAGTTTATCAAATTGCCCCCCGCGGCCAGGCCTTTCTCGATAATGACCCAAAACTCCTGGCTGAAATTGACGATCATGAAGGCATCCCCCACCTGTTAGGCATTCTAGCCGGCAAAACAACGGCCAGGCGGCGTGACCTGCTGCCTGAATGGAGTGATTTCCTGCGGGAACACTCCCACTTCGGGACGCAGGCTACCACCAGAGATACATTGCGCCGCCGCCTGAACAACCTTGCAGAACGGGGATATGTCTCCCGGGAGGGTGTAACATACCTCATCACCAAGAAAGGCCTTGATTATGCCGAACAATTCACCAAGGCCGACCTTGACCAGAAACGAGATCTTGTCCGGGCCATAAAGGCTTTTAACCAGGAACAGATGCAAAAACTAAGCAGTTTGCTTGCCTTCATGCACCAGAGGGATTTCGAATTTCTTGTAGAGGAACTGCTCGAGTCAATGGGTTATGAAGATATCACTATCACCAGGGAAAGCGGCAGCAAGGGCGTTGAGGTGAAAGCCTTTATTCAGTTCGGCATCAGCACGGTTCCTGAAATCATTCATGTCCGGCGTTATCAGGCCTCAACCGGAAAGCCGGCTTTAGACCAGCTCCGTGCAGCGATCGCAAGCCATGACTGCCAGCGCGGCACCTTAATCACTTTGGGCCGCTTCACCAGGGAATGCAAAGAGGCCGCCCTGGTTGCAGATGCGCTGCCTGTTAAACTTATCGACGCCAAGCACCTGCTGTTGCTGCTGCGTGACAACAAGATCGGCGTCGCCCGTCAAACAGTCTCGCTCTATCAAATTGATGATGAATATTTCTCATCATCAAGTGATACTTCAACAACATCTGAAAACTAGCAGGTTGTCAGACCATGGCCCGCAAACGTTTTATACGTTCCTGGATCGGTGGGTGTGTGCTGAAAAGACTGGCCATGGTCCCGCCGGCCAGGGGGTTGACTATATACATCTGGGCCGTAGCGGGATTAACCTTCATCGGCAACCGATGGTTATATTCTTCCAGCCGCTGGAGGGCATTTGCCAGGGAAACCGGATGGCCGCAGATTTTCGCCCCGCTGGCATCGGCCTGGTATTCCCTGCTCCTGGAAATGGCCATCTGGATAATCGCTGCAGCCAGGGGCGCAACTATCATCATCACCAGCATGGCGACAAGATTGCCGCGCCCTTCATCATCATTCGAGCCTCCGCCACCAAAGATCATGGCCCACTGGGCCATTGTCGCCAGATAGCTTATCGCGCCCGCCATAACAGCAGCAACTGAACTGATCAGAATATCGCGGTTCTTGATATGTCCCAGTTCATGGCCTATAACACCCTCAAGCTCATCCCGCTGCAGAAGCTGCAGCAGTCCCTCGGTCACCGCCACGGCTGAATGTTCAGGATTACGTCCGGTGGCAAAGGCATTCGGGGTTTGCCCCGGCATAATATATATTTTCGGCTTGGGCAATCCAGCGTTGCGCGCCAGTTTTTCAATCATGGCATGGAGCTGGGGTGCCTGATCATAGGAGACCTCCCGGGCTCTGCTCATGGACAGGGCCAGCTTATCACTGTACCAATAGGCCAAAAAATTCATGGCCAGGGCCATGACAAGGGCAAAAGCCATGCCGCTCTGGCCGCCAAGGGCCTGCCCGGCAAAGATAAACAGCGCAGTCAGCGCTGCCATCAGGATAAACATCTTCATTGTGTTGACCATGATAGTTACCTCCTCTATCGGGTCGCCTGTTATGGCTTGAAATTCATTTTTTGCAATTACTATAAGTCTGCCCAATGACATGTCAAGAACCAAGGGGCAACTCAGCTGCATGAATTATGCGGACAGATATTGCGGCCGCGATCAACTAATCTTAGCGGGCCCCGTTTGGGATCTGAAAAAATTTTACGGCTGGCCTCATAGCTTTTTGCGGGTTTTTTCAAGGTCCATTGGATTGTCAATCTGATGCAGGCGGATTTTTCTGCTGCGGGGGAATTCGTATTTAATGAGTGACTTGAGATGTTTCTGCAGCCCTGCTTTATCAATGACCTGTTCTGCCTCTCTATAGCCCCTCTCACGAACCAGAAAAGTGTTGTCAGGAAGCAACAGAACCGCAATGGACCTGTTGCGCTTATAGGAAAGCAGCTCAATGCCCTCCGGCGGCTTCAATCTCTCCAGCCTCTGCAAAAGGCTGCTCATAACTGATTCGATATTTACGAGGGCCATGGACTTTAAAGTTGGCTTTTGCCCATAATAATCAGATGCTAATTATGGCAGGAGATGATCCTGGTGCGGATGACATCCGGGTTTGATTCGATCTTGGCGATTACATCAGGGGGAACCGGGGATTCAACATCAATAATATTATAGCCGATGAGACCGTTGCTCTCATTGATATAGCTCGCTATGTTTATATTATTGGAACCAATGATGTTGGAGGCAAAGCCGATCATGCCGGGAATATCCCGGTTTATCATGATCAGGCGTGCATGGCAGCTCCCGGATGGGATAGATTCAACGGTGGGAAAGTTTACCGAGCGGCTGATCGTGCCATACTCCAGGTATTCTTTCAACTCTGTGACAGCCAGGCAGGCACAGTTTTCCTCGCTTTCCTCTGTGCTGGCACCCAGATGCGGCGATGTCAGGACCCGTGGATGGTTGAGGTTCCTGCTATTGGGAAAATCGGTGATGTAGCCCTCCAGCTTTCCCTCATCAAGGGCTTTCAGCACAGGGCTGTCCTCGACGATTTCCCCCCGGGCAAAATTAATAAGGGTGGCTCCCGGCTTCATCTGCCCAATAAAATCCCTGTCCACCAACCCATGGGTTTTTTTATTTAAGGGAACATGCAGGGTTATAATATCAGACTGCTGCAACACTGCTCCCAGGTTCCTGGTGAGCTTGACATCATAAGATAAGGCATGGATGTTCTCAAGGGCTGGAAAGGGATCAAAGGCAAGGACATTCATCTGTCTCTGCACACCGCCATTGGCAACCATTACACCTATTTTTCCTACGCCGATGACCCCAAGGGTCTTTCCTGCCAGCTCCACACCCCGGAAGGCGGCCTTGCGTGATTCAACAGCTTTGCTGATAGCACCATCATCGAGGTCAGCCAGCTCTTTGCAGAACTCTACTCCTTCATAAATATGCCGCATCAGGATGCCCAGCATGGCAAACAATAACTCTGCGACGGCATTGGCATTAGCGCCCGGAGTATTAAAAACGCAGATACCCTGTTCTGTGGCCCTGGCCACAGTTATATTATTTACGCCGGCACCAGCTCTAGCCACAGCCAACAGCTCGGGATAGTCGCCCGTGTCGACCTGGCTGCTGCGCACCACAATACCATGGGGATTGGCCTCATCAGGGGAAATTTGAAAACCGGGGCCGAATAGCGCCAGTCCTTCCGGGGCTATGCGGTTGATTGTTTTTATGCGAAAAGATCCCATGCCTATTGGGATTACCTGGATTGGAGTTCATTGTCAAGTGCTAGCTGCAAAAAGAACTCTGCATCAAAAGGAGTCGCCAGAAAGCCTTTACATCAGCTATTTGCGGGGAGAATGCACCATCAACATCGGGCGCTGGCAGTTGCCCGCCACATCATCAGCCAGAGAGCCCAGCAGCATCTTTTTTATACCGAAGCCTTCAGAGACCGCCATTATCAGAAGGGCATGCGCCTGCGCCTCTTTTATAATTGTCTCAAGGCGTGCTTCCGTCCTGATGACAAAACATTTTGCAAAAGGCAGGTTCTTGCCCGCAGCCCAGTTGT
>Ga0111162_1048_pt1 | contig 11429 bp, 7 predicted proteins | sample DeeMarSeWOR28_12_FD_80263 | JGI IMG/M metagenome (GOLD analysis project Ga0111162, IMG submission 80263) | Nitrospira bacterium SG8_35_1 | reverse complement strand
TACCCTGTGATTTTCGATTATTAGCTTAGCAGTTCATGGTAAAGCTGACAAGCACAGAAGGTGGCAGGCTTTACTTTACTTGTCCGGCCGAAGTAAAAAAAACGCAACCATACTAACGAGTTGTGAAAAACAAACTTGTCACGGCAGCACAGCTCATCATGAATATCCTCAGGCTGCCTGACCGTCCGTGCTTTTAAACAAGTTGGTGCGGATGGTTCATGAGGCCAGGGTGTCCAGGCAATTTGACAGGGGAAATGATCATTGACAGGCAAAAATAATACAGGGCAGTCAGTTATAAAGTTGTCTGCCCTGTATTCGCTGCATATTTCAAATTAATATGAAAAAAATCATTTACTGCATCTGCCTACATAAGGAAGAGCATCATGAGGAGTCCGGAAAAAAGCCAAAGACCTGCCACAACTACCACTCCCAAAAGCAGAGAAATGAAAAGCTCAGGCCCGCTCAAGTGGAAATCCATATTTTCCCTCTCTTGTTCTGTTGCCATACTATCACCTCCCAAGCTGGTTCAAGAAAACTTTTTATAAAAAAACAAAAAGGTTCAGTTTATCTGTTATTTAAAAGATAATCATTCTCATTTGGCAATTCCAGCCAATAAACAATAAAGCATGCAGGGCGGTAACATTATTCAGCATCGCTACTACTTTGTTTGATTATGAACTGTTTAAAGGTATGGCAGAGATTGAACCGGTGAAATTTTTCCAATAAAGCCTATGAGTTGCTGCTTTTTTTTATTATATATACATTTAAAATTATTTTCTGATAGCATCCGGCATTCTTTTTGCCGGATGCAGAATGGATAACGCCCGGTCACGGCATAAGGTGAAATCCTGGCTGTATCAGGGAGGTTTTAGGTCCTCGGCCCTACCGGAGATGGCTGTCATGAATGAATCACCCAGGCAAAACAACAGCAAATCTGCTATCTGGCACGCTCTGAGCGTAGAGGATGTCTTTGAAAAACTATCCTGCTCCAGGCAGGGACTGAGCGGTGATGAGGTCCTGGCGCGGCTCAGCCGCTACGGTGCCAATAAACTGCCGCCGCCGCTGAAGCGCAGCCCTCTGCTGCGTTTTTTTATGCAGTTTCATGATGTTCTGATCTATGTGCTGCTCGGTGCCGCAATTATCACAGCCCTTATGGCGGACTGGATAGATGCGGCAGTCATATTTGGTGTGGTGATTATAAACGCCCTGATCGGTTTTGCACAGGAGGGTAAGGCAGAAAAAGCCGTAGAGGCTATACGGGGGATCCTTACACACGAGGCCATGGTTCTGCGCGATGGCCGCAAGATTACCGTAGACGTGGAAGAACTGGTTCCAGGCGATGTGGTTTTTCTGCATTCAGGCGACAAGGTGCCTGCCGATCTGCGTATGTTTCAAGTCAAGGACCTGCTCATTGAAGAGGCACCGCTCACCGGAGAATCGGTGCCGGTTGAGAAGGAGATTGATCCGGTATCGCCCGACACCTCTCTGGGTGATCGCAGCAGCATGGCTTTTTCCGGAACCCTGGTCAGCCATGGCCAGGGGAGCGGCGTGGTGGTTGCCACTGGAGAGTCAACCGAACTGGGCAAGGTAAGCACCTTGCTCGCCGAGGTCAAAACACTCAAGACGCGACTGACCCAGCAGATGACCGAAACTAGCCAGTGGCTCACAGGCGCCATCCTGGTGCTGGCTCTGGGAAATATGCTTTTTGGCCTGCTTGTGCGCAACTTTTCGTTTTCCGAACTCTTTTTCGCCAGCGTCGCTCTTGCAGTTGCCGCGATACCTGAGGGTCTGCCTGCGATTATTACAATCACCATGGCCATCGGCGTCCAGCGCATGGCGCGTCGCAATGCCATCATCCGGCGTCTGCCGGCGGTGGAAACTCTTGGATCGGTGACAGTGATCTGTTCGGACAAGACCGGAACCCTGACCCGCAATGAGATGACGGTAACCTCCATAATCACGGCTGAAGAGCGGTATCAGGTCAAGGGAGCCGGCTACGAACCCCAGGGCAGGTTTATCCGTCACGGCCAGGAAATCAGCCCCGAAGATGATGCCCTGCTCATTGAGCTGGCCCGGGCCGGACTTTTGTGCAATGATGGCTCCCTCGTCCAGCAGGATGGCCAATGGCGCGTCCAGGGCAATCCCACGGAAGGAGCCCTTATCACATTGGGGATGAAGGCCGGGCAGGATATCGCACTCATCAGCCGTGAATACCCGCGGGTCGATACCATACCCTTTGAATCCGAGCACAAATTCATGGCTACACTGCACCATGATCATTCCGGCCATGGCTTCATTTATCTGAAGGGGGCCCCAGAACAGGTGCTTGACATGTGCAGTCGGCAGCGCAGCGGCGGTGATGATCATCCCATCAATATCGAGTACTGGAAGAATGAGATCGACAATATAGCCCGGGAGGGGCAGCGGACATTGGCTGTAGCCTACCTGGCCGTCGGGGAAAAGCGCGAGTTGAGCTTTGATGATGTTAAGAGCGGTTTGACCCTGCTCGGCCTCTTCGGATTGATAGATCCCCCGCGGAAAGAAGCAGTGGCGGCCCTGCAGAGCTGCCGTTCCGCAGGGATCAGGGTCAAGATGATCACCGGAGACCACTCTCTGACCGCAGCTGCCATCGGCGAGCAGATCGGCATGGAAAGAACCGCTGAGGCCATAAGCGGCCGGATGCTCGACACCTTGGACAATGATCATCTTGGGGTGCTGGTGCAGAAAACAGACATCTTCGCCCGGGTCAGCCCGGAGCATAAACTGCGGTTGGTTAAGGCCTTGCAGGCCGGTGACCAGGTAGTGGCAATGACCGGGGATGGCATTAACGATGCCCCGGCACTCAAGCGCGCCGACGTTGGGGTTGCAATGGGTTTGAAGGGAACTGAGGCGGCGAAGGAGGCCGCTGAAGTCGTGCTCGCCGATGATAATTTTGCCACCATAGTCCATGCCGTTGAAGAGGGTCGGACGGTTTACGACAACATCAAGAAAACCCTGGTGTTCGTTCTGCCTACCAATGGGGCACAGGCGGGTATCATCATCGCATCGGTAATGATGGGAATAGCCCTGCCCATCACACCACTGCAGATCCTGTGGATCAATATGGTTACCTCGGTGACCCTAGGGCTGTCACTTGCGTTCGAGCCGCCTGAAGGCGATGTCATGCGCCGGCCACCGCGATCTCCCAATGAGCCTTTGCTCACCCAGTTTCTCGCCTGGCGCATCATTTTTATTTCCACGATCATTATCATGGGCACCCTTGGACTTTTCCTCTGGGACCGTTCCCAGGGGGAAACGTTGAGCATGGCCCGGACGACTGCGGTCAACACGCTGATATTTTTGCAGATTTTTTACCTGTTCGGGGTGCGCTACCTGAGAACCTCTGTGCTTTCGCGCGCCGGGCTGCTGGGCAACAAGGCCGTGCTCTGGGCGGTAGGGGCCATTGCCATACTGCAGGTTTTCTTTACCTACCTGCCCTTATTCCAGAATGTTTTCGGCACAGCCGCCATCCCAATCAGCGACTGGCTGCGTCTGCTTTTGTTTGCACCCCTGGTGTTTGTCCTTGTTGAGATCGAAAAGAAGATAATGGGGCACATGGAGAAAAGTAAACAGGCTCCGTAGAAATTCCGTCTGCCTATGCGTCATATCAGGATCACTATCATTCTTTTACCGCTGTTTCTGGTCGTACTCCCCCTGGCAGGGATCATGCTGCGCAGAATTCCGCTGGCCCCTTACCTGCAATTCCCTCCACTCACCCGATATGTAGAGCATGTATCTTTCTCTTGGCCTGCATTTATTCTGCTGGTTCTGCTGCTACTGGCTGTCTTGCTGCCGCTCCTCAGGCGCCTGCTCCTTTATCCCGATCGTGGCCGGGCTTTAACGAGCCCCGGTCAATCTTTTCCATGGTGGGGATATGGTGGTTTGCTGCTGGCCGCAGTCTCCTGGCTCCTGGCCTGGACTCGCTTCCAGTGGTTTGAGACCCTGCAGGCCTATACATTTTTTCCCCTGTGGCTGGGCTATATCATCAGCATCAACAGCATGACGTATACCCGGATGGGTCACTGCCTGCTGAGTACCCGGCCCCGATATTTTCTGGCCCTGTTCCCTGTAAGCAGTCTTTTCTGGTGGTTTTTCGAGTACCTGAACCGATTTGTCCAGAACTGGCATTACCTCGGTGTAGATAATTTCTCAACAGGTGAATATATTCTCCATGCCAGCCTCTGTTTTTCCACCGTGCTGCCGGCTGTACAAAGCACCGAGGAATATCTGTCATCATTTCCCCGGCTGGTTGAGCCGCTGAAAAACTGGCGGCAGGTGGTTGTTCATAGACCGGCGCTATGGGGCTGGCTTCTTCTATCTTTTGCCGCACCATGCCTAGCCGCGATTTCCATTTACCCGGACTATCTGTTTCCCATGCTGTGGGTGGCGCCGTTCCTGATCATCACCGCTGTCCAGGCAGTCTGCGGCGATAAGACGCTTTTCCATGGACTGTCTGGCGGTGACTGGAGGCTGGTCTGGCTGCCGGCCCTTGCTGCCCTGATCTGCGGCTTTTTCTGGGAGATGTGGAATTTTAGAAGCCTGGCTCATTGGGAATACTCTGTTCCCTTTGTCCAGCGGTTTCATCTCTTCGCCATGCCGGTTCTTGGGTATGGAGGCTATCTGCCGTTCGGACTGGAGTGCATGGCGGTAAGCATGATGCTGGGGCAGGCTTTGGGTGAAAAATAGGGCGGAAAGGGATGAAGCTGCCGCCTTTGCCAGTCTGAAGGATTGTTCTATCCTCTGCCGGCACTGGACTCTATAATTTTATCCATCTTCCAACCAGGAGTTGTTCATGCTGCGCGCCCTCCGCCTGCCAATGGCAAAGTTATACTGAAGACAACCCCGGAAATTCCGTCGCTGCGGTTTGCTGCCCGGACTGAGCCGCCGTGGAACTCTGCTATCTGCCTTGCCACATAAAGACCAAGACCGAGGTGGGATTTCCCGGCTGATTTCGGACGGATTGACACCATGGAATCAAAGATCTGCTCCTGCAGCTCATGGTGAAGCTCAGGTCCCTGGTTAATGAGGCTGATCCGGGCCTGGCAGCTGTCTGAACTGAGCTCGATGCTTATAGGGTTTTCAACAGCACTGAAATCAACACCGTTTTCAATCAGTTTATCGAGCATCTGCCGGATACGGTTGGAGTCGCCATGAATAATTGTTGGCTCCTCGGGGAATTTCAAGACGAAACTGTATTCCGGAAATGTCTGCCGGTAACCTTCTCTTACCCAGGTAATAAGTGCCTCCTTCAGATCAAAATCTGTTTGCTCATCCAACTGCAGGGCATCTTTAAGCAGGGTCGCTTCCCGAATACTGGTCATCATGACTTCTATTCGCCTGATATTTTCCTTCATGCCTGAAAGGTGATTCTGTACGCCGATGTCCACAGGACCGATTTTTTTTTCAAGGTTTGCAAGGGAGGCGCTGATACCGGCTATCGGAGTGCGGATTTCATGTTCCAGGTTGTCAGCCATTTTTTCCTGATAAGTATTGTATTCTAGCAGCTGCTTGAGCATCCCGGCAAACCTGCGTGACAGGTCTCCTAGCTCATCCTGAGCCTTTGAGGCTTTGAAGCTGTTCCTGATTCTTCCGTCCGGACCTAAGGTACTTTCCGTTTGTGCTGCCAGCTGCCTGATCCTGCCGGAAAGCCTTGAGGCAAAAGCGATGAGCACCAACCCGCCTACAAGAAAGACGATCAGGGTAATGTCTATGGTTTTAGCAATGATCCTGTTTTTTTCAGATAGGATATGGTTTGTCGCCTGCTCAACCAGGACGGTTCCCATTATCTTATTGCCATATTTTATGGGCTCACCGGCGATAAGTATCTCGGCGTCTGATCCCGGTACAGCGCGGCGCAGGGTAAACGGCTGCCCAGCCTGCATGACTCTTTTTATATCCTGATCCCCAATCCGCGTTAAGTATTCGGGATCCTGCGAATATTCCTCTTTATACCTGTCGGAGAAAATGGCATAAATCGGCTTCAACGGGCTTTTCCAGGAGAAGGTGTTCCGGTCTTCAGGCCTGAAGGGATCGGGTTCGCCATAGTACTGCCCAACACTTGCCCGCAGCCGAAAACGGCTGTCTATTATCCTGATACGGGCAGCTGGGCTGTGCAGTGCTGATATTATGCTTTCCAGCATTGGCGATCGGGCCAGGAGAAAACCGAGGTCGGATGACTGCCTGGTGCCGCTTGTGCCTACCACTGTATTCAGCTTTCTGCTTACCCGGTCATCAACATCTGCAATGGCAAAGGAAATACGGTTGTTCTTAACCATGGCAGCAGGCAAACGAATCTCAATGGTATAGCCCCCTGTGGTCTCACGCCAGTAGCCCTGAATGTCAGGTTCGCGCCGTTCCGGGACATAATTCAGCGGGTCTTTGCGCATGAGGTGTCCGTTAACCCAGCTGCTTTCATACGGGGAAAGGAAATAAAGATCATGCTGTCCTTCGTATCTTCCCTGCAAGGCGACCTGCAGATGATCACTTTTGTTTAAGCCGGCATAGGTTTTATCGCGGTATACTATGGCGTCATCGTTGACTATGAAGAGCACATAATAGTAGTTATCCCGTTTGCCAATGAGCTGTTTGAAGTTCAGGGTGTCATCTTCATAGACCCCGTAGTTCTCAAGGACATTGTCAAAGCCGTAATATCGGGCCTGGTCAAGGAGATCCTGCCAGTCATCAGCAAAGCCGTCCAGGGTTATTTTGTTGTCAAGCAGGTAGGCGTGGATCTCTTTTTGCTCATCAAAGGACTGCAGGATGTTGCTTTCAAAAAGATCGGTCCTTTCGTACAGGATGGTGGCAACAGCCTTGGCGGTCAGCGATAATGCCTGCTCACGGGCAAAGAGGAGATAGTCCTGCATCTGGGCTGCATACCAGAAACCTATGAGGGGGATAGTAAGGAGGAGAATCGAAACCAGGGCCAGCTTGACCCTGAGGGTAAATAAGCGAAAGCCCATATTTACTGGACCCAGCGGTATCCCATACCATATTCCGCCTGGATACAGGCAAAGCCGGGATCGATTTCTTTGAATTTTTCACGGATGCGCCTGATGTAAGCTGCAATGGCATTATCCGTGATATGGGTCTGAGCTGCCTGTTTGAGCTGCTCATGCGATTTGAGGTTCCCGGGTCTTGCCACCAGAGCCTGCAGGATCCAGAATTCAGTCATTGTGAGACGTACGGGTTTATCATCCCAGGTAACCTCCATGCGGTCTTTATTCAGTGTGAGGGGGCCGCATATCAGCCTGCCTTCATTTGCATCAGATTCTGTAAATGCGTCCAGGTAGCGGAACAGGGAGGAAACCCTGACCGGCAGGAAGTCGAGGGTTGTAGTATCTTTGAACAGATAATCAGTTGCACCGAGCCGCATTCCTGAGACCCGGTCGATATCACTGTTTAAGGCTGTGAGAAAGATGATTGGCAGTATGTCGGATTGGGCGCGCAGATATTTGCAGAGCGTAAAGCCGCCATCCCTTTCGTCCTCGAGCATAATGTCCAGGATAGCCATGTCAGGGAGTTTTTGCGCAAAGGCCTGCTGCGCTTCGCTGCGATTCTTATAGGCGCTTACAACATACCCTTCCCGCTGCAGGGCCTCGGTGTAGTTTTTCCTGAGCTCTGTGTCGTCTTCTACAATCGCAATGTGCCGTGCCATATCCATTTCTCTTGTCCGGGTGTCAATATCATACAGCAATTACAGCGAACTGCAAAACAGGGAATACATATTGTCATAATTCATCATTTTTAGAGCAGCAATGATCATAACCTGACTGTTGGCTTGTCATTTTCATTGACTATACATATCCCCGGAAGCGCATTTGATGAAAAAAAGCAAGGGGGTGATTATGTTCACGGCAGAGAATTCAGGCAGGCACAAAAGGACTGGCGGCAGCACCCGGAAACAGTTTGAAGAAAACAGGGAAAAATGGTTCCAGGACCCCGGTATTTTTCTCATAGTTGCAGGACTTGTTGCTGCTTTCATTATTGTTGTCCTGACACTCATGTTTCCGGCGGAAGGGATTGCCGCGATGCCGCCCGGGCTTGATTCCTCCATATTGCCATCCCAGGCCCGTGAGGGCAGCCTGCTTTTCAAAGACGAGAACGGCGGACAGTATGTTTCAGCCCTGCACTTAAACACAGATGTGACAATTGAGATCACCGGCATGGTTGCCTATGCCAGGGTTGTCCAGGACTTTGAGAACCCCGGGGCGTCATGGCTCGAAGGCGTCTACGTCTTTCCTCTGCCTGAAGATGCCGCGGTCAGTCACCTGGCTATGGATGTGGGTGACCGGGTGATCGAGGGCGTAGTCAGGGTAAGGGAAGAGGCGAGAAAAACCTACAGCGAGGCAAAAAGGGAAGGCAGAAAAGCATCTCTGCTGGAGCAGGAACGTCCCAATATTTTCATGATCTCCGTGGCGAACATAGGGCCCCATGAAAAGATAAGGGTTGAGCTGGAATATCAGCAGACCCTCCGGCTGGACAAAAACATTTTTTCTCTGCGCTTCCCCATTGTAGTGAGCCCCAGGTACATTCCCGTTCCACAAAACGGGGTTGAAGGCAGATTGGAGGAATTTGATATATCAGGCTTGGCATTGGCTGCCGAAATTCCTGATTCCTCACGCAGCACCCCCCCTGTGGTTGAACCCGGACAGGACCAGCGCAACCAGGTATCCCTGGAAGTAATTCTTGATCCGGGCTTCAACCTCACCAGGCTGCAGAGCCTCTATCATGCCGTGGACGTCAGCTATGGCAGTGATGACAGGGTGTTGATACGCCTGAACAACACTTGGGCTTCTGCAGACCGGGACTTTGTCCTCCAGTGGGCACCGGAGGAGGAGAATGGACCACGGGCAGCTCTTTTTGCCGAAGAAAAAAAAGGAGAGAATTTTATCTATCTCATGGTTATGCCTCCGGCTGAAAAAATTGGTGCAGGCTACCACATCCCCCGGGAGGTTATATTCGTGGTGGATGTCTCAGGCTCCATGGGCGGTTCTTCCATTAATCAGGCAAAGGAGGCTCTGCATAATGCCGTTTCCAGGCTATTGCCGGAGGACCGGTTCAACATAATCACCTTTAACAGCACGCTTGACAAACTCTTTCATTACCCCATGCCAGGCACTGCGAAACCTTTAAGAAAAGCCCTGCAATATATTGACGGTCTTGATGCCGGCGGTGGTACTGAAATTGAGCCGGCGCTCTTAGAGGCGCTTAACGGGACGACGGACCGCAACAGGATCCGCCAGGTCATTTTTCTGACAGATGGCTGTGTCGGCAACGAGGCGCAACTTTTCCGGACGGTGCGGGAACGGCTTGGTGACAGCAGGATTTTCACGGTGGGCATCGGCTCAGCGCCCAACAGCTATTTTATGCGCAATATTGCTGAGCGCGGCAGGGGGACCTTCACGTATATCGGCAATGTAAGGGAGGTCAAAGAGCGCATGGAGGAACTTTACGAGAAACTGGAAAATCCCATGCTCACCGACATCAGGATTTCACACTCTGACAGGGCCGATGTAGAGATGTACCCTGCCTCGATCCCTGATCTTTATCTCGGTGAGCCGGTTACCCTTGTGGCAAAGATTGATGAGATACCGGACCGATTTATTCTCTCAGGTTATTTTGCCGGAAGGTTCTGGGAAACAGAAATAAGCGCCAGGGCATCGGGGCAGAGCCGGTCCATTTCAATTCTCTGGGCGCGGCAGAAAATTAAAGCGCTGATGGACTCGCTGGATGGCGGGGCTGATAAAGATGAGGTAAGGAAAAATGTTGTTGCAGCATCCCTGCAGCATCATCTTGTTAGCCGTTATACAAGCCTTGTCGCCGTTGACGTGACACAAACCAGGCCGGAATACGAGAAGTTGAACAGTATGATGACCAGTGCAGACCTGGCTGGTGACCGGGGGTACAACAAGGTGATCAACCTGCCGCAGACAGCCACGGTCGCTGAACTTTGCCTGATACTGGGAGTGCTTGCCCTGCTGCTGTCCCTTGGTCTCTGGCTGCTGGCTGCCCGGGAGAGGAAAAAGTCTTGCTGAAGAACAGACTGCCCAGATATGGAGCTCTTATTCTTCTTTTTGCCGGGCTCAGCTTTACCGGAAAAGCACTGTATATCCATGCCAAGGCAGGGCTTGCCGGCTATCTCCTGCGTTCATCCTGGCAGGAGACGCTGCAAAAGGGTGACACTGCCAGACCCTGGCCGTGGGCCGATACCTGGCCGGTGGCCAGAATGCTGGTCCCGGAACAAAAAATAGATCTGGTCGTACTGGAAGGGGACTCGGGAAATGTGCTGGCATTCGGTCCGGGACACATGACGCTGAGTTCCCTTCCCGGCCAGCCAGGTAATGCAATAATCAGCGGTCATCGTGATACCTCCTTTCGTTTTCTGGAACGGTTAAAGGTGGGCGACAGAATTACCATGCAGACAAGAGAGGGGCGCATGGTGCCCTATAAGGTTGCCGCAGTGCAGATAACAGACGCGGCTCTCCTGGATATGCCAATTGTAACAGATGTTCCCCTGCTTTCTCTGGTTACCTGTTATCCTTTTGATGCCGTGGTTCCCGGCGGGCCCCAGCGTTATCTCGTCTTTGCTGAGTATGATGCGGAGGAAGTAGCAGGTATTTCCGGAAAGGACATGACAAATTAACTGCAGCCAGAAGAATATTTTTGAAAATTAAGAATTACCAGATTTTTCAGGGTTCTGGTTGCAGGGTTTCTGTAAAAAATGCAACCGTGGTTTCAAGTGTTTTCTGCATGGCTGCCTGATTTGAACGGAAAATTACCCCGATGGTGCCGCAGTCGCGGTAGACGGCTTCAACATACTCCTGCCAGCCGAACAGGGTTGCCACGCTGCCGTCCAGGGCTGACTCGTGACCGCTCTCCTCGATATACATCAGGCCGCAGTCCCTGAAAGTCATGCAATTTTCACAATCGGTGGATGCCTTCTCGTTTATCCAGCCGTGTTGTGCATCTCTAAATTTATTTATTTGCACATCAAAACCGGCTGAAGAGACCTCTTCAGCATACTCTTCACAGAATTCTGCCGGCGAATAGTCATCATTCACTGCCACCAGCAAAAGCATCGGGGCGGAGGTCAGTTTATGGTTGCGGAAGCGAACCTGGCAGGCAGGATAGACCGGCAGCAGGGCGGCAAAACTGCGTCCGGCAGCCAGGCTGGTCTCGTTCAGACGCTGGTCCGCGGCCAGCATGGCCGTAGTGCCGCCCACCGAATAACCGCTGATGCCTATCCTGTTCTCATCGATCTCATCAAGCCTGGCCAGCATGTTGAGGGCTTGGAATACATCGGTCAGGCGTGCTGCTCTTGAAAGCCGCGCCTCATAAAAAGCGGTGTTGGTAATTTTTCTGCCCGTAAAGCTGTCAATTACAAATGTGGC
>Ga0111162_1109_pt1 | contig 11519 bp, 12 predicted proteins | sample DeeMarSeWOR28_12_FD_80263 | JGI IMG/M metagenome (GOLD analysis project Ga0111162, IMG submission 80263) | Nitrospira bacterium SG8_35_1 | reverse complement strand
TCAGGCTGTGAAAGATTTCGGCGCCAGCCCTCAGGGCCTCACTGAAGCTGGGTGCACCTGCAGGCATAACCATAAATTCCTGAATATCCAGATTGTTGTCTGCATGAGCGCCACCGTTGAGTATATTCATCATGGGTACAGGAAGCTCCCGAGCGCTGGCCCCCCCTATGTATTTATACAAGGGGAGTCCTGCCTCCATGGCTGAGGCCCTGGCACCGAGAATGGCATTGGCCCCAAGCTTGCTCTTATTCTTTGTGCCATCGAGTTTTATCATAAATGAATCTATGGCTGCCTGATTACTCCCTTCTCTGCCGATGAGACGGGGAGCTATCTTTGTATTCACATTTTTTACGGCCTTTTGCACACCCTTCCCCGCATATCGCTTATCCTTGTCCCTGAGTTCAAGAGCCTCTCTCTGACCTGTTGAGGCACCGGATGGTACAGCAGCCCTTCCAAAGGCTCCGCTTTCAAGCAGGACATCAACCTCAACGGTCGGATTACCACGACTGTCAAGAATCTCCCTGGCATTAATTCCAGCTATCTCACTCATTGCCTGACCTCCATTTTGTCGTCCGATGGATTAGTAAACAGCAGTTTCTTTTCACGCAGTGCAGCACCAATAAATGCCTTAAATACAGGATGGGGCTTAAGGGGTCTCGATTTGAACTCCGGATGAAACTGACACCCGAAAAACCAGGGATGATCCGGAATCTCTACTATTTCTACCAGCTGCTTGTCAGGACTCATGCCGCTTATTCTGAGCCCCTTCTTCTGAAGCTGTTCCATGAATTCATTGTTGAATTCATATCGATGTCTGTGTCTCTCGCTTATTTCTTCAACTCCGTACGCCTCAAAGGCATGAGTGCCTTTCTGAATAACACAGGGATATGCTCCCAGTCTCATGGTGCCACCCTTGTCTGACTTCAGGTCCCTTCTCTGGATAGTCTGGTTTCTGAAGTCATACCATTCCTCAATAAGATAAATCACCGGATAGGGGGTTTCCTTGTCAAACTCAGTGCTGTTTGCTCCATCCAGTTTACAGACATTGCGTGCAAATTCTATGACAGCACACTGCATGCCGAGACAGATGCCAAGAAAAGGGATTCTCTTCTTTCTGCTGAACGTCACTGCATCTATTTTTCCCTCTATTCCCCTCTCTCCAAACCCCCCGGGAATAAGCACCCCGTCAATCTCGGAGAGATATTTCTCCGCTCCTGATTTTTCGATCTCTTCGGATTCAACCCACTGTATATCAACCTTCACATCATTGGCTATGCCTCCGTGTATCAGAGATTCAATAAGACTTTTGTAGGAGTCCTTCAGCCCAACATATTTCCCAACCATTGCTATTGACACCCTGTCCCGGGGTTCCTTTAATTTCCTGATAACATTGAGCCAGGTTGAGAGGTCAGGTTTTTTTGTCTCTAAGGAGAGTTTTGATGAAATCAGATCATCAATGCCCTCTTCACTTAACGCAACGGGCACCTCGTAAATAGAGTCGACATCACGGGCGGCAATAACAGAATCAATGTCCACATTACAGTGCAGCGCTATTTTATTCTTCATCCCTTCAGGCAGAGGTCTGTCTGTGCGGCAGATCAGTACATCAGACTGGATACCAATAGCACGCAGTTCTTTCACGCTGTGCTGGGTCGGTTTTGACTTGAGTTCACCTGCTGTTTTTATGTAGGGGACCAGCGTGAGATGAATATAGATCACATTTTCTCTGCCAACATCGTACCGAAACTGTCTGATGGCCTCAAGGAAGGGAAGACTCTCTATATCTCCAATTGTTCCTCCGATTTCTACAATAACGACATCATATTCATTCGAAACATTTTTAACGGCATTTTTTATTTCATCTGTTATATGGGGAACAACTTGTACCGTTTCTCCAAGATAGTCGCCACGCCTTTCCTTCAGAAGGACATTGTAATAAATTCTCCCTGTGGTGAAATTGTTTTTCTGGGACATCCTCGATGAGGTAAACCGTTCGTAATGGCCAAGGTCAAGATCAGTCTCGAGTTTCTGGATTGTCACTGAGAGCCCCCTCGCTTCAAGTAATGCACCAACAGCAGAGGCCACAATACCCTTCCCCAGAGAGGAGACAACTCCACCGGTCACAAAGATATACTTTGCCATTCTTCCGCCTTTCTCAAATCTTCAATAGTATCTATGCCAAATGTATTAAATGCCGTTTCCTTCACTTTTATCTTCATGCCTGCAGCAAGGGCCCGTAACTGCTCCAGTTTTTCCATTTCCTCGAGCCATTTCTTTTCCATTGCTGTAAAATTCAGGAGCGATTCTTTTCTGTACCCATAGACACCAATATGCTTGAAGAGAACCGTTTTTCCCTGCTGTAATGTGATGGACTGCAAGTCTTTCCATTCCTCCCTGAAATAGGGAATTGGTGACCGTGAAAAATAGAGGGCGTATCCCCTGTCATCGGTAACAACCTTGACGACATTCGGATTAACGATCTCATCTTCATTGTCAATTCTGACCGCCAGCGTGCTTATTGATGCCGCTTCATCTTCAAGCAGTAACTGAACAGTATCATCGATCATTTCAGGGCGAATAAATGGTTCGTCTCCCTGAACATTTACAACAATATCGCATTCCAAGTCACGAGCAACCTCTGCGATCCTGTCAGTGCCGCATGAATGGTCGGGAGATGTCATTAACACCGACCCGCCAAATTTTTTTACTGAATCAAATATCCGTGCATCATCAGTCGCTACAATCACTGAGTCAATACGACTGGCTGAGCTCGCCTGATCATACACGTTCTGTATAAGGGTCTTTCCTTTGAGGGTAGCGAGGGGTTTCCCAGGGAAGCGGGAAGAGTTATATCTGGCAGGAATTATGACTACCGCCTTTTGCACGATCTACTTTACAACATTTACTATCGAAGTTCAAGAGGTTAAATTGAAGTAATATTGCTATCTTTGTAAGATATAAAAAGGTGCTGGACCCTCAGTGATCATAGGTGGATATATATATGACGAAAGCAGTAGCGCTCTATTCAGGCGGTCTTGACAGTACTCTTGCAATCCTGATAATGATGCGGCACGGCATTGATGTTACCGCCATAACGTTCCTGAATCATTTCGGCTGCGACATCAGTGACAGGTCGTCCTGCTCGAAAGACCCCTTTGCAGCGTCGATCAAGTTTGGATTTACCGTCAAACTTTCCCATCTCTCAGAGAAGTTTCTCGATATTGTCAAAAATCCCAAACATGGCCATGGCAAGAACATGAATCCCTGTGTTGATTGCAGAATTCTCATGCTGAAAGAAGCAAAGCAGTTTATGGATTTAACCGGTTCTGATTTCCTGATAACCGGTGAAGTCCTCGGCCAGAGGCCGATGAGTCAGAGGAAGGATAGTTTCCCCCGAATTGACAAAGAGGCGGATGTAAAGGGTCTTGTTGTCAGACCGCTCTGCGGCAAGCTCCTGCCGCCGACAGTGCCGGAGCAGAACGGTCTCATCCAGAGAGATATGCTCTATGATTTTAACGGCCGTTCCAGAAAACCGCAGATGGCCCTTGCAGAGGAGTTTGGACTGACTGAATATCCTGCGCCGGCTGGAGGGTGCCTTCTCACGGACCCAAATTACTCGTACAAGTTAAAAGATTTATTTCAGCACGACAAAGATCCTGATTATCGGGATATAAATTTTTTACGGATCGGAAGACATTTCAGATTTTCTTCAGACTGCAAAATAATCGTTGGCAGGAACAAAGAGGAGAACGAACAGATACAGTCCCTTGTGCATGACGATGATTATCTCCTGCGTATTCCTGGCCACGGAAGTCCTCTGACCATACTATTGGGGAATGCATCATCAGAGGCACTAAGTACCGCTGCATCTCTATGCATGCGGTATTCAGGTGCCAGAAAACTCCCTGAAGCTGAAGTGCTCATCTCCAGAGGCGATGAACATATCACCTTGAAGGCACATGCTGCAAGTGAACAAATGATCAGTAAGTATCGGATTGAAAAGGATAATAACCAGAAAATATTAATCTAAGTCATTACAGCCTGACGGGAACACCCTTTGATTTCAGATACTCTTTTGTTTCTTTCACTGAATATTCCCGATAGTGAAAGATCGATGCGGCAAGGGCTGCGTCAGCCTTTCCCTCAACAAGACCTTCACGCATATGTTCAAGGGTGCCCACTCCGCCTGAGGCAACAACGGGTATTGTCACTGTCTCTGCAATCTTTCTCGTCAACTCAATATCGAATCCTATCTTTGTGCCGTCCCTGTCCATACTTGTAAGAAGGATCTCACCTGCACCGAATTCTTCCATCTTTTTTGCAAACCTGACTGCATCAAGACGCCTCATCTTTCTGCCTCCATGCGTTGAGAGGGCCCACACAGGCGAACCGTTCGAAGGGACCTTCAGTCTTGTTTCTTTCAGGTCAGGTGCATTGAGCCAGTTCAGCCAGGGCTCATCAGGCTCGAAGGTCATTCCTGCTACGACCCTCTTTGCATCAACTGCTACGACAATGCACTGACTTCCAAAACGCTCCGATGCCTGCCTGATGAAATAGGGATTTCTCACAGCTGTTGTATTGATTGAAACCTTGTCACAGCCTGCATTCAGCAGGTCCCGTATGTCTTCAAGTGATTTAATGCCTCCTCCTACCGTCAGGGGCATAAAAACATCATCTGCAGTACGGGCAACGACATCAAGTATGGTCTTCCGCTTTTCATGAGAAGCGGTAATATCCAGAAAAACCAGTTCATCAGCACCCTGCTCATCATAGAACTTCGCATTTTCAACAGGATCACCGGCATCAATAAGGTTCTGGAAGTTCACACCCTTCACAACCCTGCCGTCTTTTACATCAAGACAGGGAATTATCCTCTTTGCTAACATTCAGTCCTTCCCCTTTGTTAAAGCGATAGCTTCATCCAGTTTCATTGATCCCGTGTACAGGGCTTTGCCCGTTATCACACCCCAGAGATTATTGATCTTCATCAAACTTTTTATGTCATCAAGCTGAGACACACCGCCGGATGCAATAACAGGTATGCCGACTGATTCAACCATTTTTGCCATGGCCTCTACATTGGGGCCTGTAAGCATTCCATCACGGGATATGTCCGTATAAATAATGCCTGCAGCCCCGGCACCCTCCATCTGTTTTGCAAAGGCTACAGCCTCAAGTTCAGTAACCTCTACCCATCCCTTGACGGCCACCTTCCCGTCCTTTGCATCAATTCCGATGAGTACTTTGCCGGGAAAGCGCCGACAGATTTCCCGGACCATGTCGGGCTTTTCAGCAGCTGAGGTCCCTATAATTGTCCTGTCAACGCCAAGATCGATCAGCTGTGCCACCCTTTCAGCATCCCGGATGCCGCCTCCCACCTCAATTGGTATGTCAATGGCTGAGCGGATAGCCTTTATTTTTTCATAATTATGCTGCTCTCCGGTAAAGGCACCGTCAAGATCAACAACATGCAGCAGTTCAGCACCCTGTTCCTGCCAGTTCCGGGCCATTGACGGCGGATCGTCTGAATATATGGTCACTTCTTCTTTTTTGCCCTGAAGAAGCCGTACGCACTTTCCCTCCTTCAGGTCAATAGCAGGGATCACAATCATGTGTTGAGTATATCAGAAGGCTTTTCCCTCAATCAAATACGTATTGATTTTTCGACTCATACTGTGTAAATTGTACCTATTTGAAAGAGGGAAACAGATGTCCAAAATTTTTTTACTTGCATCAGGGGGCGCCATCGGAACGGTACTCAGGTATTACCTTTCAGGATTCACATACCGATTTGTGAGCGGGGTATTCCCCTGGGGCACCTTATTGGTAAATCTGGCCGGTTCCTTTGTAATCGGTCTCCTCTGGGGTCTCTTTGAAATTGATAATTTCTCAACGAACGTAAGACATTTCATTTTTATAGGAATACTGGGCGGTTTCACGACGTTCTCAACATTTACCCTTGAGAGCCTGAATCTTTTCAGGGACGGTGAAATAAAGCTTGCACTCTCGAATATACTGGCCAGTAACATTTTTGGTCTTCTCCTGGTCCTGGCCGGTTTTATAATATCGAAATATCTTGTTCATATCCTGCGGTAAGAAATTGAGATGAAACTGCCCGAAGAAGGAAAACTGTTACGGATTTTAATTGGTGAAGCAGATAAGCATAAAGGCAAACCACTGTATGAAGCCATTGTTATGAAGGCGCGTCAGTTAAACCTTGCAGGAGCCACTGTCTTCAGGGGAATTATGGGTTTTGGTGCAACAAGCCGTATTCATTCAGTAAAGCTTCTCCGGTTATCAGAAGACCTCCCAGTAATGATTGAGATCGTCGATGCAGAGGATAAGATAGATTTAATCCTTCCCTTTCTTGATGAAACAGTGAAAGAGGGACTCATAACGATGGAAAAAGTAACTGTCGTTAAATACCGGCACAATCCGGAATCAGTCTCTGACTGATTTACAACAGGATTTGCTATTCGAAGACAGCCTTTTCGTTACTATAGGTTTCCCTGGTCTCTTCAAGCATCTCATTCAGTTTTTCTTCCGGAATTTCAAGAAACTTGGCTGATACAAGGGAATCAAGGACCAGGGCTTCATCAGGGCTTCGAGTGCCAATGCCCAGTTTTTTACATATCTGATCAGCAAGATGAACAACTGCCGTCACTTTTGCAGTCATAGGGTCAGCTATGTTCTCAAGTTTGCCGTTGTTGAGGTGATGACCTTCAACGATCTTCACAAGCAAGGGCGGAAAACCCCATCGCTCCATTACCCCTGCGCCGATCTCAGTGTGTGTGTATCCGTATACTTCGTTTTCAGCATCAAGTGAGTCTGCACCATCATTATATGTCTTCATCATCACCTGTACAAAGATATCCGGTGTTTCATTATTGAGCACGACTTTTCCAAGGTCATGCATGAGCCCTCCTATGAAAGCCATTTCTCCTGTATCACTGCCCATCCCTTTGGAAATAATTTTCGCTGCGATTGCGGCACCTATGGAATGATCCCAGATGATCTTCTCCTTCATGCCGAAGCTTTTATATAAAGATTTGGTTGAGACTGAGAGGACAAGGCTCCGTATCGTCTTGAATCCAAGAACCATAATTGCGTGATTGAGGCTTGTCACCTCCTGTCTCAATCCATAGAGCGCACTGTTGGATATCTTTAAAACCCGTGCCGTCACAGTCTGGTCCTTTTCTATAATATCCCCCAGTTCCTCAATAGAGGCGGTCCCCTGCCTTCTTTAAAAGTTCCTCCCTGGCAGGAATATTCAAAGTTTGTCTCCCATCCATCGCGGTATCATTTTCCTTTCTGATTTCAATGAGTTTTGTTGTAAAATCAACTTACACTTACATAATCGACTTAATTCATTATCGGCATTATCTCCGCATTTCTTCAGTTCAGAACCACCTATTGACAAACCTGTTTTTATTTTATTATTATCTTTCTAAACCTGAACCTTTAATCCAGTCCTGAGAGGCTGGAAAGGAAAGAAAATTGTTCCTTATTTCAAAAACCTTACAACCTGAAAGACGTACGTAAATACCTTGTCTCTCTCAGAGAAAGGTTTTTTTTATGCCTAAAGAGCTGCTGGACAACAACGACATCAAACGGGCAATAACGCGAATGGCCCATGAAATAGTAGAAAAAAACAAGGGCATTGAGAACCTGTGCCTCGTTGGCATTCAAAAAGGCGGTGTGGAGCACTGGATATCACTTTTTACAGAGATGATCTCAATACAAAGGATGAACAGCCTTTTGTCAAGGAAACAGATATTCAGTTCTCGATCAATGGCAAGACCGTCGTCATTGTTGATGATGTACTGTTTACGGGAAGAAGTATTCGTGCAGCCCTCGATGCTCTCGTCGATTTTGGCCGGGCAGACAATATTCAACTTGCTGTTCTCATAGACAGGGGGCACCGGGAATTGCCTATTCGGCCGGATTATGTGGGCAAAAACATACCTACTGCCTTTGATGACCGTATAGACGTAATCCTTCAGGAGGACGATACTGACAACAGAGTGACCCTTGTTAGTGATTAAAATGATGGCACATTGTATGGACTATGTTTAAATCGAAACATCTTCTCGGTATTAAAGAACTATCACCTGATGAGATCAACCACATTCTTGATACTTCTTCCGGTTTCAGAGACGTACTAAGAAGGGATATTAAAAAGGTCCCTCCTCTCAGAGGGAAAACGGTCATCAGTCTTTTCTTTGAACCTTCTACGAGAACAAGGACATCCTTTGCTCTCGCTGCCAAAAGACTTTCTGCCGATGATGTGAACTTTTCAGTTACCTCAAGCAGTGTTGTCAAGGGAGAGTCAATTCAGGATACTGCCCTGACGATCCAGGCCCTTGGTGCTGATTTTGTTGTTATCCGGCACAAGTCATCAGGTGTTCCCCATATACTGAGTAAAATACTGAATGCATCTGTCGTCAATGCAGGAGACGGGGCAAATGAACACCCCACCCAGGCACTTCTTGATCTGTTTACAATTCGATCACACAAAAAAAAATTCAAAGGTCTCACCGTATCGATAATAGGTGATATTGCACACAGCAGGGTAGCAAAATCAAATATCTATGGTCTTACTAAACTGGGGGCGCATGTTCGGGTGATCTGTCCTCCGACCCTGATGCCGGCTGAAATTGACAAGATGGGCGTTGAGGTTTTTCACTCAATAGATAAAGGGGTCAGAAACGCAGATGTTCTCATGACACTCAGGCTGCAGCTTGAGCGTCAGAGCACAGGTTTTCTGCCTTCACTGAGAGAGTATTTTAAATTGTATGGTTTAACTCAGGAGAGATTAGGTCTTGCAAAAAAGAACGCTATTGTAATGCATCCGGGCCCCATGAACAGAGGGGTTGAAATTGCATCCGACGTTGCAGACGGACCTCAGTCAGTGATCCTTGAACAGGTCACAAACGGTATAGCCGTGCGCATGGCTGTTCTCTATCTCCTTGCAGGAGTAAAAAAGTGAAGCTTGTAATCAAGAACGGAAGGGTCATCGATCCCTCCCAGAATATTGACGGCTACAAGGATATCTATGTTGAAAAGGGTAAAATCCAGGGCCTCTACGCACAAGGAAAAGCCCCGAAGGCATCAAAAATAATCGATGCATCAAAGTGCATTGTAATCCCGGGCCTGGTGGACATGCACGTTCATTTAAGGGAACCTGGTTTTGAACACAAAGAGACCATACAGTCGGGGACAACAGCAGCTGCACGGGGAGGATTCACCTCTGTGTGCTGCATGCCGAATACAAATCCCGTCAATGATACAATTTCAGTTACTGAATTTATCATTGACCGGGCCCGAAAAGTAGGGTCCTGTACCGTATTCCCCATAGCAGCTATTACGAAAGGACAGATGGGCGAAGAACTTACGGAACTAGAGGCCCTGATGAAAGCCGGTTGCATCGCTTTTTCTGATGATGGAAGGCCCGTTGCCAACAGTCTTATTATGAGGCGTGCCCTTGAGTACTCAAAAATCTTTAATGTACCCATAATATCTCATTGTGAAGATGCACAGCTCTCTGAAGGCGGCGTAATGAACGAAGGGCTTGTTTCAACCATAGTCGGGTTACAGGGAATTCCGAAGGCCGCAGAAGAGATCATGGTCGCTCGGGACCTGGCCCTCTGTGAGCTCACAGGAGGAAGACTTCATATTGCACATGTCTCTACAAAAGGTTCTGTAAACATGATACGAAATGCCAAGGCACGTGGTGTCAATGTAACGGCAGAAACCTGCCCCCACTATTTCTCGATTCATGATGAGTCGCTCATCAGTTATGACACAAATCTCAAAGTCAATCCTCCAATCCGGACAGCAGAGGATATGGCAGGTATAAAGGAAGGCGTCAAAGATGGTACAATTGATGTCATCGCAACTGACCATGCACCCCATCATATCGATGATAAGAACATTGAATTTGATGCGGCAGCCTTTGGAATATCCGGACTTGAAACGGCCTTTGCATTAAGTTACCATCTCGTGACGGAGAATGTTATCGACTTAAGGCGGCTTATCACTATGATGAGCCTAACCCCCTGTAAGTTATTGAATATTTCAAAGGGAACCCTCAGTGAAGGTGCAGATGCTGATATTACAGTTATCAATACTGAAAAGACCTTTAAAGTCGATGCAGCAAAGTTTCAATCAAAGGGGAGAAATACTCCTTTCAACAAGTGGGTGTTAAAGGGTACTGTGGAGCATACAGTCTCAATGGGAAGAGTTTTTGACTGGTCTTAGCACCTCATTAAACTTTATCTGACGAGGAGATTTTTACTGTGTTGTCTAAAGAAGGAAGAAAAGCGCGTTTGGTACTCGCTGATGGAACAGTTTTTGAAGGCCTGGGATTCGGGGCTGAGGGCGAGGCTGTCGGCGAAGTGGTTTTTAATACATCAATGACCGGTTATCAGGAAATTATTACTGACCCCTCGTATAAAGGTCAGATCGTGTCCATGACCTATTCGCAGATTGGGAATTACGGGATCAACTCTGACGATGTTGAATCATCCGGACCACAACTGGAGGGCTTTATTGCAAAAGAGTTTTTTGATTTTCCGAGCAACTGGCGTTCAGAAACGAACCTTGGAGACTACCTGAGTAAGCACGGCAAGGTTGGCATTCATGGAATTGATACCCGTGCGCTCACCAGTCATGTAAGAGACAATGGGGTTCAGATGGGGATAATTTCCACAACAGATACTGATCCTGAAAACCTCCTGGCAAAAGTACGGCGTCACCCCGGCATATCCTCATTAGATCTTGTGAGCGAGGTGACAACAGATACAGTGTATCATTGGGACAGACCGCTCTGGCAGCTTCACCCGCAGAATAAAATTATTGAAACAAAGGATCGTCCATCTGTTGTCGTTTATGATTTCGGTATTAAGCAGAACATCCTTCGTCATCTTGTTGGAGCCGGTTTTGCGGTAACCGTTGTCCCTGCCAGAACACCTGCAGAGAAAGCGCTGGAAATGGCTGACAGCATTGTGCTCAGCAACGGTCCCGGCGATCCACAGTCAGCACCCTATGCTGTGGAAACAGTAAAAAAACTGATTGGCAAAAAACCTGTTTTGGGCATATGCCTGGGTCATCAGATACTCGGCCTTGCACTTGGAGGAAAAACATATAAACTCAAGTTCGGACATCACGGGGGCAACCACCCCGTCATGGACCTTGCAACAGGAAAAGTTGAGATTACATCCCAGAATCACAATTACTGTGTTGACATACAGAGTCTGAACGACCAGGTCGAGCTTACTCACAGAAATCTGTATGACGGTACAGAGGAGGGCATGAAGCATAGGGATATGCCGATCCTGTCCTTTCAGCACCATCCTGAAGCCGGGCCGGGACCAAATGATTCCGGCTATATTTTCAATACATTCAGAGATCTGGTCAAAAACTGGTAAATGATGAACAGCCATGAACAGCTACCGACTCAAAAAGGAGAATAACAGATTGGTCTTTTCAACACAGTCATTCAGGGCAGAAAAATCAAG
>Ga0111162_1114_pt1 | contig 11533 bp, 11 predicted proteins | sample DeeMarSeWOR28_12_FD_80263 | JGI IMG/M metagenome (GOLD analysis project Ga0111162, IMG submission 80263) | Nitrospira bacterium SG8_35_1 | reverse complement strand
GAGAACGATAAAACACAAATAATTAACAGCCTATCTGCCATTCCTCCATAGTACTTTCTCACCCCGCTGGGGAGAGAACTGAGGCAAGGGGGAAAGTAGCTCATCCTACCCTCTCTTCAATATAAGTAACCATCTCATTTCTCTTATCTTCAATCAAACCCGCAAAATGCTTTGAATATGTATAAGTTGTCATTTCTACATTACTTTTCATCTCTTCAAGTATAATATAAATCCGCTCATCAGGGTCAATCACCCTGACAAACACTCCTATAAGACCGATAAAGGATACGATAAAAAAGAATCCTATCCCCGGTTCACCAACCAGTTCTATCTCAACCCATCGTCTGATTTCCGGCAGGCCAAGTAAATATTCCCCTGCTTTTGTTTCAACATTCAATGGTACCAGTTTATCAAAGAAGAGAGTATCACCACGATACGCCTTGACCCAATAGAAAGGAAAGGATTCCTGACCTGCAGCGATTTTGTTTCATAGCGAGTTCCTTTTTTTATAAAGTCAGGATAGAATGAAACCTCCATATGAATATTCTCTCCTTCGATTGTAACATCATCTGCAGTGCCTCTCTTGTTTCTCAATGCTACAAAGGTATCAAAGACAACAACGCCGTCAGAATTTTTCAGGACAATCTTCCCGGAAAATCCTCCTCTTTGCAGGAGAAAGGTTTTTCCATCAATTACCAGTGGATCATTAATCCTGACCTCCTTGTCCCATGACCTGTTTTTTTTAAATTCATAGACCCTGAAGACGGCAACATGTTCAATAGGGTACAGAGGTTCATCCTCAGCATAGATTGAATATTGTTTTACGAGCCCCACCTCGGCATCGGGCAGTGACAGTCCCCAGACCGGCTCTTCAAGTATATGAACAAGTCTGTCCTTCTCCAGGCGGTATGATTGACCTTCAGTAAAACCGAGCGTTGCCCTGTAACTTCCAAAATAGTAAATGACCAGCCCCATAAGTGCAGTTATCAAAATGAAATGGAAAAATATTGAACCCCAGAAACCTGCATTGCCCCGGCTACCTACAATGGTCTTGCATGATGTTTCTCCCTGAACCGTCACTTTCCATTTCTGCTTCTTAAACCACTCCCTTCCATAGCCCTCCAGTGCAGATACATGAATATTCTGGAAACTCTTTTTTATCCCTTTCTGTGATGTTGCATCAGGAAAAGCAAATAAAGCACCTGCCTTTGCCCGCTTCTTTGTGATAAGCCGATCAATACTGCAGAGGGCTGTGGAGAGAATGAGGAATATTCCTATGAATCCAAAAACTCTTCCGCTGGCAAGGCTCTGACTGTTAAATCTCTCTCCAAGCCAGTAGAGAGAGGGATTGGCTATCTTCATTTCAATCTTCTGCTCATCTGTAAGAAAAACAGGATTGGGAAGGAATGCACCCACAGCCAGCATGCATGTCACCACAATAAGAAGAACGATAGCAACGTTACGGGAAGTGACAAAACTCCATACTGCCTGGAGGATTTTACCCATCCCTGAGTCCCCGTACAATATCTAAAATGTTTTCTATATCAATAGACCTGACAATGGCAGAGCTCTCAAGATTTGCTGAACGGGCATACAGATAATCAATTTTCTCTTTTTTCACTTTTCCCTTTCTCGCAGCGAACATCATGGCACCTGATATCTCATAGTCCATGTTGAAGTCTGATACCACAACCCGTGACCTGCTGCCTTCATATTCCACTTCAAGAACAAAGTGCTCCCTGCCAAGGTCCCGATTCTCATTAATCAGCTTTTCCGCCTTCCATGAGTTAAGAGAATTGATGAGTTCGAGTATCTGTTCCATAGGTACTTGTGTATTCTCATAGCTCCACAGGCTGTCCCTTTTCTCAAGCACAAAAATATCACCTCCTGAATGAAATGCTATTTTCTGAACTTTTGCTGGATTTATGGAGATCATATTACGATAAGCAAAATGTGAATACTCTCTGTTAAGAAGTATCCAGAAATCCCTCCTCACCCGTAAAGCTTCACTGGAGCCGGGATGATGAGCAACAATTCCCCTGTCCCACTCCGTACCCCAGAAATACACTTCATAAGCCCCGAGAGCGATACCATTCGTATCATTGAGTTCAAGGGAAATCTCCTGCGAGATCCGGCTTCCAGTCTATAAAAGCCTCTGATTTTTGGGTGTGCAGCGTATCAACAAGAGTATTCATGTCATCGTTGTCGGCCTTCATGGGAAATGGGGAGACCATATACCACCCATTATTTCTCTTCTCAATTTCGACTGTGTCGTTTTTTTTGTGTAATTTTATCCTGCCCAGTTCTTCCCGATTAAAAATAAACAGCCTCTTCTCACGTAAATCCAGAGGTTTGAGGTTCATGGCGGTAACAAATTCCTTGTCTACGAGAAAGATCTTTCCGAGGCGCTCAGAATATGCGTAGTGAACATCAATGGTCCCGCTGTATCCAAGTGAAAGAATAACGTGGACTGTCTTAAATTCAAAGGTATCAAGGTCTTCAGTCCCTCCTACTACCTTGATAAGCCTGCCCTTTGCAAGCGCCTTGAAAAGGCTGTCAATGGCACCAAGATCAGGGAGATACTCAGCCGGTTTTGTTATCTTCCAGCTCTCACCGCTTTTCGAAATTGTTATCGGCCCCTGTCCGGTATCAAGACGAAGAAACTCTATTTCAGAGGTGTCAGCCCGAAAAAACCTTTTCTCAAAATCCGCTATCAGTTCTTTCTCTTTCATTATCGGTTGGAAGTAGAAGAAATAGGCAGCAGCTAATCCTAGGGCAATAATAAAAAGAATGAGCGTCGTCCTGTATTTCATAAGGTACGTCTCCGGTACCAGACAACCGTACCGGCAATAATGACGACAAGAGGGATTCCCACTGGGACAAGAATCTTTAACAAACGGGCCTGATCCCCTGTCACAAACATGGGAATAAACTCGCTCTTCGGCGCACTTACCTGGGCAAGTCCTCCCTCACCAAGAAGCCAGCTTGTCACAACAAGAAAGAGGTCTCCATTGCCCCCCACATTTATGTAGGCATTTGAAGCAAAGTCGCTGTCTCCAAAAGCTATCACCTTCATCAGCTCATCCTCATGAGCGACCTTAATGGCAAGTACCTGTATCCCCTGCATTTCATCCTTTTGCATTATCCCATCACCGTTCTTTTCAAACCAGGCGTCATAGGATGCTCGAATCAGAAATTCATAGGAAAACCCTTTGAGAGCTATACGAGTGTTTCTTACCTCGTGAACTCCCGGGAATACAGTCGTTAAATTGAAATTTCCAATAACAGGATTTTCCCAATATTTCTTGATTAATGGGGTTGAAGGATCAGTTCCTGCTACATTGATAGGGTCATAGACAGGAAACTCGCTTGTCTTTAAACCAAAGGAAGCAAGAAAATTGACCATTTGCTCCGGAGAATCTATAAGAACAAGAAATTTTCCACCCCTTCCCCTGTACTCAGACATCATCTCATATTCCTCTGCAGAAAAATCGGCCTCCGGAGAAACAATAATCAGCAGGTCTGTATCTCTCGGAACACCACCTGCTGATATCAGGTTCAGTGAATCAACAGTATGACCAACATCTTTCAGCCTCCCGGCGATGGCGCTGTAGCCGCTCCTTCCCTCATCACTTATATCCTTTTCTCCGTGACCGCCGAGAAACCGTATGGTCATTGTGCTCTTTCTCGTCGCCCGAATGAGCAGGTTCGTTACAGTCTGCTCATCCACTCCGCTTGCTTTAAAGACCTTCCCGCCGGACTCAACAATCACAGTGCCATATTCTTTGACATCATATTTTTTTGCCAGTAAAGGCGATCGATCCAGATCATGCAATTCGTAAATCACATTTTTATTCAAATAACGGTAAGCCTCAAACAATTCCTGGGCTCGCCTGAACTCAGCATTTCCCTCAACACCAAAAAAGTCCACTGTCACTTCAGACTCTATCCCCCTGGCTACAGTCTCCCCCTGCTGGGATAGAGAAAACTTCCCTATAGAGGTCATGTCATACCTGAAATAGTACTGTCGAACGATCAGATTCAACAGCACAACGATAAAGAGAAAAAATACTACCATCAGTGCAGTGTTAAGCCGCAGATGAGAAGAACGCTTCTTTGAATATGCCTTTAATGCCTCAAAATGAGTAATAAAGAAAATACTGAGCAACACCGTGCCTGTAAGGGCAAGGATAACAATAACAACTGTCTGGGCGGGGTAAAAGGAACCAACGAGAAGCGCTGAAATTCCTAGTGTAAGACCAAGAATGCCGAGTATTTTGTTTATCACCAGCGGCTTGCCTCCAACACCCTGTGTGACAGAAAGAGCATCACAACAGCAAAACTGATCAGAAATACAATATCTCTCAAATCAAGAAGACCTGATATCATGTTGCTGAAGGGTTGATACAGCGATACCTCCCTCATAAAGTCAGTGGCCCTCTGGCTTGCAGCTCCGATGCCGCCGCCTACAAACCAGAAGATAACGAGTATGCCAATACTTAAAACTGCAGCAACAACCTGCTTCTCTGTAACCGTTGAGGCAAAGAGTCCGACTGAAACCATTGCAGCACCCATCATCAGAAGACCCACATACCCCATAGCAACATGGTTCCAGTTAATGGTCGTCAGCATATCAAGCACCAGCGGCATATACAGGGTTGAAAGAATAATCACAGAGTAAACAGTTAGAGCAGCCAGGTATTTACCAATCAGGATGGATGAAAGTGAAAGAGGTGATGTCATGAGCATTTCCATAGTACGCCCCCTCTTCTCCTCTGCCACAAGTCGCATTGTGATCATCGGCGTCAGGAGAAGAAAAACCGTCCCCATGCTTTTCATCAGTCCATACATAATAACCGTTGTGGGAGTAAAGTTCGCCAACGCAGCGCCGGTCCCTGACATCTCTACAACTCTACGGGAATAACTTATGAGGGAATTATAAAAGAAGTACCCCAGAATGGAATGAAACACCCCTGCTACGATATAGGCAATAGGTGAGTACACAAACTGCCTTATTTCTTTTTTAAATACATAATATACTTGTAACATCTTAATATTTAAACATTTTTTAACATTATTATCAATTTATGCCTATGCTGTTAAAAGGACTCCATATTCCTAATTGACAGAATGATGTATTCATAAAAATATATGCTCGATTGAACAAGGTTATCTCTTGATTAAACCGAAGATAAATCTAATCAAATAGACAGGCATACCAATTATTATAAGAACAAGACCGGCATGCATCACCGGCAGTGCCGGGTCTTTTACTGCTTCCACAAGAGCCCAGTATATTGGTTTGTAAAAAAAGAGTTTCAGGTTATCCAGGTCTATGCCCTGCCGGGAATCCCCTGCTGCGATGACTTTCTCTCCTTTAAAAACTCGCACATTGTACAATGGTTCCTTCAAATTAAACTCCGTCATTGTGCTATGTCCCTGCTCTATCTTTTTTTCAGGCTCAAGAGATACTGAAAACTTATATGGATAGGGTGGTATTTCGAAGTAATCGCTGCTGCCGGGCGAAAGAATCCTCAGGATCATATATCCCTGGGTTTTCACATTTTCCCCTTCCATCAATCGTACGCCGGGCGCAATGCCAAGATTTAGAATATGATAGTAGGTATCGTTCAGTTTTGCAGGCGGGAAGGCCCCTACTTCTGAAGTCTTCAGGAAACGGTCACTCACTGTCATCTTGGGTTCATAGGCAAAAATTCCCGCGCTCTGATCAATTCCTGTGAGGCGGTCAGGCAAGCCGGGGTCAATGGCAACAACGTTATACCGTTCATTGGTCCACGGCGGGTCAATCATGTCTCCTGCGCCGACTATTCGCTGACCCTGCTCCCGCTGCGTTACACTGACAAAAAAGCCCGTAAAAAATAAAATTGTTCCAAGAGGGAGAATCAACCAGAAAAAATACCCGATTCGTGACTGTTGGAATGTTTTTTTTGATGCCCTGATCAGGTTCAGGATAGCGCTGAGCAGAAAAAGTACAAAAGGGATCTGAACAAAGGAGTTCTCACGAAGAAGAATTATAAACTTGCCGAAAGCTTCTTCCATCCATATTGATGAAATTGAATAGTATGCAATCCAGGCAAACAGAATCCACAGGAGAAATGCTTTCGAGGCAAGGATATGAAACGGTATAAGAAATAGCTGGAATTTATTTTTGTTCATGAGAGTTCCTTCTTATGCGGACAATCATACCGGCACAATACAAACACGCAAACAGTAACCCCGGCATGTAAAAGAACGCGCCCATGTCATGACGAACAGTTAGTTTTGACCATTTACGTACTTCGTCAAAGGAAATCCTGCTGTTTTCAAAGGCAATCTCCTCTGCTAATGTAACATTTCCATTAAAAACAATGTCCTTGTTTCTCACAATTCTCAGAGCAAGACGAGGTTCTGCCCCGTTGTGATCAGGATAATATCTCAGATAGTACGTCAGAGGAGAAAGCAGCCTGAAATTGTCTTCACTGCCGTAGGGGAAGAGTTTCATAAACATGAATGAACTGTCCAATATAGTGCCTTCTTTTGATTTAAGAGTATATCGCGGGGAATAGCCATAGCCCTTCATGCCAAACCAGCTTCCTCCAATCAGTCTTGGCAATCCGGATGTCAAAACGAATTCCTCCGGATTCTCCTCCTCTTTTTTAATAACTGTAAATTCACCCCTGAGACTTCTGACTGCAGTACCGTCACTATTGAATGAAGGGATTATTTTATTTAATGTTATCCCAATATCAGGGATGGTTGAAAATCTCCCCCGGTACAGTGTTTCAGGTACATATTGTCCGCTAAATATGGTCTGCCCTTCTGTTAGGACAACGTCACCGCTAAACCGCGTCAGGTAACTGACCAATAATCCGGAAATTAAAAGGATCACTGTCACAACCAGCAGCCATCCCCTGGCTCGTATGTCTGAGAAGTGTTTGACGGCCGATATAAGAGTCAGTAACAAGAAAAGAAGCGCGGCTGAAAGGATGGGCATTGAGAAGAGCACTTCCTGAGAAGAGGGAGGAAAAACAGCGAACAGACCCGTTCTCTCCGTAAGGTAATAGGTAAGACTGAAAACAATGATCATCAGATGCAAGGTGAATAGCATGTCAAAACCTTACCTTCTGTAGTTCAGGAATGGTATCATCTGGACCAAACACCTCATACTCAATAACACGCCAGGTTCCTTCCTCTTTTCTCATGAGATATCTCACCCTGATAGGATTAGCCTTGACTCCCGACATAAGAGACTTTCGTGTTTCCCTGTCCTGAATGGTTAGAAACCAGACCTCCCGCGCTACTGCTGCAGCACTCACAGGGCTTACCAGATCAACGCTCTCCAGTTCAAACACATCCCTGTCATAAACGATAACCTGGTTCTTTTTACTCCATTCATTGATTTCCTGAAAAATCCTTCTCTTTATCATATTTGCCGCAGGGAATTCGTTCAGGCCTGCCAGACTGCCACCGGTATTAAAAAAGGAGGCAAAGTTCCTGTTAAAGAGCTTGAGCGTCTCCTCTATCTCATTTTCTTCCATCTTGCTGTCATAGATGCCAAGAGAAAAACGAAAATTCCTCACACCCTGGTCATGGGAAAAAAGGGATAGGGATAAAGCGAGTAGTATTCCTGCTGCTCCTGATATGATGCTTTTCGTCATTCCATTAAACCCGGCAGAGACGTTACCCCGAAAATGTGCCTTGTATTTTCCACAACGATGTCAATGCCCCAATAGGTAATAATGACTGTTGATAGCAGAAAGATCATAAGCCAGGCAAGCCGTCTCCCCTTCCATCCGAGTGTGACTTTGAGATGAATGGAAAGTCCATATAACAGCCATGAGATAAGGGACCAGACTTCTACGGGGTCCCAGCCCCAGTAGTTCCCCCACAGGTCTTTTGCCCAGATAGCGCCGGCTACGATCATGATCGCATCAGCAATGAAGCCATACACCACAAACCGGAACATGTTTTCCTCAATGATCTCGAGGCGCGGGAGTTTCTCATAAAATTTACTGGCTTCATCCTTCCGCAGCTGATTGTCTTTCAATAAGTAGAGAAGACCCATCCCTGAAGCAATGGCATATGATCCAAAAGCGAGTTGAGCAAAGAGCACATGAATAACCAGCCAGCTGCTTTTCAAAGAAGCTGCAAGAGGTAAAGGATCTGGTGCCTTCATTACACCATACCCCAGGAAAAGGAGGGTTGCAGGGACAGTAAAAAGCGCGACCCCGGTCAGTGACCTGTTCTTTAGAAAGAGGTAGACAGTAAATCCAATCGCAAACCAGCCGCCTGTTATTGCGTTTTCGAATTCACTGTTAGCAGGAAAGTAACCCGTTCGTGCCCACCTCATGATAAAGATAACTGTATGGGCTACAAAAGCAGGACCAATAATATAACTTGCCAGCTTTAATGGCTTTTCTTTATTAAAGATAAATCCTGACAGGAGAAGTATACTTGAGACAGTATAGGCGTATACACATGTCCAGGTCAATATGTCCTCAATCATCATTCCCTCTCATCATGTTTTGACTTTTCAATATATACCTCTACCCCATCAGCAAGAGCGTTCAGTTCCTCCTGAAAAGAATACTGGAAGAACTCGCTTTTTCCATCCATATATAAAACGGTGCCCTCTTTCCCCTCTTCAATTGCAATCCTCAATCTCTTCTGAAAAAATACAAGCCTCATGATCAGCCCGATTGCCGCAAGTATAAATCCGGCAATCAGGGGAATCTTCCCGTACTCTCTAATAATAAGAAATTCTACCCAATACCGTACATCCTCAAACCCGATTGAATAAACCCCAAGATCGGCATATTCCCCTAACTTGACAACTCCCTGATAAATTACCTTGCCGTCTTTCCCTGCTGTCAGAAGGATTGCAGGGTTCTTCATCTCAATAGACTTTGTGGCCGCTGCTCCCCTGTCTCTTACAAAATCAGGATAGAACCTCACAGCAAAAGTAAATCTTTTATCTGTTTCAAACTGGAAAGTATCTTCTTCTCCACCCAGCACATTCAGGCTTACATAAGCAGCATCAATCTGACTGCCGGAAGGACCACGTACAATAAATAACGGAGATACACCAATACTTTCCGCAATGATACTCATCGCCCCCCTGTTTACCGGTTCATTAATCCTGATTATCTCTTTACTCAGCTCACCCTCATATTGAATAGTGAGTATTGCTGTCAGTTCTGTTGGCACCTCATTTTCATACACTGGCTGTACCTTTTCAAGATGTAACGATAATGCAGGCAGTTGTTTCATAATGTTAGGGTCGCTGCTGATGACTCGGAATTGCGACATTGCTCCTTCAAATCTCTGGCCCTCAGTAAGAGGCAGATTGCCGGAAAACCGGGTATAGGTTAAAACAATGCCTCCAATCAGGCAGAGGAAAAAACTCAAATGAAAAAACAAAAATCCAATCGGTGAATATCGGTGTTTCACTGCAACATAGGTGTGTTCCCTTTTGCCCTCATGAAACCACCACCTCTTCTTTTTAAAAAATTCTCTCAACTCACCTGACAATATGCTGGGAGCTCTGTCAGTAGCAAGGATTTTCACCTCTTTTCCGCCCTTTAATACTGGCCCACTGAAGTTAGGCATATCGCCCTGCAGATATGCCCTTTTCAGTATTACAGGGATTCTGTGAAGGGTTACAGTGAGAAGATTAATAAAAAATAGGGCTAGCAGGACGATCGTTACTGGTGAGAGATATATTTCCGTAAAGCCGATAAAGTCAATGAACTGATTAAAAATACTTTTTTCTTTCCATAGTTCATATAAATCCCGCGTGTCAAACATCCATTTCTGGGGTAGGATAAGCCCCAGGAAATAAATTAATATGAGCAGTGCGATAACCGCTGCCGTGAGCTTGACACCCTTAAACAGCTTAACTATCTTACGTAACAAATCCTGTATGTTCAGTTTTTTCTTCCCTTTCTAATTCTGCTTGACCAGAGATGAACTCTTTTCTCGTACGTAGTTACTTTCGGGTAAGGCATCCAGTGCTTTCCGCATGAAAATATTTTCCCATTCTTTTTCCTTTTCGTCTATCATCCCTGCCAGATACACATAGCCGTAACAGTACCGTTTATTTCCCTTGCATAGATCATCCATTAATGTTAAAGCCTGATCATAGTGTTTCAGTCGGACCTTTGGTACAGCGCCCAGAAACCTCAATGCAGGATCATCGGGGTATTGAAGAAGCGGCTCAGTAAGAAATTCTTCTACCAGTTCATCCTCTCCTCCTGACAGCATATTTTCTGCCTGATCCCTGAGCTGCCAGAGCTCAGGAGGAGAGTCAGATTTCAGTATGTGTGGATTACCCATTCCTTCCACAAGCTCCTCCCCTATATATAAGTGTATGGCATCGGTATAACCGCTTTCCATGCTGTATGAGATAGAAGCATGCTTGACCCTGAACGTTCGTCTGAGGGTCATATAATCAAAAAACCACTTTAAAGCCCTCAACTTGCTTATTCTGGCCTCAGAAGCATATACAGGGAAAAAACTTACATCTATAGTAAGTAAAGCAGGTTCCCTGATCTCAGGAAGAGTCCGCGGACTGCAGATATACACTTCGGCATCCGAAATGTTGCCTGCCAGACAGCCTGCAACCATTTTCATCTCATCAATTTCGGTTTTATCAAATCCCGCATCAGATTCATGTATAAACTCTTTGATCTTCTCTCCTGCAAGAGGCAAGTCCTCAAATAACCGGTAGGGGATAACCCAGAATATTCTATTCACCATTCCAAGCTGCATCGCAGCATAAAGATAGTTGCTGTGATTAAAAAACTTTTCCCGGCTATCCCTGAACTGCACACCCTTTTTTTCTTTGATTATGTTCATAAGTTTTTTAACTGTATGATGGGGAATTCCGGCAAAAGCACCATAGGGGCTTACATGAATCAACGTAGATTCCTCTATTTCTTTCTCTGACCATTGCTTCAATGCTTCGTCTGGTTCTTCTAAAACATGCAGTTGCAGGGAATCAAGACCAAGAACAGGATATTGCTCGGATTTCTCCTTCTGAAATGGGGATAACCTTTTTCATATAATCTAAAGAGTTTGATTTCTTACAGCATGAAATATCGCCCTATTATAAGGCATTTCGGTCTCTCTTGTGGTTTCCCGAAACCTGATAGTAACAAAAATGAGGCCGCAATGTTTAAAAAAAAAAGGGGATCCGAAGATCCCCATAAAGTTCATTGAGTATTCTTGATTAGTATGATCCTGGCAGTCCTCTGCTGTACTGAGGTGAAGCAGTTCTTGAAGTAACTGTTCCACTATGCTGAGTACAGTTAGACCAGTCCTGGTTCTTGCTGCCTGCAAAGTAACACGTAGCGCTTCCACCGGTAGTGTCCCAGCTGCCTGGATCATGACTCATGTATGCGCCGCCCTGGAAGCGGTATCTCTCCTGACCACTTCTCGGATCAGTACCTGACTGTAATCCATGAATACCGCCAAATCCATCGGTTACTGGATTTCCGCCATGACAGTTCAAACAGGCACTTCCGGTGTTTCC
>Ga0111162_1115_pt1 | contig 11811 bp, 6 predicted proteins | sample DeeMarSeWOR28_12_FD_80263 | JGI IMG/M metagenome (GOLD analysis project Ga0111162, IMG submission 80263) | Nitrospira bacterium SG8_35_1 | reverse complement strand
GCATCGATCTGCGCCTGCGTCCAGGTGGTTACTGCAACTCCAGGATTCGTCGTCAGCTCAAACTGCCCGTTGCTCGGGCCACTGTTGATTGTATAGGTCACCGATGTTGCCGGCTGTTCACTGTCATCATATCTGAGCTCTGTGTTCGTAATCGTATCCGTCCCGCCCTCGGCAATGGTTGAGCCCGTGTTGTTGACCTGTGTTGGTGCATCGTCATCCACGGCGGTTACAGTAATGCTGAATGATTGCCCGGCAAGTGCATTGCCCTGTCCGTCATCCACGGTGAAGGTGATGGAATCGCTCGTCGTGTTCGACCCGTCGTGCACATAGACCACCTGGTTGGCATCGATCTGCGCCTGCGTCCAGGTTGTCACCGCAACACCGGGATTGGTCGTCAGCTCAAACTGCCCGTTGGTGGGGCCACTATTAATTGTATACGTCACCGATGTGGCCGGCTGCTCACTGTCGTCATATCGAAGTTCAGTATTGCTGATCGTATCCGTGCCGCCTTCTACAATGGTGCTGCCGGTATTATTAGTCTGCGTCGGGGCGGTACTATCGGCGCCAACGATGGCGAAGTTGACGGCAAATTCCGAGGTATCGCCGTAGGCCAGGCTGTCATCGACGCCGACCTGGCCGGGATCGTCAATCTTCGTCGCGGTGGCGGTGACGTAGTCGCCGGCCGAGAGGGTCACGCCTGAGAGCACGACGTCCGTAAAGGAGGCGTCGCCGCTGCCGTCGGTGGTGACTGTGGTGGTTCCCAGGTAGACGCTGCCTTCGCCGTTTGTGGGATCCTGGACGCCGTCGGCGTTGCCGAAAAACTCGATGCGGTACTGGGTATTGAGTCCATCCGTATCGAGGATGCCGCTTACGGTCAGATCAGTGCCGCTGAGGTCTGCCACAGTGATGACCGGGAAGTTCTGCGAGTTGTTGGCACCCGAGTCGGCATCGTCGGCATCGTTGGCCGTGACGCCGTCATTGTCTATATCGATTCCCAGATCCGTGTTGCCGTAGATCGTGTTTCCCAGCAAAGACACTCCTGTGGCACCACCTGATATGATTAAGCCGTACCCGTCGTTGCCGTAGATCAGGTTGGCCTCACCGGGCGCTGTACCGCCGACGCGGTTATTGTCGGCCGAAACATCCACACCACCGATTGTGTTGCCCAGATCGAGGGTGCCGGTTACGTCCGTACCAATGTAGTTGCCGATAATGACGTTGCCGGTCCCGGTGCCGGAGACCGCGACTCCGTACCAAGCATTTCCAGAGAGGATGTTGCGGTCGGCGACGACCGTGCCGCCGATAGTATTGTTGCTGGCTGCCTCAAGGACCGTGATCGTGATACCGTAGGCGCCGTTACCGAGATCCGCGGTGCCAGTAACGTCTGTGCCGATGAAGTTTCCGGCAATGAGGTTGTTGTCGGTGGTCACGTAGATCCCGCTGCCGGTGTTGGAAAACCGGTTGATGACGAGCCCGCGAATCGTACTGCCATCACTACCGGATTCGAGGGTAATCCCTGACACCAAGAAGCCTGCACCCGATCCGTTCAATTCGATAATCGGGGTCGTAGAGAAGTCGGAGTCAGTTGTACCGTCTATGATCACGGCATCGGTGATATCCGGCAGTCCGCCGCTGGAAACGACAATCGTGTGCGCCCCGCCGACCAGGGCGTCTGGTATCTCGAAGTTGATCTCGTCGGGTGTAGTCGCGTCGAGGTTGGCAGTGTTGTTTGCGGCGGTGATGGCTTCGCGGAGGGATATGACGCCATCGGCGCCCTTGTCGGCGAGCAGAGCATCAATGCTGGATGTATCGCCATCGGCAGTGTCACTGGTCGTGTTCACTGTGAGCGAATGTTCGACGGATCCGATGGTGAGATTGCCGACATACAAGTCGTAAAGCGATCCGTCGTCGGTCATGTATGCCCAGACTATTTGAGACGCGGCTCGAGCAGAACCATAGGGCGTTACCACACTCGAGGCGATAGGCGAAAGATGAGTGTCGGCTTCGCCGCCGTCGGCGATGGTGCCGGCATCCCAGGAACCGCCGCTCGGTTTGTGGTAGCGGATGATGTCATCAGTGCTGGTATCGTGTGCAATTACGTAGAAATCGTCGTTGGTGCGGTCGTAGACAAGGGCGGGATCGTCAATGTTGGCGCTGCCGATTGTCGCCTCGGCCGACCAGGCAGTGCCGTTCCAGATATATTCCTGCGGCGTTGTCCCTACCGTGTCGACAATGACATGAAACTCGGTGTCCGATACCCGCACCACACCGCTCTGCGTACCAAAGCCATTCAGATCGCCGATCTCCACCGAGGTACCGGCCCCGCCTCCCCGGGTGATTTCGCGGGAATAGAAACCGTCGCTGCCGGTGCCACCGGGATCTCTGACGTAGACCACCAGCACCTTGTCGGCGCTGCCGTAGGAGGTCAGCGACGTGTAGTTAGTGACATTGCTGTCCTCGGTGGTTACCTCGCCGGTCCAGGAGGACACGCCGTCAGCGTCACCGGTCTGATCAGCGGAATAAACTACAAGTTCAGCGCCCTCGCGACCGGATACCCAAATACGATCGCTGCTGGGCGCGCGGGTCACGCTGACACCCGACCAACCATTGCCCACCGTGCTGACAGTGCCCGGCGTGATTGTCTGCCCTGAGATCGTGGCGGTGAGAACCTTCACATCCCCAAAGTCAGCAAGGTAGATTAAATCGAATTTATAGTCATCAACGAGAGAGATATCAAAATTGCTGCCCAGAGCGTCCGTCGCCAGTGTCTGCACGCCTGACCAACTGACATTATCAGCGCTGGTTTTGTAGAGGATGTTGTCCGCGCCGGACCTGTAAATGAGGAAATAGTACTCGCCGTTATAAAAAACTGTGCTCATGTGGTTCCCGCTCCAGGCCAGCGCGCCGGTGTCTTGAGTCACCAGGGTGGTGTTGTCCGCCAGCAGGCCCTGCCACTGTCCGGCAGAGAGGGCCTCGGCATTGAGGCCGGCCTCTATCGTGCCGCCCTGGTATTCCAGCTCCCAGTCGCCACCCAGATCGTCGCTGCCCGTGGAGTCGGTGCTGGCTGTCACGTCGGCGCCGGTGAGTTCGCCCAAGCGAGCAACGAAGGCCTGGCCGTCGGTCGTGGCGGCGACGTCGCAACCGTAGATTAGCAAGTCGGCGTCCTGTCCGAGGGCCTCGCCCCAGCCTGCCACCGCTTCACCGTTTTGTTGCAGAGTGGAGCTGTTCAGCCAGGTGTTTCCCAATTTGATCTTCCCGTCGGCCCCGTGGGTGATGAAATGCACGGCGTCAAGATCCGAGCGATCGGCCAGGATTTTGCTTACCTGCTCGATGCCGTCACGATCGGCTTCGATCACCACGACCTCGATCATCCGGGCCGGGTCGGTGCCCTGCAGTCCGTCGACCAGCTGCTGGTAATCAGGGACGTTGGCGTCGATAAATATAATTTCACGGCGCTGCTGCTGTTCGACGACCGACTGTCTTGAGTCTGAAACACCCGGAACCAGTGATGCCTCTACATCGGAAAAATCTACCATTAGAGCATCAAGGGGAAGCGCACCTGAATCAGCAGAAAAGAGCAGACGTGGTTCCAGCTGCTCGATAAAAAATTGATTCCCAGAAATCTTCTTTGCCATGTTCGGCAGTCCCTCTACCCTTTGTTCAGGGCAGGTAACTTTGTGCGCCCCGGTTACCCGGGGGTTACCCTTTCGTAGACTAAATGGGGGTATCCCTATACTATTATCGTCTTAATAGCTAAAATTCTTTACATTATATTTATTATTTATAATTACAATATATTGGAAATTACGGCGTAATTACTATGCCTTATTTCGAACAATAGGTATGCGATTTACATATCGGAAAAATCGTACTAATCGTTAATGGAGCCATTTATCAGGTCGATTTCAGATGCGTTTACATAGATACAATTCCTACAATTTTTGTTGTTGGAATTGATGCGGTGCAGAAAACTAAGACAGTCACAAAAAGCAAAAGGGGCTACAAAGTGTAACCCCTCAATATTTCTGGCGTTCCCAATACGCCTCGGCGCACAAGGGGGATTTTTCTCCTCAGGTCTCCCCGGCGACTCTTCGAGCGAACCCGCCGGGGCGGGGAACCCCTGTTACCGGCGTGAAAGAGCGTAGCTAACAAATCGAAAAAAGGTTCTCTGGCAGTCACTTGGGCGAAACTTGCTGGTTTTAATAGCTAAATAGCTTTACCGTATTTTGATCTATTTTTCTCTATTTTGATCTATTTTCTACGATGATTCTACGACAGCTTGTTTTAATTCTGATTGCTGAAGCTTATTTAATTGATGTTCTTCTCTATGCAAGAGGAACAATATCATCCAGGAATCGTGACATGGCAACGGCCCTCACTTTTTTATCGAGTGGAAATGTTTCATCTCCTGCATGGATTAAATCTATCTGTTTGAGTCGAAGGTCTTTCAGGGCGCTCCTGATTGATGGAGTCATTGAAGGAGAACTGGTGCGCTTGATTTCAAACCCATATCGGTGACGGCCCCTGATGACCAGCAGATCCAGTTCAGCTCCTCCATGAGTTGCCCAAAAAAAACATTCTTCCGGCAATACACTGAGTCTCCGTATGAGCTGCTCCAGGACAAATCCTTCCCATGAAGCACCCACTTTGGGATGCCCCTCAATGTCATTCATTGTTTTTAAACCGAGCAGGGTATGCAGGATACCGCTGTCTGATATATATATTTTGGGCGATTTTACTTGCCGCTTGGATATATTTTCATGCCACGGCTGTAATTGCCTTATAACCAATGCAGATGTAAGTAAGTCAAGATAATTTCTGACCGTTGTATCAGCTACCCCAAAGGATCGTCCAAACTCCGATGAGTTCCAGATCTGACCATGATAATGAGCAAGCATTGTCCAGAATCTTCTCAGAGTAGTTGAACGTATGGTAATACCCAGTTGAGGCAGGTCTCTTTCTAAAAAAGTGCGAATAAATCCACGACGCCATTCATCACTTTCATTATGTGATCGGGCAAGATAAGACCGCGGAAATCCACCCCGCAACCACAGCTTCAGGGAATGTTGATCTCCAACCTCTTCGATCGAAAAACCTCCCAGTTCATGATAGTAGATCCTGCCGGCAAGGGTTTCTGAGCTTTGTCGAAGAAGTTCAGGCGATGCGCTTCCAAGAACAAGGAAGCGGGCCGGTATCTTTGGCCTATCAGCAAGGACTCGCAGTGCAGAGAAGAGGTCCGGATGCTGCTGTATCTCATCTATAATTACAAGTCCCCTCAAGCCTTTAAGGGCAAGCATCGGTTCATTGAGCTTTGCCAGGTCCTCAGTGTTTTCCAGGTCAAAAAATGATGCCTTACCGGGAAGCTTGTCAATTAGGGAACGCGCGAGGGTGGTCTTTCCTACCTGGCGGGCACCTATAATGCCTACAACGGGATGGCGCTTTAGCAGAGCGCGTAGTATTCTGTTTTCCTTTTCACGAACAATCACAAAACAATATTACCTTGAAATTTCTGTGATGTCAACAGAATTTTCGATAATAACCTCAAGGACGAAATTTGCGGACGGGAGCCATCAAAAAAAAGAAAAGGGCTACAAGAAATCTCGTAACCCCTCAATATTTCTGGCGTCCCGGAAAGACAGGGAAAAAGGTTAAGGGATAAGGGAACAGGGATTTTTGAGAGATCCCGACTCGTCGGGGGAACCCCTGTTCCCGGCGTGAAAGGGCGAAACATCAAAATTCTGTAAGTCCTTGAAAGGTGGCTGGTTTCCCTTATTTTACTGCTTTTAAACCTTTTCCATATAGTGCCGTTAATTCCATAGAGTCTAATAAGTCCATTGATTCCCACTAATGATGCATGCGGTTATGCTCCCCTGAACGCGAAGGAATTGATGGACCTGTTGCGAGCCCTCTAAAATGGAACTTCTCACTGCATCATAGCAGTCCTGTATGGCCCGGCAAGTATTACGTGGCCTCTTTGCCTTCTCTGATCCCACACACTATATTAATTACACTTCCGCACAGTCTCCACCTTCTGGAGGACTAACGTATCAGTTGTTCCAAATTTCGCCAAACCCTACAAATGCAATATCTTTATTCTTCCCTCTGAGTTTAATTGACCTTCCACCTGGTAATGAATATCTATAAACTTTTTTATGACCCATAAATTAGTAAGGAGATGCTCTGTGATGCAGGATGTTGTAAAGGAAGAATCTTGCCGGGAAAGACTCAGATACAGAACGATCTGGTCCGCCAGGTGCGGGTCGAAAACTGTCGATTTACAATTAAAATCTAAAAAGGCACTGGCAGTCTCTGCTCCAACTTTCTCTGCCGGTTTCCCTCTTTTCCCAATTGATGAAAACCCCGCAAAGGTGTTCTCGTACTGAGCTGCCAAAAAAGTGAATGTGCCTTCACCGGGTGACACTACGTTCATTATTTGTATATCCGCAGGGAAGGACTTCACTTTCTGCTCCATGGCGTTTTTCTGTCTCCGGGCAATCTGAACTGGAAGCCGTGAGACAGCGGAATATCCGTGAAGAGCGATCAATTCTCCCCTTTCAGACAGGTCCAATCCCTTCACCTGAGAAACTGGATGAACAGTAAACTTAACTTCTCCGCCGCCTTTAGGGTAGAAGCCGTATTTGTATATTGTTGAATCAACGTGTACTCCGACGTTTCGTAACATTGTCAAAAGAACCTCAGAAAGATAATGATAGGTGGGACTGAGAGGGACATGAGTGCCGCCTCTTATTGTAATAATAGAGGATCCTTCCCCAAACATGAGAGGTGGAAGAAGCGTCTGGAATACAAGAGTGCATGACCCTGCTGTTTTAATGTCAAAGATGTAGTTCCCGGGCATAGTCTTCCCCGGAACAAAGATTAACTCCGTTGATCCAGCCTCTGCACCTTTTATTTTGGCACCAGTAATTTCTGAAGCAGCATTTACGCATGTAATATGCTGGGGCATAAGGCCGGGTTTTTTTCTGCCTCCTCGGATATTAAACAGTTTTAAGGCATGGCCCGTTACACAACTCAGGCTCAGTGCGGTTCTCAGAATCTGCCCGCCACCTTCACCATAGCTGCCATCAAGCTCGATAGTCTTCATACAGAATATTATATCGCTGCAGTTTTTTAAATAAATATTTATTGTTCCAAATGAACTTATGCTGGCCTCCAATGCCCTCTTATCAGCACTTCCGCTAGTCCGACCTGCCTTTTACATCTAAAGATTTTTCACTGATATGCAAGGGAATCGCTAAAGCTGCAGGGCTCACAAGGGTAAAACCTGCGATGTTCATTTCTTGAGCAAAAAGTATGTGATCAGGTGTCAGGCACCTTTAAACGTGAGGACAATCGAGCATTTGAACGGTTCTCCTGTAAATCCTTTAAATGGAAAGTTCATCCTTCATGTATCTGATATCTGCACCAAATAAGGTGATATACTTTTATTATGCGCAATCAGGTAATCGCAAAGATCTTTAATGAAATTGCTGACATCCTCGAGATAAAGGGAGATAATCCTTTTCGGATCAGGGCGTACAGGAGGGCTGCACAGAATATTGATGGCCTCGCAAAAGATGTTTCGGAGATATCCGAGGAGGATTTGAGAAAGATCCCGGGGATAGGGGCGGATCTTGCGGATAAGATTCAGGAATATGTGAAGACCGGGAGATTGAGACTTTACGATGAATTAATGAATGAGGTCCCTTCAGGTCTTGTTGATCTTTTGTCTGTCCCGGGGATTGGACCAAAGACAGCCGGCCTGCTCTCTGAGAAACTCCATATAAGAGATATTGACGACCTTGAGAAACATGCAAAAGACGGCACGCTGAAAGGACTGCCCGGCATCCAGGCAAAGACAGTGGATAATATCCTGAAAGGCATTGCAATGATCAAGAAACACACGGGACGCTTCGCGATTGGGCGTGTGCTGCCGATTGCTGAAGAGATAATAGCGAAGTTGAAGGAAAAATCCTGGCGCTGGAAGGATACCATAAAAGATATTGACACTCTGGCTACATCAAAGGATCCCCGTAAGGTAATGGACGTATTCGTTCATCTCCCGCAGGTGAAAGAGGTCCTCATGAAGGGACCGACAAAATCCAGCATCATTACCAGTGAAGGCATTCAGGTGGATTTAAGGGTTGTAAGTGAAGATTCCTTTGGTGCAGCTCTTGCCTATTTTACCGGAAGTAAGCAGCATAACATACGGCTCCGTGAAATGGCTGCAAAAAGAGGTCTCAAGATTAACGAATACGGCATTTTTGACGTAAAGTCAGAAAAAAAACTGGGCGGCAAACATGAGGGTGACATTTATAAAATTCTCGATGATCTTCATGTGCATTCAAAATACAGTGACGGAAGCCACGACCTTCAGGAGCTTATTGATGCAGCAAAGGCACGGGACTACAAATATCTTGCCATAACCGACCATTCAAAAGGGCTGGGGATTGCAAGGGGAATGAGTATCGATCAAGTGCTTGAGCAGAACAAAAAGATAAAGGCATTAAATAAAAAACTGAAAGGCTTTCAACTTCTTTCAGGTACAGAGATGGATATCAGGAGTGACGGATCGCTGGACTATCCTGACGAGATTTTAGGACGTTTTGACATTGTCATTGCCTCCATACATTCCGGATTCAGACAGTCGCAGGGACAGATAACAAAACGGCTTGTCTCCGCCATGCAAAATCCCTATGTGTCAATCATTGCCCATCCAACAGGAAGAATTATTGGTCAAAGGGACGCCTATGGAGTTGATATGGAGGCGACATTAAAAGCCGCAGCAGAAACCGGAACAGCGATGGAAATTAACGCATATCCTTTCAGGCTTGACCTGAATGATATATACATCAAAAAAGCAAAAGAGATGGGTGTCCCCGTTTCTATCAATACGGATGCCCACGTAACCTTTCAATTTGACTTCATGACCTATGGGATAGGTACAGCGAGAAGGGGATGGATTGCAAAGAAGGATGTGTTGAATACGCTCAGTTATAATGCATTGATAAAAAGACTGAAGAGTAAACACAGCCGCATGATTTAAAGTCTATCCGATAATTAGTGTCTATGTATAAAGTAATCCTTTGTCATTGTCCGACGTGATCGAACAAACCAGAACAGATTGAAAATAAAAGAATGAGTATACGTTAAATATGATGCGTATAAGGTTTGGCCATTTCAATGTAAGAGATCTCACTGTGGGGAAGCTCTTTAAGCCTGATCACCCTCAAGTTGTATCCGCATCGGCCATTATAAGAAAAGTGAAACCGGACATTCTTTCCATAAATGAGATAGAAGCTCGCCCGGAAGCCCCCCGGCTGTTTCTTGACAATTTTATTCAGAGGGGAGATGATCCTTTGCACTATCCTTACTTTTACATAGGGCCGACCAACTCAGGGGTGTCCACTGGTCTGCCTCACCCCTTTGATCAAAAGGGATTCGGGCTCTTTGAGGGCCAGTATGGAATCGCTCTTTTTAGCCGGTTCCCAATTCTAAGAGAAGGGGTAAGAAGCTTTGAAGGCTTCCCCTGGAGGCTTTTGCCAACGAGCCTGAGTTGCCTTGGTGATAAGGCCATGGAAATCTATGAGAGCTTCCCCCTTTTTAGTACAAACCTCCTGAGCGTTCCTTTACGTATAGATGAACGGGTTGTACATGCAATCCTTCTTCATGCTTCCGTACCGTTTAAGGGGCCACTGAACAAAGAACGGAACGGAGATCAGTTGATCTTTCTCAATGAGTACATAAGCGGAAGGGCACTTCCCGGGGTAGAGCCCTTTAAGGTCGAGAAACCCTTTGTGGTAATGGGTGACTTCAATGCAGATCCTGAAAAGGGAGAGGGCATAAGGTCAGTCATAAAAGGGCTTCTTGAAAACCCTGCCCTCAATGGACTCGTGCCTTCAAGGCCTACATTCCTTGAAGGGGGCGGGGTGCTGACACCCCCTTTAGATCCTGGAGGCTTCAGCCTAAAGCTCGATTATATTCTACCCTCCCGTGATTTCGTTGTCCTTAAGCATGGGATCTTCTGGTCTGAGGAAACAGACTGGTGGAACCAGGTGCGCCGAGCCTCGGACCACTTTATTGTCTATGTGGACTGTTCACTGGTGTAGGCAAGACATGTCGTGCTCATTTACCTGTCTGCCCTGCCTTCCGGCAGGCTGGCTCGATACGGGGCTGGAATGACAACTAGTTGAATTGAAAACTTTATTTAACCGGACATTAGAGTCTAATGAAAGGGACAAGACTTGACTCCCGGCGTCTCGTCAGACCCTTTCGCACTGTCCTTCTTTTTCATATAATTGTGATAAGAAGTATATTGACTCATTTAACTTTAGTGGTAATAAAATTTGATGATAAACAGACGGGAATTTATAATTTCACTGACAGGCAGTATCCTGTCAACAATGACAGGTGATAAGACCATGGCAGCGACACCTGAAAATAAAAAAACAAAGGTATCCCTTGTAAACACGTCTGATAGAGAATCTGGTATTAAAAAAGCTATAGAACTTTTGGGAATAAATCCTGTAAAGGGGAAAAATGTACTCCTTAAACCAAACTTCAATACCGCTGATCCCTTCCCCGGTTCCACTCATAATGAAACCCTAACAAGTCTGATACTGAACATCAAGAGGATGGAAGCAAAGAGCATAACCATCGGAGAAAGAAGCGGTCCTCCTGATACGGCGGATGTCCTCAAGGATAAGGGGATTTATGATATATGCAAAAAGCTTGATGTGGGCCTTATCAATTTCGAGGACCTTCCCCCGGATCAATGGGTAAAAATTAAGCCAGAGCAAAGCCACTGGACAAACGGTTTTTTCGTAGCAAAGCCGGTACATGATTCAGAATGTACTGTTTGCACCTGCTGCCTTAAGACCCATGGTTATGGAGGGGTGTTTACCATGTCATTAAAGCTGTCTGTGGGAATCACACATAAGAAAAATATGACAGAACTTCACTCTTCCTTTATCAGTATGAGAAAGATGATTGCCGAGATAAATCAGGCCTATAAACCATCCCTGATTTTATTAGACGGTATAGAGGCTTTTGTAGACGGAGGTCCTGACCACGGTACAAAGAAGAGGGCTGATGTGATACTGGCAGGAACTGACAGGATTGCACTAGATGCCGTTGGGTTGGCCGTCTTGAAAAAACTAGGAAGCAAGAATGACATCATGAAACGAACGATCTTCAAGCAGGATCAGCTTGAAAGAGCAATTGAACTTGGGTTGGAGCAGACTATACGCAGGAAAGTTGACAGAGTTACTGATGGAAGGGTAGAAGCAAAAGACGGCAAGAAACTCAATGTTACCCTAGAGCTTATAGTTGGTGACTTTTATAAAATCATACTTAAAGCATATCATGGGGCTGATCGAACTTTAACCATTATTTACTTCCACAGTTAACAGCTTCCGCGCTTTCAACCGATCAGTTCGATCCTTTTTATCACTGGTGGAGCAACATTAGGATTGAGACGTTTCTGGAAACATGTTTAGACTGAAATGTCAGCGCTATTTAATATCCTATAAGCCCCCATTATGTGTAATTCAAAGCAGCATTTCTTTCGGCCTCGTTAAATCATCAGGCTCAAGCCTGAATGAAAAACTGATCATTGAAAATGGTCGGACCTATTTCATCCTCCCCACAGCTCTCACCAGCCCTATCCCGAGATAGAGCAGCGTCTCTACATCAAGATAGTCTGCTGCAGTAGCATCAAAGAGCACCTTGCAGTCTGCGCCAAATTCTTCATCAGCAGGCCAGAGCAAGACAAGAAAGGGAATCTTCGGAAGAGGGTATACAAGCAGACTGTGC
>Ga0111162_1095_pt1 | contig 11818 bp, 11 predicted proteins | sample DeeMarSeWOR28_12_FD_80263 | JGI IMG/M metagenome (GOLD analysis project Ga0111162, IMG submission 80263) | Nitrospira bacterium SG8_35_1 | reverse complement strand
TAAGGATTCTAGGCATACTGATCCTGCTCTACTGGCTTAACTGGCAGCTGGCTCTGCTCATGAGTCTGCTGCTGCCCGTGATTCTTGCAGCCACTCTCTGGTTCAGCAAACAGGCCCGCAATGCATTTCGGGAGATAAGGACTAATCTGGCCAAGATTAATGCTTACCTACAGGAGGCGATATCCGGCATAAGCCTCATACAGCTGTTCCAGAGAGAAAAGGATACTGAGAGTAATTTTGTGAACCTGAACCGGTCCTACTTTCAGTCCACCCTGCACCAGATAAAAATTTTCGGCATTTTTATGCCCCTGCTTGACATCCTTGCGACAATGGCAACAGGCATCATTATCTGGTACGGCGGGATCCTGATCCTCAAAGGTGAAATGACCATCGGGGTACTGGTGGCATTCATCTCCTACATGCGTCTTTTCTTCCAGCCGCTTCGGGAGCTGTCACAGAAATATTCCATTGTGCAATCGGCCATGGCCTCGGCCGAAAGAATTTTTCAGCTCCTGGACAGGAGAAGCGGTATTCCGGTCCTGCCGGCGCCCCTTGCGCCGCAATCGGTAAAAGGTACCCTTGAGTTCAGCAATGTGACCTTTGGCTACGATCCTGGAAAACCTGTTATTCACAACCTGTCCATGAAGGTGGAACCGGGTGAAACCATAGCAATTGTCGGGGCCACCGGTTCCGGAAAATCTACTCTCGTCAACCTGCTGGAGAGGATGTATGACCCTGATCAGGGGCGGATCCTCCTTGACGGCCATGATTTAAGGGAACTTGACTTGCAGTGGCTGCGTAAATCAGTGGGGCTTGTCATGCAGGAGATCTACCTGATACCCGGCACCATAGAGAAAAACATCCTGCTTGATTCTGCGATGAAGGAGGAGGAATTTGCAACAATACTGAAGCTTGCCCAGCTCGATGAACTCATAAACCGTTTACCCCAGGGAATCCATACCAAGATCGGTGAAGGCAACCTGGACCTGTCTGCAGGGCAGCGGCAGCTGCTGGCGATGGCCAGGGTTATGGTGCGGGACCCTGAGATCCTTGTCTTGGATGAGGCAACAGCCAATGTGGATTCTGAAACGGAGATACTGGTCGAGCGGGCCATTGATGCCACACTGGCCAAGAGAACAAGCATCGTCATTGCCCACCGGCTCTCAACCATCCGTCGGGCTGACAGGATCATTGTCATGGATTCCGGCCGGATCATGGAGGAGGGGAGCCATGATAAGCTCATGGCAGACAAAGGTTTCTATCACCGGCTGCAGAATCTGCAATATATAGACTGGAACGCGGGTGAAAAAGCTTAAGCCGCATTATTCATGCTGAGTGCAAAAATAATCAATTAATGCAGTAATGCGAGATTGTTAACTCTCCAGAAAGTCGTCCTTCCCGGCAGCCTTGAGTACCTCCTGAATTAAAGCCATGATTTTTTCCTGGTGTGAACCAGGCCAGTAGATTTTTTCGCATTGTTCACATATTTGAAATGATTCGTAATATTTTTTTGTTAGGGGTTCCAAACGGCCAAGGATGGTTTCCTTGCTGACCGGCACCAGCAGTCCGTTGCAGGGAATGCACCTGCTCAAAGGTTTTATCCTGCTGCTGAGATCATAGAGGCGTATAACTTCAATGAGCTGCCTGGTGGGTTCATGGGCCCGGGGCAGATATCCGTGCATGACAATTTTCCTTTTTAACAGTGAGGTATCCCGGGTCAGCAGGATTCGCTTCTGGGAGTGAGCTATTGCAGCCAGAGTTCCATCCCTGGCATCGCTTCCATAGACAGTGTCAAAACCGAGGGTCCGGAGTAAAAATGCCAGCTTGCCGACATTGATATCAACAACAAATGCTATCCTCTCCAAGGGTTCCGGCCGCAGGGTATCAGGAACAAGTGGGTTTACGGGAGGAGTGAGGGGCCATGCTTCCACGGCATCCTTATCACACACAATATAGTCAAATCCTACTTCCTTGCCGTTGACGGTCAGTTTCCCGACAACAGGGTGCGGCACACCAAGGGATTCAATGACATCCTTTATGGAAGCCTTCCGGTCTAAATGATGCAAAAAGGATGGCCCGGAGGAGACGATAGCAGGTTTTTTTTTGAGCAGGTCCCTGAGATCATCATGAAGAATAAATGTTACAGCTGCCATGACTGAAAATAAGAAAAATTCCTGATAAACTACTTGCTATTCTCTTAAAAACTTAATAGTTACTTAACAAATTCATTAATAAAAGCTTTATTAATTTGTCCAGAAGTAAAATGGTCAAATAATTGTACCAAGTGGATTTTTCAAGTTGTTATAGACTTTGACATTTGGTGAAACAGTATGGCAACAAGCGACAGAAGAATCATCCAGCGTTTCCCTGTGGAGTTCAGAGTGGATTTCATCCATGCCGGAGATTACATGATTTCATGCAGCAAGGATATTTCCATGGATGGCATGTTCATCAATACGAAAGCTCCTGCCCCGGTAGGTACACATGTTAACCTGTTATTTCCAGCTGATGACAGGCATGAAGTGGAGGTTGCGGCTCTCGTCGTCTGGAACAGGGAACATAGCAGCTATCATAAGCCGGGCATGGGCGTCCAGTTTCTTTCCCCCCTACCGCAGACTGTAAAAAAGAATTTCCTCAAACACATTGACCGGATGGTGTTTTTGATGGATAGGGGAATATCCGTTTAAGAAGCAGGGCTGATTATTCCCGCTTACTCTTCTTGCAGCAACAGTCTTCAGGAGTTCTGCGCCAATTTTTCGAGCAATATCTCCATAACAGTTGAAAAATTTCCTTCCAGGGTGATTTCAGATACGTGTGTCAGTACAGGCTCCCTGTTGATCTCAATAATCCTGCCGCCCGAGCTATGCACCACAAAGGGTATACGAGCTGCGGGCGGCACCTGACAAGAAGTGCCGGCCACCAGTAGCAGATCAGCTGAGGCAAGCATATCTTCGCTTCGGGTCAGGACCATGCCGGGGATGTATTCATCAAAAAAGACGATGTCCGGCTTCAGTATGGCAGCACATGAAGCGCAATGCGGCGGCAGGGTGCCGGCTTTTACATAAGAGAGATCATAACTGTCACCGCATGAAAGGCAGGAGAATGTATCGAATGAGCCATGAAACTCCACCACATTTTTACTGCCTGCCTTTTGATGCAGGCTGTCAATATTCTGGGTAATTATTCCTGATAACAGGCCCTGTTGTTCAAGAGTTGCAAGTGCTTTGTGGCCGTTGTTCGGTTCGGCATCAACAACGTCCAGGAGAACGGCAAGCATGTGCCAGATTTTTTCGGGATCTGCCATAAATGCGCCAAGGGTTCCATATTCAACCGGATCGTAGCGTGACCAGAGGCCGTTTTTGCCGCGAAAGTCTGGAATGCCGCTTTCAGTACTCACCCCGGCCCCGGTGAGCGCTACACATTTCTGTGATTTTTGCAGAAGGGCGACTGCTTTAGCAAAAAGGTCTTCAGGCATAATTTTTAAAGGGTTAAAGGGGTCAAGGATATAAAAAATATTTCATGGAGTATTGGAGTATTGGAGTGATGTTTAGTTATTCCCCAGTACTCCATCACTCTATCACTCCATCACTCCAGTTATGCTTTTGCAACGTTTACTCCAGTTTAATTCAACTTTCTTCTTCTCCGGGCCTTGATGCCGCATATCTTGTTGCAAAACTGCTTGATCACCGTGAAATAAATCTCGCCGGCACTGGCAATAATGGTATTGTGCGAAGCGCCCGGCACGACCTGGAATTCTTTTACCCGGGCAGGCGACTGGGCCTGAAGAATGGCAGCCGAGTTTACCGGGATAATTTCGTCATACTGGCCATGGATGATGAGGGTCGGCTTGGTAAAGGTGGAAATTTTCAGGACATTACGGAAACCGTCCTCCTCTCCAATTCCCAGTCCTGTCACATCGACTCCAAGTTTCATCAGCAGGGGCAATGTCGTGGCAAAACCGCTTTCAATTATCAACCCTCCAATATCTTCAGCATGGCTGGCTGCCAGTTCAAGCGCAGCAGCAGATCCCAGGGAACGCCCCATAATTAACAGCGGCCCGGAGTGCCCAGCTGCGGAGAGCCAGTTCTTTACAGCATCAAGTATATGGTGGGCATCTTCCAGCATCGCTGTTACAGTGGGGCTGCCGGAGCTTCTGCCGTAGCCGCGGTAATCCGCTGCCAGGAAATTCATACCGAATTTTGTATAATAAGGACCGATAGCATCATAATCGCTGACAATTTCGCCGTTGCCGTGAAAGAAGAGGATATTGGGATCCTCCCTGCCGGCCAGATGAAATCGTGCATGCACACTGACTTCATCAGCCACGCTTATGGAGTTATCAACAGCATCAGGAGGGTGAGGGCTGCTGCCGGCTTCCCGGCGCGGGTGAAATAATGTCTGCACCACTCCCGGCTGGTCGAGTTTGCTGTAATCATAGGTTGTTCCGGTCATATTGCGCTCCATGAAAAATAACAGAATTATGATTGAATGGTGGCATGGTTCGTAAAAAAGTCTCGCCGTCCCTGTCAGAACCTTGTACAGATAAGGATCAGCGCTGCATTTTCAGCCGGTGGAGATTTTTTTACTGGGCTGATGAATATTTTTCCTTGCAAATATTTACAAATATTGCTGATTTGATTTTACACGCATTGTAAAAACTATTTGCAAGAATTGCATAATTATTTGCTGTCTATGAAAATCTTGCAGGACAAGCTTTTCCGCCGGTTCTCAATAGGGGATATCAGTTTTTTCATGCTCCGCCTGGCAACAATTCTGGGTGGTATAATCTGGCTCAGCCTGGCGCCCCTGTCCCCAGTGGAAGCAGCCAAGCTTGTTAAGGCACTTCTTGCCTTTTCAGCCTACAGCATACTCATCTATCTTTTTATCCTGAGCCGGATAGCAAGGCCGGGCACCATTTACGTGATTTCTCTCGTACTTGATCTCCTGTTCGTTTTTACGCTTGTCAATCTGCAGCCCGATTTCTCCAACAGTTTCTTCCTGGGCTATTATATGCTCACCGCTCTGCACTCCTTTTATTTCGGCGTTGGTTTCGGTCTGTTTGTCGCCATCATTTCCTGTGTTCTTTATTATCTGAACATTCAAGGGGTTGCAGGCCATCTTCACTGGACAGACGTGGGGTTGCGCATGGTATTTCTTTTTCCCATCGCAATTCCCCTTGGGCTGCTTTCGCAAAATTTGCGCAAAAAGAGCACTGAGATCGAACGCCTCAACCAGGAACTTGAGCAATCGCTTGAAAGCCTCACCCGCATGCAGGGAAGGCTTGTGGAACAGGAAAAACTTTCCGCACTTGGCCGTTTCACAGCTGATGTGGCACACGAGATCAGGAATCCTCTAACGGCCCTGGGGGGTATTGCCCGTCGCCTGGATAAAAGACTGCCGGAAGGATCCAGGGAAAAGAACTACAGCGACTTGATTATATCAGAAACCACCAGGCTGGAGTCTATACTCAGGGATGTTCTGACATATTCGGAAAAAGTCGGAAACCATTTTAAAAGAGATGATTTAAATAAACCTGTTGCAGAAGCAGCACCATTTTTCTGTGATACCTGCCATGAAAGGAAAATAAAACTTGTTGAAGAATACGCCGAAAATCTGCCGCATATATACATCCATCCCGAGCATGTTAAACAGGCGGTTGGCAACATCATAAATAACGCCATTGAAGCCATGCCGGATGGCGGCACTCTGACAATCAGCACCGGGATTGAAGAGGAGAATGGTCTCGATTGGCTTACTGTTGCAATCCGCGATACAGGGGAAGGTATGGAGCGGGACTCATTGGCTTATATTTTTGAGCCCTTTCATTCGACCAAGAAAACAGGTATCGGCACCGGACTGGGACTGCCTATTTCACAAAAGATCATGGAGGAACACCGCGGATTCATCAGGGTTGACTCCGAAATAGGCAAGGGCACTACTTTTAAACTTTACTTTCCCTATCAAAGGGAAGAAGAGAACGATAAAACACCGTGCTGGGAATTTATGGGCTGCGGCATAGAAAGTGATACAACCAGAAAATGTCCGGCCTATCCTTATTTTGGCAGAATATGCTACGGGGTTGCCGGCACACAGTGTGAACAGGGTATTACCGGTATTTATGCCGGCAAAATAGAAGAGTGCTCCAAGTGTCCCTTTTATCCTGAGTTGCAGAAAAGTGCCTGAAGTAAAGAAAAGTGACTAAAGTTACAAGTGCCTAAAGTTAAGAGTGATTAAAATTCCTAAAGTTGGAAAAACAAGATGCAATCGGGCACTGGAGCTAAATTTTAAAAAATCTTCAATCCTCTGTCAATCATCAGCAATTGTTGTATGCTGATAATCTTTCAAATCTTCAATAAATAGTACCCCTTGAAACCTCGACCCCTCGACCCCTTGAAACCTATATAAACGATGCCCGGTTATCTCTGGACAGGACAGAACTTCTGCTACGACATCAACGGCACCATTGTTCCCTGCAGGGACACAGGCCAGGACGGTGACCTTAAAACAGGAATCCCTTGGCCCCGAGAGCGGTTTACCCCTGCAGGAGGACCTGTGTTCGATCACCTTACAGGTCTGTAATGGCTCAAAAATGCCAATCCTGCAGAGTTCCCGCTTTCATGGCAGGAAGCGCTTGATTTTATCTCCCGGATGAACCGGGAAAAAACAGAGGCCCGCACAGACTGGCGCCTGCCGAACAGGAGAGAACTGAGAAGCCTCATGGCTTATGAAACGAAAAAAACCGCCCTGCCTGCTGGCCACCCTTTTGAAAACGTTTTTCTTGGTTGGTACTGGTCATCAACAAGCAGCTGTTTTGAACCGGACTGGGCCTGGGCGCTCTATTTCAATAAAGGAGCCACCGGCGTCGGCTTCAAGCAGGAAAGGGGCTTTCATCTCTGGCCGGTGGCCTCGAAACTAGCATAACAGGCAGATCTTTACTCAGCCTTGAAAAAGGCATTGGCATTGGCACCACACACCGGACATTTTTCCGGAGCTTCCTTTTCGTGGGTGTGACCGCATACCGAACAGATGTAATAGTCGCATTCCTCCATGTTATCTAGGCTGTCCAGGGCCTTTTGATACAGGGCGGCATGTTCCTGTTCAACTTCGTTGGCATACCGAAAGGACCGCGCTGCAGATTTTTGTCCTTCGTTTTCCGCCGTCTTGATCATATCGGGGTACATATTGTTGAATTCATGGGTTTCGCCGGCCAGGGCTTCAGCAAGATTCTCCCTGGTTGAACGGATGCCGCCCATTGCCCTCAGGTGGGCATGGGCATGGTTCAGCCTGTTTGGCAAATGCAAGATATTTTCTGTTGGCCTGTGATTCCCCTGCAAACGCCTCAGCCAGATTTTGCTCTGTAGTACTCATGATTTCCTCCATGGTTAGGGTTGGTCAAGATTTCGCTATCAGCTTTAAGCTGTCAGTATTATGCGGTTTAGGTCATTTTCTATCGGTATAAGGCACACGATGCACGGCTCAGGGTCCAGGGAAAAAACATTTATAAAAAAAATCCTTGCGCCTTGCGCCTTTTGCCCTGAGCCGTGAAATGTTCTTCAGAATTTCAGTCAATCAAATATCCGATGTTAATAATTTTCAAATACTCTGACAACCCCAATATTCAAGGTCCTGATTTTCTGAAATAATTGAGGTTTTACAAATATTCTGGCAGGAAACCGATTGCATAGTATGATATAATAAGAGGACTGATAAAAAGCGACAGAGAAGAAAAAGTAATGCATTTCATGACGCAGAGGATCCTTCTGTTTTTACATGCCTGTTTTTTTCTGCTTATGCTGGGCACGAATGGTATGGGCTTCGACCAGTACCAGGAGGCTCGCCAAAAAATGGTCAGGGCCATCGAAGCTGATGTGCGTGCTACCAGCCTGCATATCAACAAGAAAAGCCTTGACCCCCGTGTCATGTCTGTCATGGGCAAAGTGGAAAGACACAGGTTCGTACCCCCTTCCGAACAGTCGTGGGCCTATGCTAACCGGCCTTTACCCATCGGCCATGGACAGACCATCTCGCAGCCTTACATAGTGGCCCTGATGACAGATCTCATCAATGTGGATCCCGGTGACAGGGTACTTGAGATAGGTACTGGGTCAGGTTATCAGGCTGCTGTTCTGGCTGAAATGGGAGCTGAAGTTTTCACTATAGAAATAATTGAACCCCTGGCAAGACAGGCCTCAGGCCGCTTGGCGGAATTGGGATACGGGCAGATAAAAACACGTCAAGGTGACGGGTATTACGGCTGGGAGGAAGAAGAACCTTTTGATGCCATTGTGGTAACTGCAGCCGCAGACCATGTGCCGCCGCCGCTTATCAGGCAGTTAAAAGCCGGTGGGGTCATGATCATACCGGTGGGCGGCAGATTCCTGGTCCAGCAGCTGGTGCTGGTTACAAAGGACAGTGCAGGCTCCGTAACAACCAGGCAGATACTGCCCGTCCGCTTTGTCCCCCTCACCGGGGATCATTGATGGAGACGATACATTTTACCCTGGCCCTGCCAGCAAGGATACCGGCCAGGCTCCATGACACTGGCTGAAATGGAACAGCGAGCATATAAGCTCCTTAATAAGATTGCATTCGCCGCAGCTCAAGGTCTGCACCCGCCGGGAGCCTTCCTTTACCCCTAGTCTGTGCCTGCCTGGCGCGGGAGTTTCAGCAATTATCCCTTTATGGACAGAAATACTTCCAACAGCAGAACGAATTATTCCCCGCCGCGTCTCACCATATTGCTGATATCTGCCATGGCGCTTTCCTATGAGATTCTCCTGATGCGCCTGTTTTCCATTGTCCAGTACCATCACTTTGCGTATATGGTCATAAGCTTGGCCCTGCTTGGATATGGGGCCAGCGGCACCTTTCTGGTTTTTTTCAGGCAGCAGTTTCTGCGTCGTTTTCCCGGGGTGCTTATTGCCAACATACTCCTCTTCGGCATAACAGCAGTTGCCTGCTATCTTGGGGGGCAGCACCTGCTTTTTAATCCTGATGAGATTTTCTGGGACAACAGGCAGTGGCTGAAACTTTTTATCCTGTACATAATGCTGGCTCTGCCCTTTTTTTTCGCGGCAAACTGTATTGCGCTCACTTTTTCTCAATACCGTCAGAGGATATCAGAAATCTATGCTGCTGACCTTTTAGGAGCAGGACTGGGCAGTATTTTCATGATCGGTCTGCTCTTTATTGTTTTCCCGGCTAGGGCCCTTCTCCTACTCGGCAGTATAATTATTGCCATTGCATCGGTCGCATGGCTGGAACTCCGTCTTAAACCACGCTGGCAGGCCCTGCTTTTTCTCGGTGCTTCCGCCTTTCTGTTTCTGCCGGCTCCAGCCTGGACCAACCTGGCAGTCTCTCCCTATAAAGGATTGAGCCAGCAGATGCGTATCAAAGGCAGTAGAATAATTGAGGAGCAGTCAAGTCCGCTGGCCCTGCTGGCAGTTGTTGAGAACCAACTTGTTCCGTTGAGGTACGCACCGGGTTTGGGCCTGACAGCTGAAGCTGAACCGCCTGAGCAGCTGGCAATATTCATGGACGGTGATTCCATGAATGTCATTACCCGTTTCCCGGATGATATCTCCCAACTCACTTATCTTGACAAGCTGACATCGGCCCTGCCGTATCACCTGAGCCGGATTCAGGATATCCTGATACTCGGAGCCGGAGCCGGCTCTGATAATCTGCAGGCCCTTTACTTTAATGTGCCTAACATCACAGCCGTGGAATTAAATCCACAGGTGGTGCAGCTGGTGAGGGATCGGCCGGAATTCTCCGGCAATATTTTTGACCGGGGAAATGTTCGTCTGCATATCAGGGAGGCGCGCAGTTTTGTCTCAGGAAGTTCGAAACAGTTTGACCTCATTCAACTGCCTGTGCTGGAGTCTTTCAGCAGCTCCGGAGCAGGGCTCTATGCTTTGAATGAAAATTACCTGTATACAGTGGAGGCACTGCAGGAATATATCAGCCACCTCACCCCGGCAGGGTATCTGAGTATGAGCCGCTGGGTAAAGCTGCCGCCGCGGGACACCCTTAAACTTTTTGCAACAGCGGTGGAAGCGCTTAAGAAACTCGGCATAGATGATGCTGAAAATTATTTAGTGATGATCCGCTCCTGGCAGGGGGCTGCTCTCCTGGTAAAGAAATCTCCTTTCAGCTTGGAAGAAATCGACCTGGTAAAGGGATTCTGCCGGGAGAGGCTTTTTGATCTTGTGTATTATCCGGGTATGCTCCAGTGGGAAGCCAACCGGTTTAATATTCTGAGCCAGCCGTACTTTTATGAAGGTGCAGTCAGCCTCCTGGACAAAGGATCGGGCAGCTTCATTGACAGGTACAAATTCAATATTGAACCGAGCACCGATGACAGGCCCTACTTTGCAAATTTTTTTAAATGGCGGACCCTGGCGGAAATATTGAGGCTTAAAGGGCAGGGCGGCATGGTGCTCCTGGAGTCAGGATACCTGATCCTCGTGCTGACCCTGTTCCAGGCAATTGCAGCCAGCCTGGTGCTTATCGTTTTACCTGTCATGGTCAGGCCTTCTGTGTCGGCGCCGGAAGCAAGCTGGAGCAGGAGCAGGATTGTTTTTTATTTTTTTGCCATCGGTCTGGGTTTTCTTTTCCTGGAAATAGCCTTTATCCAGAAATTTATCCTTTATCTCGGACATCCACTGTATGCGGCAGCGGTAGTCCTTGCAGTCTTTTTGGTTTTTGCCGGGATCGGCAGTCAGTACGGCCGGGCAAAACAGATCCACGCAATATGGCCGGCCGCAATTATAATAGGCCTGGGAATAGTGGATTTGATCGCTGTTAATCTTTTGTCTGATGCGTTCAACTGGCTGCCTGTAACCATGAAAATTATTATCGCAATTCTGATGCTTGGACCGCTTGCCTTTTGCATGGGGATGCCGTTTCCCCTGGCTTTGACAGGCGTTGGTGTTGATGCACCGGAGATGATCCCCTGGGCCTGGGCTGTAAACGGCTGTGCCTCGGTGATTGCTGCGGTCCTTGCCACTCTGCTGGCTGTTCATTTCGGCTTTTCAGCGGTTGTGTTTACAGCTCTTATGTTATACGGACTTGCTGGGGCTGCCTTTCCATCTGGACAAAAGGTGAAAGGAGATGCATAGTTTATGCGGAGGATCATTATTAGGATAAGGCAACTTGCATAGTATGAAAAATAATCGGGAAACGTAATATACATGGCAGGCAAAGGGTCTGATACTACCATTACAGAAGTCAAAGGCCTGACAAAGTGTTTTGGCAGGCTGACCGCCCTTGACTCTTTGCATTTCAGGGTTTGCAGAGGAAACATCCTGGGTCTGCTGGGACCGAACGGGGCCGGCAAGACAACCGCAATACATTGCATGCTGGGATTGATTACACCGACAAGCGGTTCCATCCATATCATGGGGCTTGATATTACACGCCATCGCCGCAGAATTCTGTCCCGGGTCAATTTCTCTTCAGCGTATACGGCGCTGCCATCAAACCTAACGGTCAGCGAGAATCTCCTTGTCTTTGCCAGGCTTTACGGGCTGAAAGCAGCCCGTGAAAGAATTGAGACCCTCCTGGAGCTTTTTGAGATAGAGGAAACACGCGACAGGCTAACAGGCAGCCTTTCTTCAGGACAACTGACCCGCCTGAACATGTGCAAGGCCTTTTTGAATGACCCTGAAATCCTTTTCCTCGACGAACCGACCGCAAGCCTTGATCCCGATATCGCCGCCAAGGTGAGGGAAAGACTGCATGAGCTGCAGCAGCAGCGAGGGCTGACCATGATTTACACCTCGCATAATATGCAGGAAGTGGAGCAGCTGTGTGA
>Ga0111162_1102_pt1 | contig 11858 bp, 11 predicted proteins | sample DeeMarSeWOR28_12_FD_80263 | JGI IMG/M metagenome (GOLD analysis project Ga0111162, IMG submission 80263) | Nitrospira bacterium SG8_35_1 | reverse complement strand
CCATGTGCCTGTAAAGCAGGGGCCAAGGGATGTGCCTGCGGTCCTGACTGTAAATGTGAACACTGCAGAACCGGAAAAGGTCCATGTGCCTGCCAGGGGAAAATCGGTTCCGGTTGCAAAATGTCTGACGGAAAATGTCAGGGGAACTGTGCCTGTGGTTGCAAAGATGGCAAACCATGTCAGATGAAGGATGGCAAATGCATTAACGGATGCGGATGCGGATGCCAAGCAGCAAATATCCCTAACTGTAAATGTGGACCAGGGTGTACAACACTTATCAATTGCAATTGTGGCGCTGACTGTAAATGTCCGATGGATGGCAAGGGTGGATGCGGTTGTATGGCAGGGTGTCGAGCAGGTTGTCCAAATGGGGCCTGCCCATTACCCAAAAAACTAGGGACGACCTAAAGTTATTCCTGTAATAAATATTCTAAAAAAAGGGGCGCTGATTCTTCAGCTCCCCTTTTTTGGGAGAAAGAGATTGTAACTGTCTGCTATGCAGAAGCACTCGTGAACCATTCCCGAATTGTCATGGTGTCCGGTGGAAATGTTGAGTCGTGTCTCATGCCAACCCATTTTAAGTTAGCAAGTTATACCTTGATGTACCCCTATTGTCCCCCCAACTAAAAAGGGCTTCAGCCTGAATCGCTGAAACCCTCTCTATTACTGGCGCGCCTGGCAGGATTCGAACCTGCGACCTACGGATTAGAAGTCCGTTGCTCTATCCAGCTGAGCTACAGGCGCATGTCTGTTTTTTTTAAATAATATTACCATTGCCAGGCTGGGAAGCCAAGTCAAAGAAGGCGACTACTATATTCAGCAGGCTTACAATTGGCAACCATTTTAGTGAAGAGAAAACCGAGTCCTCAATCGACTTCATCAAGGACTGCAAGTGCATTATGCCTGTTTAAAAAAAATGCCTGACAAGAAAATTAAGTAAATTTTATCAAAATATTTTTTATTATTGGCAAAAATTAAAGAATAGATAACTTATTAGTTGTTTTATTTTTTGTTACACCGAACAAAAAAGGTAAAACAGGGGAAGAGTTATATGTTCAAAATATTGCTGCAGCATCCCATTCATACCCTAGAAGGTAAGGAATTGTTGCCGGCAGGGGTTGACCTGACAGAGGATGTGGCCCGGGAGGTTATCGCCTCCAACAGCAGCCCGAGGGTAAAGAGCATGTCGCTCATGCAGTTCGGCACTGTAAAAAAGGATCTCTCTCAATTTTTTGCCGGTCCGCCTTACTGCACCATTTTTAACATCCATGAAGGTGGCGGAGATATCCTGGAGGAGAGCTCAGATGTCTTAAAAATCATGGGACAGGTGGATTTGCCGGTGCCCGTTCTCGAAGCGCTGGCTTATTTCCGGGAGTATGATTTCCATACATACCGGCATATGTTGATGATCTTTGCCCTTTCCACCCTGATGGCCAGAATACTGGTGCCTGACCACCAGAACCGCATAGATCATGCCGCAGCCGGTCCGTCACACGATCTTGGCAAGATCTGCGTACCGCTGGATATTCTTATGAAGCAAGACCCGCTCTGCCGGGAAGAGCGCAATATTCTATTCCAGCATTCCTTGGCCGGCTATGTTCTGCTCTGCTACTATACCAAAGACATGAAAAGTTTTTCTGCCAAGGTGGCAAGGGATCACCATGAACGCCGCGACGGCTCCGGCTATATGCGGGGTGTAAAACTCGATGATCCCATGGTGGAAATTGTTGCTGTCAGCGATGTCTATGACGCCCTAATATCGCCGCGTCCATACCGCCCTGTATCATATGACAACCGCACAGCTCTTGAGGAGATGACCGCAATGGCCCAGAGAGGGCAGATAAGTTGGGAAGTGGTGCAGGCCCTGGTCTCCCTGAACCGTAAAAGCAGGACTGGTTTCGGGCTTCAGGATATATCACTTGAAAAAAGAGGCACTCCGCCGCAGGATAACAATTACGGCAAGACAGCAACAGGTCCGCCAGAATGCAATGATTAAAGGTTTTTCAGGCAGGGATCCGGGCCTGGGAGTTTCATGCGGCTGCATGCACAATACCAGCATGCGAGGGTTATTTCGAAGCTGACAACTTTACTGTTCTGCTTTTTCTATTTCCTTCCAGACCGGACCCTTCGGGGTATCAACTATTTCAAAACCCTTCCTGGCCAATTCATTACGGACGGTGTCGGCGCGTTCCCAGTCCTTGTTTTTGCGGGCTTCTTCCCGATCCTTGATGAGCCGGTCAATTTCGGGAGCCAGGGGGCATTCCTTCAGTTTCAGGAGGTTTAGGATTCCATTAATCTTTTCAAAGGTCTCGAGGATGTATTTTTTCTGCTCCAGGTCCAGCTGGCCCTGGGACAGGATTGGATTGATCTTTTTGATAAAATCAAAGATGGCGCCCATGGCCCGTGACATGTTGAGGTCGTTGGCCAGGGCCCCGCAGAATTTCTCTTCCATGTCGGAAAGATAAGCAGCCACTTTGGGATGGGGCAGACCGGGGGGGAGGCAGAGCAATTTGCGGGTAAATTCATCAAGTCTTCGCAAGTTTTTTCTGGCTTCATCAAGTTTTCTGAAGGAGAAATGCAGGGGTTTCCTATAGTGTGTCGCAATCAGCAGGAACCTGATTTCTCTGCCGTTGTACCCCTTATTGAGAAGGTCTTTTAGAGTGAACAGATTTTTGTTTTCAGCTGCCATTTTTTTACCTTCCACCAGGAGCTGCTCCGAGTGCAGCCAGTAGTTGGCGAGAGGCTTGCCGGTAAGGGCCTCGGCAATGGCAATCTCATTTTCATGGTGCGGGAAGATGAGGTCCCGGCCGCTGGTGTGGATGTCAATGGTTTCACCGAGGTAGTGGGTTGACATGGCAGCGCATTCAATGTGCCAGCCGGGCCGAACGTTGCCCCATTCCGTTTTATAGAAAATGCCCTCTTTTAACTCTGAAAGGGTTGAGCGTTTGAGCAGGGTAAAGTCAACCGGGCTTTCTTTTTCATAGTCGTCCAGATCTACTGTCTTGCCTACCTGGATCTTGCTGAGATCAACCCCAGAGAGTTTGCCGTAGCGCTTGAATTTTGAGATATCGAAATAGATTGAGCCGTGCTTTTCATAGGCATAGCCTTTTTCAATAAGCCGGGAGGTGATATCGATCATGGCTTCCACATGTTCGGAGGCCTTGGGAAAACCGGTGGCGTTCTTAACCCCAAGAGCATCCATGTCAGCTTTGAATTCCCGGATATAAGACTCGGTGAATTCGGGGAGAGGCTGCTTTGATTTTTCAGCACCACGGATCGTATTGTCATCCAAATCTGTGAAATTCATATAAAACTGAACGTTGAAACCTTTGCTACCCAAAACACGGTTTATGAGATCGGCGACAATAAAGCGGCGGCAGTGGGAAAGATTTGCATGTTCATAAGCAGTGGGGCCACAGGCATAAAAGGTTACCTTTTTACCTGAGAGGGGTCGGAATACTTCTTTTTTCTTGTTGAGACTGTTGTAGAATCGCAGCTGCTCTTTTTGGTCGGTTTCTTTCTTTTCTTCCTCTTTGGCGGAAAAGAGCGTGGTGCTGAGATATTTTTCACCGCCGTCAGGCAGGATCACCACAATGAGACCATCCTTAATCTGCTCAGCCCTGGTCAAGGCTGCGCACATGGCTGCCCCGGAACTCATGCCGACAAAGATGCCTTCCCGGTGTGCAAGTTCCCTGGACATCTTGAATGATTCGTCATCCGGGATGTTGGTGATCTGAAACGGCAGGTTTTTTTTAAAAATTCCAGGTTTATAGGACTCTTTCATATTTTTGAGTCCCTGCAGCTTGTGGCCAAGGAAGGGCTCAACCGCCGTTACCCGTACCTTGGGGTGCTTTTCGGCAAAATACTTGCAGAGCCCCATGGCCGTCCCTGTAGTACCAAGTGTAGCAATCACGTCGGTGACTTTGCCTTTGGTCTGTTCCCAGATTTCTGGCCCGGTCGTTCGATAGTGGACCTGCCAGTTTGCCTCGTTGTTGAACTGGTCAGTGAGGAAATAGCGGTCCGGGTGTTCCCTGGCCATGATATAGGCCTGCTCGATGGCACCATCCGTACTTCTCTTGGCAGGGGTTAAAAGGATTTCCGCCCCGTATGCTTCCATAATCATGCGGCGTTCAATACTGGCAGATTCGGGCATGACAAGCTGGCAGCGGTATCCTTTAACCGCACAGACCATGGCCAAACCTATGCCGGTATTGCCGCTGGTTGCCTCAAGGACAATTTTATCCGGTGTTAAGTCGCCGCTTTTTTCAGCAGTCTCAATCATGGACAGAGCAATACGGTCTTTCACCGAGCCGCCAGGATTGAATGATTCGAGCTTGGCGTAGACCTTTACTTTTTTAACCGGATTGAGGCGGTTTATCAGGATAATCGGCGTATTGCCGATTTTTTCAAGGATGTTGTGATAAGACATAGTTTCAGAACAGTGTTAAAAAAAATTAGCAAAACCAAGAGATTGCTTTAAATAGAGTCTTGATAATGGTATTGGTTCCCGGGAAGATGCTGCAGCATAAACGGCTAATATAGCATGCCCAAACCGGAAAATTTTGCTCCCAGCCACTTAACCAATACAGCGAAAAGGGCTGGTTGGCAAGATAATGTGTAATTTGAGATGATTCAAGGCAAATTTGTGGCTGGATCAGCAGGTAGCATGATCTGTCCCGGCGTAAAAAAAATTTTTTGTCACCAAATCATGCAAAAGGAAAAGAAAAACTTATGACAGGCAAGATAAATTTAGCACATGGAAGCGGCGGCAAGGCTTCCCATGAACTGATAGAAAGACTCTTTGTGGCGATCTTTGGGAGTAAAACCCTTGTTGCCTTGGAAGACAGCGCTGTCCTTGACGCAGGCAGAGAGAAAATTGCCTTCAGCACGGATTCCTTTGTGGTCGACCCCATTTTTTTCCCCGGAGGCGATATAGGCTCCCTGGCTGTTCACGGTACGGTTAATGACCTTGCCATGAGGGGTGCTACACCCCTGTATCTTTCTGTTGGCATGATAATCGAGGAGGGTTTTGCCTATAGTGATTTGGAGGCTATTGTCCGCTCACTGAAGGCTGGAGCTGATAAGGCCTGTATCGAGATAGTAGCGGGCGACACCAAGGTTGTTCAGTCCGGCAAGGCGGATAAGATATTCATCAATACAACCGGAATAGGTTTGCTTGACAGGGAGCTTGACATCTCAGCCAGAAATGGTCGGCCGGGTGACAGGATTATTCTGAGCGGCACCATGGCTGACCATGGCGCAACCATTCTCTGCCAGCGGGAAGGATTGCAGATCCAGGGAGGATTCAAGAGCGACTCTGCTCCTCTGAACCATATGGTTGCAGCCATGGTCAGGGAAGCAGGGAAATACATTCATGTCCTGCGGGACCCGACCAGGGGGGGTGTGGGCACTACGTTAAACGAGCTGGCCTTGTCATCTGGGGTAGGTATCCGCATCCGCGAAAGAGACCTGCCGGTGCGTGATGATGTAAGGGGGGCCTGCGAACTGCTCGGTCTGGACCCGCTTTACCTGGCCAATGAAGGCAAATTAATACGGTGAAAATTCGTGCATTATCGGTGAGGTGGTAGCCGATCATCCAGGGCAGGTGGTATTGGAAACCAGTATCGGTTCAAGCCGAATTGTAGATATGCTTCACGGTGAGCCGCTGCCGCGCATCTGTTAGCAGTCAGCTGAAAGATAAAAAAAGGAGTATTGGAGTACTGGAGTATTGGAAGAACAAACCATTACACCAACAGTTAACTCATTCCCTTGACCCCTCGACCCCTTGAAACCTTTTTATCTATTAGTCTGCATCTTGATCCAGAGACTTTTCAGCGAGACTTTCAGTTCATCGTTATCCAGAGAGCTGATGAGTTTATCAAACTCCTGTTCCTTTTTTTTGTCCGGATAAACCGGCTTGGATTCCGTTGGTTCTGGTTTGGGCTGGGGCGTCAATGAGCTGTTGAGCTGAAAGTGCATATCGATGATTTTTTCTTCATGAAGGTTCTGGTTTATCTTTTCCAGCAGGAGCATTTTCTGCAGATGCAGATGCTGCATCCAGACCGAATCCGCAACTTTGACCCAGAGGACATGACCGCGGATGAGGGAAGGCTGGGCTACGGCAGCAATTTCTTTACCGACAACGCTGTCCCAGAATTGAAAGACCCTGTGCAGTTCAAGTTTGGAGCGCCATTTTTTATGTTCAAAAACTGACGAAAGAAGCCGACTGATTTTCACCGGCCTCTTTGTCTCCTTACTCTGTCTCGGGTTTGCCATTTTCCTTATCAACCATAACACGGTTCCTGCCGGTTTGTTTTGCTTTATACAATGCACCATCAGCCCTTCTGATCAGGTCGGCAATATCTTCAATCCAAGTATTGTCCTCAGAGCGGATGAATTTGGCCAGCCCTATGCTTAACCCGGTCAGCGGCAGTTTTTTTTCATTAAAACTTTGGATGAAGCGTTCAGAAGTCATCAGGGCCTGCTCCTGCGAAACCTGGGACAGGATGACACAGAATTCATCTCCACCATAGCGGAAGGGCCAGTCAACGTCTTCCCTGATGCAATGTTTTATGAGTTCGCCCACAGACTTAAGGAGCTTGTCACCTGAAAGATGGCCGTATTTGTCATTTATCACCTTGAGATTGTCAACGTCGAGCAAAGCCAGGAATAGATTATGGTTCTGACGGTGGGCCCGGCGTACCTCCTCGAATATTTTGGTATCAAAATAACGCCGGTTATAAAGGCCCGTCAGTCCATCCGAAATAGAAAGGATTTCAAGCTGGCGCAGGAGTTCTATCTCACGGACAAGCCTGTTAATTTTAGCTTCGAGTTCATCGGTGTTGAAAGGTTTGGATATAAAGTCGCTGGCCCCGGCCTTAACCACATCGGTATAGGAAAAGGTGCGGTCATAGCCGGTAAGAACCATGACCTTGATGTTGGGATAGCTGCTGTTGATGTATCTCAGGAGTTCCATACCGTCCATGCCAGGCATTTTCATGTCGGTCAGCACAATATGAAAAAACCCCTTATTCAATTTTTCGATGGCCTCGTGGCCGTTCTGGGCAGTATCATACTCATAACCGAATATGGCCATCAGGTCTGACAGGATCTCAAGTATTGATGGATCATCGTCAACAAGAAGAATTTTTATGCCTGCTTTGGTCATGGGCGGTTGGCTACCTGTTTGTAGGAGAAATAGTCAGCCAGGATCTTTGCATGATCAAAAACCAGGGGAGGCAGGTTCTCCTGGGTAAAAATGGCTGTTTTTCCGGCGTCATCTCCGGCTTTAGGCATTCCAGCCGCTGTTGCTAAAAAAACGGTGGAAATGGTATGGTGTCTCGGATCACGATCAGGGTCAGAATAGGTTTTAAGCTGCCGGTTGAGCGTCACATGGAGGCCCGTCTCTTCAAGAGCCTCCCGGACCGCAGCCTGCTCAAGAGATTCTCCATAATCAACGAACCCTCCCGGAAGGGCCCAGCCAATAGGTTTGTTTTTTCTTTCAATTAAAATGATGCCGCCCATTGCCTCTATTATTATATCCACGGTGGGCAGTGGATTTTTATAGCTCCTAAAATGGTGGCCACATTTTGGACATTCCATTTTAAAGACTCCTAGGGCAATAGTTTGGCAGCTAAAGAATTAAGAACAGACTGAAATTACTAACATATTGTTTTTAATGTGTAAACAGTCCGGTTGCAGAACAATAATAATTATTGGGGAGAGTCGTTGAAGAAGATCAGTCAAAACAAAGGGCATGAATGGACCGCCAGTTATTGACTGTTGGCAAGTCATGGCCGTTGTTATTCCAGGGCTGGCTGTAGAGAAGGGGGGTAATTCCTTCCCGGGCCAGCATCATGCATGTCTGCAGACGGTCATCCACAAAGTATTTCAGGCCAAGGTCTTTTATATAGGAGGTTTTGTTGTCGTGCACACCCATAGCCACCAGCCTGATTTTTTCAAATGTGGCAGGTTGCAGAAAATGTTTGAGCCAGCGGGCGATCGGCCTCTTATGGGGGCGGGCTGTAACAAAGGTCAAGGGCGCCTGCTCGGCAAATCGGTGCAGCACGTCAATAGCATCTTCCATGGGCAGGAGGCCGGCGGTTAAAGGATCATCAAGCAGCCGGTTGAAAATTTCTTCAATTATTTGGGGGTCCACATCAAGACAGTCAATGACCTCGAAACTGGTGATATCATCCAGGGTGATGGAGTTTATGCCGTATTCTTCTTCGGCTATCCGAATGAAGGCACCGCCTGTATCGGCAACCACGCCGTCAATATCAAAACCGATAAGTGCTGGGTTAATTTTCTTCATCTGCGGGGCATGAAGGGTGTTGCCAATGGTTAGTATGCCAGTTCGATATCTTTCACTTTCCGGATTAACTCATCGTTGACCGGGGTAAGTATGCCTAACTTTCTGCCGGCTGCAGAGATTTCTCCGTTGATTGAATCAATTTCGGTGGGCCGCCGATTGTTCACGTCCTGCAGCATTGATGAAAGGTTTTGCCCGGTTTTTCTGCAAACCTCAAGGGTTAAGGCAAGCGGATCTTCTATCAGGTGGATACCCAAAGCCCTGGCCACTGCTTCGCCTTCGGCTACCGCTGCTGAGAGCTGTTCCTGCATCGCGCCGGAATCCAGCAGATTGCCATTGGGACAGCGGTGGATAGCGGTTAAGGCATTAATGCCGACATTGATGAGAAGCTTCGACCAGATATAGTCAAGAACATTGTCAACGGTAACCGTCTCTATGCCACCGTAGTTCAGCAGGTTGCATATCTTGGCAAGATGGAGTGATTTTGAGAAACTGGCGGACTTGAGAAAACCTATCCTGGTAAGACCGTCTCCGGCATGGCACACATGGCCCGGAGCAACAATGTTCGCACCCTGGGCAGTTACACCAAGAACGACTGAAGGCAGCTTCTGCCTGTCCTTAAGCATTTCCAGGTGGCCAATACCATTCTGCAGGGTTAGTAAGAGAGTGTCCGGCTGAACAAGTTTTGCAGCCAGTTCAAGACCTGCAGCAATCTGAGGCGATTTGACACAGAGTATGATAAGGTCCGCTGGGCCGATCTTATTCGGGTCGGCGGTTGCTTTAATACTGCAGGTTTTTTTCTGGCCCCCTTCTTCTAAAATCAAACCCCGTTCCCTGAGATATTGGGCCCGTTCGGATTTGTAATCCAGGAGCCAGATGTCCGGGGCATATTTTTTCTGGCTGGAGTGGTCCAGCTTGATGGTGAATGAGGCAGCCAGGAGGCAGCCCAGGGCGCCTGGGCCGATAATTGCAATTTTCATAGAGGAAATGCCAGGGAAGTCAAAAGAGTAAAAAAATCACGGGCCCCGGTGAAAGGAGCCCGTGAAAAGGGTAGACCAAATTATTATTTCAGACTCGCTTCTTCGACAATGGCCAAGTAAGAGTAGCCTGAGCCAAAATCCTTGTTGGCGGCAAGAATGCCTTCAATGGTGATGATGTCCCAGTCAGACGCAGGTTCCACAGAAGTGGTGACAACGAGATCGTGGGTGCTGTCGTCAGGGCTGCCGGTTCCGTCCTGCAGATGGATCCAGGTGCGTCCCATGATATTAGGTGATACTTTCATGACTTTGCCCCTGACAACAACGGTTTTGCCGTTGAGTTCCGATGCCTTGCTGAAAATCTCACCAACTGTATAGCTGTTTTCACCAGGGGCCTTTTCAACTTTGATTTCAGCAAACGGTACAACCGCTTTCTGGCTGCCGGTTGACATGACTTCACCTGGAGGGGCTGCCATACCGCTTTCAGAGGTAAGGGCCTGGGAAAAAGATTCTTCGCCTGTTCCCTGCTGCGGGGGCATTGCCGGCGGTGTTCCGCCTTTGCCGACAAGACCTCCGGAGAATACGATTTCCGGGAAAGTACGGTCAAGGGCTTTGCTGGAGAAGTTCTGCATAACCATGCCGTCCATATAAGTAACTTCTTCGCCAACTTCGACCGGTGTCTGGGTTACAGCGATCCATTTGGTGCCTGCCGCAGTTTCCACATTCAGATAAGTGTAGCCGGAAGCATCCATGGTCTCAAGCACCTTCCCAGTTACAGGTTCTCTAGGGGCAGCTGCTGTGCGGGTATCAGGTTGCTGTTGGGCAGTTTGTGGTGTGCTTGCCTGTTCCTTTGGTTTGTCCTGACTGCATGCCGCCAGGCTGATAATAAAAACAATGGAGCAGCAAACGGAAATAAATTTGTACATGAAATGTCCTCCTTAAAATTTTTTGATGCTGTTACTTTATGGGTATGAAAAATTTCCAGTTCGCAAACATGATGTAATTATAATTTTCGCAATCATCGATAGAGCCTGACAATATAAACTGGTCGCCGGGACAATACAATTCGCTGTTGAGCTAAAATCAGGGCCGATAAACATGATTGGCATAGAATCGTTTTATGGCAGTTGCAATGACTGCCAAAATCAATCGGTGTTATTTGGCCAATAAATTTTAAAACACAATAAGCTTTTACAGCGCTAACAACAAGAGCAGGAATATAAATAATTATTCTGTTTTCAGCAAGATTAAGTTGATCAAACAATTGACAAAAAAATAATTGCGGCAAAAACATTCAGCGGAGAGAAGGCAGAATACTTGTCTCAAGGGCCCGGGCCCAGACTTCGTAACCTTTGTCGCTTAAATGAACACCGTCAGCTTCATAGTAGGCGCTGATGGCCTTTGAATCCTTTCCCAGGAATAGCGGGTACAGATCCAGGTAGATAATATTATTTCCCCTGGCAATATCTTTTAGTCTTTCGTTTACCCGGGGCACGGCTTCTCCAAGAAAGAAAAGCTCTATGGGTAGCAGGCTTGTCATTATAATGGTTGCCTGCGCATAGTTTTTCTGCAGCATGGCAATGATTTTTTCATAGGTAAACAGGAAATTGTAATCCTCCATGGCAAGGTTGTTGGTGCCGGTCATTGTCATGACCAGGTCGGCAGTGCTGATCCTTTTGATGATATTTGGCAGCCTGGAGAGCAATCCTTCCGCAGTTTCACCGGCAGAGCCGAAATTATAAACCTGCTGCCCCGGAAATCTTTTCTGCCAATTGAAAAATTCGATTAAGGAGTCGCCTAAGAAGAGAAATTGTCTGGTCATATCACTTTGAGGTTGAAATCAAAACTACCGCACCCATGGGCGCCACTTTAATGTTTTTATAGGAGGGCAGAAGGATCCCCTCCACTTCTTCTAGAATGTCCAGGGGCGGGGGTGCGGCTGTATCGATAATTTTTCGCCACCTTCTGTTGTTTCTTGGGATAGGAGCAGTAAATCCCTTCACCTTTGAGCGATGGCCGTTCAGCATGACGAAAAAGTCATTGTCAGGATTTCCTTCCGCCCCTAAACCGTCCAGGAGAAACGCCAGGCTTTTCGAGGCGATCGACCAATCGCTGGTGCCGGGTTGCGTGGATTGCCACCTGATGGGGTGATGAAGTTCATGGTCCAGGTCCGGGAAAAAGTCAGACCTCCTGAAAACAGGATGTTTTTTACGGAGGGCAATGAGAAAACGAAAAAATCGAAAAAAATCAGATTTTTTTTCCTTCAGATTCCAATCAATCCAGCTCAGATGACTGTCATGGCAGTAGGCATTGTTATTTCCCTTCTGGGTTCGGCCGAATTCATCGCCTGCAAGCACCATGGGTACACCCTGTGACAGCATGAGAATGACCGCCAGGCTTCGTATTCTCCGGGCACGCAGTCGGTTAATTTCAGCATCATTGGTCTCACCTTCATCTCCGCTGTTCCAGCTGATATTATGCTCATAGCCGTCTCGGTTGTCTTCGCCGTTTTCCCGATTGTGCTTGCTGTTGTAACTTACCAGATCAAGGAGGGTAAAGCCGTCGTGACT
>Ga0111162_1091_pt1 | contig 11972 bp, 7 predicted proteins | sample DeeMarSeWOR28_12_FD_80263 | JGI IMG/M metagenome (GOLD analysis project Ga0111162, IMG submission 80263) | Nitrospira bacterium SG8_35_1 | reverse complement strand
GAGTGATGGGATTGACCGGTTTTTCAATGAGGGCTGACGAGCCTCCGGAAAGCAGATAAATGAAGAAATCATCACTGTCCAGCCGAGACAGTCCATCAATGAGGAGTTCAGCCCCCGTGATGCTTTTTTCATCGGGAACCGGGTGCGAACCGAGCACCGTCTTCAGTGGGGCAAGATCCTCGCCTGTAAGGTGGTTGCTGACAATGACCCCGTCGGCAACACGTTCCTCAAGGATGGTCAGGAGACTTTTTGCCATGCCAAGCGATGCCTTGCCGCTGCCGAAGACGTAAACCTTCTGATCAGGCCTAAGAGTGAGTATTGTATCTGATATACGGAGCATATCCCCCTCCAGCGTCACAGTGTTGCTGATCAAGCTGTCAGGCTGGACACTTTTCACTGCAGATGTGAAGATGCTGCGGGCTATAGTTCTGCGTTGGTCTGTTTTCATGGCCTAAAAAATAAAACTCAGGCTCCCTTTCCATCACCATTATCACGTTCAACCACATATTTGAGATGATCGTAGATATCAGGCAGGCTGTATAGGACCCTGTTCCATGACGGTATCTGGGTGCTTAACTGGGGGCCCTTGATCTGCTCCCAGGCTGTCCAAAGGAAGCCCCTGAAGAAATGGGCCGCCTGTTCCTCCCGGTAGCGGTCGTAAATCAGATTATTAACCTCTGCATCGTCGCTGTAACTTTTGATAAAATTCAGGGTATTCTGGTAGTAAGTGTGCAGGATCATGTCAATGGTAGCGTCATCAAGGGAAAATCCATGGGACCGAATGTAGTTGAGATAAAATTTTGCTATATCAACCACCATGCGGTGCAGCCCTTTCTGAGCGTCTTTTTCGGACATTTCCTGGTGCTTGTGTTCATAATTGCGGGCCAGGTCCACCTGGGCGATTTTTTTGGTAATTAATTTGTTGTACACCTCTGAAAGAGTACTGACTTCAAGACCCCAGTCATAGGCAATGTTAAGTCCGCGGGCCAGATGGGAACTGAAGCTGAATTCTCCGGCAAGAGGATAATTGAAAGAGCGGTGGTACTGAAAAAAGTCCTCAAGTTCATAAAAACCCCTCTCACGCATGATCTTCATCATCGCATCGACAAAAGGGACCACAAAAAGTCGTGTAACCCTTCCCTTCATGGCACGTTCGGAAGGGGATATGCGGGCATAATATCCCTTGCAGAACTCAAAATCATTGTTGGGGTTAGCCACAGGTTCAATGAGTCTCCCAAGCAGCAGCCGGTCATAAGTGACAATGTCGCAGTCGTGCAGGGCTATAACATCAGCCTGTTCATGACCGAGAATATAGCCAAGGGAAATCCAGGCCGATTGGCCTTTGCCGGCCACGCCTGTGGTAATGTCTTTTTCGCGGATGCGGTCCAGTACCTCCTTGACTTCCTGAAACTGGTCATGGTTGGCGCCGCCCAGGGCCACAACAATGGAGTGAAGGTATTTAACCTTGCTGATATCATCGACTATCGGGTCCAATACATCCGGGTTTTTCAACTCGGAATACAGACTTGGCAGGAGAAGGGTGATATTCTGATGACTGGCGTAATCAACCAGTTTATTTTCCAGCTCCTCAAGATAAGTATCCCGGTCAAATGCCTCGTAGAGCGAATGCAGCGTCGTAATTACTCCCTCCTGATGAAAATCCGTCATGATTGTCTCCTCTGTAATTTTTTTCGGTCTGAGACCTAAAAGCCTCAAGCCAAACCATGAGCTCTGCCGGTCTGTTTTTCTTCGAATTCGTCCAGAATAGCCGAGACGCTTTTTCCCCAGCCTCTGCTTCCAGGAGAAGAAGCCCTGCGCAAACCTGGCAGGGTCATGTTTTCATAACTTCCGTCCGGCTTAGGGATCAACACGGGAATATCAACAGCCTGAAGCATGCGGTAGTCATTCTCCGCATCACCGAGCCCGACGGTGACAATTTTTTCAGGGTATCGGGCTTGAAAAAGGCGAGTGGTTTCTTCCACAGCGCGGCTCTTGTCCTGCCCGGCAGCCATCAAGTGGTAAAACCTGCCGCCGCGGGTGACTGTCAGGCCATGTTCAGCTGCTTCAGCCTGTAATTCCTGGACACGGGGTTCTTTCAGAAAAAGAAACGGTTCTGAGAAGTCCCGCTGTCGGGCCGGGATGGCATCTTCCCTGTCAAGACCCGTGGCAGTCATAATCTCTTCCACAGACATGTCGCCAAAGCCCTTGATGTTGTATTTTGGCCGGAGCACTGCAAAGACCTTTCTGATATAGCTGTATGGCCTGCCGAACAGTTTCGCGCGATAAGTATCCATTTTTTCAAAGGCGGAGATTTCAAGCATGGTATTATCTTGGGGTACGAATACTCCACCGCCGTTTTCAGCAATAAATGGTTCGTTCAATCCTAAACGTTCCTGCAGCCTGATAAGCTCCATTCTTGTTTTGCTGGATGTCAATATTATAGGAACGGCATGGCGCCGAAGACGCTGCAGCGACTCTTCAGCGCCCTGGAAGGAATAGCTGTGATGGTCAAGCAGAGTGCCATCCAGGTCAGTGAAAATGAGCAGGGGGAAATCCATTTACTCTCCCGGTGTAGCTCAGCCCTCAGTGAAAAAAGCTTTTTCTAATATGTTAAATACTTTATTGAAACATAGCATTATGTTGTTAAATTTTCAAAAAGAATCTGTTGTGGGATCGTGTTATGCGGTACATTGAAAAAATGAGGCAGGGGCAAATAATTGGTTTGGTCCCTTTGATTAAAGCATGAAAAGCATCATGAATAACCTAAGAGGGGTGGTTGCTTTATGGCAGGCAAAGCAGAGAAAATTATCAAGCGGCAGCACCTTGATAACGGCATGGAAATAATCATGTATGACTGCTCCAGGCCCATGGTCGGTGATCGTTGGCAGGTGGAATTGCAGTGCGAAGCCTACATCCCTATTGAAGACAGCTATTGGAAAACGGCAGCGCAGGAAGACCAGTGGATCCTGGAGGGCATCAGGAACAGGCTGGGTGGTCGGCTGGTGCAAACCTTCGGCAAGAAGCGCACCTTTGTGGTCGAAAAGGAACGCGAGCGATTACTTCAGGAAATGGTGCAACAGGTATACAGCGGCTTGATGGAGTATCTGAAGAGGCCCGAATTCCCCCTCCGGCTGTTTAAGAAGCAATACCTCGAGGCCCGGCAGAAGTTACTGCTCCAGCAGGCGATGGGCCGGATGGTGGAAGACTGAAAGACGGCAAGACTGATAATGCCAGGTATTGTCCTCTTTCAAGGCGGTTTATCCCTTTGCCTTTTATTTTAGCGTAAAGATCATTTCATGTTGAACAGGATCAGCATCTACAACAATGGAGTCGCCTTCACTGAATTTGCCTTCCAGGATATGCATGGCCAACTGGTCCTGGATATAGCGCTGTATTGCCCGCTTTAAAGGCCTGGCGCCATATGCAGGGTCATAGCCTACGTCGATGAGAAAGTTTTTGGCCCTATCCGTGAGGCTGATGGAAAATTTTCTCTCCGCCAAACGTTTGGTTAAAAGCTCAACCTGTATGTCAACAATTCTGGCAAGATCCTCCTTGGACAGACCGTGGAAGATAATGGTTTCATCAATGCGGTTGAGAAATTCCGGCCTGAACTGATGGTGCAGGATTTCATGCACCTGCTTAACCATTTCATCCCTGTTCTGTTCACCGAGTTCCATAATAAGCTGGCTGCCCAGGTTGGAGGTCATGATCAGAATGGTATTCTTGAAATCAACGGTGCGGCCCTGGCCGTCTGTCATGCGGCCGTCATCAAGGATCTGCAGCAGGACATTAAAAACCTCCGGGTGTGCTTTTTCAATCTCATCAAAGAGGATGACGGAATAGGGCCGCCGCCGGACAGCCTCTGTAAGGTAGCCCCCTTCTTCATAGCCCACATATCCCGGCGGGGCACCGATCAGCCTGGCAACAGAGTGCTTTTCCATGAATTCAGACATGTCAAGCCGCACCATGGCCTGCTCACTGTCAAAGAGAAACTCGGCCAGGGTCCGGGCCAGTTCGGTCTTGCCCACTCCGGTCGGTCCCAGGAAAATAAAGGATCCAAGGGGCCGGTTAGGGTCCTGCAGGCCGGCGCGGGCCCGTCGCACTGCATTGGCAATTGCCCCGATGGCCTCGGACTGCCCGACAACACGCCGCGCCATGAATTCTTCAGCATGGACCAGTTTGTCCTTTTCAGATGACAGCAGGCTGTCAACGGGAATGCCGGTCCACTTGGCAACAACACTGGCACAACACTGGCAACATCCTCCTCGTCCACCTCTTCCTTGAGCATTTTGCGGTCCTGCTGGATCTTTGCCAACCGTTCATTTTCAGCGGCCATCTGTTTTTCAAGTTCAACTATCCTGCCGTAGCGGATCTCGGCAACCTTGCTGAGATCTCCGGCCCTTTGGGCCTGCTGTTCTTCAACACCGGCTTCTTCAATCCGGGCCTTGATATCCCTGATCTTCTGGATGATCTCCTTTTCAAGGGTCCAGTGCCCTTTCATGCTGTTCAGAGTTTCATTAATATCTGCCAGTTCACTTTCAAGCTTGGCAAGCCGCTCCTTTGAAGCCTTGTCTTTCTCTTTTTTCAGGGCTTCCCGTTCAATTTCCAGCTTTATCTTTTTGCGCTCCACCTCGTCAATTTCCGTCGGCATGGAGTCGATCTCGATGCGCAGCCTGGAAGCCGCCTCATCAATAAGGTCAATGGCTTTATCAGGCAGGAAGCGATCGGAGATATACCGGTTTGAAAGGGTGGCAGCTGCCACTGTGGCCGAATCGGTTATACGCACGCCATGGTGCACTTCATATTTTTCCTTGAGGCCGCGCAGGATGGCAATGGTGTCCTCGATGGAAGGCTCCTGCACCAGCACCTGCTGGAAGCGCCTCTCCAGGGCCGCATCCTTTTCAATATATTTCCGGTATTCATTTAATGTTGTTGCTCCGACACAGTGGAGTTCACCGCGGGCCAGGGCCGGTTTGAGCATGTTGGAGGCATCCATTGAGCCTTCTGCTGCGCCGGCTCCTACCAGGGTATGTATCTCATCTATGAACAGGATGATTTCCCCCTCGCGCTTCTGGATCTCTTTCAGCACGGCTTTCAACCGATCTTCGAATTCACCGCGGTACTTTGCGCCTGCAACCAGGGCGCCCATGTCCAGGGCCACCACCTGTTTATTGCGGAGGGTCTCGGGTACATCGCCGTTGACTATACGCTGGGCAAGGCCTTCAACGATAGCTGTTTTACCCACGCCCGGCTCACCGATCAACACCGGGTTGTTTTTGGTACGCCTGGAAAGAACCTGTATTACCCTGCGGATTTCATCATCCCTGCCTATTACCGGGTCCAGTTTTCCCTGTTTGGCAACATCGGTCAGGTTCCGGGCATATTTTTCCAGGGCCTGGTATTTTTCTTCCGGGTTCGGGTCTGTAACCCTCTGGTTGCCTCGGATGGAGACCAGGGCCTGCAGAAATGCGTCTCTGTTGACGCCATGTCTTTGCAGGGTGTCGGCTACCACACCTTTCTCAGCCAGAAGAGCCAGAAAAAGGTGTTCCTGGCTGACAAATTCATCCTGCATATTTGCGGCCAGCGAAAAGGATTGGTCCAATGCCTTTTTAAAAGGCTGGGAAGCGTAAACCTGGCCGAAACCAGAGCCGCTTACCTTGGGCAGGCTGTCGATAAGATTTTTTGCATCATCTTTTAATGAGGCCAGATTGACGCCCATTTTTTGCAGAACAGGTATGATTACCCCGTCTTTCTGTTCCAGCAGGGCGGCCAACAAATGCTCGGGCTTAATTTCCTGGTGGCCGGTCCTCTCGGCAATACTCTGGGATTCCTGGATGGTTTCCTGTGATTTTATGGTGAATTTATCAAATTGCATGTTTTCCTCCGCAATTCATAAAAGTAAATATACTCGGGTTATGATCAAACAAAAAAAATTCCGTAGTTCATTATAGGGCCAAATAAGGGCAATGAACTATTGACCCGAAACCTGTCGGAAGGTTGTATTTTACACGGCCGGCCGGCAGGAAAATTATTATCTGCAACTGCAGGAAATGGTAAGTTCGCTCCTGTTATCTGTCAAGAAAGGGAGTACTATAGAGTGTTGGAGTACTGGAGTGTTGTCAGCAAACAAAACGTACTGACGATTGACAGGAGTGTTGAAGTACTGGAGTGTTGGAGTGTTGGGGTATTGGAGGCCTGAATTTTACAGGTAGCTATTTTTTTTATCCATTACTCCATCTCTCCATTACTCCAATATAAAACTTTTCACTCCTTATTTCTCACTCTTCACTCCTCACTTTTTTCATGACCGCCAAAGCCATCTGCCCCACAACCATGGGTATCAGGCTCATGAAAAATATCAGCAGCCAGCCGTTACGGCCCGGATTGGCGACACTCAGAACCCTGGCAAGGAGGGGCACATGTACTGTAGCTGCCAGCAGCAGCGAGCACAGAGCCAGTGCCCCCCAGACAAATGGATTGCGCACAATCGCGTTTCTGAATATGGAGCTGTTCTTATCCCGCATGTTGAAAACATGCCATAACTGGGCAAAAGCCAGGGTTAGAAATGAGACAGTGACCGCCTTTTGTTCGTCCATGCCAAAATAGCGCAGAGAGATTGCCATGGCACTCAGAACTGCTACAGTTATTATAAAACCGTAAATGCCAACGCTGAACCAGCGTCCGGTGTTCATTATAGGTTCCCCTTTTTTCCGCGGCGGCTGTTTCATGATGTCCGGAGAGGCCTCACTTGCTGCAAGGGCCAGGGCAGGAAATACATCTGTAACAAGATTGAGGAAGAGAATCTGCAGCGGCAGAAGCGGCAGGGGGGCATTGGCAAAGGCTGCCAGGCCTACAGTCATGATCTCACTCAGATTGCAGGAAAGCAGATAAACTACAAAACTCTTGATATTCTTGAAGATGATTCTACCCTGTTCCACGGCATGCACTATGGATGCGAATGCATCATCCTTGAGGATCATGTCAGAAGCCTCCCGTGCAACCTGGGTGCCGCGCAGCCCCATGGCAATACCGATATCCGCTTTTTTAAGAGCCGGGGCATCATTTACCCCGTCGCCGGTCATGGCGACAATGGCACCATTGTCACGGTGCAGGGCAATGATATCAAGTTTCTGTTTAGGGCTGACCCTGGCAAAGAGGCTGGCTGCAAGCAGATTTTCTTTTGCAGCAGGTGCAAGCATTTCAGGGGGTTTAAGATCACTGCCATGGACAACCGGGGCCGAAGCTTCATCCACAAGTCCGACTGCATATCCTATGGCCTGGGCGGTTACAGGCTGGTCTCCTGTAGCCATGATTACCCTTATCCCGGCTTCCCGGCATTCCTGCAGGACCTGGCGAACATCTTCCCGCGGGGGATCGATAAGGCCGATGAGTCCCAGAAAAACCAGATGGTCATAGGGTGGTGCTTCAAGCCGGTCGGTTTCCTTTTCAGCCAGTGCCAGCACCCGCAAACCTGCTGCCGCCATTTCATTGTTCCTCTCAAGCCAGTAATCCCGGTCCCGGTCGGATAATTCCCGTTCCCCGTCAGGAGTCAGGATGGTGCGGCAACCCGCGAGAATATTTTCCGGGGCGCCCTTGGCTGCAACCCTGTAATTTTTTTCTGCCCGATGAAAGGTAGCCATCATTTTTGTTTCAGAGTCAAAGGCATCCTCCCTTTCTTCGGGAAGCTTTTCATTCATGCCCTTGCGGGTAAGCCGAAATCTTGCTCCCAGGGAAAGCAGGGCCACCTCAAGGGGGTCACCCACAACCGGCTCCATGTTGCCGTTTTCTGCTGCAGGCAGTTCGGCATTATTGCACAGGACGCTCACCTCAAGGCTGCGGAGTAACGGCAGGCATGTTTCAGGGAGAACGGACCTGCCGTCTTCAGCGATGAAGACCTTGGCGTCATCCGCCGCATTCATATTTATTGTCAGGTACGCATTATCGAGGGCGAGAGCAGCTGCAGCAAGGCGGTTTTCAGTCAGGGTCCCGGTCTTGTCTGTGCAGATGACGCTGGTCGATCCCAGGGTTTCAACAGCGGCCAGATCCTTGACCAGGGCATTGCGTTTTGCCATTCGCCATACACCCCGTGCCATGGCAATTGTGGCGACGATGGGCAGTCCTTCGGGAATCGAGGCAACGGCCAGGGCGATGCCTGTTTCAATCATAAGAAAGATGTCCCGTCCAGCAGCTATGCCGGTTATACCTACCAGGGCGGCTATTCCCAGGCTCACCCAGATAAGCCAGTGACCCAGCTGGTTGAGCCTTTTTTCCAGGGGGGTGGTTTCATCTACCGTCTCATGGACCAGAGATGAGATGGTGCCAAGCTCGGTGGCCATGCCGCTGCCGGTAACCACTGCTTCACCCGAGCCCCTGGTTAAAGCAGTACCCTTGAAGAGCATGTTGCTCCGTTCAGCCAGAAGAACATCTTCGGAAAGAATATCTGCTGATTTTGTCACAGGCAGGGATTCGCCTGTTAAAGGCGATTCATCGGCCTGTAGTTTTGAAGCAGATAGAATGCGCAGGTCAGCCGTTATAATATCACCGCCCTCGAAAATGATGATATCGCCCGGAACCAGACCCTGGGCCGGTATTTCTGAGACCGCACCATTGCGCCGCACCCTGGAATTGACAATGCCGAGTTTTCTGAGCGCCTCAATGGAACGCACCCCTTTCAACTCTGTGATGAAACCGATGGCCGCATTGATCAGAATCACCGCAACTATAGCCAATCCCTCAACATAATCGCCCAGAATGAAGGAGAGGAGGGCGGCAGCAACCAGAAAATATACAATAAGGTTTCTAAATTGATTGATAAAAATCGACAGGGTGCTCCGGGGCTTTACTTCGCGCAGGGTGTTGGGGCCATAGTGCCTGATCCTTTTCCCTGCTTCCTGTGTGCTGAGGCCCTGTTGTGCATCAACTTCCAATGCTGAAAGAGTATCCTCGGCTGAAAGCGCCCAGGGCTTCAATACTATCTCAGGTGTCGAACCGGTGTGTAAATTTTTTTCCTGCATGAAAGGGTTATCTTTTATTGTTGGGAGAACATCAACAGCACTGTCAGTAATATAAGCAGGGAAACCCAGATAATTATGGCATAACGCGCGGCTTTTTTTGCCTTTGAGGCTTCCCACCAGTTAAGAGGCCTTAGGCCCTGAAACAGAAAAGTAAAGACCCCGGCAAGATTTATACAGATCATATTAACGGCCACCAGCTCCAGGGCCCTGACTGCCAAAAGAAAATATCCAGAACCGAGCAGAAGGCCGAAAACAACCAGGGGCGGGATCAGGGCAACTGAGACCATGACCCCGATCAATACCGACGGCACGCCGCTTGTAATTGATAAGGCCGCGGCAACTCCGGATGCAAGGGCCAGGACAATATCTGCATAGCTTACAACCGTCCGGGATGCAATTTCTCGTATCTCAGGATCTATGACCAGTAAAAATCCCAGCACAACTGATACCGCAAAGGCAACAGCTATTCCGACAATGTTGGTTTTAAGGGCATTTCGGCCAAGGGCACCATCACCAATCGTGGTTGCAAAAGAGAGCGCCACATTGGGTCCCAGGAGCGGGGCAATCACCATGGCGCCGATGATGACGGCAACATTATCCTTAATAAGGCCGATTGCAGCAACTATGGCAGACAAGATGATCATGATCAAATAGGTGTTGGTCAGTTTTGAATCGTCAAAAACATCATGGTACAATTCCTGCCTGCTGACCCGGAGCGGTTCTTTTTTCTTTCCCCCATCCTCCTCTATTTTACTTTCTTCTGCTTTTTCCGCGATCTCTTTCGTGCTCGGATATGATGCTTCAAGGGGCAGAAGCACCATGTGGAAATCCTCCAGGCGGCCGTATTTTTTTTCAAAGGTGTCCAAAAGCTTTTCTGTCTTCTCCGCTGTTATTATCATCTTGAAAATATTTCTGTTTTCACAACTGCATGTGAGCCAGAAATTCGTAATCTTTGCCTCCTGGACGATTGCGAGGACTTCACCGGTAACCTCTTCCGGGACTACTATTTCCAAGAGACGAAGCGCCATCTTCTTATTATTTTTTTAAAAGGTCATTATGGATTGAAGTGATAATGCAGCTGAGAGCTTTTTATATCCTATGTCCCTTAACAAATAATTTCAATAAATTATGCAGCGGGGCATCAAAGGCGTGCTTACAATATTTGCAGGCAGAATCTTATTGCTATACGAACAACCCGGCCTTTCCCTGGCAAATCATCAGCTGACTTGTCAGCAGTATCAAGCATTTAGCTTGACGGGCGGCTCTGTTTTATGTCATCCTTTCCTATATTCAATTGGGTAAAGATGGAAATTGCTTTTCGTGCAGCAGCTGGCCGGCATAATTTCTGATTCTCCAGTAAACACCGGGAATTAATTCCATGCATGGATTTATTAAATCAGTAAGACTGAAGGTAACAGCTGCAGGAATGCTCATCACATCATCACACCTGCAGGGAAGGGAATAGGGACATGCGTCAGAAAAAAATATCCTTTTCAACCACATATCTCATCATTGCGCTGGGCACACTACTCCTCATCCAGTACTGGTTGTCACCGCGGGTGGAAAACGTCTCCTACACCCAGTTCAAAAACCTGGTAAAGGAAAGCAAGATCAACTCGGTTGTTATCTCGACAAACCTGCTGAAGGGATTTGAAACGAGGCAGGATGTAAAAAAGGAACCGCTGTTCCCTGAAAAGATATACCGTACACCCAGGGTGGATGACAGAAACCTGGTCGAATTCCTGGAAGGAAACAGCGTTGATATCATCGCGGAAAACGAGAATACTTTTCTGAAAACCCTTCTTTCATGGATCGTGCCGGCACTCATCTTCGTAGGCATCTGGATGTTTGCAATAAAGAGAATGAGCCAGGCTGGACCTGGCATGATGACCCTTGGCAAACATAAGGCCAAGATCGTAGCCCAGACTGATCTTGGTGTTGACTTCAATTCGGTTGCCGGCCAGGAAGAGGCCAAGCAGGAGCTTGCTGAAGTCATTGAATTCCTGAAAACACCGGATAAATTTACCCGTCTGGGCGCAAAGATCCCCAAGGGTATCCTGCTTGTCGGACCCCCCGGAACCGGAAAGACTCTGCTGGCTAAAGCGGTTGCCGGCGAATCGGGCGTACCTTTCTTTTCCATCAGCGGCTCTGATTTTATTGAAATGTTTGTGGGTCTGGGGGCGGCCCGTGTCCGTGACCTCTTTGACCAGGCCAGTAAGACCGCTCCCTGCATTGTCTTTATTGATGAGCTTGATGCCCTTGGCAAAGCCCGCGGCATCGGCGGTATTAGCGGCGGCCATGATGAACGGGAGCAGACGCTGAACCAGCTGCTGGCGGAAATGGACGGTTTTGAGACAAACAAGGGTGTTATCATCCTTGCTGCCACCAACAGGCCTGAGATCCTTGATCCTGCCCTTCTGCGCCCCGGCAGGTTTGACCGCCATATCCTGGTGGACCGCCCGGATCTCAAGGAGCGCATTGCAATTCTCAAGGTGCACTCCAAAGGTGTTACTATGGACGACTCGGTTGATCTGGACGTAATAGCCCGCCGCACTCCGGGTTTTACCGGGGCCGACCTGGCGAATCTGGTGAACGAGGCCACCCTGCTCGCAGTGCGTAAAGGCAAGGACAAGGTTGACACTGATGAATTTGACCAGGCCATCGACCGGATCATAGCCGGTCTTGAGAAGAAAAACAGGGTATTGAATGATCGGGAGAAGAAGATCGTGGCCTTTCATGAAACAGGTCATGCCCTGGTGGCGGCCTTTCGGGCAACAGCTGAAAAAGTCCACAAGATCAGTATTGTGCCGCGCGGCATCGGTTCTCTCGGTTTCACCATGCAGCTGCCGACCGAGGATCGATTCCTGATGTCAAAGACCGAACTGCTGGAAAAGATTGATGTCCTGCTCGGCGGGCGCGCTGCTGAAGAGCTTACCTTTGGCGAGATCACCACCGGGG
>Ga0111162_1077_pt1 | contig 11995 bp, 13 predicted proteins | sample DeeMarSeWOR28_12_FD_80263 | JGI IMG/M metagenome (GOLD analysis project Ga0111162, IMG submission 80263) | Nitrospira bacterium SG8_35_1 | reverse complement strand
TTTTAAGTAATGGCGTTACCATTTTAGATAACAGGAATGTCAGTATTACAATTAAACTTGACCCCAAAACGCAATTGAAGCAGTGGGATGGGCTGCTATATCTTACGGGGAACGAATCTATAATATTCTATAGATCTAAAGGCCAAATATTTGAAATTGAACTAATGGATGTCAGAAAAGGTAAATTTTATGCAACCCAACCTGGGCATACTGTAGCAATTAAAGGTATCGGGCCTCTTAAATAATACTTAAATTTCAACATATCGACTGGACATCTTAACTCGGAACCCGATTGCATAAAGTCAAGATCTTGGCAAGATATATGGACTCCCAACGAGTAGAAATTCCAAACAATTTGTTTTGTTGACTCTTTAATAATTTCTGTATAAATTCATTATTCACAAAAGATAATCTATAATTGAGTCAGTAACGGAAAGCCAAGTTTCTGAGATAGCTGGGCTGTCAGTTACATCGTAGCCGAGTTGTCCTAATAAGGATGGACCGGCTATTTTCATTTACTGGACAGGGAGGGAAAATGAAAAAGACATTGATTACTTTGAGTTTAATAATTGCCCTGGGGGTAATTTTCACCTGGACACCAAACGCGTCGGCTTACTCTACCTACCGTGATGGAGGGACTAACTGTTCAGCATGCCATCCGGGTTTCCTTGACGGTACCGGGCCACTTCACAGCGCCCACACAGCTTACATCACCGGGTGTACTGCCTGCCACCAGACGCCAGGCAGTACACCGGTGGAAGTTGGAAACAGCGGTGATGGGTTCGGGTGTTCTGGTTGCCATCAACCAGATGGCCTGCAGGAACATCACACCAATGCAGGGGCCCCAGCTGACGGCAGTGGTTTAACCTGTGCCAATTGTCATCCCAATCGGACACCTTTGCCGGAGAATAATACCCCCCCTTATTACGGAACCACCATTACGTCTATCGTGGATCCCTGTTCTAGTCAACCTCCACCTGGCGAAGATGCCAATGGTGATAGTTTGGGCCTCGACAACGACGGTGATCTTTTCTACGACGAGAATGATCCTGACTGCGTAGCGCCCGAGTGCACGGTCGATGCGGACTGCGATGATAACATCTTCTGCAATGGTGCTGAGACCTGTGACACAGCTACAGGCACCTGCCAACCGGGTACGCCTGTCGACTGCGATGACGGGGTTGGTTGTACCGTTGACACCTGCGACGAGGTTAACGATACATGTGTTAATACACCTGACCTTGCCTGTCCTAAGGGGTTATCGTGGCTGATTATCCTGCTTGATTAAGTAAGCAGGTCACGATTCAGTTATCGTTTATAATCATATAAAAAGTAACAATCTAAGGATTTTTATTTTTTTGAAAGGCAGGGACAGAAATGGCCCGGATTTATTTTGTTTGGGAACTGTAAAGATCTGCTATAATTCATCACTAGCAGCACCTTCCTAACAAGTTACTATTGCCAGTGCATATCTTAACTGGTAATTATCCAATACAGATTCAACATTGTGGCAAGAAACATTAACTTTGGTCTTCACAACTGTTCACACTTAATAACTTTTTCTTCGACTTTCTATAAGAAGTCTGGTTATTTGATTCTTGAGGAATTGGCTCTTTATCTGCAAAAAAAATAATACCTGGCTTAGGTAGAAAGGTAAAACTTTTAATTTTAATGAAGTTGTGCGTACTTTTTATCCAATACTAGGAGATTCGCGTTTAATTCTACTATGAGGAAGTGGAGGTAGCATATAGTCACATGAAATTTTTAAAATTGATATTTATCCCTCTTTTATTTTTTGTTTTATCAAATAAGTCCAGTTCTGCTCAAGAATTTGATATTATAGACTTCATGCCAAGCATTCTGGCTGGGGTTCTTAATACCGATAATGACGGAGATGGTTATTCCGAGAATCAGGGTGACTGTAATGATAGTAATCCCGACATTTACCCAACTAATAATGAATTATGTGATGGGGCAGACAACGACTGCGATGGCCAGACCGATGAGGGTTTTAGTTTAGGCAATGCTTGCGGTTTTGGGCAATGTGCGGGTGGTATTGAAATTTGCTCGCCCGATGGCTTCTCTACAATTTGCAATACTCTGAGTTTATCGATAGAGGAAGAATGTAATGGTCTCGATGATGACTGCGACGGCCAGACCGATGAAGATTTTCTTGATCTAGGTAATGCTTGTGGTGTAGGTGCGTGTGTTGGCGGTACTATTATTTGTTCTGGCGACAGCACTTTTACAGTTTGCAATACTGACAGTTTAGCAACAGTTGAAACCTGCAATAGCCTTGATGACGACTGCGACGGTCAGACCGATGAAGGATGTGACAATTCCTTTGTTAGTACTAAACAGATTGGTATGAAGGCTTTAAAGTAATGTGCAAGATTGAAATGCCAAAACTACCATTATTGTTAATAAGCTAGTTCAATTGTCTGCCCTTACTCCAAACAACTTCAGGTCTAAAATTCTTACCCACTGCTCTCTTTTGCGGGTGAAGTTTTATATACTGGCATTAGCAACTTGCAATTACTATAAACCTGCAGTTTGTGAATCATTTTTGAATTGCCCAGGTATTCACTGGATATATTAAAAGCCCCTCCAACCGGAGGTTTTTTTGTTGCCATTAATCTTTACGCTTCTTGATGGTTAGGCTACAAATCTAACTATGTCAAACAATGGAATTTATACAAAGAGGGCAGGGGACTAGTACCTGTTAAGGTCGGTTGGGTCACTGGTGATGCAGGTCTTTCACCGCCCAATAAGCTTCAATGCAATTCACATCTTAAACAGTCTTTGCCATAAGTGCGGCACGGCTGAAACGTATGGAAAGGTCCCGGTCTACCTCCAAATCTGACCGGGCAGCTGCAGCAAGGATATCATTGTATTTTTTTTCCGGGACATGGAAGGAGGGCTCAGCATAGAGCAGTTTTGCCGAAGGTTTGAGGATTGATGCAACTTCTGCAAAGAAGGTCTCAGGATTAGGCACTTCATGGACCATCCAGAAGGCCAGGATAAAATCAACTGGTGTTGAGTTATTTATAGAGCCTGGTTCGGCGCGGTGCGGAATAATCCGGTGTATCAATCCCTTTTTGGCTGCCCGTTTCAGCATGATGTCAAGCATCTCCTGCTGAAGGTCAACAGCGACTACCTTTCCAGCTTCCCCGACAAGTTCAGCCAACCCAAGGGTGAAGTAGCCCATGCCGCAGCCGATATCCATTACGACCATGCCAGCTTGCACATAATCACCAAGAAGAGTTATCGGATTATGGAAAAGCCGTCGCAGCGGGTTGTCGAATGTGTAGGCGAACCACCAGGGGCAGACACGATAAGAGAATATTTTTCTCATCTAGTGTTCTATAAATTTAACTCTTCATTTCTTTACTTGCATAAAGAAACGAAACAAAGAAAGGGCGGCCGTTCACCTGGCCTGCTGGAAGCAGACTGCCCTGCGCTGCTCGCAGAGATCAGGCGACATCGGAAAGTCACGAAGTTTATACCCCCTTGCGGGGTGCTCCACCGATTCGCTTTTCCGCTCTTTGCGGTGTTTATGCCTCCTTTTGGGGGTACTGCTCAGCAGCGTGAAATGGCATAAAAACTACCAGATTTTGTGACAACCGGAAAGAAGCAAATTACAACTTAACCTCATCCGGATCATCAGGTAATTCCACAACCCCCCATTCCTGGGCCTCCACGTCAAAATCAGCGATTTTATCAAGGGGCGCCTTGAGGTATTTGCCATGGCATTCGGCAGCAACGGTCCCATCCTTCAATAACAGTTCGCCGGTGCCTTCAAAAAACCTGCTGCTGTCTTTGGTTATACGCCCGATAACCCTCAGTTCTTCGCCCAAGGGTACAGGTTTTTTAAAACGGACCTGCAAATCCACGGTAACACCCCAGACTTCATCATCAGAATGCATCATGATAGCACGGCCGATTGCCTCATCAAGTATTGTTGAGATAATGCCGCCATGCAAACGGCCCGGATAACTCTGGTGTTCTTCACGCGGCGTAAAAACGGCCAGGATTTCCTTGTTATCAAGTTGGTAAAAGGCTGTATGCAGGCCGAATGGGTTTTTAAGGCCGCAGACGAGGCACATCTTTGAATTGGGCTGCTTGCCGGTTACTTTGCGGAGCATGGGTAATCCTCAGTTCTGGCCATTTTTTTCAGTCTGCCCCTGATTATATCATTCATATCCTGAGTTTCCGATACTGTAGGACAGAGCAGCTCCTTGACGTCTTTCCTGAACTGCTCCCTGTCCTTGGTGATATGGGTTCCTAAAACAATTTCAAGATCAGGATATGTTTCTGCAATGACGGCCTGATATTTTTTCAGAAACGGACAAAGCGCGGTCATGCAATAGGAGATGTGTAAAGCATCAAGCCTGTATTCAGCCAAGGCCTTAACTCTTTTCAGGATTTTCTCTGGTGCTGCCAGGGTGGGGCAGCCGGCGCAGTTGATGATGCCTATGAGATCCAGTTTATCATCATTTTTGTATCGTTCAAAGAAACCTCTGCGCTTCCGCATGTCGCCAAGGCAGACAACAGCTGCGCAGTTGGTATCCTGGGTACAGTTTGAGCATGTCAGTATTCCTATACCTGCCATTTATGTTTCCTCTGTTTGTTCAGTTTCTGTCTTTTTCAGTTCGTCAAGCTCGGCCTGGGCCTTTAATTCTTCCTGATGTTCAGCAATAGCATCCTGATGAGCCTGATCACCTTTCGCACCTAACTGGCGCCGGTCAAGCTCTTCAAGCCGTTCCATGTGACCGTACATAACAAGTACGTCACCCTCGCGTATTTTGCTGACTCCCTGGGGGGCACCTATATAAAACCCTCCACGCCGCTGAATGCCGAGGATAAGCACTCCTTCCTGGGAAAGCTCGGCTGTTGAAAGCGATTTTCCCGAGAGCCAGTCACCGGGCTCCACCGGTATCTCCCACACAGCAAATTCATTCTGCAGATGCAGGACAGCCACATAATCCTGGATTTCAATTTTGGTCCATTTTTTCAGGCCCCAGGCAATTATGCTGTTCAGGTTACGTTCCACGAAATTACTTACTGCAAGGAACCAGGCGAGACTGAGACAGCCAATGAACAGCAGGATATTCCGCAGCCAGTTTCCTGAACTTGCAGTGGAAAGCAGTGAGACCATGACTGTTGCCACCACTGTTGCAATGCCTATATTACCAAGCAGCATGAGGAGCATTATGATCTTACGCCGCACCGGGTGGTTCATGATCAAGTCGGATTCCGGCGTCGTGAATCCAACGCCGGAAAAGGCTGAACGGGCCTGGAAACGTGCCACTTCTCGGGAAAGGCCGGTAAAAATGAGCGCCATTGCCGCAATACGCGTAACCAGAAGAGACAGGATTGCAACAGTGAATAAGGAAAATATCGCAACCATTTTAAAAAAACTCCAGGTTTGAATAAAGAACAGATAAAAACAGATCCTGGTCAAGGATAATACAGTATTTAGCCGGAATTAGCTTTTATGTCCTGCAATTGCCTGTCGTGAATTTTTGTCAACAGGAAAAGGGATATTATGGTTCCCAGTAACGCCAAACCCATGTCGGACTGGGTATCCCAGACATAGCCCTGGGTGCCTAAAAAAGCCTCTGCCGCTTCACCTGACAATAAGGCGGCCCACCATTCTATCAATTCATAGAATGCACTGAGTGCCAGGCAGATGCAAATGATTATAAATGACAGCCATCCCCTTTTGGCAACAACTTCCAGTCGAAGCAGTACTTCTCTGGCAATAACTGCCGGGATAAATCCCTGGGCCAGATGGCCGAGCTTGTCATAATTATTCCGTTCCATATTGAAAAAATCACGTATCCAGTTAAATAGGGGCACTTCAGCATAGGTATAATGCCCGCCTACCATGAGGATAATGCTGTGGATAAGAATTAGAAAGTAGGCAAGCGGTGTCAGGCGGAATTTTTTGTAGGTCAGAGCAATAATGAAGAAACCGACAAGGGCGGGAAGAACTTCTAAAAACCAGGTGAAATAATCCTTGGGATTTATTCCGGACCAGGTCAAAACCAAAAAGTAAAAGGCCAGCCAGATAATTTTCATGCCGTGTCTTTTTGACTTTTGCCAAATTTCTTTCCCTCGTGCCATGCTTTGCCCAAGCACTCGCCGATGGCCCAGAACCGGTTGTCCGGCATCGTCAGGACAAAGGGTTTTATTTTTGCAGCATCAGGGTGGGAGTTGGTCATAACCTTTTCATCACAGTAAATATTGACAATCTCGGCAATGAAGAAGGAGTTGGTCGGAAGTTCCACCCTCTGGGCTACTTTGCATTCGATGTTCAAAGGGCATTCCTGTATCATCGGAGCACCCCGGAGCTCACCATAGAAGACCTCAAACAGGTCGGACTTGTCAGTGCGTTTCCCCGAAACCAGGCCGGTATAATCCGTGACCGCGACCATATCAGCAGTGGGAATATTAATGCTGAACTCCCCGGTATCTATGATGGCGTTGTGGCTGGCATTATTCTTATTGACACATATACCAAGCATGGCAGGTTTGAAATTGACCCTGGTAAGCCAGTCAAGCGCCATGTAATTTACCTTGCCCCCAAGATGCGATCCAAGTATGGTTTGCGTCCATGGCAGACAAAAAAGATTTTTCTGTTCAAATTTAGATTTCATTCACCATGCCTCTGAATTAAAAACACTATTTTCCCAAAAGCTGCGGCCAGTTCCGGTCAGCCTTCCTGATATACCCCTGCCGGTCCTTATCCCAGGTTTTCTGTACATCTTTGTTGAGGTTGAGGTAAAGTTTGCCATCAACAATCGACCAGGAATCAGGGTCAATATCTGCCGTGGACCCACGGCTTACGGCATAGGCTCAGTAGCCACCATACTGCGGCGTGTATTTTTCAGGGTTTTCTTGAAACCTGGTGAGATGTTCGGGACTGGCAAAAAGCCATTTTGCTCCCTGCCATTCATGTTGAAGCGCCTTCTGCCCTTTTATCGGGCGTCCCAAAATGAAGTACGCCACAGGATCGTAGCCCTTGAGGGCCAATCCGTCAGCATCAACATTGACAGGGGGGACCTGGGCTGAACAGGCGAGCAGCAAAAAGATCCATGAACAGGAAAGAAACAATAAACAAAAAGAAAGTTTTTTCATGGGATTCTCCTGTTAGTAGAAGTATCAGGCGCTGCAAAAGTCTCCGGTTAAGAATATATCGTGCTGAGGGATTCAGATTTTTACAAAGTATGCCCGCAGGTTCATGGCCAATGAACTTTGTAGGTATCAGAGATTTCACATATACCTGCAACGCAGACATCCAGATTCTTTAAAATGCCGTCTTCTATTGAGTATATCCAGCCGTGTACGGACAATTCCTGCCCGGCTTCCCAGGCACTTTGCACAATAGAAGTATGGCATACATTGGTCACCTGTTCAATGACGTTCAACTCGCAGAGCCGGTTAAGTTTTTTGTTTTCATCAGTCATGGCATCAAGTTCATTCTGATGGTGCCGATAGACATCCTTTATATGCCGCAGCCAGGTATCAATAAGGCCGTAGGTTCTTTTAGCAAGGGCAGCCTGAACTCCACCGCAGCCATAATGTCCGCATACTATGATATGTTTGACCTTCAGTACCTCAACCGCATACTGGATAACGGACAAACAGTTCAGGTCAGTATGGATCACCACATTGGCAATATTTCGGTGGACAAAGATTTCACCTGGCATGAGGTCGACAATCTGGTTTGAAGGGACCCGGCTGTCGGAGCAGCCGATCCAGAGATATTCCGGCTTCTGCTGCCGGGAAAGCTTTGCAAAAAAATCAGGATCAGAATCCTTTATTTTTTCAGCCCACTTCTTATTGTTCTCAAAAAGATTTTTCAGGGTTTTCATCTGATCAGTACGTTTCAGGGTGAAGGATGTTTTCGGGGACAAAGTGCGGTACGCTACTTATATTTTTTTATTAAACTTCGTTATCAGGTTCCTGGCAAGCAGATAAATGGTGAGAACAATGCCTGTGCCAATAAAAACATAAACGGTCAGTACCCATCTTCCGGCAAAGCCGGTGTCTGAAACCAGCCTGTTGAACAGGAGATAATCAGGAATATATTGCATACCATGGGTGAAACTGATGAGGACCAGGTCAAGCATAAGCAGGAAAAACCCCATTGCCAGGCTGAACAGACCGACCAGCGCTATAAGCTGCCGATATTTTTTCAGGCAGAAGAGCAGGTAGAAAAAACAGCAGGGCAGGGTTGTTGCAAGAATGATGATAACAAGTAATTCTGGCAGTCTCATTATGTTGGTTCAGGCTCCATAGGAATTAATCATATGCTTCACTGAAAATACCGGAGTATTATAATAGTCAAACTTTCAGCAGTTGACATGTAATTATCTGATGTAAAGAGAATGGATTAAGAATCCCCTAAAAAGATGTGTTTACATTGAAATCTCATATTGCTTCATTTTTTCCCACAGGTTTTTTCTGCTGATGCCAAGCAGTTCTGCAGCTTCAGCCCTTTTGCCATTTGTGCGGACAAGTGCCTTCAGCAGTATTTGTTTTTCTGTTTTTGCAACAGCATCGCTTAAACAATAAGAGTCTTCTTTTTCTTTGTGCCCGTTTGCCTCTAAAAGGTCTGCCGGCAGGTCATTTGGTTGTATAACCGGATCAGGTGAAAGGACCGAGGCTCGCTCAATGATGTTTTTCAATTCCCGCACATTTCCCGGATAATTGTAATCAATAAGAGACTGCATGTCAAGACAGGGATATCATCTCTTCGTTCCCTCAGTGGCGGCAGCTGGATTGGTATAACGTTGAGCCGGTAGAACAGATCCTGGCGAAAGCTGCCGGTTTCTACAGCTTGCTCAAGGTTTTTGGATGTTGCACAGAGAATGCGGACATCAACGTTTATGGTACCGGTGCCGCCCACTCTTTCATACATATTTTCCTGCAGGACCCTGAGGAGTTTGGCCTGGAGCGGCATAGGTAATTCACCTATTTCATCAAGCAGCATGGTGCCGCCGTCAGCCATCTCAAACTTGCCGGGTTTTTTAGCATGGGCACCGGTAAATGCCCCCTTTTCATGACCGAATAATTCAGACTCCATTAACCCTTCAGGTATGGCAGCACAGTTGAGCCGCACAAACGGCTTGTCCGCTCTTTTGCTTTGCAGGTGGATACTGCTTGCCACAAGTTCCTTGCCTGTGCCGGATTCACCAAGGATCAGGATCGTTGAATCGGTTGGTGCAACCTGTTTGATCAAGCTGTATATCCGCACCATTGCTTTGCTGTCGCCGATTAAATCCGAGTGCATCTCGCGACAGCTTTCTTCAAGAGAAGTACAGCGGGCCTTGATTGTTTGCATTTCCAGGATGCGGCTTACGCGGATAACCAGGTCATCCATGTTAAACGGCTTCAGGATGTAGTCTGCTGCCCCCTTTTTTAAAGATTCTATTGCATCATCAACACTGCCGAAGGCAGTCATCATGATGATGTCCGTGTATGGTGATGACAGGTGGACGAAGTTGAGAAGCTGCCAGCCGTCAAGGCCGGGCATGCGGATATCGGAAATAACCAGATGGTAATTTTCATTTTTCAAGCGTTCGACCGCTTCCTTGCCGTTCGGTACGGCATCGACATGCCACTTATTTTTCTCAAGCCGATCCTTAATCGTGATCCGCATGATTTCGTCGTCTTCAGCCAGTAATATCCTCGCCATATCAGTGCTCTCTGTCCGGGCTTGAATTTTGTTGATCGACAGGTTTTGCAAGGCCCTGGTTGGCCGGCAATGAAATGGTAAAAGTTGTTCCTTTGTCGAGTTCACTTTGAACTTCGATAGTGCCGCCCATCTGTTGTACCAGAGAATAGGTTACTGCCAGTCCAAGGCCGGTTCCCTCGCCGACGTCCTTGGTGGTAAAGAAGGGATCGAAAATCTTATTGATGATTATCGGATCAATGCCACTGCCGGTATCCTGGATGGTAATGATAATCCTGGTATAGGTGCGCTTCGTGCTGACTGTCAGGCTGCCGCCCTCTGCCATGGCCTGGATGGCATTCAGCGCAGTGTTGACTATGATCTGGCGCAGGGCTTCTACATCAATGTTGCAGTCTTCAGCCAGGTTAAGGTCCAGGGACAGATCGATATCTTTGAGTTTGTACTCCAACAGTTCAAAACATTCCCTGATGATCTCATCAATATTGACCCTGCTGTAAGTCAGGGGAGCCTTGCGGCCGAAATTAAGAAGCTGACGCATGATATGCTCGATTCGCTTCAGCCCTTTGTCCAATAGAGGAACATAGCGTTTGTGCAGTTCCATGTTCTCCGGTTCTTCCTGCATGGTCTTGACACAGTTGAGCAATCCTCCAAGCGGATTGTTTATTTCATGGGCGATACCTGCGGTCAATTGACCGAGCGAGGCCATTTTTTCGCTATAGAACGCCTGCTGCATGGTCTTATCCAGGTCACGCTGCGCCTTATCAAGCCGGTCGCAGAGATCGTTAAAACCAGATATGAGTCCGCCGATCTCATCATCCAGCAGGTGCTTGTCGTCAGCAACTGCATAATCCTCGTCCGGGTAGTTTTTCATGCCTTTTGACAACCGGTCGATACGCCTGCCCACCAGTTTATTGAACAGGTAGATAAGGGCAAGGGCCACTGCGAAGATCGAAAAGACTGAATATTTGATGATGGTGGTGGTGTTTTTCTTAATTGCCTTATCGGCCCAGCCCAGAGGAACACTGATGCTCAGGGCACCACGGAGATCACCGATGGAATAGCCGTGCTCGGCATGACAGGTCAGGCATGATTCCTGGACTATGAGCGGAGCTATGTACCTGTGCACCCTGCCGTCCGAAGTTTTCGTTATGGCTTCAAATTCGGTAAGGCCATTCTCGAATTGCGCCATAGCCTGCTGTTCAAAATTGTCCGGCTTGTTTTCCGGGTTAAGGGGGTTTAGACTGGTGATCCTGAACCAACAGAAACCCGACTTGGCAGCATACTCTGAGAGCTCACGGGTTACCATGGCCGGATTGCGCTTCACGAAAATTGTGCCGTCATCTGCTCTGATGGCAGCCTCGCGGAGATAAGGATTTTCGTCTACACCAGCTCTTTTTACGAAAAAAAGCCCCTGGTGATCTGAGACCCACTGCCGGGTCAGAAGTATCTGCCTATAGAGAACCCTTGCCTGCTGCCGGGCCTGTTCCATGACAAGTTCGTTTTGAAGATGTGAAGTTTGATAGAGGAGAAACCCGTATGACAGGAGAATGATTGCACTTATGGCTACGATAAACTTGATGGTGAGATTCACGGAGAATTCGCCTTGTACGGGTTTCTAATAGAAGTTGTTTAAGTAATTATATCGTTTCCTTTTGGGGCAATCAAGCTTTATGTTACCGCCTGGTAACATAAAGCTTATCTTTGTTAAGGCTGAAAAATAATACCAATGCTGCTGGTGACTTGAAGCACAAAGTTCTGAAGCTGATGCCTCATGAACCTAAGACAAATAAGAAACTCCCTGCAAATTTGTACAGGGAGTTTCTTGAGGTTTCAGTAGTACTCATTGTTACTTGACAGGGGCATAAGATGTGTTGAGTATCATGCCTTCCCAGGCAGCGGCATCATACAATTCTTTCTGCTTCTGCTCTTCAATCCATTCTTTGCGAAGGCCGTTTAAGAATGTCATTTTCTCTTCAACCAGTTTCTCATAAGGCAAACCTATGACTTCCTGGGCTTTTTCCTTGGTGGAGAAATCCGGGGCAGCATAATTGCCGGCATTATACTTGGCCAGCACTGTTCGTAATTTAACCCGGGCATCCTGGCCTTTGTTGATCGCAGATCCGAGTATCCTCAATGTTTCTTCCGGGGCATGGAAGAATGAACCATGGCTGGCTATGGAGTAGTCCCATCTCCACTGCGCATGCCTGATATCCTGGAGAATGTCTTGCATTTCGGCCTCGGTGGCGCCAAGCTCCCAGGCCTTTCCTGCTTCAAGATGGGCCCTGGCAATAA
>Ga0111162_1081_pt1 | contig 12003 bp, 15 predicted proteins | sample DeeMarSeWOR28_12_FD_80263 | JGI IMG/M metagenome (GOLD analysis project Ga0111162, IMG submission 80263) | Nitrospira bacterium SG8_35_1 | reverse complement strand
AAGAGCAGAGGCAGAAATACCAAGCTGATCCAGATATTTTTCATATATGTAAAGTTAAAGGTTCAGAACGTAAGGCGCAAGGCCAAGATTGCCACAATAGACATGTTGAGTCAAATTTTGTATGACAAAACCATAGATGTTGGCAAGCTATACAAACTCTGCATAAAAACTTCTTTCCTAACGCATTGTGTTACTTGATTTTTAAAAAAATCGAATACATATTTATTTTAAAGTTTTTAAATAAAACCTCTGTCAGGAAACCGTTCCAATGGAAGGGGTTATAGAAAAGTCCGTATATGGCAGCCTCCTCGGGAATACAATATTCCAGTGGAGGTTTTTGTGCTTAATGGAGTTATAACGAGCGCCTTTTGTATGAAAAAAGAGACGTCATAAAAACCATGAAGCAGAACTTGAAGGGAGGACAAATATTATGAACATGCAGGAAGTCAGAGAAAGGGCCAAGAAGCTCAACCTTAAGACAGGAGGGATGAAAAAAGCAAACATTATCCGTAGCATTCAGATGAAGGAAGGAAACACACCATGTTTTCAAAATGGTAGTGAATCATGTGACCAGGCTGATTGTTGCTGGCGGAGCGACTGTCTGTCACTATGAAGATAGAAGAAAATATTGAAAGACATAAAGGGCGTCTTGTAATGACAGACCGATCGGATGAGCTAATTCAGTTAAAATGGAGGCACAGGCTATGCAGCTCACAAAATGGGATCCCTTTCGGGAAATGGAAGATGTTTTTGACAGGTACTCCAAGACATTAAGTTGGCCGCGTTTTGGTCGGCAGGAAGTTATGACACGTGGAGATTGGATACCACGGGTTGATATTACTGAAACCGATAAAGAATTCATAATCAAGGCAGACCTACCTGAGGTTAAAAAAGAAGAAGTCAAGATATCAGTTGATAATGGTGTGTTAAGTATTCAGGGCGAGAGAAAACAGGAAAAAGAGGAGAAAAACAAAAAATTTCATAGAGTTGAGCGCTTCTATGGGAACTTTACCAGAAGTTTCACAATACCGGAAAATGTGGACGAAACTAATGTTGAAGCCTCCTTCAAAGACGGTACACTTACTATTCAACTTCCCAAAACAACAAAATCTAAACCAAAGGCAGTAAATGTAGAAATTAAGTAAAAAATGTGAACAGCCATATCATATCTTTATTTCTATAAACTATAAAAAAGAGGAGTGAATGAATGGCTGAAAATAGAAAATCTGCCAAAAATCGATGTCAGATTTGCAAGAGGCCGGGCGGTAAAGTTGAACTAGTTGTAGCTGGTCTCGTCCGGCCTGTAGTTGAGGGTTTGATAAAAAAATCGTTTACGGAATGGGACAGCAATGGCTTTATTTGCTTGGATGATCTGAATCGATACCGGAATGAATATGTACGCACCTTGATCGAACAGGAAAAAGGCGAGTTATCCCAGCTAGAAAAAGAGGTGCTTGAAAGCATCACGCAGCATGAAATTCTTTCGACTCAAGTAGATGAGATATTCGAATCTGGTCTTACTTTCGGGCAGCGACTTTCAGACAGAATGGCCCGGTTTGGTGGCAGCTGGCAATTTATCATTATATTTGCGGGAATTCTTTTTGGTTGGGTAACTGTCAATACAACTGCTCTTCTTATCAAACCTTTTGATCCATTTCCCTACATATTTCTGAACCTCCTGCTATCTTGCCTCGCAGCAATTCAGGCACCGATCATCATGATGAGCCAGAATCGTCAAGAAGCTAAAGATCGATTGCGGGTCATGCATGATTACCAAGTTAATCTCAAAGCTGAACTTGAGATCCGGCAATTGCACCAGAAGCTTGATCATCTTTTGTCCAATCAGTGGGAGAGACTGGTCGAAATCCAAGATATCCAGATGGAAGTTTTAACAGAGATGCGTAGTTAGGTGGATAACTTAAGAACGATTAAATCAATTAAGAAAACGACTGGAAAAACGTGTATGAAAATTTTTCTCCTCTGTTTTGTTCCTCTTTTTGTCGCAGTTGATGCACCTGGGGTTTTGCCAATATTCATCAGCCTGACTGATAGACTGAGTCAATCACAGCAGCGCAAGGTTCTAGTTCATTCTCTAATTACAGCATCTGCTGTCGCCCTTGTTTTTCTGGTAGTTGGCCCAACGATACTTTCTTCTCTCAATATAACCGTTTCAGATTTCATGGTGGCAGGCGGCTTACTGCTCCTTGTCATTTCCTTAAGTGATCTTGTAACCGGAGAAAAAAGGCAGCGTTTGGTTGACCCGGAAACTCTGGGTGCTGTCCCGCTTGGTGTTCCAATCATAACCGGTCCTGCAGTCCTCACTACCTCAGTCCTTCTTGCCAATGTACACGGTTTAACTGTAACTGCGCTTGCTCTTGTGACTAATATTGGGATTGCCGGGTTGGTATTCTGGTTTGCTCATCCAGTTACACGTTTTCTGGGCAATGCCGGTACTATGATCCTATCCAAAATTGCCAGTCTCTTCCTGGCAACCATAGCGGTTATGTTAATCCGCAGAGGGGTGATCGAAATTATAAGTGCCTCATTTAACTTTTGATGTAGATAAATTTGGGGGAGGATAAACATTATGCCAATGTATGAATATCTATGCCTTAAGTGCAAAAAGATATTTACAGAAATTATCAGGCTGGCAGAAATTGAGACCTATAAACCGGTTTGCCCTAAATGCAATAGCAAAGATGTTAAGAAACAGCTTTGTACCTTTCATGCCAAAACTCGCAAAAAATATTGAAACGATATCAGTTACTCAACCCTCAATAAAAATTAAGGGAGGAATGATTGAGTTTTGGCATTTATTTATCTTTTAATTTGGCACGTAATATAAACTTCTATTGAGGACAAAAAATATGGATCAGGAAATTTGTTCAATAGATGAGATATTGAGAGATGGTGGAAAATACATACTCGACTTATTCATCCAGATGACAAAAAAAGATTAATAGATGGGTTTCATCATCTCTCACAACAATCGATTTGTTTCCGATTTTTAGGTTCTAAAAAGGAACTTACAAAAAACGAGTTAATATACTTCACTGAGATAGACTATGATAAACACATTGCTTTAGTTGTCACAATACCCAAAAATGGTGATGAAGAAATCATTGCCGTTGGTCGCTATATTCAAACTGAACAGCCTGACTCTAAACCATCTGCTGAAGTTGCTCTAGCAGTTGTTGATAATCATCAAAACAGGGGAATTGGTTCACTTTTATTTGAAAAGCTTATGTTAACAGCTCGCTTACAGGACCACATACAACAGTTTGAAGCGTATGTTTTACCAGATAACAAAAGAATGATAGAAATATTTAACCATCATGGTTTTGATGTTCATAGTTCAAGCGAAGAGGGCTTATTGCATATAACCTGCTCTATTTACCGAGATTATAGGAAGTCACTCCTTAGAGAGGGTTAATATTTCTGCTATCTCTTTACACTCGAAAATGATTCTCGAAACAGCAAGATATCCATTAGATATGTTCAATATTGTTAGCTATATTTTCATTAGTAATGATATCTAAATTAAATCGTCACCACCAAAACACCCGTTCGTCCTCAGTCGTACCCGAGAATAATCGCTCTTTTTTCCTGTTGAATCGCTTTGCTGTATTCTGACGTAACTGTATTGCGGAGGCAGCAGAGCAGCTTGACGTATTTTGATTGTTGGGCATTATTGCTTACTTTTTTTTGCTGGCTTGTACTTTTCATCGTGTTTCCTCCTGAATGCGCCGGTTTTCTTGGTCCTGTTTACTGTTTGTGTTGAACTTAATATTACAAGTTCTGTGCCATCGTGGCTTTTTTGCTGCAAACACACATGTTTTCAACATGTTACAGGAAAATTTCCGAAAAACATGGCGGGAAGTTTTGTGACATCCCTGTCATAATGTGGCCACAAAATTGTAAGCATTATTACAATTTTGAAATATTCGGTCGGGTTTTAATCCAAAAAATTTTTTCAGGAGCAGAAATAGCTGTGGACGATCAGGGCTTATTCATGGAATTCGATGGAAATGTTTTTACCGTCTGCCTGGGTCAATGTATAAGAACTACCCAAAATAAAATTCAGGTCAGTTGATGAGGCTGCCATTTTCAACTTACCAATTCCTTCACCCACCTGATTTTGATCAGCCTGGTAATTGGTGTGAATGAGTATTGTATTGTGGTCATCTCCAAACTGCATGATAAAGGCATTATGCTCCAAAAAGACGAGATCGTCATAGGCGTATGATATTCCCATGCCCACAGACTCAATCAGTTCTTTCAGTTTTCCTAAAGGATGTAAAGTCATTTATTTGATCCTCTTCCGTCTTCAATAGCAATCTACTAATGTATTGAATAATTAGGATTTTCGTTTGAGATTCAGGATTGCGAAAAATTTTACCGCAGACATATAATTAATATTTCGAGGATAGAATTTTGAGCATGACGCAGAGATCGAGCGAAAAGACAATTATTCGAGGTATCCTCAGGGATCAACTGCCTTTGACAGCACAAAATGATTCACCCATCTTGCTCCGCATGTGGCGCAGAACATGTCAACAAAAACTGTTCCTTTGTCCTGAATTTGAGGCGGCCGGCTTGCTTTAATGGCAAGAGAGCCGCATTTTGGACACTGGGCGCCTTTGGACTCCAGATGGCTTTTAAAGGTCATGCCCCACCTACGAAAAAGATATTTTGTCAATAACCAGGCTTTTCATTTTACCAGCCAGAACGAGCATAGATGGGATCTCTTCCATTGCAGGCGGACTGATGCTGAATCCTTCAAGGTCACAGATCTCCTGGTATTTATCAAGCTGCAGGAGTCCGGCTCTCAGTTCCGTCAACTCACCGGGAAAGGTTTTCTCCATGGCCTCGACCAGGTCAACCATGGTGTGATTGTACGGCATAGTTCCATGACGCATGAGAGCAGCCATGACAAATTTTTCAATGGCCATGGCTACAAGATTGTAAAGTATCCCTGCCGAATAAGCCTTTTTTCGTTTTTCAAAAGCTGCAACAGCAGTACCGAGATAACCATTGCCATGATCAAAAAATTCCTGCCAACCATCAATGGATTGAACAGATTTCAATTCAGATATTACAAAATATGCTGAAGTTTCCATTGGTTACAATTGCCCTTTAGTTTTTTTATTCAATTAAATAGTCTGCTGTTGGCTCTCCGTCCTCCAGGCCGTCCAAAATTGCATCAATGGCATCTTCACTGTCCACCCCTTTGAACCACCAGTTCTCTGGCTGAATGACCATGATAGGGCCGGCATCACACTGCTTCAAACACGTAGTTGCAGTGATCAAGCAGTCCAGCCCACGGTCTAAAATTTCTTCCTCAAGGTACTGCAGGAATCCATCGGTATTCTTGTGGCAGATGCCTTTCTTACCGCCTGCGACGCGAAAACTCTGACAGACAAGTATTTGTCGTTCTGGTGTTGCCATTTTATTTCTCCTAAAAAATATTTTATCAGGGCTTAAATATTAAGCCGTGTCTATCGGCCGCACTTCTTCCCTTTTTTACCACCACCAAATAGGACATCAACAGTCCCTTCTATCTCGTTTTCAGTGATCAGGATCGCAATACCATGATTTCCGAGAATCCGCCTTGGGCTTTCACCAGCACTGGCCGTCAGGATTGCAAAACAGTCATCTAACGATTCTGCCAGCTCCTCCCAGCGTGAACTGCCCGAGCCAGGCTCAGGCAAAGAACGGGTGCCAAGAAGACAGGGAAGCCCGTCTTCTCTTGGGCCATAGATAAGAACCTGATAGGCCTGGCCAAGATGGATATCTATCTCCATGCCATTGGAGCTGACCACAGCAACATTGGGTTTTGCTTTTGTTGGCTTTGGGTGTAGCTTCGCAATACTTTTGCATGAGCCGTGCAAAGAAGGGCAGTCAACACCTATGCAGTTTTCTTTTCCCGGATTAAGAGCAGTTGCCAGATGTTTTGATGCTCTTTTTTGCAACCGCAGCATTGCTTCCTTACCGGGAGGGCTGAGAAGCGGATTTTCCCCTTTTGCGTCAGCTTTGCATGGCACAAGTTTCATTCCATCAGCCCCGGACGCTGCCATGACCCTGGAAATTTCTTCGATATTATCCTCGTTAAACCCACTATAAACAGTACTACGAATTGTTACTTTACAGCCCATCTTCTTGAAGACCTCTACAGCAAGCTGCTGTTCGTTCATAAGTATTGGCGTTGCCTCTGCAAGAGGAATGGTTTTTCTGCATGGCCTGATCCAGGCGTAGAGCTTGTCAGCCACTTTTTGATCAACGGCATCTACAAGTAATGTGACGCTTGTCACTCCTGCTTTAACCAGGGATTTAGCGTATTTCTCAGCATGTAAACCAAGAGTAGTAATAGAAAAGTTAATATCAGGATATTTTTGGCGGATGAGACGCAGCGTTTCCAGGGTAGAATCTATCTCACAGAGCGGATCACCCGGACCATCAATATCAACAGCCCTGATTTCCGCACCCTGTTTCAGGTTTTCTTCCAACCAGCTGAGTGCACCTCCAGGCGGAACAGCTCTTGCCTGAGAATCAATTGGGTCAAAGCGAATCCTGGAAAATGGACGTGGTGCCACAGGTAGAGTTAAAATAGTCTGTGGGGACTCACAACCGCACTTGCAGGAATTCTCTTTTTTAGGAAATTGTATAATGGTCATTTCGGGCCTGCCTTTTGAAAACAGGCGGGGCATTAATTCCCCGCCTCTATATTATTACAGTACGAGTTCAAACCGCTCCTCCGGATCGTCCCGGTCCTTACGGTCAAGCAATTCATTCAGGATTTTTTCCAGCAAGCGCAGGCCGCCCTTGTAGCCGACCGTCGGGAAATACTGATGGCCCTGTCGGTCAAGTATGGGGAACCCCCAGCGCACATAAGGTAGATCCTCATCACGGGCAATGTATTTGCAATAGGTGTTGCCGATCAGCAGGTCAACGGGCTCGTTTTTGATCCACTGGTGCAGCAGAAACATATCGCCCTTGGCCTTGACATTAACTTCGCAAGGCAGGTCTTTAGTAATTTCCTTAATGCGCTTTTCAAACTTTTTACCCGGTGTACCCGTTACTATGTGAATTGGCATCATGTCGATAGACACCAGGAATTCGGTCATCGCAATGAGCTGATCCGGGTCACCGACCAGGGCAACCTTTTTATGGTACAGGTACTGGTGCATATCAGAAATCATGTCCACCAGCTGGCCGCGTTCAACTGCAAGTTCTTCCGGAACGGTTGTGCCGGCTACGGTTCGCAAGGCATCGATAAATCTATCTGTAGCCATTAAACCAAACGGCATATCGAGGATGGAACACGGCACTTTGTGCTGACTGTCCAGGTAGCGGGCCGCATCGGCTGAGCACCATTCTCCAAGGGCCAAAGTGCCGATGGAGTCTCCGGTTGATTTCAATTCTTCAATTGTGGTCCCGCCTTCCGGAAACATTTTGTATTCTCCGGATAACGGGCCGTTCAGAACCCCAGAGGTGTCAGGAAAAAGAATATTTTTTACCTCAATCAGGCTGGCCATGCGCTTGAGTTCTTCCATATCCGCCGGCTCTACCCAACCGGGTATGATGTTGACCTTGCCATTCTTATGGCCAGTCGGTTCTGCCATCTCGGCCATGGATCTAACCATGTTGGAAAAGCCGGTCACGTGGGAGCCCACGTAGCTTGGCGTAGAGGCGCTGATGAATTCTTTGCCTTCGGGAATTTTTCCTTCTTTTACAGCCTTCTTTTTGATCTGTTTTAGATCATCACCAATGGTTTCGGAAAGACATGTGGTATGGGCCGCGATAATATCCGGATTATAAACCGTGAATATATTATTGATGGCCTGCATCATGTTGGCCTGGCCGCCGAAGACAGAAGCACCTTCGGTAAAGGAGCTTGTTGCAGCGGAGATGGGCTCCTTGTAATGCCTTGTCAGGGTGCTGCGATGGTAGGCACAGCAACCCTGGGAGCCATGGCTGTGAGGTAGACATCCGTGGATACCGAGTGCTGCATACATGGCACCGATGGGCTGGCAGGTCTTGGCCGGATTTATGGTCAAGGCACTGCGCTCCATTATATTTTCTGTTGTATGCCGTAATAACATTGTATTTTCCTCTTATGTTTTTGCTTGACTGTTTTTGTTAACTCTGTGGGCAAACCTGAATCATTTCGATTCAATTACACTTATGGTTAATCCTTATCGTCTTCTTTCTGAGCCGGTTTCATTCCGGCTCCCATACTGGTGTTCCGGTTTCAGATCAAAAGGAGGGCGCGGAGACAAATGAGCAGTTACGAGACTGTCTGTCTGATACGTCGAGGAATCGCGCAATGATGTCGACAAAGTCATCCAAATGATCTGGAAGCGGAACTATTCCCAATTATATGAGGCAGATAACTGGGGGTTCTTCTGCCAAGGTGCCTGCATGTAGCTCCAGACCCTGCTGTTAACAAGCCTGTCAATTTCCTTGTAAAAGTTTATGGCTCCCTTGAAACCGGCATATGGACCACCGGAGTCGTAGCTGTGCAGCTGTTTCATTGGCACGCCCAGCTTCTGGATGGAGTATTTTTCCTTGATACCGGCACAGAAGATATCCGGTTTCATCATCTCGACAAGCTTTTCAGCTTCGTATTGATTGAGATCATCAATAACCATGGTGCCCTGGTCCATGTCCGGTAGGAGTCCCTCGTAATCCTTGAACTTGAATCCCGTCTTTTCAAGAGCCTTCATCTGTTTGGCAGACTTACGGGGCTTGTAGCGGGTCTCATCTGCCTCAACCTCAATCTCCTCAATATTGCGGCTGTCGGCATCCACTTTAAGGTTTGGGATAACATGACGCCCTTCATAGTCGTCGCGATGGGCAAACTCGTAACCGGCTGAAATAGTCTTCATGCCCATTTCGTTAAAAAGTTCCTGGTAGTGATGAGCCCTTGAGCCGCCGACAAACATCATGGCGGTTTTGCCTTCGGTGCGGGTCCTCACATCCTTTGCAATAGCTTCAACCTCAGGCATTTCTTCGGCAATAACCTTTTCAACCTTTTCGATTAAAGCCTTATGGCCAAAATATTGGGCTATCTTGCGAAGCGACTTAGCCGTCGCATTGGCGCCAATAAAGTTCACCTTGATCCACGGGATGCCGTATTTGGTCTCCAGCATGTCAGCCACGTAGTTGATAGATCGGTGGCACATGACTGCGTTTAGGTCTGCAGTATGGGCCGAGGCGAACTGGTCATAGGTGGAGTTGCCGGAAAAGGTTGCAATATTGGTGATGCCGCATTTCTTGAGGATACGGTCAATTTCAAAACCATCGCCTCCGATATTGTATTCACCGAGCAGGTTAATCTTGTACTTGCCGGGCTTGACTTCATCGTTTTCACCAACAATATGGCGAAACACCTGGTTGTTGGCAATATGGTGTCCGGCTGACTGGGAAACTCCCTTGTATCCTTCGCAACTGAATGCATAGACATTACAGTCGCCGAGCTTTTCTTTCATATTCCTGGTGACAGTATGAATATCATCTCCGATAAGACCAACCGGGCAGGTGGCAAAAACAGCGATGGATTTTGGGTGAAACAGGTCGTAGGCTTCCTGAATCGCCTTCTCCAGTTTTTTTTCACCGCCAAAGATGATGTCTGAATCCTGCATGTCGGTGGAAAAGCAGTAGGTCATGTAATTCTCACCGTCAGGACCGGCATCGGTCTGGTTACGCCTGGTAAGCCAGGCATAGAAACTGCAGCCGATGGGGCCGTGCACAAGATTGACAATGTCACGGGTCGGTCCCATAATAACACCCTTACAACCGGCATAAGTGCAGCCCCGCATGGTAATAATGCCCGGGATTGTCCGCACGTTCGCCTGGATTTCAGGTGTTTCATTCTCCAGCGCCTCATTGATAAGGATCTGCTTGGCACGTTTGCGGGCCACCTTGGGAGGATATTTTTTAAGAAGCTCTTCCTTGACATCAGTAGGATCCCACTGAACGAGCTTTTCCTTTGATGCTGTTACCATTGTTCTCTCCTTATTTGTTAGGCGATGGATTTTGTACCGACTTCGCCTGTCCGAACCCGAACGGCATCAGCAATTGGAGCGACAAAAACTTTGCCGTCGCCCGGCATGCCGGTCTGGTTCGTACCTATTATTGTTTCAACCACGCACTTGACCTGGTCATCCGGGACAACCACTGTAACCATGCGTTTGGGATAAAGTTTTCCTTTTTCGCCCAGAAGCGCTGCTGCTTCTTCATAACCCTGTTCAGCACCTTCCAGAACCTGCGGATTGACAAACCCTTTTCCCCGGCCATGCGCCTCATGCACAAAAAACGCATCTACTCCACAATCTGATAGAGCCTGCTTGGTCTGGTTCATCATATTAATACGCACAACGGCGATAACTTCTTTCATGCCGGCACCCCCTCTGCAGCTGCCGCTGTCTCCTTGACCCCAGAGCTGATGGTATAGGACTCTTCTATGTCGCTGACAAAGATCTTGCCGTCTCCAAAAGCGCCTTTACCCTTTGAACGGGCAGTTTCCATGATTGTCTTGATTACAAAGTCCTTATCGGCTTCGTTCACCACACTCATGAGCATGGTTTTAGGTATTTCGTCGTAGGTGACCTCGCCAATTTTGATGCCGCGCTGCTTGCCTCGCCCTGCTACTGAATATTTGGTTACCGCAGGAAAGCCTGCATCCATCAGGGCAGCCAGAACAGCGTCTGCCTTCTCCGGCCGAATTATTGATCTGATCATAATCATCATTGCTACTTCTCCTAATTTGTTATGCTTTATCTCATTTAGTTACTGGTTGAACGGAGGATGCTGCAGATGTGTGGAAGAGGTGTGCGAGCAATAGAATAATTATGCGAGCAGACCGATGACATTGCAGATGTGGTATCCTCGGCTCAATCAGGCGGCTTCCATTAATCCATAGGCCATTAGCAGGGATTCCAGTTCCTCTATCTCAAGAGGTGTAGGAATGACGAACATTTCGTTCTGGTCAATTGCCTTGGCAAGACCACGGTATGCATCAGCCTGTGGAACTTCCGGTTTCCACTCAATGACTGTTTTGCGGTTGATTTCAGCGCGCTGCACATCGTTGTCGCGAGGCACAAAATAGATCATCTGGGTGCCTAGTTTCTTGGCAAATTCCTCGATCATTTCCTGCTCGTTATCAACTGCACGGGAGTTGCAGATCAGTCCTCCGAGCCGCACATCACCCGACTGGGCGAACTTCATGATTCCCTTGCTGATGTTGTTTGCCGCATACATGGCCATCATCTCGCCGGAGACAACAATGTATATTTCCTGGGCCTTGCCATCACGGATCGGCATGGCGAACCCGCCGCAGACAACATCGCCTAAGACATCATAGAAGGCGTAATCAAGTTCTTCACTTTCTTCATAGGCGCCCAGCGATTCAAGCATATTGATTGAGGTGATGATGCCACGACCGGCACAGCCGACCCCCGGTTCCGGACCTCCGGACTCAACACACCAGGTTCCGCCATATCCCTGCTTTCGGATATCATCGAGTTCAACGTCCTCGCCTTCTTCGCGGAGAGTATCGAGTACTGATTTCTGAGCCAGCCCACCAAGCAACAGTCTTGTAGAGTCTGCTTTTGGGTCACATCCGACCACCATGACCTTGCGATCAAGTTCAACCAGCCCGGCCACTGTATTCTGAGTTGTTGTAGATTTACCGATTCCGCCTTTGCCATAGATTGCTACCTTTCTCATTAGGTTATTCCTCCTTGAATTTATGATGAATGAGATAATTGGTTTGCAGTTTCTCTCATTAATGGCAAGGTCCATGCCATTTTCAAAACAATCCTGAGAAAATGTGTCTATGTGTCTAATATAAAAAATCTTATTTGGCTTAATAGAGCTTTGGGAATGTGGATCTTGAGAAAAGCTGGAATGCCAAATTTGTAATGAATGCGACAAAAAGGAATGAATCCGGACAATGTGAATTGCAAGGCAAACAACACTTTGCCTGTGAAATTAATGTAT
>Ga0111162_1040_pt1 | contig 12371 bp, 9 predicted proteins | sample DeeMarSeWOR28_12_FD_80263 | JGI IMG/M metagenome (GOLD analysis project Ga0111162, IMG submission 80263) | Nitrospira bacterium SG8_35_1 | reverse complement strand
AAGAAATTCTAAACCGTAATTTAGATATTCGCTGGGGCTCAAACAGTCGTGTAGATACTATATCTGAAGAACGTGTTCAATGGATGAAGAAGGCGGGTTGCTGGATTATTGGTTTCGGCTTTGAGAGCGGCAGTCAGGAAAATCTTACGCGAATGAAGAAACGTATAACTCTGGAGCAATCTCGCAACGCTGTTAATATTTGCAGAAAATATGGCGTTAAAACCTATGGTTTATTCTTGATAGGACTTCCATGGGAAACGCGTCAAATGGTTGAGGAGACAATCGCATTCATGAAAGAATTGAATCCAAATTTTGTGGACGTTCACATCGCCTATCCTTTGCCTGGAACAGAGTATTACCGCATCGCTAAAGAAATGGGCATGTTCACAGACGAGGATCTTAAATCTGGGGATTATTCAAAAGCAATCATTCATACTTCTGATCTATCTGCAGATGATCTTGTAAAACTCCGACGTAAGGCGCTGATGTCTTTTTATTTGCGACCAAGTTATATTTTGCAAACCGTGCGAAATATTCGCTCATTTAAGATATTGAAGGGCTACATAAGGTCTGGTCTTCGATTGGTCAAGGGTTTTGCCTTTTCATAGTCGGGGAAAGAATAAACTTCTTTAATACCCTCAAAATCTTGAACTGATAAAAAATATTTAAAAAAATATTGATAAGTCACGAGAAGTTAAGAGAGTACGTTGTCAAGCAGAGATGTTTTCATGACCGATAGTGATGCATATCAGATAAAAATCAGGAATTTTTTGACCTTTGCGGTTGTTGCAGCCTTATCAATACTTATTGTTCTGGAATGCTTGTTCAGGGTGGCCGGGATGAGCTGGGGCGGTTCAGAACTTGCCTGGGGGAAAAAGTTTCACCATATTTATGGATGGGAACTCCGGCCCAACTACCGGGGAATATTTTTTGACTGGGTTACAGGAAAACCCGGAGAGAGAGCCCCCAATTACAGAAGAACTATTGCGATCAATTCCAGTGGATTCAGGGAAGATTCAGAATCACCTGTTCAAAAGCCGAAGACGACGTACCGGATAATCACTTTGGGTGATTCAGCTGCTTATGGCTGGGGAGTAGAGTCCAGGGATACCTATTCAAATGTTCTTGAGAGGAAATTAAATGAGTCTGCCCCGGCAGGCAGAACGTTTGATGTTATCAATGCAGGTGTGCCGGGCCATACATCATTCCATGGGATGCTGTATCTGGAAAACAAGATTCTTGAATTCAAACCGGATATGATCATTGTGGCTTACGGTTGGAGTGACCATATGATTTCCCATCTTGAAGTGAAAGAGTTAATAAGAAGAAAATCCCGATTCAGAACGATAGTGATGAATGGAACCGCAAGATCAAGGGTTTTTCAGGGATTGGGGGAAGTTGAAAAATGGTTCAATAATAAATATCGTCCAAAAACAAAATACAGAGTATCTCTTAATGATTTTCAGGATAATCTGAGAGGTTTGGTCAGGATTGCCGAAAAACACGGCGTTAAAGTAGTAATGATGACGATTCAGTCAAAACTCTTGACCGGAAAAGTAAGCGAATGGACTTTAAAGAATCATAGTCTCAACCATAATAAGAACGATATGATTAATCGGCATCAAAAAATGAATGACATAATCAGACGTGTTGGCAGAGAATCGAATACTGTTATCGTGGACATGGCTGAAAAATTCAGGAAACTTGAACTCGGTGGTAACAAAAAATTGTATTACAGGCCTGAAGATGACGTGGATGATATGCATCCCAGTATATTGGGCCATTCAATAATCGCCCAGGAATTGTATGATTCAATAATACATCTGATTAATAAAAATGCTGTTTAATTCAATTGATTTTCTTTTCTTTTTTCTTTGCGTCTATCTGGTCTATCTATACCTCGGTCATAAGGCGCAGAACAGAATGCTTCTCGTGTCGAGTTACCTGTTTTACGGAAGTTGGAACTGGAAATTTCTTTCATTGATTTTAATAAGCACCGGTGTCGATTATTTTTGTGGAAAAGAAATTTTCCGCAGAATAAACTGTAACCAGCGACGATTTTTCCTGCTCATCAGTATCTTGACAAATCTGGGCATATTGGGATTTTTTAAGTACTATAATTTTTTTTCTGAAAGTCTGGCATCTCTTCTGGGTACTATGGGATGGCATATGAATTTTACCACCCTGAACGTTATTTTGCCGGTGGGGATTTCCTTTTATACGTTTCAGACCATGAGCTATTCAATTGATATCTACAGGGGAAAAATCAAGCCGGAATATAATGTCTTTGATTTTGCCCTCTATGTTGCATATTTTCCTCAGCTTGTTGCAGGCCCGATTGAAAGAGCGAAGCGCTTGCTGCCGCAGCTTATTAATCCGCGTACCATATCGAAAGAGGATATTTCAGAAGGATTATGGCTGATAGTGTTTGGATATTTCCAAAAGGTATTTATTGCCGACAATCTTGCCAAGATAGTGGATACAGCTTTTTCTGCATCAGCAGTTCTGAGCGGAATTGAATACCTGGTAGCAGTATATGCATTTGCATTTCAGATATTCTGTGATTTTGCAGGATATTCAAGTATTGCCATCGGCATATCCCGGCTTATGGGAATCCGCTTGATGACGAATTTTCTGTATCCATATTTTACCACAAATCCCAGGGATTTCTGGAGAAACTGGCATATAAGTCTCTCAACATGGCTCAGAGATTATTTATATATACCCCTTGGCGGAAACAGAAAATCAAAGCTTAATATGTATCGCAATATGATGATTACCATGGTGCTTGGCGGACTCTGGCACGGTGCGGCATGGACATATGTTATCTGGGGATTCTACCACGGAATATTGCTTGTTATTCATCGTTTTATAAAAGACCATGTTTTGTTTCAGCTGCCTCAGGGCCTGAAAAAAGATCTACTGACATTTGTGAAGGTCATAATCATGTTTCATCTGGCGTGCCTTGGATGGCTGTTTTTTAGAGCCCAATCTTTGAGCCAGGCATGGCAAATTCTTTACAGTATGATGACAAATTTTTATTATCCGGGTGTACCTGTCGTGTATTCTTTTTATCAGATTATTTTCTATACCTGGTTATTGCTGTTCATTCAGATGATACAAAAAATAAGAGACCATGAAATGGGGATTCTGCATCTGCCGCTTCAATGGAGGTCGTGTTTGATTGTCGGTGTACTTTTCTCCATTATAATATTTGGTGAATTTAAATCAGAAGCGTTTATCTACTTTCAATTTTGAATGTATTTAATTTATTTGCATAGGATTTGTTCCTTCTTCGGACAAAATCCGTCTGGTTCTTTTCTCTTCATAAATCCTTTAGGGATTGCACTCCAGTAAAGAATATCTGTTCATTGAATAATGTTATGGTAATACAATGAAAGTTAACATTATAGGTGCCGGGATTACCGGTCTTGCTGCCGCTTATTTTCTCTCGAAAGAAGGGCACGAGGTCAATGTTTTTGAGAGTGCGACCGAACCGGGCGGACTCTCGGGATTTTTCCCCGTTGAGGGTATGTATCTGGAAAAATACTATCACCACATATTTAGCGGACATACCGCACTGATTGAGTTAATGAAGGATCTTCATTTGGAGCAGGAGATATTGTTTAATAAAGTCAAAATGGGTTTTTTTTATGAAAAGAGGATATATCCTTTCGCTACTGCCAGGGATCTGCTCACCTTCACACCACTTAAGATTGTAGACAGATTCCGCCTTGGTCTGAGTTCTCTCATGATGATGCGTATCGAGGACTGGAAGAAAATGGAAAAGAAAACGGCGATGCAGTGGCTGAGCAAGTATTCAGGAGAGGAAGCATGCAGGATCATCTGGAAACCGCTGCTGAAAATGAAATTTGGTGACAACTATGACCGCATATCTGCGGCGTGGCTCTGGAATCGCGTAGTGGACAGAAAAAAATCAAAGGAGAAAGGCGGCGCAAAGGAAACACTCGGTTATATAAAGACAGGATATAAGATTCTTTTTGATGCGCTGGTGAAGGAAATTAAAGAACATGGCGGAGAGATTTATACCGGAACGACAATAGAAAAGATTGCTGCACAGAATGGAAGGAGTTCGGGAGTAATGGTAAACGGTGAGTTAATGAATGGCGATGTTGTTCTTGCGACGATGCCTGTCCCCGCCTTTCTCCGTCTGGCCCCGTCGCTTCCTGATGATTATGTCAGATCATTGAAATCGATACAGTATCAGGGATCAACATGTGTAATTATTAAATTAAAAAAGTCCCTCAGCGATTACTATTGGATCAACGTGAGCGATCCTGACAGCCCCTTTGTGGGGATCATCGAACATACGCACCTTTTACCGTCTGAATATTACGGAAACCGCCATCTGGTCTATCTCACCAGGTATTCTTCAAGTAATGATCCTATATTTTCGAAGCCTCATGAAGAAATCTATAGAGACTTTGCAGTATATCTTCATCAAATATTTCCAAAATTTCAGGTGGAAGAAGTAGAACAGCACTGGGTGTTTCAGGACTGCTTCAGTCAGCCTGTGTTTGTGCAGGATTACAGCAGGATTATGCCTGAGACGTCAACGGCGATCAGGAATCTTTATCTGTTAAATACAGCTCAGCTTTATCCTGAAAGCCGCTGTCTGAATTCAAGCATTGTCAAGGCAAGAGATGTAGTGAATAAGATGGCACAGGAAAATGGAAAGTAATAGCATTCAGGAAATCAATTTGAAATCAGTTCAGACCGGTCTACTGGGTAAGCCGATAAAATCTTATTTTATGATTCTCTGTTTTTCCCTGCCGGTTATTCTGTTAATCGGGGCGTATCTGTATATGACGGTCTCTTATCAAAAGCTCTCGCTGTTCAATACTGTTGTTCATGAGAACGGAAAATATACGCTGCTGGAGGTGATTTTTTATTTCAGACATTTCAGCTGGGAGATGCCGGGAAAGGCCATATACTCCCTGTTCATTGTTGGTCTCTTCTATTATTATGGAAATGCATCAGCAAAAAGGGAAAAGCACAAGGGAGGAAATATTCCGGGGAGTCGGATTTTAATAAGCGGTATTTCTGTGGCCGGCATACTCATCATCACCGTATTGATCACCGTTTATAAATTCGGCATTATTGAAACATTGCATGGTATGCTCCAATACAGGACATCAGAGATCAAACCGGTCAGTTTTGGATCCCACTGGAGAAATCATTTCCTCAGTAATATTGTTCTTTTTTCAGCGTCAGCGTTCTTAATATGCCTCTACCGCATCGTATGCTGCGGTGGCTGGGTAAAGAGGAAATATGCCGGCCTGTATTTTATTGCCGGCGGTTTATTTATTTTACTCAGTATAGCCTTTGGTTTTTCAGCAGACTCGTTTAAAACACCCAGTTACCTTGGACATCAATTGAGGGAGATCTTCGGTTCGGACATTCCGATTACCATGCTTCTGTCAGCAGGTACCCTGATTTGTCTTGAGCTCAGGTATGACCGGGCCGGGAAGGCCGCGGCGACTTATCAACAGCCGACTGGCAAGAGTATTTTATATCTTCTACGCTGGCTTGTTCCAGTGGTATTGATATCGGGTTACATTATTATCAGAGTATTGTCTCTGGATATATCGAACGAGATGTCGAAATTGCCGGGTGCTCAAAGATGGTCTGTCCCGGATATTTTTGCCTGGCATTTTTTTGAGCATTCACTGGATTACATTTTTGTGGTCTCTTTTGTATATTTTCTTTATCTCCTGACGTTAAGAGCAGAATTGACAAAGAATTTAAATGAAGAATAGTTTCATGTTAGCCATGAAAGTACTTGTTTCCGGAGTACTCCTTTATCTCATTGTTTTAAAGATTGACTGGAGCCAGTTTGCCTCTACGGTGAAGAAAGGGAACATCCTTTATCTTTCATACGGGATGTTATTTGGCGTGATCTTTAATATGATTAAATTTCTCAGGTGGCATAATCTTATAAAGACTGAAAACAGTGTATACACCTTTTGGGATGCCTCAAAGTCTTATATGTTGGGAAACAGTCTGGGATTAGTTACCCCTTTACGGGCAGGAGACCTCGGGCGTGCCCTGTATTTTATAAAGGATGAGCGCCCAAAAATTATGGGGCTTACGATCATCGACCGTATAATGGACATCACGGCTGTATTAACATTGTCTATTGGCGGGAGTTTTTATCTCATTAACCGGGGATTTGGGATTCTGGTGGTGTTGCTTGCCATATTAAGTATTTGTGTGCTTTACAGTCATAAACTTTTATGGATATTTTTGAAAAAGATAATCGGTGACGGCCCCATTTGGCAAAAAGTGGGCAAGCTGATAGATATGTTGAAAAACCTTGACCCAAAGACTGTATCGACGGCTTTAATCCTTTCCTTTCTTGCCTTTATATCTGTTCTTTTTCAATTCTATTATCTTGTTTCCGCCTTTGAAGGGACAACACTGCTGGCAGTCTGCCTTGTGACACCGTTAATAACGCTCTCCTCGATAATACCGGTGAGTTTCATGGGTCTCGGTGTAAGAGAGGGGATCTCCATAGTCCTTTTTTCGGCTTTTGGAATAACAGGGGCTACAGCCCTCTCTGTCGCATTTCTCGGATTTGCCATGAATAACGTTTTTATTAGTATAATAGGAATTGTTTTTCTTTCAGAGAGTTTTTTAGTTAAAAAAAATGAATTGACGCGATTAAGATCACTCAGAGGCCAAAAAAATCTTGAACAGGTAGACTGAATTAAATATGTGGCTGGTGTATCAAGCCCTTTCCAACCCTGGTTACTTTTAACCTGAACGTACATATATGAAAAGATACATTCTTGTCCTGATTTCTATATCGCTATTGATAATTTGCACCGCGGATCATGCTGATGCATATATCGGTCCCGGTGCTGGATTTGCACTTGTCACTTCGTTCTTCGTCATCTTTGCTTCTCTTTTCATAGCATTTGTGTCATTCCTGATCTGGCCATTTCGGCATCTGAAATGGATGATATCCAGGAAAAAGCGTGACAGCGATCCTATGGTTAAAAAGGTTGTAGTCATCGGGCTTGATGGCATGGATCCTGATATTGCCGAAAAATTTATGTCAGAGGAAAAACTGCCGAATTTTCAGAAGCTTAAGAATGCCGGCACTTATTCACGTCTCGAAACGACGTTTCCTGCAGTCTCACCCGTTGCCTGGTCATCGTTTGCAACATCAGTGAATCCCGGCAAGCACAATATCTTTGACTTTCTCATGCCAAACAGGGCCCATTACATTGCTGATTTATCATCCGTCAAGATAGGTGCGTCAAAACGGAATCTTTCTATTGGCAAATATAAAATCCCGCTGGGCAAACCGGAAATCAAGCTCTTGCGGAAGAGCCAGCCCTTCTGGAAGGTACTCGGAGAATATGGTGTTTTCAGTTCAATACTGCGTGTGCCGATCACGTTTCCTCCCGAGAAATTTTACGGTACCTGTCTGGCCGGCATGTGTATCCCGGATCTGAAAGGGACGCAGGGTTCATTCACGTATTACACGTCGGACGTCGATAAAACGGGCACGATGTATGAGGGTGAAAGAATTTTCGTGGAGCGCAACAATGGATGTTTCACAAGCTATTTCCCGGGACCGTTGAATCCCATTTTAAAAAAGCAAACTCAGCTAAGGATCCCCTTTAAAGTGGAAGTGAAAGATTCAGACAACGCAGTTCTGCATCTTCCTGACGAAAAAATAGAGATGAGACGTGGTCAGTATTCAGAGTGGATTAAATTATCGTATAAAATGGGGCTTGGCATGAAGGTCACGGGGATTGCCCGAATGATGATTAAGTCTTTTGAACCTCATTTCTCCATGTATGTTACACCGATTAATATTGATCCGGAAAAGCCGGTACTCCCTATTTCCCATCCAGGCATATTTTCTGTATATAACGCAAAGCTGTTAGGGAGTTTTTCCACCCTCGGCCTGTCTGAGGATACATGGGCACTGAACGAAAGGGTTATCAATGAAGACGATTTCATTCAGCAGGCATATGACATTCAGGGTGAAAGAGAAAAGATGTTCTTTCATACATTAAAAAACAACAAAAACGGATTAGTCGTCTCTGTTTTTGATTTGACGGACCGTCTTCAGCATATGTTTATCCGTTTCCTCTATGAGGACCATCCTGCGGTAAATGATTCAGACCTTGAAAAATACAGGCATGTCATAGAAGAACTCTATGTAAATATGGATAAGCTTCTCGGAAAAACGCTGGAGCTTGTAGATAATGATACGGCGTTGTTTGTGATGTCTGACCATGGGTTTAAACCGTTCATGTGGGGCTTCCATGTGAATTCATGGCTGCACAGTGAAGGCTATATTAAATTGAAATCAGGGAATGAAAGTGGAGAGTGGTTTGAAAATGTTGACTGGAGCGGGAGCAGGGCGTATTGTCTGGGAATGGGAGGGATTTATCTGAACATCAGGGGACGTGAGAAAAAAGGAATCGTCAATCCTGATGACGAGGCCGGTGCATTGAAAAAGGAAATGCAGGAAAAGCTGAAGAAAGTTATGAATCCTCTGACAGGTCAGCCGGTGCTGCGCGATGTCTTTGACTCAAAAGAAATATTTAATGGTCCCTATAAAGAAAACGCGCCTGACCTGCTTCTCGGTTACCACGAAGGATACAGGGTATCATGGGACTCTGCAATCGGCAAGGTGACGCAGGATATTATTGAAGACAATACAAAGAGCTGGAGTGCCGATCACTGTGTTGATCCGCGCATAGTGCCCGGCATACTTTTTTCAAACAGGAAAATTGATTCTTCCTCGCCGTCCATCACTGATATAGGCGCAACAATTCTGAACCTGTTCGGAATTAATGCCCCTGCTTACATGGACGGAAAAAGCATCATTAACAGGTCATGAAAAAATATCTCATTACATCAAGTATTATCTGCATGGTTATCGTTCTGGCGTTCTCAGGTGTTCATGCCGGGGATAAGAAATTCCTGATTCTTGGAATTGACGGAATGGATTACACCATCCTGAGTGAGCTGCTGAAAAAAGGTGAGATGCCTAATTTTGAAAAACTGAAAGCAACAGGTGACTTTAAACCCCTTCAGACCAGTATGCCGCCCCAGAGTCCTGTTGCCTGGTCAAATTTTATTACTGGCATGGACCCGGGCGGGCACGGTATTTTTGATTTTATTCACAGAACTCCTGAAAACTATCTTCCTTATCTCTCGACAACGAGGACGGAATCTCCCTCGAACGTGATTTCTTTGGGAAAATACCGTATCCCGTTAAAAAGTGAGGAGATCAGGCTCTTAAGAAAAGGAAAAGCCTTCTGGGAAATCCTTGAAGAACATGGTGTCCCTGCTACGATTATTTCAATCCCTTCGAATTTCCCTCCAATAAAGAATGCCGGCCGCTCATTATCCGGTATGGGCACGCCGGACATCCTTGGATCATATGGTTCTTTTACGTACGTGACCTCAGATTTGGAGGAAAAAGACATGGATGTTACAGGCGGGGTAATACACTATGTACAGGTGGAAAATAGCCTGGTTCGGAGTTTTATACCCGGACCGGCGAATGCGCTTATAAAAGATAATCCGTCTACACAGGTTGCACTGAACGCGTATATCGATCCCGACAATGACGTAGCAAAAATTGAGGTGCAGGACAGCGAGATACTTCTTTCAAAGGGTGAATGGAGTGAGTTTGTTCAGATTGAATTTGAGATGATCCCGAATCTTGTGAATGTTTCCGGTATTGTACGATTTTATCTCAAAGACGTGCATCCTCACTTCAGACTGTATATTTCTCCGGTTAATATTGATCCTTCTGATCCTGCAATGCCTATTACGAACCCCGAGGAATATGCAAAGGAATTATATGACAACATCGGCTTTTTCTATACACAAGGGATGGCAGAGGACACAAAGGCGCTTGATAACGGCATATTGTCTGAAGCTGAATTTCTGGATCAGTCAGAGATTATCCTGAAGGAACGTCTGAAAATGCTTGATTTTGAATTAAAGCGGTTTGAAAAAGGGTTGCTCTTCTTCTACTTTTCTACACTTGATCTCAGCAGTCATATGTTCTGGCGTTTTATCACCAAAGATCATCCTGATTACGCAAGCGATGAACACAGGAAATACCGTGAAGTGATGCATGATCTCTATAAGAAGATGGACAGCGTTCTTGCCGGAGTTTTTCCGTATATAGATGATGATACAGTTTTTATGATAATGTCTGACCATGGATTTAAGGACTTCCGCCGGCAGGTAAATATAAATTCCTGGCTTGCGGAAGAGGGGTATGCTGAATTAAAGTCCGATTGGTCGCCGGATGACGAGTATTTCGAATCGGTAAACTGGTTCGGTACAAAAGCGTATGCCCTGGGCATTAACGGACTGTATATTAATCTGACGGGAAGAGAAGGCGACGGGATTGTGAGAGTCGGCGATGAGTACAAAAGGCTTGTTGACGAAATCGCCGAAAAGCTGGAAGGGATGATTGACCCGGCAACCGGTAAGCGTGTTATCAGAAAGGCATATAAAAAATATGAGACATATCATGGTCCCTATACAGACAGTGCGCCTGATATAGTAATTGGATTTTACCGGGGATACCGCTCGTCTGATACAAGCGCACTTGGCCAGTTTTCCAAGGAGGTCATAATCGATAATCCCAGGAGATGGAGCGGAGATCACTGCATGGATTATCGTGAGGTTCCGGGAGTAATTCTGATCAACAAAAAAATACAAAATGATCTGCCTGCTCTCTACGATATTGCACCTACCGTTCTCAGGGAGTTCGGTATTGAACCGGATGCCGATATGATTGGTAAACCAATTTATTAGATTAATGAAGGAGGAGTGAATATATGTTTGGTCCAAAAATAAAACTTACAAAGGAACTGCACGATAAGCTAAAACAGGTTGCTGACCTGTCCGGTTATTCATCGGTTGACGAATTTGTTGTTCACGTGCTGGAGAAAGAGATATCAAAAGTGGGCCAGGATGACGACGAAGAAAAGGTCAAAGAACGCCTGAAAGGTCTTGGGTATATATCATAAGCATGAATTTCATATTTACAGCTATTAATTCATTTTTCAGATTAATGTTTTATCCATTTGAAAACCTGACCCCTGTGTGGGGAATGATCTGGATATCTCTGGTGACGGGCATTGTCATGCTCGGTATCTTCCGGCTTACTTCCAACCAGCGGGGTATAAAAAAGTCAAAAGCAGGGTATAAAAAAGTCAAAAGCAAAGGTCTCTGCCTATATTCTGGAAATGAGGCTTTACAGCCATGATCTGGGCAAGATGCTGGGTTCTCTTGGTAAGACCTTTCTTGCAAATTTATTTTATCTCCGTTATATGATTACCCCTATCGTTTTTATAATTGTTCCTGTGCTGATCGTTCTGATTCAGCTCAGTTACCGCTACGAACACCGTCCTTTACAACCAAGGGAACAGGTTTTAGTAAAAGCCGTTTTAAAACCCGACGTTCAGGTTCTTGCATTCCCTGTTACGCTACAGACTCCAGAAGATGTCCTTGTTGAGACCCCGCTGTTGCGGATTCCTTCATTAAATGAAGTTGACTGGCGCATACGTGTGGAGCGGGATGGGGTATATCAGCTTAACTTCATGGTTGGTGACAGGCAGTATGAGAAGAATCTTCATGTCACCAGCAGCTTAGCCCCTCTGAGCGTGACAAGGGTAGGTTCCTCAATGTATGCCACCCTGATGAACCATGCTTTAACGATTATGGGAGTTGATTTACACTGGGTCATCTGGTTTTTTGTTCTATCGCTTGTATTCAGTTTCGCCTTCAAAAGCGTCTTTAAGGTAGAATTGTAAATAGTTTAATTCCCTTTCTGTAGTATTTTTCCTGAATACATTTTTCTTTTTTTAGAGAGCCATGTTTTATTGTACTTAATGATGGAAGAACACTATGAAAGAAACAAAAATACATGAATTTGATTGAACACTTCCATAGAAACAAAAACAAATATTACATCACGCTGATTTGCTCTGTCGCTTTGATGCTGTCAACAAAGGGGATTACGGATGAGACCGTTATTTCCATGAATGGCGATATGCCCAAGTATTTGATGAATGGAGCTTTTTTTTATGACTTCCTCAAGGATTTTTCCTTCAGCAATCCAGTGATTTATGCCTATCAGTACTTTGCCCGTTATCCCGCATTGTCGATAGGCCATCATCCAATTCTTCTTGGAGTGGCAGAAGTCCCCTTTTACGCTCTGTTCGGCATATCGGTGTTTTCAGCAAGGCTGACCATAATCTTCTTTCTGCTTCTTGCTGCCATCGTCTGGTTTCAATTTGTGAAGCAGGTCTATGACGAAAGAGTAGCATGTATTTCATCCTTATTCCTGGTGA
>Ga0111162_1043_pt1 | contig 12410 bp, 8 predicted proteins | sample DeeMarSeWOR28_12_FD_80263 | JGI IMG/M metagenome (GOLD analysis project Ga0111162, IMG submission 80263) | Nitrospira bacterium SG8_35_1 | reverse complement strand
TGATCCATCTCTGCATCTGTCCGGAATCAACCTGTACGCTTTGCCAGAGATCGGAGACAAGCTGGTAATCCTTGTGGATGGCAAGAATTGCATTCGGCCTGCCAAAACCGCCGCTGAAATAATAGTTATGATCCGGTAATACCTCGTAGGCCAGGATCCTGTTGTTAAGATCACGGTCGCGCTGCAGGCTGCCTCTGTCACCGGTTGCGGCACATCCCCCCAGAATAACAAGGACTGCTGTCAAACTAAAACAAACAATCAAGATGTACCAGGCACTGTTCTGTTTAAAAATTTGCCGATGCACAAGGTGCCTCCTTATATTGGTTGTGCTGTTTACACCAAACATTGTGCTGTTTATAAGTCAATGTTTGAGTGATCCAATTCGTCACAAACATTGTATGTATTCATCCTGAAAATGTCATGTTCGGGATGAATACATATTATCAGTTTTCTTCTTGCAGTGCCAGCTTTTAGACGTATAGTGAGGGGATTGATAATATAATTTTATCTTATTAATAACCAGCAAGTATGTTCTTGGGTATGTGTGAAGGAAAGGCAAAATGATGAGAGAAATGAAGACACATAAATCTGCTGTTTACATCTATATTCTCCTGTCAATTGTTTTATTGACAGGCTGCCAGTCCAAAGTCTACCTGATGCCGACACCGGCAGCTCTAGAAACAGGCAAACACGACCCTTTTGCTGCCAATCCCGACCAGGATCAGACTAATCGGGTGGTGGTTGCCTATGCCACCAACCGGTTGGGTGTAGGTTCGGAGGACGAAAAGAAATACATAACCCTGTTTGATAAAAATCTGCGTCTCGGAGCAGCACAGGTAAGGATCGGCTCGGAAGAAAAGACTTGGATGGATCTCTACGGACTGTCAACCATCAACAAAAGAAAAAAAGATATTGCGCTTAACCTGGAGGTCACCGAAGAGATTGCGGAACTTGATTCTGAAGCTCCTATTGAAGAATTATCACCAGAGGTTGAATCCTTTTTTGAAAAGCTTAATGAAGCCATAGACCGGACCCTGGACAAGGACCTCATACTCTACGTGCATGGCGCCAACAACACCTTTTACCGGTCCAGCGCCCAGGCTGCCCAGTTCCATCATTTCACCGGGAGGAATTCTGTGGTCATGTTCTATGCCTGGCCGTCGGCTGCCAGTTTGCTGCGCTATGCCGTTGATGTAAACAATGCCCGGAGGACCGTGCCTGTTTTTGCCCGCTTGCTGGAACTGTTAGGCCGCTACTCCACTGCCCGCTCCATTGATATACTGGCGTACAGCGCCGGGGCGCAGGTGTTGAGCCCGGCCCTGGCGAAACTGCGCGAAAAATATGGAGACGAAGATATTGAGAAGTTGCAACAGCGTCTGCGCCTGGGGGAGATCTACTTTGCAGCGCCTGATGTGGATTTCAGGGTTTTCCTGGAGAACCTGGCAACCTATATTGACCTGCCCAACCATGTCACACTGGCTCTGAATCCCGATGACTCGGTGCTGAAATTTGCCGCCAGGCATCACAAAGCTTCACGGGCCGGCAGGCCTGATCCCGATGAACTGAGCGCCGAGGAAACCCGTTGGGTCATTGATGCATCCCGAAAGATGCCGCTCGACATCCTCTGGATCACCTCTGAAACCATTCCGGACATGAGCAGGGGATCCCACAGCTTCTGGTATTCCCATCCCTGGGTCAGCACCGATGTGCTTGTCCTGTTTCTGCTCCAGGCGCGGCCGGCTGAAAGGGGTCTGGCAGAGTACGAGGGGGAGAGGGGAGGCAGAATCTGGTACTTCCCGGAGGATTACCCGGAGCAGTCGAGCCGGGCGATCAACAGGTTGAAGGAGGAGTAAAAAAGTGACTAAAGTGACTAAAGTGTGGAGTGACTAAAGTTATTTAAAAACATTACAAAAAATAAGAATAAGATATAAGTTCTTAGCCTGTATTAAATACTTTTTCTTTCAAACTTTAGATCACTTTAGATCACTTTAAATTTTAGTCACTTGTATCTTTCCTTAATGCCAGGCCGAACCCACCTGGATGTAAAAGACCCAGTCTTCAGGCCCCCGGGCAATATCAATGCCGGTGTACATACCGAGAAGCCTGGCTACCAGGTAGCGGAACCCGGCGCCGCCGGCCCATTTCTCATCACTGTCATTAAGATCATCAGCAGAATTCGCCGTGACTCCGACACCGCCGAAAAAGACCAGGCTCCAGCGTTCATTTACATTCCACCTCGTTTCAATTTCCGTGTCCAGGACATTCTCTGCCTGGTAGCGCATTGCCGGAATACCCCTAAGATTAATGAAGGGCAGGGCATAAAAGGGAATATCCCCTGAGCTGAAGGCGCCCCTCAATTTCCAGCCCAAAGTGATATCAGAGAACAGTGGCAAATAAAATTTGGAACTGGCGTCAGTCATCCGGTAATCCCTTGATCCGGTCAGTTCTCCGTCCACTTTGAAATACATGCTGGAGAAGTCTGCGCGGATTCCGCTGTTGGGCGTAAAGATATTGTCCCGGGAATCGTAGGCTGCTTCCAGGCCGACTCCGTAACTTTTTACGTTGAACTGCCAAGGATCAAGACCCTCGATCGGCAGCTTCAGGTCAAAAGCGCTGTCCGCATTGTAGTAGATGAACCTGGGACCGAGAAAAAAATTAGAATTTTTAATGCGAAACACCAATTCCTGGAAAAGGAACCAGCCTTCCAGGTTATAGTCCAGCCCCCTATTCAGAATGGGATTGCTGCTGCCGTCGCTGCCGTAAAAAGTCAGGTTTACCGAGGGATAAACTATGCCGCCTGTATAACGAATCCTGTCCTGTTTCCAGGAGCCGAAATGAAAGCCGCCGGCGGCCCAGGTGCCGTTTTCCGTACCGAGACCTACCAGTCCTGAAATACTGGGCGGCAGGGAAGGTTTATGTTTTTCGGTACTATCTTGATCCCGCTTAATGATTTCTTTAAAATACTGATCATCTTTTTTGGCGTGAAAGAAAAGCAAAGCCGCACCGCCGCCGTATCCGACAGCAGGTTCTGTAATAATTATCGGAACAGGCAGAAAACCTTTGGCATTAACAAGCCAGTCGCTGGCATCAAACTTGCCGTCATGTGGATCAATGAACTGTTCAAAGAATGAAGCTGCATGTGCTATTTGCACTAGCGACACCATCCATAAGAGAATGGCCGCAATACACATAATTCTGGAAGTTTTATTCCTGAGATCTCTCAAAGGAATCTACCTGGATGTTGATATTTGTCCTTGTGTAAATGGCATCTGATATATATAGTTTACTTACAAAATTTTGCAATAAAGCTGTAAAGTTAAATAGTGTGGATTTTTGCTGTTTTTCTATTTAAATCTCTACTGGAGGGGCTTCACATGAAAACTCATGAAATGGGCAAGAGAAAAGTATTGTTATTAGTTGGGGTGATGTTCCTGGTTTTTTTCTTGGCCGCCGGTTCAAGCACAACATTTGCAAAATCCGCCAAGGAGATCGACATCAGTGTGGATGTTGCCCTGGAGCAGTTTGAAAAGGACGTTAAGGGCGGCAAGGAGTTCCTGAAAAGCGCCAAGGGCGTCCTTGTCTTTCCAAGTGTATTAAAAGCAGGAATCGGTGTCGGCGGTGAATACGGTGAAGGCTCCCTGCGCATCGATGGCAAGACCGTGGACTACTACAGCACAGCTGCCGCCTCCATCGGCTTTCAGCTGGGTGCGCAGTCAAAGAGGGTTATCCTTGTTTTCATGCAGGAGAGCGCTCTGAAAAAGTTCCGGGAAAGTCAAGGCTGGGAAGCCGGAGTAGACGGCTCCGTGGCTCTGATTGAACTTGGCGCCGGAGGCACCATAGACACCACTAATATCAAGGATCCGATCGTCGGGTTTGTTTTCGGCAATAAGGGATTGATGTACAACCTGACACTCGAAGGCTCAAAGTACACGAAGATTGTACGCTAGAGATTTTTAACCTATGAATAATAAAAAATCCGCGCCATGCCGGCGCGGATTTTTTATTGTGCCTGGTCAGGGTTATCTTCCAGCACGCGAACCGGGGCTGACAATGCGTCAACCATGGTTCCGAAGACACTCCTGCTGATGGCTGACATTGATACGGTTCTGACCTTTATGTCGGAAAAGTCGCCCGCTGCTTCAACCGGTAAAGCAGCTAGGTTTGAAGGTATAATTTTACTGATTATCGGCAGCATTTTCTGAATCTTATTTATTGTCTGCAGCGGCGCAACAAGAACCAGGAGGTCCACTTTTTTCTTTGGGATGTCAATCGTGCCATGGGCTGCTATTTCCATGATAGGGGCATCGAGTTTTGCAGGAGATATGAGGAGAACACCGTTTTTCATAGTGCCCTTGACAACGAGGGAATCATAATGAAATCCCTTGGTAGCCAGGTCAGGGATTTTACCCCGGAACATATTGGTCACGTTGAGGAAATAAAGCAGCTTTGCCGCTCGGGCATCCTTGTAAATAAAGCCTTCTTTTGCACTGTAAAGTAAATCCCCCTGCAGAGAGTTGACAAGAGTATCAGGGCTGCCATACCCGGTGATGTTGGCTTTAAGGTTTAGGTTGCCGGTCATCTGCTGCTCTCCACCCTCCAGGCAGACCAGAACGTCCTTTAACTCCTGCCCGTTCGCCTCCATTTTGAAATCCAAGTATATTTTTCCTTCATGGAATGAGAGTTTGCCGGGGGTGGACAGATGGCATAATTCAGCTTGCAAAACCTCAAAGCCGAGGAAACTGTTTGCAAAGGTAATTTGTGATTCGAAGGGTCTCCAGGTATAACCGTTGTACAGCAGGGAATCGGCATGAAGATTGATGGTTGTATCAAATACAAAATCCAAGGATTTTCCGCCTTTTTTTCCCTCTTCTGCTTCCCCTTCAGTTTTCTCATTTGTTTTCTCTTCCTCCTCTTCCTCTATCAGATTCTTCTGCCTCTCATCCTGAAGTTCCTCAAGAATTTTATCCAACTCTATGGTGTCAGTCTTGACATCGAAGTTCATGGATAAGCGCCCCTGGGATAAGGATGCATCTCCGCTTATGGAGAAATTGTTACCTCCAAAAGCAGCTTCAGAGGAACTCAGATTTATTGTTTTGCCAGAGGCAGAGATTAAATAACTGTTTAACAGGAGGTGTTTGTCAGGTTTCAGAGGTATACTAAAGTTACCTCCTTCAAGTTTACCGGTTGCTGTCGTATCGGCAAAAGAATCCTTATCAATATGAAACCTGATATCTCCTTTTATCCAGGCATCAGGAAAGGTTTCTTTGTACAGCAAGATATTGCCAATGGTCTTTTGTAAGAGGCTGCCTTGAAACTCGGCCCCGATTTTTCTTTTTTTCAGATCTAATTTAATAAAGGCCTGGTCCTCTCCATTTTTGATGGCAAGATTACGCAGGACCAGTTCATCCGGATTAAACATGATGTCAACCAAGAAGATAGGTCCGTTCTTGATGGAAAAGTCTCCCTGCAGATCAAATAGTTCATCTCTGGCCCATTTAGCATTGGCCCGGGAAATCAGCAGAGGTGTTCTAAATTGGTATTGTTCAGGCATCTTGAACTCTTCTACCAACCAGGTGTTGACTTCGGCACCTATTTCAGCGTCTGTCACTATGACTTCAGCTTTGGTTTTACCAGACAAGAATCCCTGCAGAACTCCGGAATACGTGAGGGAGCTGTCCAGCAGGTCGGCCTGCAGGTCTTCAAAGGTGAATTTGTCGGGTGAAATTATTGTTTGTCCGCTTTTAATATTAAGGATGCCGGGTAGGGTTGTTGTGGTCAGGATAATATTTTTTAAGGCCCCGTGAAAATCATATTGTAGCTTGGCAGGCTGCAGCAACGGCCCCTTGATGTTTTTCACAGTTACTTCAGCAGTGCCGGTTAGATTTTTAATATTTTTCAAGTCATCTTCCAGTCTTTTACTTGTAGCAAGCCAGGGGTAAATTTCATCGAGAACAATTTGAAAGGTGCCAGATTGTACCTCTATGGTCGGCTCGTCTTCAAAGTTCAAGCGGGATGAATAATTGGCAAAAGTGGACCTGCCGACTTTTCCCTTGAGACCATGTGATTCTGCATTCATCCCGTCATAAATAATCCTGCCGCCGTCTAGTGTAACAGGGAAGGGGATTGGTTTGTATTTAACATGCGCAGTAATATTATCTGCCTCGGCCCGTGCAGCGAGAGATTCAAGGCTATTCCCCAGGGTCAGCCTGCCCTGTGTTGTACCTTCAATTGTTTCAATAAGTGAGAGAGACTCAAGTACTTGCTTTTGGGGCACCAGCTTCTTCAGAAGAGGTGGAATTTCTGAGATATCAGCGTTGAGTCCTAGGTCAAGATAAAACGGGGTGGTTTCTTTTTGCACCAGTCCCAGTTTGAGAGAGCCACCGAAGCCAGTGGAATTGCCGAGTCTGGCCTGGAGATTGCGACCCTCAAGAATACCCTGGGAAATTGCAACATCACCGGTGACCTCTTGCAGGTCAAGGCCGAGATCAGAAAGCAGAATTTTCCCCCCTTTAACTTGACCCTCGATGTGCATGGATTCGAAGACTGCAAGGCCTGCAAGCGACTTTCCTTCAATATGGAAACTTGCCCCGGTGACGATACCCCCCCTGGTTATGTCAAATATTTCCCGTACCACAGGCTGATCACCGTAAAGTGCCTTGATAAAAACAGGCAATGCTTCATACAGACCCGTTATGTTCGCGTTTTGTGATGTGATGTCCAGGCTTGCATGGGGAATCGAACGGTCATATGTAAATGATCCGCTCAGCTGGACCTGAGGATAGGAGAGGGTGAGATCGTCAACTGCTATTGAGCTGCTTTGATCTGAATATTGAATCTTGGCGGTGAGATTCTCTACTATTGCCGTGATCTTTTTATCCTCATGAAAGACGTTAAAAGAGGTTTCTGAACTCTTGATGTCGACGATAAGGCCGTTTTCGTGGCTGACAGAAAAGTCTGTCTCGAGGCTGGAAAATGCCCCCCCCAGAAAAGAAAATCTTTCCTCGAGGAAATAATCGGCCAGCACCTTGCCGTTGATATTTTCCAGGGATATTTTTCCTTTTCCTTCTTTAGAGTCCGGTACAAGTGTGGCCCGCAGTTCCATGGTGTCCCAGAAATTGGAGCTGCAGCTAATAGTAGTGGTTAGGCTTTTAGTGTTGACAGCAAGTGTGCCATTAATATTCTCAAACAGAAAGACCTGTTCATCTCCCGCATAAAGACGCAGGGTGCCGTTATGCAGTTTCAGTTCAAGGCCCGGTATTGCTGTAAGAATCGCTGCCAGTTCTGATGATGCGTTTTCCAGGACTTCTGAAAAAGAAAAGGTTTTTTCCTGGTCAGGTTTTACTTCAACTTTTTCTGGAAGCTGCCAAGAAAAATCAGGAGTTGCAATAGCTGCTTCTGAAATTACCAGGTTCCCGGTCAGCAGGGGAAACAGCTTGGGGTAGACCTTGAGGGTATCAAGGCTGACCTTTACCTTATCAGGAACAGCAAGGGTGATCTGCTTCAGGGACACTGCTGGGTGTGGCAGAATGACTAATTCGGCTTTTTGAAAATCAAGATCCCCATCAATCTGCTTTGCCACCTCTGCCTGGATTGTTTTCTTCAGCCAAACAGAATCTACTACCCTGGGAACAATAAATGCAACGGCAAGAAGCAGCACAAACAGAAAAGCTGCACCAGCACCGGCCCAGTATAGTTTTTTTGAACCCTTGCCCATTAATAGCCACCAGGTTACGCAAAGTTTTTCAAGCTTATGACAAAACCATAAGATGTTGAGAAAATTCTGGCAATCATCTTATGAGAAGTATTTTGTCTCAATATAAGCCTTGAGTGGAGCTATAAATGAAAAAAGGCAGGGTTAGAGTTTTACCCTGCCTTTATAATTATTTAAAAAACCTCAGCCTTCAGCCTTTAGCCTATACCCTTCTTCACTCTTCCAGTTTCTGCAGGTTGCTTTTCCTGATCTGTCCTTTTGAAACATTATATTTGACCTGATCACCTTCTGCAAATTCATTGCGGTAGCTGCTGCGCATATTCACATCAGTTTTATCGCCGCTGTTCATCTGCAATGTTACGGTTCTATCGGTCATTTTGATAACCTCTGCAGGCTGCCATGGTGATTTTTTCAGCCTGTTCTTGACAGTGTCATACCTGACAATGTCACCAACCTTATAACCACCAGGATCCTTGTTTACCAGGAACCTGGCGCCCTCAAAATCCTGGAGTACAATGCCTTCACTGGATATCTCAGCAACCTCAAAGGTGCGCCAGTAAGTTTTTGCATAACTGTTTTGAAATAAAGCAAATATTACAAAAAATGAAATCGCAAATATCAGAAGTTTTTTCATTATGCCCCTCCGATTTTATTGAGTGCAAAATGGGTAAGTTTTCTTATTTATTATAAGAAAATTATGAGATTAAACAAGGGAAGATTGATAAAGTCAGGGACTTTTTGAGGGTTCAAGGGTTCGAGGGAGAAATGGAGAAATGGAGAAATGGAGTGCTAAAGTATTTGGGTACTGGAGTAATGTTTAAAAATTTCATTCCCGCTTCAATATACTGTATCCTTCAGTCTCGGGGCTTCTCAAGCCTAAAAAAAAGTCTTCAACTTTCTCCCTTGACCCCTCGAACCCTCTACACCTTGAACCCTAGCCCTTTTTGATCCTTTTCCGGAAAAACTTAACCAGATCAAGGACGTAGTCGCGGTCTGTGAAGAGTTGTATGTGGTCTACCCCAGTGGACCTGAAAAGGTTGCATAACTTTTCGTTTTTCTCTCGGGCAAGTTGTTCAAACCTCGCGCGGACATCACTGCTGCCGGTATCAATAAGGACTGTTGCGCCGGTTTCAGTATCCTGTATCTCGAGCAGACCAACATCAGGCAGGGCGGATTCACGGGGATCAGCAACAGTTACACCGATAAGATCATGCCGACGGGCCAGGACGCCCAGAGCCTTTTCAAAATCCTGGTCAAGAAAATCGGAAACCAGGAATACGACGCCTCGCTTACGCAGAACCCGGCCCAGGTAGTCCAGGGCCAATGCAATGTCAGTCCCTGCTTTTTGGCGTTTATTACCCGGGTTAAAATAAAGAAGCTCGCGGATTAAACGCAGGACATGCGAGGTGCCCTTGGCTGGCGGGATGAACAGTTCAATAGCATCGGTGAAGACGATGAGGCCCACCTTGTCATTGTTTTTGATGGCTGAAAAAGCCAGCAGAGCGCAGAATTCCGCTGCAATTTCATTTTTCAGTTTCTCCCTGCTGCCAAAAGCGCCTGAAGCTGAAAGATCAACAAGGAAAAAAACCGTGATTTCGCGCTCCTCAACGTATCGTTTAACGTAAGGGTGTCCGGTGCGGGCTGTGACATTCCAGTCTATGGTACGGATATCATCACCCGGCTGGTAAGCGCGTACCTCGTCAAACTCCATACCCTGACCCTTAAACACACTGTGGTATTCACCGGCCAGGACATCGTTGACTGCCTTGCTGGTGTAGATCTGCAGGTAACGGATTTTTTTCGAGAGCTCCTTGGGGATCATAATGATTCTAGTAACTTTGCACTTTAATGGAACCGCCTTCCATTATGACGAGAAAACTCGAAGCGTTAAATCCGAATTTCGGATTTCATCTTTATCAGGGTACTTCAACGTTATCGAGGATCTGTTTTACGATGTCATCGCTGGTCTTTTCCTCAGCTTCGGCCTCGTAGGTGACGATGACCCGGTGGCGCAGAATATCAGGGGCAATGGATTTGACGTCCTGTGGTGTAACATAGCCGCGGCCGGCCAGAAGAGCATTTGCCTTGGAGGCATTGGCCAGGAAAATAGTAGCGCGCGGTGAGGCACCGTAGCGGATAAGGTCACCGATATCCAGGTTGCATAGCCTTGGATCACGGGTTGCAGCAACCAGGCTGAGTATGTATTCTTCAATCTTTTCATCCATGTAGATGGAATCAATAACCTCACGGATGCGGCTGATGTCAGCAGGAGCCATGATTCCATGCACTGGTATCTCACCTCTTGCCCCTGCCATGCGCCGCATTATCTGTTGCTCTTCTGCCTTGCTGGGATAGGTGATCAGCAGTTTAAACATGAAACGGTCTATCTGTGCTTCCGGCAGGGGGTAGGTGCCCTCCTGTTCAATGGGGTTCTGAGTTGCCAGGACCATGAAAGGGTCATCCAGGTGAAAACTCTGATCGCCGATGGTGATCTGACGCTCCTGCATGGCTTCAAGCAGGGCGCTCTGCACCTTTGCAGGCGCACGGTTTATCTCATCTGCCAGGATGATGTTGGCAAATATCGGCCCTTTGCGCGTAGTGAAGTCCCCGGTCTTCGGGTTGTAGATCAAAGTGCCAATAAGATCACCGGGCAGCAGATCCGGTGTGAACTGGATACGCTGGAAAGATGCCTGAATTGTTTTTGCCAGAGTGGTTATGGTCAGAGTTTTGGCCAGTCCAGGTACCCCTTCGATTAAAACATGGTTATTACAGAGCAAAGCGATCAGCAGCCGGTCAATGAGAAGTGCCTGCCCCACAATGACCTTGCCGATCTCCTCTCGGATCTGGTTAAGAACGGTCAGTTCCTTCTCAACTACTTCCCGCAACTGGATGACATCAACAGACATGCATGCACCTTTAAATATTGAAAATTGAAAATTGAAGGTTATTTATAAAATTGCAGAAAAAATATGGAAGAAAGAGGGGATTGTCAAGGTTCTTATAAAGAAGATATTTAGGTTGAAGGCTGAAGACTGAAGGTTTAAAAAATATACAGACTCGAGACCGGAGGCTTAAGTACAAAGACTTGAAGTAGAAAAAATGCGAAATTCGAATATCTAAATCCGAATTTAAAATTTAAAAATAGCAATCCAAAATCTAAAATCCCTTCAGCCTTCAGCCTAAACACCTTCTTTCAACTTCTTCTGGATCATCTGCAGATCCTGCCAGCTTGCTTTTTTAAGATCAGTATTGGCCAAAAGGAGTGCGGGGTGCAGGGAAGGCATGAGCATTATTGTATTTTCCAGTTCACTGCTGCAGAGGTCATTGAAATTATAGAAGCGGCCTCGCAGCTGAAAGAGGGACTTGCGTGAGTGAAGCAATGTCTGGGCCCGCATATTATAGTGGGACAGATGATTTCAATCTGCCGGAAGAGGAAAGGAATGCAGGTTTTTATTTCATCAGCACGGGGTTTGGCATCAGCTCCCGGAAAACACTTTACCAGGGTAGTAATATAGATTTCTTCGCGGGACAGGCCAATAGCAGCCAGCATTTTATCAAGGAGAATCCCAGTTTCTCCCTGGAGAGGTTTTGTCAGCTGATCATCTTTGAACCCGGGTGCATCGGCAACTATCATGAGCTTAGCCCTGTTGGATCCCTGGCCGAAAACAATATTAGTCCGGGTTTTGTGCAAAGGGCAGCGTTGACATTCACCAAGTTCTTCCCGGACATCATGGAGAGTGACTTTTCGCGACAGGCCCGGATCGAAGAGGTGTTTTCTTTCCTGCGTCTTGGGGGTTATTCTCTCTTTAGGCTGATACCTGCTTCCCTGTTGAGGGGGATTAGGTCTTTCCGGTGTATGGAGAAATCTCTCAAGCGGCTGTGAGCGCGGATATTCCCTTATACCAAGAGAATCATGGTATTGAAGAAGTTTGCTGATGTTCTGGAGCAGGTTTGTGTTGGATTGTTTCTTCATATTTTAGTTTTGTACTATTCCATATCATATCATTTATTGCAAAGAGATGTGGGGTTGTACTCTTTTATTTTTTTCAATTGAATAGCATACTGATTTTCCACATAAAATGGGTAATTTGGTTTTTCAAGGATATTATGGTATAATTATTTGTTCGCGCTAAAAATATAATACTTAAACACCTATAGTAGGATAGTTAATCAGGATGAATTTTTTAAATTCTACCCCACATACTAATGTTGTCTCCAATAAAGCAATGAGAGGGACAAACCTGTTTCACCCTGTAAAAGGTAAAACTGCTGGAGATTTTTTTATGGAAGCTTCTGTAGAATTAAATTGGCAGGATGAACTTAGTAATAATGTAACCACTCTTGAAGAGTTAAAGGAATACATCGATCTGAATGCTGCAGAAGAGATGAAACTGCAGAAGGTAATCGATAAGCATCCTATGAGCATTCCACGCTATTATCTTGCCCTGATAGATCAGTCTGATCCGAATGATCCGATCCGTAAAATGGCAGTGCCTATGGTAGATGAATTGGATCTGGATGGGTCATATGATACCAGCGGGGAAAGAAAAAGCACCAAGCTGCCGGGTCTGCAGCACAAATATCAAAACACGGTACTGCTTCTTTCATCTAATGTCTGTTCCATGTACTGCAGGCATTGCTTCAGAAAAAGGATGGTGGGGCTTTCCAATGACGAGATCATGGGCAGGTTCCATGAAGC
>Ga0111162_1090_pt1 | contig 12479 bp, 15 predicted proteins | sample DeeMarSeWOR28_12_FD_80263 | JGI IMG/M metagenome (GOLD analysis project Ga0111162, IMG submission 80263) | Nitrospira bacterium SG8_35_1 | reverse complement strand
ACAGAGCATGTACTCTGTGCCTTCCGGTCAAAGTTATGACTCATCTGGTTTAGCTTGCCCCGTATGAATGCAGGCCTGAAAGTACCAGGTTCACTCCGAGGTAGGTAAAGATTACCGCTATAAACCCTACAACTGCAAGGACTGCCACCCGTTTCCCGCGCCAGCCGCCTACAAATCGTGCATGGAGATAGAGGGCATAGACAAACCAGGTAATCAGCGACCAGGTCTCCTTCGGGTCCCAGGTCCAGTATTTGCCCCAGGCGCTGTTTGCCCATATGGCACCCATAATCAGACCGCCAAGAGTAAAAAGCGGGAAGCCAATGGCAATGCTTTTGTACTGGATTTCATCAAGCACTCTTGGCGTGAGTGAAAGATTCTCAAGGATTTTCTTCAGACCAAAGCCGAACTGCCATATTGCACCAATGAAAACGATACTGACAATCCAGCTGACCACTGCCACCCCTCCGGAATCACTCCTTAATGTTGATTTGAGAAAGTGATTCTGAAGAAATTGAGCACGCTCTGATGATGAGAGACTGACAAAATCAATGCCCATTCCAACAAGAACGATAATAAAGATACCGACAATAATGCTCCAGAAGATATAGGTCTTTTCTGTTTTTGATTCAGTAACCATTACGAGATAGGCCGACGCCGCGCCAAAAGCAACTCCGAATGCCGCGTATCCAATAAAGCTCAGAAAAACATGAAAGAGAAGCCAGTTTGACTGGAGGGCCGGAATCAGAGGCTGTATTTCGGTCGTAGTGCCCGCAACATCTATAAACAGCAGGGCTGCTGCTGCCAAGGGGGTAACAAAGGCTCCAAGAGACCGGATCTTGTATTTGAATTCAATGAGAAGGTGAAAGACAATCAGACACCAGACAAAAAATATGAGCGATTCATAGAGATTTCTTAACGGTGCTGACCTGAGCAATGCCTCAATCAATCCGGATGTCGGATTTGCTGACAGCCAGTAAGAATAACCATGGATCCACCTGAGTGCAAAGGCAATCGTCTGACTGACAAGCCCGATAATTGTGAGGGTGGTTGCAGCAACACCGGTTTTTTTATTTCTCGTAACAAGATAGATAACATAGGTAATCAGCGCGGCAAAATAGAAGCCAGCCGATAGATCAAAAAAATTTGCGCTGCTCATTTCTTACTCCTTCCTTCCATTGCCTGGGAAGTCTTTGCTATTATTTTATCTATTTCCTGTTCAAAGGTAATCCTGTTTTTTGTTGTCGAACCTCCGACAGTAACACTGATCGGCCCCTTGCCCTTTGAACCCTCCTGAGTAATATATACCCATATCTTCTTGTGACTGATAAAAAATGATATGTACAGTCCGGCAGCCATGATGAGGCAGCCCAGATATACAATACCAACCCCGGGATCTTTTGCTACCTGCAAACCCGTGTATTCAACTCCCCAATAGTCTTTAAAGATGACCTTGTTACCATTCATCAGGTTGCCTGTCTCCGGATATCGTTTCAGAATCCACCCCGTGTATTTTTTCCTGCCCGGTTCTTCAAACTCAATAGCCACTGCCGGATTCACCATTGAATCTGAATAGGTAATAAGCTGATTCGAATGCCTGTCCCGGGTCAGAGCTGTAGAGAAATCGACTATTCTCCCCTTCACTTCAGTACCGGGGATAACAAAGCTCTCACCATGCCTCAACCACAGAGTCTTTTCCTGACCTGATGGTGAACTGACGTCAAGGACAAAGTGACCAACGGCATCAGGAATCTTTCCGTAACTGGACTGATAAAAGGTAATGCCTTTATACGTCAGAGGGCTGTTCACCTCAATAACCTTTTTCATAACTTCCTTGCCCTGATCATAGACAACGAGCTCGCTTGAAAATTCCTGGGGGGTATCTATTTCAGGATAATAGGTCGTGTCATACCAGTTGCATTTTACAGAAAAACCAAGAGGAATGCTTTTGCGATTATTATCATATGCAACTGATGTGGTCCCTCCTTCAGGGATATTCACATGGGCCTTAAATCCATAGCGCACACCTACAATTGCTCCGATAAAGATTAAGAGGATACTGATGTGGACAATATAGGCCCCAAGCCTGGCAAAGCCGCCTCTCTGGGTATAGAGCTGAATCGAACCTTCCTCAGCAGCCTCAAATACGTTATATCTTGATTCCTTCAGAGCTGTATGAAATACATCTTTCACATCGCTGAGGTTTGCCTGCAGCTTGATCTCTTTTTTTACGGGCAGTGACTTGATACCGCTCTGCGCCATTGGTTTCAGCGGCTTTTTGATTATTTTCCAGGTCTTTGGAAGTCGCTCAATTGAGCAGACAACAAGATTGATACTGAACAAAACAAGAAAGCTGACAAACCACCATGAGCGGTACATGTCCATAAATCCAAGCTTTACAAAGATGTTATACACTGTGGGGGCAAAGGAATCGCCGAAAAATTTTGCTAGGAGGGAAATGTTTCTTGCCGGTTCAGCCTGCTGCTCAACAATCGTACCGATTATCGAGGAGAGCGCCAATATCATTAAGATAAAAATGGCAAGCTTGACGGAAGCAAGGGACTTCCAGATGGACTCTAATATATCTCTTTTTTTCTCTTCTTTTTCCAAGCAAACCTCCGACATTAACTATAGCTTTTCAATATTTCCTAAGTCAATTGACTGCAAAATATTACCTTAGCCCCGGTATCCCGGGGCTAAGGTTTATAAGGGGGCCTTTCTTCAAAGGAGGTGAAATGAATAAAGGCGGTATAATGCTTGTTCCACTTACTCTATCGTTCCTGGCTTGATCCTATGTCGCTTTGTATGGAAATATTAAACCAAATAAATATGAAGAGAATGTGAAAGGAATGTACATTTATTGTGAAGACATCAGTGGTTTCAGCAATCCGGGCAATATTGCCATTCAGGGGAATGCAGCAGACCTGCACCTCATCTTTCCTCCGGATTTTCATTATGCTGTGTTTTATGAGAAAATAAGGCGCTAATGATTAAGAAAAGGAGGCAGGGAATGAAGGTAGTGAAAATATTTGTGCCCGTGATAATGTTTCTCTTCATTGCTCATTCATCATACGCAGATCAAAAACCGAATATCGTGGGAATCTACTCTGAAATGGCAGGGAAAGAGTTCCATTTTGATGGAAAGACCGTTGAAATAGTAGAGTTCCTGAGTTTTTACTGTGGCCACTGTTACCATCTGGAAAAATCAGTCCCTGTTATCAAGGGGAACTTCCCGAAGAAAACAAAGTGGAAGATCATCCCTATCTACTGGGGGAAGGGATCGCCCAAGCCCGGAGAGGCATATTTGATTGCAGAAGAGGAGGGCAAAGGCCCGCAGATGAAGGCTGCCCTGTTTAATGCCATCTTTGTTGATAAGAGGGACATCGGGAATATCACTGTGCTGGAAGATTTGGGGATGAAGGTGGGCCTGGGCTTTGATTTCAGCAGGAAATTGAGGGCCGGGGAAAAAGCCGACGAAGCCGGCAAGGCCCTTGATATGGCCAGGAGTTACGGTATTCAGGAGACTCCGACGCTGATCATCGCAGGCAATTTAAAGGTATCACCGGGCCTGTTGAACAACGATGTTGAACTGGTCCGGGATAATGTAATTGTGATATTGAAGAGTCTCTTCACAAAATAAATTTCACTGTGGTCAAGAAGGTTGCCCAATATTTGTCATTTCGAAGCTTTCGCCGAGAAATCTTGGCCTCTGACAGGGTTTTTCTCCCGGAACCTGTCTCAAACGAAAAGGAAAGATTCCTCGCTTTGCCTGCCTGCCGGTAGGCAGGCCCGGAATGACAATATGCAAAGGGGTCGAAATCAGAATGAACACTTTTATTAATAATAGGAGAGCCTGGGGAAAGGCAACATATCATCTACCATGAAAATATTAGCTCTTGAAACAGCTACACTCTCGGGCAGTGTTGCAATCGTTGACAGTGAAACGGGACTGATCAGCGAGGTGACCTTGAGCATTAAAGTAGCCCATTCAGAAAGGCTGATGCCCTCCATACAGTGGATGTTACAGGCATCGGGGTTATCATTCAATGATATTGATGTCTATGCAGTTTCAATAGGTCCCGGTTCTTTTACCGGGCTCCGGATCGGCATCAGCACTGTCAAGGGATTGGCCTATGCAACAGGGAGGCCTGTCGTTGCAGTTCACACCCTTGATGCCTTTGCACGGGCATTACCCTTATGCGCCCACTTTGTCTGCCCTGTCCTTGATGCCAGAAAAAATGAAGTATATGCAGCTCTCTATAAATGGAACGGTCCTGTGTGCGAAAAAAGAATGGATGAATGTGCCTCATAATGAAACCGTTGTATTTTTGGGTGAAGGTGCAATGGTCTATAAAGACTTCATAGCTGAAGCCATGCATTCTCAGGCCCTCTTTGCTCCACGGACAGTTATGACTCCATCAGCAGCAGGTGTTGCGGAGATTGCAATGGAAAAGCTGAAAAATGCTGAAACGCAAGACCCGGTCACACTGACCCCTCTTTATATCCGCAAGTCTGAGGCAGAGATTCGTTGGAAAGGCTAGTTGTACGGGATATGGCCTATGCCGACCTTCCGGCAGTTCTCGCCGTAGCAGCACAGTCCTTCACAACCCCCTGGGAAATAAATTCTTTTAAACACGAGTTAGAGAATAAAGATGCAATATTAAAAGTTGCTCTTTCCGCTTCCGAGTTAGTGGGCTATGTCTGTATTCGAACGCTCCTTGATGTTATACACATTATGGATATTGCCGTCCTCTCAGAACACCGGCAGCAGGGTATAGGCAGCCGGTTGCTTCAGGAAGCACTGAGCACCCTCAAGCATATGACCCCGGATGTGAGACAGGTGACCCTTGAAGTAAGGGAGTCAAACCATGCAGCAATCAGGCTCTACAGGAAACATGGCTTTTCAACGATAGGCAGACGGAAAGGATATTATAAAAACCCGGTGGAGGATGCCCTTCTTATGGGGCTCGATGTGTTTGTTTAAAAAGGTATCACAGCTGACTATCTTTACGTGGAACCACATCTCGGCAAATCACGCGATGAAGCACTCAGGGATATAAACCAGATTCCTCCGGCGAGAACGGCAATGATGAGCATTGCAATCCAGACCAAACCTGACATAATCTCTCACCTCCTGATTTTAATATGATAACTATTTGCCTGATGGCGCAAGTTTGCAATTATTCTATGGAGATGAAAAGGCAATGTCAATATATTTTTAACAAAATGCATAAATAATTTTTATCTTTTCTCATATTCAAAGAGCATACCATAATATATGCGTTAACTTTTCCCTATCAACACCGAACATTTCGAGTGATTTAACACATATCGTGATACACTGCCCAGCATTGCCCTCACACCTCTCTTGCCGCTGCTGCCGAGGGCGATAATATCAGCACCAATCTCCCCGGCAGTATCAAGAATTTCAACTGAGGGGTCACCGTACTTTCGAAGCTTTTCTGCCTCAGGAAATGTTCCCTGCACGGTATTAAATGCCCTGTCGAGAATTTCATCAGAATATCGGGATTCCTGCTCCCGATGGGTGGCAACCAGTTTCTTTATCCTGTCCTCTACTTCCAGAGCATACCGTTCGGGGATGTCCATTAATGTAGAAAAGACTACATGCAGAATCGTCAGTTCCATACTGCCAGGGAAGGGTAATGAAGCAAGCATCGTTGCAACTTCATCAGCATAATCGGAACCGTCAGTGGCAAAAAGGACCTTCAGATTCCCCTCCTGCGCCCACTGTTCAGGTTTTATTACAAGGACCGGTTTGGGAGATTTAATTGATACGGCCCTGGTTATACTTCCCACAAGATGTGAGCCTATGCCCCTCAATCCCCGTGCCCCCATAACAATGATGTCTGCACCGATTTCAACGGCCCTCTCGACAATAGCCTTGTCTGGATAATCCTCAGCAAAAGCAGTCTCAATGTTCGCTCCTGTCGCTTTTAAAATGTCCGCTGTAGCCTCAAGGATTCTGGGGGCAACTTCCTTTCTCAGAGAGCTGAAATCAGCATAGAGATGCTCATATTCACTCATAACCGGAATCCAGCTTATCGCATGGAATACGGATATTGTATCTCCCTTCGAGATATTAAATTTTGTCAGGAACCGCGCTGCTCCCTCTGAGTATTCTGATCCGTCGGTTGCAAATAAAACATTCATCTCGTCACCTCTGTAAAGACTTTTCGGAGACAGGTTTACACCGTTGCCCCTTTCCTTCAATTGTATCATGCTTTTCCGAATTGGAAAGATATAAATTAATCTTTATTTTTTAATGCCTTCTCGATTATAATCGCAGAGGAGGTGTTCAATGCAATTGTTTCTATTTCTTGCTTTTGTTATTGCCGTACTCTTTGTGATCATCGCCTTTCAAAATCCGGGAGATATCTCGCTGATTTTTGTGAACCGCGAGATGTCAGCTCCGACAGCATTAATGCTTGCCATTCCCTTTGCTGCAGGACTGATAGCGGGGCTCTTTCTTTTTGTCCCCCTCTGGTGGAAAAAATCAAAACTTGCACGGGCAAACAAGAAGCGGGTGATGGAACTTGAAGAGGAGATCACAAAAATCCAGGATCAGATTGAGGAGGTAAAGCCCGCTGATGAGGAAACCCCCGAAGAAGAGGAAAATCAGGAAAACAGCAAAGGTCCCGGAGATATTTTTTAATTAACAACAGTTATCAAGAACAATAAATCTCTTCAGTTCCCTGTCCCACTTAAAACACTTCAGGTCATGGATTCTGTTGCTCATGACGGAGACAACAACATGAACGGCATCAGGGAATTCAGGCTCACCAAAAACAGTCTGTGCTGCCACATCATCTTCGGAAAAATAGGCCTCATGCTCCGTGTGAGAGTGATAGAGGGCGATGACGTCCTCTCCCTGACTATCGGCAGATGCTATAACTTTGTCAAAGACGCCCCGATCAATAAAATACGCTGTTCGGGCATCTCGCGGAAATCGAGCAGGGTCCTCGGCATGCATCCTGTTCTGAATATTTTCAAAGAGATGTATCAGCTGTTTCCTGCTGGTGCCGGTCACAATACCGCAGCACTCGTCAGGATATTCCCTGAGTGCGTGCTCATATATTCTTTCTAGAACATTTCTCTGCAGTTTCATAATAATAAAGGGTTCAAGGAATCAGGGATTCCAGGATTCAAGGGTACCTACCAAAAAATGGCTAATTCATACTATGATCCGCTTCGTACCGGACAAAACAGTTCATGCAGTACTGGTTTTCTATTTTACAATATTTGAGAGATGATTAAAGAACACTATGGACTGCACCGTTAAGCGGTTCTGTTTCTGATAATGATATATCCTGAGTAGAGAATGAGGGATCCTCCCAGCAGTGCAGCTGCTCCGGGGACTTCGCTGAAGAAAATGTAGGCAAGCATGGTGGCCCCCACTGGTTCAAAGTAACCAAGAATGGCTGCTTCATTTGCCTTGACGCTCTGCAGTCCCTGCACATAGAGGAGAGGTGCAATGGTTGAATGGACAATGCCAAGGGTAATAAGAAAGGGAAGCATATCAATGGTCAGTGGAATGGAGTAGACAAAGGGGAGCAAAAGAAGCGCCACAATTCCATTCTGCACAAAGGTAATAAAAAGTGCGGAAAAAAGCGGTGCTGCTTTTCTGATTACAAGTATGAGAAAGGCGTACGCCAGGCCTGACATTGCTCCTGCAAGTATCCCAAGTGTTTCCCTGTCTGAGCTCAGACTGGCAATCCCTCCCCCTTTGCTTCCAAGGATAAACCACAGCCCGAAGGAGGACAAAGCAATTGCCATCCATGCTGATTTACTGATCTTTTCCTTTAACAGAATCGGGGCCATCACTGCTACAAAGATGGGGGCCGTGTAATGGGTAAGAACTGCGTTTGCTATGGTTGTATTACGGAAGGCAAAATAAAAAAGCATTGTATTTGCTATAAAGCAGAGCGGTGCAAGAAAAAGATACACAGCTCCTTTGCCGCTGTCTGCTTTTTTCTTTTCCCTTTTCAGTAAGCCCGTTAACAGGAGAACAGTGAACTGAATCGCCCCTGCGATCACCGAAGTATAGTAAATAATTGCTTGATTGGGCAGATCGATTTTTCTGATAAATATCCCGAGAGAACTCCAGATAAGAATGGCAGCGATAATCTTGAAATGTCCCATACCGTTAAAAAATCAAAATGCAAAAATAAAAATGTAAAATTGCGGAATAAGATTATTGAGAATTACAGAGTAAAGCAATATTGTCAGGAGGTATTGTTGCATTTTTTGATGTATTTTGCACTTTGCTGCTCAGGATAGGGGGGAATAGCAGGAGGAATACGTATGAATGATGAAATAGACATCTTATGTATTAAACTTTTTCTTTAACGCCATTTCTACTGACTCCGGAACCAGGCCCTGCAAGGCCCCCCCAAAGGATGCCACCTCTTTGACCAGGGAGGAAGAAAGAAAGGTGTATTCTTCACTGGGCATCATAAACACTGTCTCCACAGTGCTGTCGAGTCTCCTGTTCATAAGTGCCATCTGAAGTTCGTATTCAAAGTCAGATATGGCGCGAAGGCCCCGAATGATTGCAACGCTGCTCCTGCTCTTTGCATAGTTGACAAGGAGACTGCTGAAGGTATCCACCGTAGCGCCATCAAAACCATGGATTGACTCTTCGATCAGCTGTATTCGCTCCTCTGTTGAAAACAGGGGTTGTTTTTTACTGCTCGGTGCAACAGCAATTATAACTTTGTCAAATATTATAAGGGACCTCTGGATAAGATCAATATGTCCATTGGTCAGTGGATCAAAGGTACCGGGATAAATTGCTATTTTATTCATTATTCCCCCACGTTGACTTCATAGAAACTCAGCACAGTGTCACCATACTGACAGGTTCTGGTTTTATGTAATGTAGCAAATCGGTCCGGCAATTGTCTTTTTGAAAAATGTTCTGCTACGACAATCCCTTTGTCTGCCACTATGGATGAGTACCCTATTGTAGAGAGGGCCTGAATTATTTCATCTGTATGATAGGGCGGATCAAGAAAGACAGTATCAAAGGTCAGTGCGTTTTCTTCAGCCCATTTTATGAAGGTAAGAACTTTTTTATTGATTACCTCTGATTGATCAAGCAGATGATATTTCAGGAGACTCTCTCTTATTTTATTTGACTGAACTTTGCTGGTTTCCACAAAATAAACCAATGCAGCGCCCTGCCGCAAAGCATCCATCCCTACGGCGCCCGTCCCTGCATAAAGGTCAAGAAATCTGGTTCCTTCCAAGGTGCCCCGGAGTATATTGAAGAGTGCCTCTCTGACTTTGTTGGATGTCGGTCTCGTTGATTTGTTCAGGGATTGACCTTTTTTTGATCTTCGAACGGTAGATTTCATAATAACGTTGACGAATTCACCTTACTATACCCTTTAACCGGAAGCGGGTCAAATAAAGATGCACAAAGTGTTTCGACAGGTTTATTCTGACAGGCGGCAACGCGTTTTTTACATATAAAATCATCAGGTTATACTGGCGTTGACAGCCCCGGACTTCTTTGATATAAAGCAAGTATACAACAGGAAATGAGATGCTGCAAAGACAGCACTTTCCTTTTGATAAACCGGTGAACAGAGGCAAAAGGCAGTCGGCAGATTGCACTCTATTGAGTTGGGAAAGGTTATATATCCCTTAACTCGTTTACTGCTGGCTGCCTTCCCTTCTGTCTTCTTCAATCAATTTCAGATAGAGAATATCAGCGTGCTCTCTTCCAAGCAGCTCACATCCAAACCTGTCTGCCTCGAGGGGGTCAGCAGACCCATATACAAGATTTAAAGGCGGCTCAATGGGGGAGCCTGACAGATGATGGTCCTTCATCCCCTGCGAAGCATCAACAATTGCCCAGTCAGGGCTAACTACCTGAATAATATCAGCAATGCATCCGTGCGTGTCGTATTTATGGACCTGGGACTTTTTATATGTCCAGTAACCTGAATAGTGTGGTGCAGGCAGTATTCCGATCATATTCTTAAGGCTTATGGTTACTCCGCACAGTGAGTGTTCTTTCAGAACAGGCACAGAGATTATGAATTTGTTCAGGAGAACCTCGGGAACTATTACTTCATCCCATACGTGATGGTGCGCAACAGGAAGTCTGACTGTCTCTTCCTGATCAAGATCAAGAAGTTTGACGCCGAGGTCAGAATAGCCAAGGAGATCAAAATTTTCAAGGGTATTGCCCGTTCCAGAGCCCTCGGCAACAAGAATATCTTTGATACCTGACTCCCGGAGCGCCCTGACGATGCCTTCCACCACCCTCACATCAGTTGTTACAGGCGGACGGGATGGTTCGACAATATTAGGCTTTAGAACAACAGGCCTTGAGGGAACAGCACTTTCAAGCAACTGTGCTGCTACCCGGTAGGAGGCTTCAGCTCTATGGTCTGCTCTTTTTTTGTAAATCATATCTGTTCAGGATAGTATAAGAAATACACGGTGAAAGTGATATACTGTGAGGGGTCATAGAAATTCTGAATGAGAGCGGAAATAACAGTCATTGGAGCCGGGCTTTTACTTTTTACACTCTGTGTATTTTCCGCTGCCGAAAAATCAGGTCATCCGGAACCATACAAAGAAACCATATTCGGAGCGACTGACAAAAACCGTATGCTAAAAAAGGAAATCGAAAAAAACCTGAAGATGACAGTTGAAAGACTGGCAGCTGAGATCGGAGAGCGAAGCTATCTGAATCAGGGGGCACTGTCTGAAACGGTCGATTATATCTCCTCGGAATTTAAAAAATACGGGTATGAACCCCAGGAGCAGACATACGAAGCACAGGGCAGGACATTCAGGAATATTTATATCGAAAAAAAAGGCAGTATTTCTCCTGACCGCGTACTCGTCGTCGGAGCCCACTATGACACTGTTTCAACGACGCCGGGAGCTGATGATAATGCAAGCGGTATAGCAGGACTGCTTGAACTTGCCCGTCTTGTCGCAGACATTCCTTTGAAAAAGACAGTCCACTTTGTTGCTTTTGCCCTTGAGGAGCCGCCATTCTTCAGGACAGAACAGATGGGCAGTTATGTTTATGCAAAAAATCTTAAAGAGGGTCAGATCGATGTTGAGGGAATGATATGCCTGGAGTCTATCGGCTACTTCACAGATGAAAGGGGCAGTCAGATGTTTCCCCTTTCCTTTTTCAGATTTATCTATCCTGAGAGGGGAAACTTTATCATCTTCGCAAGCAACCTCCGGTCAAAGGGGCTTCTGGGTCGGTTAAAGAATGCCTTTCATAACGGGACCGACCTTCCTGCTGAACGAATCTCCACCTTTGCCATTCTTCCGGGCCTTGATTTTTCTGACCACCGGTCATTCTGGGAGTTCGGTTACGATGCGGTAATGATTACAGATACTGCATTTTACAGAAACCCCCAGTATCATGGCCCCGGTGATGTGCCCGGCATTCTTGATTATGACCGCATGGCTGAAGTGGTGACCGGACTCAGACAGTCAGTTATTGAAGTGGCTAATGAGTAGGTGATATGACGTCGTCCCTCGTGAGGACAGAGCAGTGGGCAGTATTCTCCGGGACAACTGTCTCATGACACCACTGATGATCATAGGGCAGCCCCCATCTTTTAAGAGATTCCATCGTATTTTTCCCTTCTGCTTCAAGACGGCGGTTCATCTGGAGAAACAGGCGGGCACAACTGACAGCATCAGCACTTGCCCTGTGGTGGTGTTCATTGACAATATCGTATTCACTTAAGACGTAATCAAGCTTGTGGGCAGGAAAGTCAGGGTGCATCTTGCGTGCCAGCTTCAGGGTACAGAGCGCCTGATGAGAGAGATCAGTGTCCAGCCGCTGCAGCTCGTACCGTAAAAACCTCATGTCAAAGGGAGCGTTGTGGGCAACAAGAATCGAGTCATTCATGAAGTCTACTATCTCATGAGCAATGTTTTTAAAACGGGGAGCATCCTGGACCATCCAGTCTTCAATGCCATGGAATATGGTATTGTTTATGCTCACTCCCGGATTGATCAGTGTCTCGAAGCGGTCGGTGATCTCATCATATTCGACCTTCGTCATCCCGATCTCACCGACGACGACAATGGTATGCTCACTGATAGGCCGGTCCATGGTCTTCATTGTAATACGAAACAGAGAAAATTTGCCATGCACTGCTGCTTATTTGTCATCTGGCTTTTTATCTACTCTCTGTTATTCCTCAGTCCTTGCATCGAAATCCATTAAGGTTTCTCGCCCCTGTGGGGATTCCATATGAAATGTGTCTGATGCCCGGACACTGAACAGAGAAAAAAATAGAAACAGATGCTATGGATTATTCCTGACTGTTACTCTTTGTTATTTTCCGGCATGTGGCATTTGAAACAGCGGTCTTTAGGAGGATGTTCTTCGGAACGGGCAAATTCCTTGCCCTCTCCGTGGCAGCTGAAACATTCAGCTTCCGTAGTCAGGCCAATATGGTCGTCATCAG
>Ga0111162_1086_pt1 | contig 12482 bp, 11 predicted proteins | sample DeeMarSeWOR28_12_FD_80263 | JGI IMG/M metagenome (GOLD analysis project Ga0111162, IMG submission 80263) | Nitrospira bacterium SG8_35_1 | reverse complement strand
ACAGGCAACTTGGAAATAACCAGGCTGACGACGCTTTTATGATGGTAGTAGCTGGTGCCGAAGTCAAAGACGAGGAAATTTTTCATCATGGTCAGAAAACGCTCGGCCGGGGGTTTGTCAAAACCGTACAAAGCACGCAGTTTTTCAAGCCTATCCGCATCCAGGCCCTGGGCCCCCTGGTACAGGTCGCTCTTGACAATTGTTCTGACCTCGCTTTTGCCGGTGGAAAGTCCCGTGGTCGAATGCCCCTCGATTTCTGCCAGCAGTCGTTCAACCGGACCACCGGGAACAAACTGGGTAACAACGAAAGTTACAAGCATAATCCCGAAAAGGGTGGGGATCATAAGCAGGATTCGACGTGCAATGTAGGCAGCCATGGTTTTTTATTTTTGTAATGGAGTGATGGAGTGATGGAGTGATGGAGTAATGATTCTAAAAAATTTTTTCTTACTTAATACTCCAATACTCCAGTACTCCAGCAGTAGTCATGATTTTTTAAAAAAGTGCCTAAAGTTTCAATTGTCTAAAGTGAGCTAAATTATGGGTTACAAATGCCAAAAGTTTGAACAAATGGCTCAAGGTTCAGGGCACAGGACCCAAGATAAAAATCTTTATTCATTTTCTTGCACCCTGCGCCAGGTACCTTGCGCCTATCTTTCAACAACCCTGACAGAGCCTCCCCGCCTTGGGTCGCCGCCGCCGGCAACATCAGGAATAACGGTGTGAACACCACCGAAATAAACATCAATTTTTGACCAGATATTTACAGGCCAGTGTTTTTTAAGGGCATTAAGCGCTTCCAGGGGCAGGCCGGGTTCAACCTGCATAGCTTTACCATCCCAGTGAATACGGGGCGCTTCTACAGCCTGCTGCACATGAATACCAAAATCTGCTATGGAACTGAGCACCTGGGTTATCGCCGTACGGATCCGCTTGCTGCCGCCGCTGCCGATGACCATTGCAACAACCTCATTTTTCAGAAGCAAAGAGGGTGACATCATGGATGAAACGCGCTGGCCTGGCGGACTGGCGTGAAATCCTTCCGGGTGCAGGTCATCTTCGCCCATCATATTGTTAAGCATAATACCTGTGTCCGGCACGAAATATCCTGATCCTTCGCCATTGGAACAGGTCATGCTTGCGACATTGCCTTCGGTATCGGCAATACTGATATGGGTTGTGCCGCGGGAAAATCGGCGAATCCTTTCACCCGAAGATTGCATGGAATCATGAGTAAGGCCATTCTCGCGAAGTTTTTCGACCTCAAGCATTAACGTTGCCGTCTGCAGGGCATGGTCTGCGGAATGGTAACTGATTCCCGACATATCCTGGGTTTCCAGAAGTGAAAGGGCAAGACCGATCAGCGAGCCGCCCATGGAAGGCGGCGGATTTGTCAGAAATGTGTAATCCCGGTAGCCAATGGCAAGGGGTGTGCGTTCAATGACCTTGTAGGCTGCAAGATCTTCAGCTGTAAGTAATCCCTTGCCTTTACGCATATCGCGGTCAATTGTATTGGCCAAGTCCCCATTGTAAAAGCTTTCGCCGCAATCATCCGGCAGTTGTGACAAAAAGTCTGCAATCTCCGGGTTTGTTATATGGTCACCCTGCCTGGCACACCTGCCGTTGATAGTATAGAGTTTTCTGCCTGCAGATGAATGGGTCACAATGGGTTCTAAAAGGTTTAAAAAATACCCCTGCCAGTCATTGAGCATCAGGCCGTCCCGGGCTAAATGGATTGCCGGCTGCAGGATTTCTTTAAGATCCATTCTGCCAAGGCGTTTATGAACATGGAGAAAGCCTTTGAGGTTACCGGGTACTGCCACTGACCCCAGACCGATGTTGAAATCCTGGTCGGAACCTGGAAAATGTATGGTCACCGGAAAGAAATGCGGTTCAAGATCTCTGTTTTCAAGGCCTCTGCCAGGTGTGTCAGTGAAAAAATCAAACAGTATTTCCTCGCCTTTATTTGTCCGTGCCAGTAAAAAACCGCCGCCACCAAGGCTGGTAAGGGTCTGTTCGGCAACCGCACCGGCAAAGCCTGCGCCAACCGCTGCGTCAAAAGCATTACCGCCTCGCCGCAGAATTTCGACAGCTGCACCGCTCACCAGTGGATGACCGGTTGCAACTATTGCTTTGCTGAGTGCTTTCATTGCCAGAATAGAGGGTGAAGTTCTTTGATTATAGAGGAGAAGTCATTTTTCGTTGAGAATATTTTACGTTGATGATCTGCACTGGTGCCGGACACTAAGATTTGCTGCAGATCAGACAGGTAATGACTTGTTCCAAGTTTTTCCATGGCCGGGGCTGCCTTGGAAAATATTTCCCCTGCAGCTTCCTGCATTGTTATCTTTTTCTGGAGCAGAGGATAAACAAATCTGCCAGCCAGACCGTACCTGGCGGCCTGCCACTTATTGCTTTTCAACACCTGCATATTGGGGTTGAGATGTTTGCTGGAGTCACTCAATTCTGCAACCAGACCCTGGATGAGCGCCACTATGGCAAGAATTTCTTTAAAGGTGGACGGAAGGTCGCAGATGCGGATTTCTATGGTACCGAAATCAGGATGCGGCCGAACATCCCACCAAAGATCACGAACACCGGTAATTATACCTGTGTCCGTGAGCAGTTTGACCATTTCCAGGTATTTTCCCCAGTTTTCAAGTTGATCGGGCATACCTGCCAAAGGAAGGGCCTCAAAAAGTTTGGCCCGGTAAGAATGGAGCCCGGTGTCAATGCCTTCATAATATGGAGACGAACAGGTAAGGGCAAGCAGTATGGGGAGAAAAAGGCGGATGGAGTCACATACCCTTATGGCTGTTTCATGATGGGTCATACCCACATGCACGTGCAGACCCTGGGTTATAAACCTTCGGCCAACTAGCTGCAGGTCGTCCATTATACGTATATAACGGGGGTGGGAGGAAAGTTCCTGTTCAGTGTGACGGGCAAAGGGATGCAGGCTTGCAGCATAAAGGAGACAATCGTTTTTGTCAGCCAGTTCTTCAGCCAGATGGACGAGATGTGCCAGGTTGTCCCTGACCTGATCCATATTGGAGCAGACCTCGGTATTAACCTCGATCATGGACCTGATGAATTCAGGTTTTATCCTCTCTTTAAGTTCATCCGGCACCATGGCCAATATCTCAGGGGCACAGGGAAGAAGATTAAAACTTTTCTTGTCAATGACCTGAAGTTCTATTTCAACCCCGAGAGAAAAGGGTTTACTTGTTTTGAATTCGATCAGTTTTTCCTGATTCATTTCTTTTCGCCTTAGCGTTTCGTGTCAGACTGCATTTCACTATCAACAGAATTTTTGGTTTCATCAGAAAAAAAGTTTTTCTGTTGCAGGGTCTGCCAGGCAACCTGAGCAAGGAATGACGCACCAATGGGGAGAACTCCTTCGTCAAAATCAAAATAGGGGCTGTGGGCCGGAATGTTCGGCAGTTCAGGATGTCCGGCCCCGAAACGTACAAGACAGCCCGGAACTTTTTGAAGAAAATAGGCAAAGTCTTCGCCGCCAAGGCTTGGGTGGCGCTGTTTAACCACGCCTTCCTGACCGACAACCATTTTTGCCGCATTTCGTGCCAACCTGGCTGCAAGTGGGTGATTTATAACAGGTGGCAGGCCATCACGGAAATGGATCGTTGTTTTGGCGTTATACAATCCGTCCATTGCCCGGACCATGCGTTCGAGTCCATCAATGATCTGGGCCCTGACCTGAGGATGGGTGGCACGGATAGTTCCTTCAAGTATCGCCTCTTCGGCTATGACATTATAGGCTGATCCGCCGCTGAAACGGCCGACACTGACTACGGTTGGGTACGATGGATTTATTTCGCGTGAGACGAGGGTCTGGATGCTCATGACGAGAAGGCTGGCCACCACGATGGCATCAATGGTTTCATGGGGCCGGGCCGCATGGCCCCCGCGGCCGCATACCCTGATCTCAAATTTATCAGTATAGGCACAGATCAGGCCGGGTTCCGCTGCTATCTGGCCTACTTTGAAATGGCGGTCAATGTGTCCGGCATATATGGCCTGTACACCTGCAAAAGCACCGTCTTCGATCATGGCCAGGGCACCTTCTCCGGATTCCTCCGCCGGCTGAAAAAGAAATATGACCCGGCCCGGGAGTTCAACATGCTGCAGCATTGCTGCTGCGCCAAGGAGCATGGCCACATGACCGTCGTGTCCGCAGGCATGCATGAGGCCGGGTAGTTTTGAAGCAAAAGCAAGACCCGTTTTCTCATCAACCGGCAGGGCGTCAAGATCGGCGCGCAGAGCAACGCAGTGGGTATGTGATTCTTCAGAGGCTGTAGGGCCTAAGGTTGCAACTACTCCGGTATGCAATCCATCGGTGCGGTGAGGGATGCCCATTTCCTGCAGCTTTGATGCTGGTGGATGGTGCGGCGGATGTCGCGCATCCATTCAGTGAGTTTCTCGTCTGCCTGAAATAGTGATTTTTCCTGGCCCGTTTTTGCCATACCCGTTTTTATGGTTCTCCCTGCTTGCATAAAGCAAGCAATAAAGTCAATTTCAGATGTTTAATGGAAAGACAGGAGATAATCTAGCTTCCCGGCGAAAAATTTACAAGTTTTAAGGACGAGCAGGAACACGAGAATAAGCACAGGGGAAATGTATAGGAAAAAAGGAGGAGATGGCAATAAGTTGTCAGCAGTTGGCATAAAAAGGCTTATGCTGACAATAGCCATTATCGGTTTTGCTCAACATGCTTGTCTCATTTATTTCCGCATGGATGTGTTCAGGAAGTTTATCAGGACCTGTTTTTCAAATTCATTTCCGGCAAAAGGTGGCATATAAGGCCGTTCTCTGCCCATAGTGGCAAAAATGAGATTTAACTCCTCAGGGGAACTCATCCGGATTTGCTGGCGGATATCATTCAAGGGCCCGCCAACAGAGTGGCATGAGAGACAGAGTAAATTGAAGAGTTCCTTGCCTGCTGCCTGGACGTTATAAGGTGTAACTCTCCGGTGTTCTATCCATTTGGCCTGGGTCAGCACCCCTGTTTCTGCTACGAGGTCCATATCTTTCTTCAGGATGGCATTGGAATACATGTAATCATAGATGATATATGGCCTTCTACCGCCTTCGCGCAGGAACTCAAAGGCTCCAAAATACATGAGGCCGATAACCAGCATGACTGCTGCCATGGAGCGGCTTAAGCCGGAAGGCATGCGTATGGCCATGACAAGCCCACCCAGGATAAGCAGAGAGGAACAGACCATAAACAGGGTGATAAAGGGTCTTAACTGGGGCATTTTCTGAAATATGATAACTTCAATATGCGGCGGCAGAGCGGCTCTGTACCACCAGGAAGCACCCAGAAAGAGTATAAATGGCACCAGGAGCCATTTGGCACAGTAGCGCAGCATGGTAGTTCGCAGTTTTTTGTCCCTGAGAAAGGATGCGGTCATAAATCCGAAAAGACCGGCAATAATGATTGAGAAGAAGGTCCGGAAAAAGAGGGCCGGCCAGAAAGTCGGGTTGAAAAAGCCGCTCCAGAAGCTGTTGTTTTCTATCCAGGCCCCGGGTGTGAGCATAAAGTCTATAATGCCGTTTATCACAAAAAGCGACATCCAGGCTGCGCCGAAATAGATCCAGCCGATGATCAGGTGGTCGCGCTTGGAAAGCCTGTCAAAAGTGTAATAGTAGATAAAAAGAGAAACAATCTCGATCACGAAAAATGTCCATTCCGTTCCCCAGGCAAAGACAAATGTATGGATCAGGACCGAGGTTGCCGCAGGATTTAAAAGGGAGATGGTAAACCAGATACCAACCCCGGTCAGAGCTCCTGCCACCATGGTGAGGAGCAGGAAAAATTTTGTATGTCTGCGGACAAAGTCTAACATGCCCTGGTCATTTCGTCTTCTGGCCAGATGTTCGGTCAGAACCAGGAAGAGGCCGCCGCCTACTGCAAATTGGGCGATATACACATGGATGATGGCAATTACGGCAATAAGGAAACCACCGCCCAGGAATTCAAGCTGCCATACAGGATAATTCATTACGCCACCTCCTTGGAATTCCAGACTGTTTTAAGCATCCAGCCCACAAGATAGATACCGAAGACAAAGGCCGCCAGAAAGACGATAAATGATGAGTACTGCGGGACATACGGCAGGTCGGACAGATTGAAAAATGGTTTAAGGTATGTCAGCCGTAAAATATCCCGGGCCAGAGTCATGAGCAGTACCGTAGCCAGGGCCCAGAATGTGGCCGCAAAAATCCTGCCGGTCTGGGCAGAGGCTACAGATGGAATTATGGTGGCAACCGAACCGACGACCAGTATAAAGAAAATTTTGCCGCCAGGTGTGGACGGATTATACGCTGATTCGGGCAGGGCCCCAAGGAACCAGAAGCCAATGCCGAAGTTGATGATGGTGGTCACGGTGAACCATTTGCAGCCGAGCTTGATCCACTCCTCGCCATCGGTTGCGCCCCGCCGTTTGCGGATTTCAAAGTAAAGGGCAATCGCCAGGCCGCCGATTGCAACAGCAGAGGCAATAAAATGCAGGTAGCGCGGAATCAAGGCCGCATCGCTGAAGTTTAAAAGCCAGCCGGTGCGGTCTGAGAAATATTTAATCCATGATTCAGGCATCTGCATGATGGATACATTGTTGCTGAAAAGAAAGGAAATACCTAAAAGCAGCAGGACTGCCGCCCCGATGTACAAGTGGGCCATACCACCCCGGTTATCCATAAGGCGGTATATGTAAGCGGCATAATAAGTGATAATGAGCAGTCCGACAATCGAGAGCCAGTAAACAGCCATGAGTATGGAACTGGTGTATAGAAATTGCCCGTAAAGTACCTGCAGAAAGAGCAGAGGCGCTACCCCGAGGTTAATGGTAAAAGCAATGGTATAGGGTAGAGTCTTGGCAATATGTGCATTTAATGGCATGACATTATTGCCGCGCCAGAAAGGTGAGGTGAAGGCGATAAAACCGGTTCCCAGCATGATGTTCATTGCTATGAAATGAAGAAAGGTGGTGAGGGTAAGCAGCAGGTGCAGCCAGAACCAATGGACCGGAATGGCGTCCGGTGCCGGGATCAAGGATACAGCATCCATGGAAGTACCTCTTTTTTTAAGAAAAATGAAAGGTAATAGTAAAAAATGACTTCACAAAAATATGTATACTTATTTTTGTAATTTTAAGAGATTTAGTCAAGCTGTTTGAAAAAAAGAAGAAAGGAATTGAGCTTTATGTGTATAGGTTGAAAAAGAAAAAAGAGTTTAAATTTGTTGCATAAGTTTTTGATTTTATGTGTTTCTTTGAAAACCTATAAAACAATCTTGACCTGGGGGTGTTTTTTGAGGGTCATGTAGATGGAGTTGCGGGCTTCTTCGCTTTGAACGGTTACTTTCAGGTTGAGGCAATGGTATTTTCCGGTAGGGCTGCTGTTGGAAAATGAAATATCGCCAGAATGGTCACCGGCTATTTCTATCAGCGCCTGGTGCATTTTTTCCCGGTCTGAACCAATGACCTTGTAATGCCACTGGCAGGGATAATTTATTTGCGCTCTGCCTATGTTATTGTTTTTTCCCATAGTCGTATCACATACTTTTAAAGCCGTAGGCATTGATCAGGGTGGTAATGGTCTTTGCCTCCAGGGGGCTTATTTCCTTGATTTGATAGCCGGATACATAAAAATCAGGATTAAAGTCTTTTTTGCACCAGAGGCTGTGGGCATTGAATTTAATTTCTTCGCGGCCCGTAATAGTGGTAGGGAGCTGCATTCTGAAAGAAAAATCCTTGCCGGAAGGCACAGGTTTTTCGCTGATTATCATGATGCCCTGGGTAGTAATATCTACCAGATGACCTATGTTTATTCCCGTATCGTTGTCAAAAATCCGCAGGTAATATATCAGATGAACTCTTTTCAGTTGCCTCTTGTCATTGTGCATGGCTTGTCTGCCTTAAAAATATTTTGACAGTAGGGAGTAACACAAATAATAAAAAAGAATTATATTATAATATTATTAAATAAAATCATAACAAATAAAACAACCTACAATCCAGTTGGAAAAAAAATATTTTTATTTGTTCAGATAACTGGTAAAGCCATATAACAATAGGTTAATTATATACTATAAGAAAAAATAATTCTTTCAGGAAGTTCCTTTTCATGCATAGAGGGTTAGCTGAAAGGCGCTCAAGCTGTGAAATGGCATTATTCAAACGTTTAATGGCATGTTTCATATGATTGCTGCGTATAAACAAAATGAACAATATTCATTATGTACCGTTTGTTAAGTGCCACCTTTTTTATCCTGGCTTTTGTAGGCGCATCTGTCTTTTCCCGCTTTGCCTGGGCTGATGAGCATCGTCCGTTCCAGCCGGGTGAAAAAATGCATTTTGTCCTTAAGTATGGTGCGATAAATGCGGGTATGGCCACCCTGGAAGTACATGAAATGGATGAAATAAAAGGGGTCGAAGCGTATCATTTTGTCATGACCGCCCGATCTAATGCATTTATTGATATTTTCTTCAAGGTCAGAGACCGCATTGATGCTTATGCTGATGCGGATATGAGCCGTTCATTATTTTACAGAAAAGACCAGAAAGAAGGTAAGACCAGGAGAAATGTCAGGGTGGATTTTGACTGGGAGAAAAATGAATCAACATATGTTAATTTTGATACTGAACCAAAGGTTATAGCGCTAGAGCCAGGTACTTTTGACCCGCTGTCAGTTTTTTATTATTCGAGGCTCCTTGACTTTGATAAATTAGAGGAATTTGAGCATCCGGTGACTGATGGCGAAAAAAATCTGAAGGGCATTTTGCGGGTAATAGGTAAGGAAAAAATAAATGTTCCGGCAGGCACTTTTGAGACTTTGGTGCTGGAGCCTGACCTGCAAAATTTAGAAACTGTTTTTTCGAAAAAGCAAAGAGCAAAAATAAAGCTCTGGATCACAAATGATAAAAACAGGTTGCTGGTGCAGATGAAGAGCAAGGCAATGGTTGGTAGTTTTGTGGCACAGCTTGTCGCAGTTGAGGGACATCATTCGGTAACGGTGAGCAGTCTCAAAAAGGATGAATAATTTAATGCATTGGAGAGAGTAGAGTTATGCAGGAGTTAACAAGCGGGGAGGAGTGGCAAGTGGCTGAGATGGAATATGATGACGATTCCAGTGATTTCAACAATTTTAACACTTATGTCAGCAAAGAAAACAGGCTGGTGGTAGTTAAGACCATAGAAGGTTCAATAATTCGCGGCAATATTAACTTAAACAGTGAATCGTTGCCTATGGACAGGGTTAGTGATCTTCTCATTAAGGGGCAGAATAAATTTCTCATCATGTACAATGCTTCCCTGGGTGACAGAAAAGACGCTGCTGTTATCATCAATAAATCGCAGATTGTCTGGGTTATGGAAGAGGAAGGGACTCAGAGAAAAAGTTGATGTTATTGGCATAAGCGGTTCAAGGTCTACCTGTACGATAAGCAAGCTAAAAAGCCGGAGGACATGTGGAAGTGCATGGCCTTAGAGCAGATTGCTTCCCATAAAATTTTTTCGGCGGATTTTTAATAATAAACAATCAAAACTTTCAGCGCAGTCCCTGCTGATCTTTTTCATATATTTGATGTTGTTCGTCATTGCTTCAGCATAGAGGTCCTGATCGATATTCCAGCGTTCCTTGAAATGAAAAAGGGCTGCGGATGATACATTGCCCAGTTCTTCCCTCAGCCGTGTTCTGACCACCGAATGGTAGAATTCTTCCGTGTACTTGAAAAGCTCAAGAGGCGTCTCGAAACCGGGCATCTTTGCCTCTTCAAACTCAAGGAAGAGCAGGGGAAGTTTCTCCAGGTAATTTCTGTCCGCCATCTGGGCAATCAGGTCTGCTGAACCGAGAATCCTCCCCATTATCTTGACTTCTTCTGACCTGAGTGGTATCTCCGCCAGGGGCAATGTCAGGTTTGTGCACATGATAATGTGGCGGCAGTCGTTTATATCCTCGGGTGAGAAACCATCGGCGGCAAGGTATTTTTTCATAAGTTTGATGGAGCGCTCTTCATGGCCGATGGTGAATTGGGCACCTGTGCCTTCCAGTTCTGCCTCAGTCTGGATTAATCCCGTGTCATGGAACAGGGCTCCAATGAGGCCAAGTTTGATTACACGGGTGGAAAGTAACTGTCCCTGGACATGGAGACCATGAATGAGCCTGGTTGTTGCTAAGGAGACGGCACAGGTGTGCTCCAGGTTGTGATATTTTGTGTTACTGGCGCGGTAGCCTGGATATTCTCCCCTGAAAAGACGAATAATGTCACTATAGGCCTTCTTGAGATATGATGTATCATATTCCGGGTCCGCCAGCGACAATGTATTTATCATCTCGTTATATGTTTCACCGGGAGAGCTGATATTTGTCAGATCGTAGAGCTTTATGGCCATTGCGTTGTTTTTATTTTTCCTGTTAAGTTCTAGGGAATAATAGCAGGTACCACATCCGAGCGATTATTTCCATATCCCTCATGTTTGTATTATGCAATAATTGCGCCTGAATACAGGATGCCAGTACCTTTATGATGTAATTTGGGCAGAGGTTAGATATAGTAACTCATGAATTTGTCTTCAGAAATTGATCTGCATATTCATTCAATTTTTTCCGACGGCGTGCTTAGGCCGTCGGATATCATAGATCAGGCAGATTTACAAGGATTGAAAGCCGTTGCCATAACTGATCATGATACAGCCGCCGGTACCGCAGAGGCCATGCAAAGGGGCTGCGAGAAAGGAATTGAAGTCATCACCGGTATTGAAGTAAGTTCATGGCATGGCGATACCTCAATGCATATACTCGGGTATAACTTCAACCATGAGGACAATCAGTTTAACAGCCGATTAAAGCTGTTGCAGGACGGGAGAGAATCCAGGAATGCCAGGATTATTGAAAACCTTAACAAACTTGGCATCAAGGTTGATCTCAGTGAATTGCTGCATTATTCCAAGTATGGACAGACCGGCCGGCCACATATTGCCCGGTTGTTGGTAGATAAGAGTGTGACAAAAACAATTGATATGGCGTTTAAGTATTATCTTCGCCGGGGAGCAGCCGCATATGCAGAACGATTCAGATTTTCGGCCCATGATGCCATTGCCATGATACGGGAAGCAGGCGGTATCGCTGTCCTGGCCCATCCCTCCAGCCTTGATCCCACATTGCGCTCTATACCTTCACTATTGAAAGATCTCAGCAAGGTCGGGCTTGAGGGTGTTGAGGTTTATTATCCGTCCCATAGCCCCAAGGCAGTAAAGGCTCTTTTGAAGATGGCGCATGAAATGGATCTGCTTATAACCGGTGGCAGTGACTATCACGGCATGGTGCGGTCGGGATATAGTTTAGAAGATTGGCTGCATAAGACCCATGTGCCGTATGATATTGTTGCAGCAATGAAAAAATGCCAGGAAAATAAAGAGGCTGAATCGGTCTCTTCTTGTCAAAGTAAAATCCAATTGTAAGCGTTTTCAAATTTAAGGATGACCGAGCCATGAATACCGTTCTGGTTGTTGATGATGAACCAAATTACCTGATCGTACTCTCTGAACTTCTGAAGGAGGAAGGCTTTGAGGTCCTGACCGCCGAGAGAGGTGAGGCAGGCTTGAAGATCGTTGAGGAAACCGACCTGGATCTTGTTATAACTGACATGCGCATGCCCGGCATGGACGGTTTGGAGCTATTAAAAGCTGTCAAATCGTACAATAAGGAACTGCCGGTAATCATGATTACAGCCTTCGGCGAAGTAGAGAAAGCTGTGGGTGCCATGAAGGCAGGCGCATATAATTATCTTGCCAAGCCTTTTAACAACGAGGAATTGTTGCTGAATATCAGAAAGGCGATTGAGCATTATTCTCTCCTACGTGAAAATCTGCGGCTGCGTGATGAGGCAAGGGTCAGGTATGGATTTGCCAGTATTGTTGGCAAAAATGCCAGGATGCAGGAAATTTATCAACTCATTGAAAAGGTTGCACCAACCCCGACATCGGTCCTGATCACCGGTGAGAGCGGAACAGGTAAGGAATTGGTTGCCCGGGCAATTCATATTAACAGTCCCAGGGAGAAATCACCCTTTATTTCCGTCAACTGCGCTGCATTGCCGGAAACCCTGCTTGAAAGCGAGTTGTTCGGACATGAAAGGGGAGCTTTTACCGGCGCCACTTCCATGCGTAAAGGCAGGTTTGAACTTGCCGACTCCGGGACACTTTTTCTCGATGAAATTGGAGACATCCCGCTTCCTCTCCAGGCAAAACTGCTGCGGGTTTTACAGGAGCGGAGTTTTGAAAGGGTAGGAGGTGCAAATCCCATCAAGGTTGATGTGCGCATCATTACCGCTACCAACAGGGAACTGAAGGATGAAGTTGATGAAGGACGCTTTCGCGAAGACCTCTATTACCGCTTGAATGTTCTCCATATCCATATGCCCCCCCTGCGGGAAAGAGCTGACGATATTCCCATGCTA
>Ga0111162_1029_pt1 | contig 12558 bp, 10 predicted proteins | sample DeeMarSeWOR28_12_FD_80263 | JGI IMG/M metagenome (GOLD analysis project Ga0111162, IMG submission 80263) | Nitrospira bacterium SG8_35_1 | reverse complement strand
TCAGGTCACGGGTGGCCTCGATGATAGCACCGCGCACTGCGTGACAGGTTTCCGGGGCAGGAATAATGCCTTCGGTCCTGGCAAACAGAACACCCGCCTCAAAGGTCTCCAGCTGATGGACACTTATTGGCTCAATGATCTTCTCACGCACCAGGGCACTGACAATAGGAGCCATGCCGTGATACCGCAGGCCGCCGGCATGGATGCCCGGTGAAACAAAATCATGACCCAGTGTATGCATCTGCATAAGAGGGGTTGTCTGGCCTGTGTCACCGAAGTCATAGGCAAATTTCCCCTTGGTCATGGTGGGACAGGAGGCGGGCTCAACACCTACAAATCTGACTTTCCTGCCCTCAAGGGCATCTGCTACAAAGGGGACTGCCAGTCCGGCAAAGTTGGAGCCGCCGCCGCAGCAGCCGATAACCACATCCGGATAATCACCGGCGATCTCCATCTGTTTTTTTGCTTCCAGGCCGACAATGGTCTGGTGCAGAATCACATGGTTCAACACGGATCCCAAAGCATAGTTGGTGCCTTCAGTGGTAGCGGCATCTTCAATTGCCTCACTGATGGCAATTCCGAGGGAACCCGGGGTATTGGGATCTTTTTCCAGAAAGGCGCGTCCCGTATTTGTTTCGGGACTGGGACTGGCCACCACAGTGCCGCCAAAGGTCAGCATCATGGTCTTACGGTATGGTTTTTGATCGAAGGAAACCCGCACCATGTAAACCTTGCATTCAAGGCCGAACTTATTCGTTGCAAAGCAGAGAGCGCTGCCCCATTGACCTGCACCTGTCTCTGTCGCAAGCCTGGTTATGCCTTCCCTTTTGTTATAATAGGCCTGAGCCACAGCACTGTTAGGTTTGTGGCTGCCGTTCGGAGAGACGCCCTCATTCTTGTAATAGATCTTGGCCTTTGTACCGAGTGCCTGTTCAAGTTTGTAGGCACGGACCAATGGTGACGGACGCCAGATGGAGTATATCTCTCTAACCTCTTCCGGGATATCAATCCAGCGGTTGGGGCTCATTTCCTGCTCAAGAAGGCCCATGGGAAAAATAGCAGCAAGCTTTTCAGGGGCCATGGGCTCTTTGGTTCCCGGATCCAGGGGCGGTTGCATTCCATTTGGGATATCAGGGCAAATATTATACCACTGTTTAGGCATCTCATCTTCACGAAGAACGATCTTTTTCTGGCTCATACTCTCTCCTTTCCATTAGCAACTTTTTTCAGCTCTATATACCATCCGTAAATGCAGATAAAGCATTACTATAAAGTTTTTTAAATCGCAAACTTAAATGTGAAAAGAAAGGGCAAAAGGCTCAGGGAGCAGGGCAAAAGGATGAGAAAAATTAAGTGATGGAGTGATGGAGTATTGGATTACTGGAGTATTGGGAAAAATTAACAGCCGTGGACTGATTCTAATTGTTGACAGCTAATCATTTATCGCTATTCCAACCCTGTCGAAAAGTGTAGAAAACTTTAAAAATAGAAATATGTTACTGGATACTTAAAATATTCGCATCGAGGATAAAAATGAATTACTTCATTACTCCAGTACTCCAGTACTCCAGTATTATCCATGCGCCCTGTTCCCCGCATCTCATTCCACTGATCTGCTCCAAACCTTGATGATTCTCATATCCAGGCATTCTTCATCAGTCAGATGCAGTACCGCCTTGAAAATCTCAGCAGGCTTGCCTGCTGCTCTGCTCTCTGCACTGAGTAATATCATCTCTATGGTGCTCTCCCCGGAAATTACCATACTTTTTACCTGCTTTCTTATATCCAGCCTGCGCTGCCTCCCCTTCCTGATTTTTGTTATTACAAAACTGTCATTGTCCAAAAAATTCTTAATGGCATCTCTCTCTTCTCCTGACAAATCACGGTTAAGGCTGCCCCTATAGCAGGTTAGATTTTCTGCAGCATCGTTCTTTTTATCAGGCATATCTGTAACAGCGAGGATCTGAAATCCGGCAGGGAGCTGCCTGTTGAGGCGCGACATGAATTCAGCAGCATCTGTAACCGGTTCAATAAGATCAACATCCAGATACTCGGCCAGGCTTTCGGTGCCCACAGGCAGAGCCGGGCTGAAAGAAACTTTTGGCACCGGATTGAATCCGTGTGAGTAATGCAGTTTGGTCCCGGCTCTTCTGAAAGCACGGAAAAACACCTGGATTACTTCCAGATGACTTAAAAACCTGATATCACCCTGCTTGGCATAGAAGAGCCGCTGCCGGAAATGGCCAGTTTCCTCGAAAGTTTTATTATCCGGGGTCAGCCCCTGCGCCGCAGAATTTTCCGCCGGCACATCACTGTTTTCGGGAATAACTTCTTTCTCGTTGCTATCATCGCCGTCTTGAAGAATGCACTGGACAACAGGCCTGACCTCTTTAAAATCGCAGGCCCCGCACTTCTGGCACCCGTGCACACGACAGTCGGGTGTATAATCTCCCCGCAAGGCTTTTTCCATTTCAGCCTGCAAAAATTCCTGGTCAGCCCCGGAATCAAGATGCTGCCAGGGAAGAACCTCTGAAAAATTGCGCCGGCGCAAATAGTGTGATATATCCAAATTCCTAACCCTGGCGGCATCCAGCCAAATATTCAGATCATAGTGTTCAGACCAGGCATCGAGGCGGGCGCCGCGCTGCCAGGCTTCCTCAATAACCCCTGACAGCAGACGGTCTCCCCGAGACATCACACCTTCCAGAAAACTCTGGTGCGGATCATGCCATTTCAGTTTGTAGTTGCCTTTGGGCAGAGTCTTTTTCAAGAGATCAATCTTATTAAAAGTCTCATCGATTGAAATTTGCGGCTCCCATTGAAACGGTGTGTGCGGTTTGGGAACAAAGGTGGACACACTGACGTTTATTCGCATCCCCCTGTCGGCAGATGCCCGGGCAGCTCTGCGCACCAGACCGGCAACAGCCCTGACATCTTCCTCAGTCTCAGTGGGCAGGCCGACCATAAAGTAAAACTTCAGCAGTTTCCATCCCAGACTATTGGCCTCTCTGCAGGTGGCGAGCAGGTCTTCTTCATTTATGCCTTTATTGATGACCTTGCGAAGGCGATCAGTGCCTGCCTCAGGGGCAAGAGTGAAACCTGTTTTTCTTACCCGTTTTATCTGATTCATGATTTCAGATGTCAAGGTGCCAACACGCATGGAAGGCATTGAGACAGACACATACTCTTTCACAAATCTTTCCATCAGACTGCTCAGCGTGGGCGAAAGACATGAATAATCCCCTGTTGACAAGGAAAGAAGGGCAAGTTCATCAAAGCCGCCTGCTGCCATGCCTTTTTCAGCAATTTTAATCACCCTGTCAGCTGTCCGTTCCCGGACCGGCCTGTATATTATGCCAGCCTGACAGAAACGGCAGCCACGGGTGCATCCCCGGGCCACCTCAATACCCAGACGGTCATGTACTATACGGACCAGCGGAACAAGCGGTTTTCCTGCAAGTTGAAAAGATTCCAAATCAGGAAGAATGCGCCGCTGGATTTTTTCATAGTTTTTTTTCAAAGGTTTAATCCCGAGCAGTTTTCCTTGCCTGTCATAAAGCGGTTTAAAAAAAGAAGGAACATAGACTCCGTCAATCGCAGCAAGTTTCTCAAGAATATTATCCCGGCCCAGTTTTTTCTCCTTGGCAGCTTTTAACGCAGCAGTTATTTCAAGAACAGCCTCCTCCCCATCACCAAGAAGAATGGCATCAAAAAAGTCTGCAACCGGCTCAGGGTTGAAACTGCCGGAGCCGCCTCCGATGACATAGGGATGGGAATCTTTTCGTTCCGATGACCTGAAAGGAATATGGCTCCGTGCAAGAATAGTCAGGATATTTGTGTAGCAGAGTTCATAGGGCAAGGTTATGCCGAGCATGTCAAACTCAGCAAGTTGTCTGCGGGATTCAACTGCAAAAATAGGTGTACCTGAACTCTGCAGCAGTTCCTCCAGGTCCTTGTCAGGCCCATACACCCTGTCCGCCAGTAAACCCTCCTGAGCATTAATTACTGAATAGAGGATCTGCAGGCCATGGTGTGACATACCTATTTCATAAAGGTCTGGAAATATGAGGGCAACTCGAAATTCTGCTTCATCCCAGTTTTTGCTGCATGCATTGAACTCATTCCCTATGTACCTGCTGGGTTTTTTAACATGGGCCAGGAGTTTTGCGATATTTTGCGGGAGCTGCTTGTTCTCTAGACTCATATCAGATCAAATGAAACTATTTGACGAGTAGTTGTTCAAAATTATCCGGGATCTCTATTTGGAAATCATCTGCAGAAAAACGGACTTCGTCTAAGAATGAATGAAGTCTTAATTCTACCTTGACGTCATCCGCGTTTGAGGAAACCGTTATGCGCCGGGGAATTCTGCATGGTTCATTTCCTGGCAGCACCACCTGGTGTTCAGCATAGAGTATGTCCACGACATGCCTACCCTGTTCATCTCTTAAAATACTGCGCGAAATAACGAGCTCCCCGGGGTCAAACAGGACCATGCTCTCCGTGCTTGCATCGGCATGCTTTATCTGCAGCCAGAATTTTTCCCCTTCCCTGTCAGACATAACTCCCTGGACCTGTATTTCTCCCGGCCGCACTCTTCCGGTCAGCCAGTAATAGGAAAATCCCGGCTCAAAACCCGGCGGCGCAAATTTTCTGTATGTATCGGAATGCACTGAACCTGAATATGCTTTCTCTTTTAGGATATTAAGGCTTGTAAACATGCTGCCATCAGTCAGAAAAACAAACAGAGGCTGCCCCAGGGGGTTTATCACGATAAACTTTAAATATCCCGGTTTCATTGCCTGTAAAAAGCCGGAAACCTTTTCAGTATGGTCACTGAACCAGCCTGATACAGATAAGGCACCATCCGCTTCTGCATCGAGGCAGCAGCTGCATGCGGCAGTGCTTATCTCCTGGTAGCGGGCAAATGCTTCCAGAGCTGTTGCAATCTGCAGTTCGCTGGCAGGATAGGTCTGCAGGGCTGGTCTGGCACAACCCTGCATAAAAAGCAGGGAAAAAGAAAATAAAATATAGAGATGCCGGAGGTATTGCCGCTGATATCCCCTCACTTGGCGCTCCGGGATTTGATTGAATGTATCTTGGCTTTCACCTTTTGCTTCTTTGCCTCTTCCTCATAGAGCTCATAGGCTTTTTCATAAGCTGCAAGCGCCTTCTCATACTGCCCGGTCTGCATATAGACATCACCAAGATGTTCCCTGATAATTGGGTCGTTATCCACCATCTCAGAAGCTTTTTCAAGTTCAATAATTGCCTGCTCTACCTCACCGAGCTTATAATAAACCCAGCCCAGACTATCCCTGACATACCCGTCATCAGGCATGAGTTCTACCGCCCGCCTAATATACGCCAATGCCTCTTCCAGATGAATATCATTGTCAGCCCAGGTGTATCCGACATAGTTGAGGGCGGCCCCATTATCAGGATCAAGTGCCAGCACTTCCTGCATCTTGGCCATGGCATTCTCCTGTTCTCCTATTTTCTCAAGATATATTCCGTAGTTATAAAGAAGATCAATATCCTCCGGGTATATTATTGTGGCCTGCTCATAAACCTCCCTGCCCTCCTCAATTTCTTTATTCTCCCTGTAAAGAGACGCAAGCAGAATATAAAAACTGGACTTTCTGGTGAGAGCATCGGCAATCTGTTTTTGCAGGAGGTCTATAGCACCCGGCCGATCATCACTCTCACTCAATATCCTGACCCGGAGAAAAATACTGTCCTCGTATAAGCTGGACTCGGCCGGGATAAGTTGCAGCTGCTCTTCAGCTTTTTGCTTGGCATTATTACGGTAATATGCCATCCCGATTAAGTAGCGCACAACCGTCAACTCAGGGTTAGTCTGCAATACATCGGCAAGTATCATTATGGCTTCATCATATTTTTCCTGGCTTAAAAGAATGCGGCTGATGGTTATGTCAACGTTATGCGATTCCGGCAGGACTGATCTCAAGTCGCGCAGAAGTTCCAGGGCTTTGTCATTCTCCTCAAGGTTCAGGTACAGATTGACAAGCCTGGTTTTTGCCATATCGCTTGATTCACCCTCATCGATAATTCTGCGGTATACCTCTATAGCCTTATCGTACTGCTGCCGGTCTTCATAAAATTCAGCCACTTCATAGGCCAGCCTCTCAAACCAGTTAAGTTCAAGTGCCTTTTCATATGAGACAGCTGCCATATCATAATACTGCAGCTGGCGGTATAACCTTGCCAGGGAATAATGGGCCAGGTATGAATCGCCTTCGAGCCGGATGAGGCGGTTAAGTATTTTCTGGGCTTTGTCATATTCTTTGTTTTGGGCATAGAGCATACCGAGCATGAGCAGTGTGTCATGATCTTCTTTCATTTCCAGGAGTTCCTGATAAATAGCTGCGGCCTCAGCAATACGCCCCTGGCTGCTGTAAACCTTGGCCAGTAAGACCCTGTTCTCCCTGTCCTGGGGATTCCTGCTGATTAACTCCTCAAGTACCTTAGCAGCCTGCTCCTTGCGATCCATTCTGATAAGGAGAATTGCCAGGCTGCGTTTGACATATTCATTTTCTTCATTGCAGAGCAGGGCCTTCTCATAGGCCTCAAGAGCCTCTTCAAATCGGTTGTTGTTTTCAGCGGTCATGCCCCAGAGAAAATAAAAATAGGAACATGTCATGTCATTGGCCTCAGCTTCTTTTTCCAGTTCCAACCTGTCATGATCGGTTTGAACTTTCTCCTGGGAAGATAAATCAACTGTGGAGGCAGCACAGGAGAAGCACAGAAAAACAAGGCCCAGCAAACCCAGACATTGGGCCGGGGAAAAACATTTATACTCTATTGCCTTTGGCCCGAAATGCATAACACGCTTCATAAAATGGACTACTGCCTTATATATGGAACTGTATAGCTGCATAATAAAATGAACTCCGGATCTTTAGTCAGATCTTTACCTTTATAAGCATATTGAATAAATTTATTTTATCTTTCCAGCGCTTGGGCTGCTTTTCCGGACCAGCTCTTTTGCAACTGCCTCAAACACTTGAAGATGCACTTTTTCTATGGAGCCTGACCCGTTTATCCTCACAATATAATCCTGCTGCATAGTGCCAAAAATCTTTGCTACATTTTGCAGATTTGCTTCTCCCTCAAAGGTATTGGGATGTTCATTACGCTGTTTCTGGATGCGATGGATACCCTGGGCCGGTTCTATCTCGAGGATGATCGCCAGGTCAGGGGCTGGAAAATTCTCATTTTTTTTCAGTATCTGTTCCGGATCCATGCCATTGGCACCCTGATATGCAACCGTGGAAAGATAATAGCGGTCACAAATCACAACACATCCATCTGCCAGGGCAGGTGTAATTACTTCCTTCACATGCTGTTCCCGATCAGCAATGAAAAGCTCCAGTTCTTCTTCCCTTGACACAGCACCTCGGTCGACAAACAACTCCCTGATCTTTTGCCCATATGGGCCATCTGTCGGTTCCCGGGTAGCCACAACTGCATAACCCAGCCCGCTGAGCTTTTCAGCTAGCAGATGGAGTTGGGTTGATTTACCTGTGCCGTCTATACCCTCAAAAACGATAAACAGACCACCTGGTATTAGCAAAGGGCCTTTTTGGGCAGCATCCTTTTCATCCAAATGGCCCGGCTGAAATTTCCCAGTATTCATAACTATAAATAATTCTGCGCCATATCAAAATATTATCTGATAAAATAACCCGGGCCATATTCTGTTCCGGGCTTATCCATTTTTAACAAAGAGCTTTTATTCCAGCCATACATTTATCAATATCATTGCAGGTTTTACCGGCAGCGCATCCCTGTCTTTTTTATGTTTTATTCCTGTTACCGATGATCTGTGCTGCCATTAAAAAAGCGGCTTCCAGGCTGGAAGGGCTTGCCAAACCTTTGCCTGCAATATCATAGGCTGTACCGTGATCCACGGATGTACGGATGATGGGAAGTCCCATGGTAAGGTTAACACCATCCGCAAAATGAACAAGCTTGAAGGGAATAAGCCCCTGGTCATGATACATGGCCACAACCGCATCAAACCTGTTGTCCAGGGCCATCTTAAAGACCGTGTCGGGCGGCAGTGGACCTGCCAGCTCCCATTTTTCTGATACCGAGCCCGCAACTGCAGGTTCGATAACCTTTCTCTCCTCCTCACCGAAAATACCTGACTCCCCGCCATGGGGGTTAAAACCGGCAACTGCAATGCGGGGCCTGGCAATGGCAAAATCCCTAATAAGTGTTGCACCAGTCAGATTAATAATCCGCATGACTTCTGCCTGATTCAACAGTGCAGCTACTTTGGCTAGAGGTGTGTGGATGGTAACCAGCGAGACCTTTAATCTGTTGCCGGCCATCATCATGCCAAAATTTTGCGAATCGCATAAAGATGCCAGCATTTCTGTATGTCCGGGAAATTTGTAGCCGGCAAGGTGGAGGGCATACTTGGCAATCGGACAGGTTACCATTGCATCAAACTGCCCCTGGGAAATCAGGCGCACAGCTTCAATAATATAGGCCGCTGCCGCATGCCCGGTTTCCCTGGTCGGCACTCCCCAGTTCAGACTACCAGACTGCAGCACATACCCTTTTTCCCCCTCCGGCTCAATGACCTGAATATTCTCAAGATCAACCTGGTCTCCGGGATGCCACGCAATGATCTCTGTGTTGATCTTGAGCTTTTTGGCACAACGCTGCAAAACAGCTATATCTCCCACTACAACCGGTAGATAGCCGGCAGGCAATTTCCTTTCTGACAGAAAACGCAAAATTATTTCCGGGCCGATACCAACCGGACAGCCCATGGTAATAGCAACCAGATTGGGCTTGCTTATGGAAACATTATCAATGGTTCCGTTATGGTGCATCAGCCCGGCCAGCCTCCAGCAGAAAAGAGGTAAATAATAATCCTAAGCCCCATACTCACTCATTGCCATAACAAAGATCAAAAGCATTTTGCATTAATTCGATCCCGGCATCCTTTAACTGCCTGGAATTTCCTGCTTTAAACAGGATGCCTACAACGTCAAAGCGGGCCGGCCGGTTATGCCAGTCCCGTTTATTTATATACTCAAGGGCAACCTTTGAAAGCTGCCTCTGTTTGGCAAATGTTAACGATTCAAAGGGGGAACCGAAAAGGGTGTCGGATCGGGTCTTAACTTCAATGAATACCAGATCAGCGCCCTGTTCGGCGATAATATCGATTTCACCAAGCCTGATGCGATAGTTGCGTTCTAGTATCCGATATCCCCGGCTCTTCAGATAGCTGACCGCAATTTCCTCACCCTGTGCTCCCAGTTCTTTTTTTTGGAGAGACATTTGCAATAAACTCCTTGACACATTTGAAGCTTCGGCGGTGAATATCGCAGGGGCCGTGAATTTTGATGGCCTGCCGGTGTTCGAGGGTGGGGTACCCCCTGTTTTGCTGAAAATTATACTGTGGATACTGAAGATGATACTGGTCCATCAATTCATCACGCACAACCTTGGCAATAATGGAGGCCGCTGCAACCGATGCGCTTTTCGACTCTCCCTTCACCAGGGTCTGCTGTGGTATTGTCATGGGTATTGGTTGGGTGCCGTCTACCAGGAGGAACTCCGGCTGAAGAGGCATGGCGAGAACGGCTTTCTTCATGGCCAGCAGGGAAGCCTGCAGAATATTGAGCCGGTCAATGTCTGTCTCTGAAACGATGCCGACACCGATTTTTGCGCCGTTATTCTGCAATTCCCTATAAAGGCTGGCCCGTTTCTCAGGTCTGACAGTCTTGGAGTCAACAAAAACGCTATGATCGCTGCTTTCCGCCAATATAACACAGGCGGCTACAACCGGTCCGGCCAGTGGACCGCGTCCCACCTCGTCAAGTCCGCCAACCCACTGATACCCCTTCTGCCTGAGGCACCTTTCCAGAAAAAACGTGTCGGGTTCAGGATCAGGCCATAGTTTCTCCGGACCCATTCCTGCATCCCCCGACTGTTAGCGAAGGCCTTTTTCTTTGATACGGGCAGCTTTACCGCGAAGTTCACGCAGGTAATACAGTCTTGAGCGCCTAACTTTACCGCGGGACACAATCTCCACCTTTTCCAGCCTGGGAGAATGCAGGGCAAAGGTTTTTTCAACCCCTACGCCGTGAGAGATCTTCCGTACGGTAAAAGTGGCTCCCATATTGCCTTTTCGGCGCCGGATAACAACTCCTTCAAAGACCTGTACCCTTTCCTTGTTGCCTTCAATAATTCGGATGTGGACTCTCACCGAGTCACCGGCCCTGAAATCCGGCATATCATAGCGCATCTGCTCTCTGTCGATTCGTTCAATAATATTGGTACTCATACTCTACTGTTCTCGGATTGCTTCTGGTTTTCCGATGGGTGCCTCCACATCACCCTTATTTTTTAAATAACTTCTCATTTTCCGGGTGCTGAAACAATGTTGTAGTTCAATTGCTCTGTTGGTTCAGAATCCCTGACTTTTATACTCGACGTCAACCTTTTATCTTATTTCATTTCTACCCCGAGCAGCCGGTCCAGAACAATGGCCGCAGCCGATCTGACCGACAGGTGATTGTATTTGCCTGTCCCGGCTATGGGCGGTAAAATGCCATCTCCGGCAGCAATCACTTCCTGGGCTAAACCCCAGGCGGTCCCAAAAAGAATTAGAAAGCATTCTCCGTCAGAAATTTTCCGCCGCACCTCCCGATAGGGCCATATGACGGAGTGCTTCACCTGAGCACAGGTGGCCAGCACTGTTGGCTTCTGCTGCCATTTCCTCGTCACTTCTATAATAACATGGTCCAGATCACCACAGATATGAACCAGTGACAAAGCTTCCCCCCGTTTGGAATTATATTCTGCTCCGTGACCCTTCAACCAATGGTCCAGGAGTTCCTGAAAGAGTTCCTGTTGATCCCTGTATGGCGTCACAACATACAGTGAATCAACACCATAGGTTTTTGCCGCCCGTGAAATATCATGCAGATCCAGATTTGTGACTGCTGATCCGATTACTTCCTGGTTCTTATTGATTACCGGGTAATGGATCAGGGCCAGATCTATCCTGGCCTTTTCTGCCTCCTGCTCTGACACCTTATCACATATAGAGCTTATTCAGCATGGTTTCTGTAATTTACCGCTGTATATTTTTATACTGTTCAACAGCAGCAGCCAGCCTGTTTTTTTGCAAAATCCTCAATTCTTCCGGAGTGAACACTGCCCGGGCCAGTAACTCCGGCCGCTTCTCCAAAGTCTGACGTACCGCCGAAACAAGTCTCCACTCTGTAATGGCAGCATGATCGCCGCTCAACAGAACTTCAGGGACCGTAAACCCTTCAAACTCCCGCGGCCGGGTATATTGGGGATTTTTCAACAATCCGCGGCTGAAGGTATCATTTTCCGCCGAATCCCCACATCCCAGGACACCCGGCAGCAGCCTGGTGATAGAATCAATCAGGACCATCGCTGCCAGTTCACCTCCGGTTAGGATATAATCCCCGATGGAGATCTCTTCATGAACATAGTTTTCCCTGATTCTCTCATCCACTCCTTCATACCTGCCGCACAGCAGGATGAGGTGTTCATGGGCTGCAAGCCTTTCCGCTGTTTCCTGGGTATAAGTCTTCCCCTGGGGAGAAAGAAAAATGACCCGACCCGCGGAATATTTTTCCTGAACAGCACGCAGGGCCCTCGCAATGGGCTCCGGTTTCATGACCATGCCCTCACCGCCTCCAAACGGCCGGTCATCCGTCATGGCATGTTTGTCCTGGGCAAAATCTCTTATATCATGGATGTTGACACGTATCTTGCCCGCAGCAACCGCCCGCCGGATTATGCCTTCCTGCAGCGGCGAATCCAGGAACTGCGGAAAAATTGTCAGTATGTCAAATCGCATTGTAAATGATACGTCACAGAATCTTCGAAAAAGCAGAAACTGTAACCGCAACCATTTTTTATATATTTATCTCGAGCAGGCCGATCGGTGGTGAAATTGTTATTATTCCTTCCTGCTCATCAATTTTTCTGATTATGTCCCCTTTAACCGGGATCATGTATTCATGACCGGTGCCGGTCACAACCATTATATCATGGGCCGGGGTGCTGAAAAGCCTGGAAACCTTACCAAGCATCCGGCCCGAGTCACTTATCACTGTAAGACCTTTCAACTGATGCCAGTAGTATTCATCAGCATCCAGTCGCGGGAAGTCATCTTTTCTTAGCCAGACCATGCTCCCCTGGAGATTTTCCGCGGCCTCCCTGGAAGCCACGCCTTCCAGTTGCAGGATAGCCAGTTTGCCCTGCTCCCGGCTATTTAATACTTTGTATAACCGTTGTCTGCCGCCTGCCGGTTCCTGCAAAATAACTTCTTTATAAAGCTTGAAATTTTCGGGCCGTTCAGAATAGGGATAGACCTTAATTTTCCCGTGAATGCCATGCGGTTTGACAATCTCTCCGATCATGACAAGATCGTTCGCCAATTCAGGATTTCGCCGCTCAGAATCCCGGGCCATTCTATTCCATAATTTCAAGCCTGGAACGTTTGTTGATCTTGCCTGCCGCTGCAGAAAG
>Ga0111162_1099_pt1 | contig 12573 bp, 9 predicted proteins | sample DeeMarSeWOR28_12_FD_80263 | JGI IMG/M metagenome (GOLD analysis project Ga0111162, IMG submission 80263) | Nitrospira bacterium SG8_35_1 | reverse complement strand
CTAGGGAGGCAAAGAAATTTATTTGGTTGTCATTCCCGCGAAGGCGGGAATCCAGTCATCTAATAAATTATGCTGCCTTTCATCTGGATTGCCCAATCAAGCCGGGCAATGACAGCATTTCACATATTGGACTGCAATTGTATGAACTATAAAAAAATACCAACAAATGAGATCAAGATTGACGATAGTAGGTATTCTCTGTATGGGGTTGTTTTTACTGATGAAAATCCTTCTGTGTCTTCAAATAGTGCTCTTGAAAAGCTGGGGATACTCCAGTCATCTTATAGACGGATATAAACGCACTGACTCGGCATTAAGGAATAATGTTGAGAATCTTGATGCAGTTCTTCTGCCTCAGGATACAAAGACTGAAGATATCCTGATCCTCCTTCTCTATGACAACCTTGGCATCATTACATCAAGTGTGATGAACAGGGTTCAGTTCATTCAATTTTCTCTTTCCCTGGGGGCGGGCCATGCCTGGATTCAGGATGCCCTCTGTGTTCCTTTTGGTTTCAGGCCCTATAAGGATTTTTTCCAGGACCTTCAGAAAATCATGAAGATGTCTGAACCGCTCAGGATATTCTGTCATGAAAAAAGATATTCCCTCAAACAGATATTGAACCTTACCCATTACCCCGTTGATCTTATGCAGCGGATTATCGAATGGAAGGGCACACTCCATCTGACAGCCTCTGTGCTGGATGAGATTGCTTCGAACCTGAGGGATTATCTCAAGTCAGAGAATAAGGGCATCGAGGATTTTGTACATGAACAGGGAGTGCAGGAAATAATCGATTCTTCTCTGAGTCTCCGTGACAGGACAGAGAGGTTGAGACGTTTTATCTACGGGAAGCGGTTCCCGACCCTCTCCTCTGTGAATAAAAAGATAGCGGTGCACGTCAAGGCGCTTGGTCTGCCTCCTTCAATCAATATACAGTGGGACAGTACTCTGGAAAATAAAAATCTTGACCTCACGTTGCATATACAGGACGCAAAGCAGTGGCCCGAGATTTTAAAAAAAATAAATTCTGAAGAAGTGAAGAAGGCGCTTCAGGATATTCTCGATGACCTTTAATATGAAGACAAAGACGATAAACTTCAAGGACGGGAAGAAAGAATTGCAGCCAGTTCCAAAACGTGGCGAGTCAATGGGGGTGTGCGCGACATTTAACCGGAAATACCTCTGCTGTAATGTCCATGTATTACGTTCCATCCATAACTGCCCCTTTGAGTGCAGTTACTGTTTTCTGCAGAACTACCTCACTGACGGATCGACAAAGACAGTTGATGATATCGATGACCTGATGCGTGAGGTGAAGGAGAAGATCGGCAGGGAACCGGACAGACTTTTCCGCATAGGGACCTGGGAGCTTGGTGACAGCCTTGCACTGGAGAAACTGACAGGGCAGGCGAGGAGACTTATCGAAGAATTTGCACGATTAAACAATGCTGTCCTCGAGCTCAAGACAAAATCAGACTCTGTTGACCTGATTCTTGATGCAAAACACAGGGGCCGCACAGTCGTCTCATGGTCGCTGAATGCAGAATATGTGATCGACCATGAGGAACGGGGGACTGCCTCATTGCAGCAACGCCTTGAAGCCATGGGTAAAGTACAGGAGGCAGGGTATCTCATAGGTCTGCATTTCGACCCCATGATTTTCCATACCGGATGGGAAGATGGATATGGACAACTGGTTCAACAGGTCTTTGAAACAGTGACTCCCGACAGGCTTGCCTGGATCTCAATGGGGAGTCTCCGATTTAATCCGGAGATGAAAAAAAAGATTGAGAACAATTATCCTCACAGCAGGCTGACCTGTGCCGAGATGGTCCTTGGCGACGACAACAAGGTGCGCTATGTCAAACCCCTCAGGGTGGAGATGTACAGGCTTTTGTATAGCGAGCTCAAGAAATACATTCTGCCTGAGAGCCTGGTCTATTTATGCATGGAACGGTGGGATATGTGGGACAAAGTTCTCGGTTGGCACCCAGACTCCGCTGAAACCCTTGATATACTCTTCGCTGAATCAGTTCAATCGAGGTTCAACCTCGATTGAATGTAAAGATTATGGACAATACGAAGATTCTTCTGCCTCTTAATCCTGTGAAGGCAGAAACACCGTGGCTCTGGATTGGGACATGGAGTATGGGGGGTGAAGGATTCGGACCCCATGATGAGGGGGAGTCACTGAGGGTACTGCACAGGGCAGTTGATCATAATTTGCGGCATTTTGATACTGCCGGTTTTTATGCTCATGGCAAGTCTGAGGCCTTACTTCAGAAGATCATTGCGAAAGAACGAGATGAGTTTTTTATCTCTTCAAAGGGCGGGCTGGTCTGGGAAGGAAGAAAGGTACAACACAGGGCTTCACCGGAACAGCTGAGACTACAGCTGGAGGAAAGTCTCAGCAGGCTGAAGACCGGTTACCTCGACCTCTTTCAGCTTCACTGGCCTGACCCTGACGTGCCGATTGATCAAAGCCTTGCTGCATTAAAAGAATTTCAGCAGCAGGGGCTGATCAGGTACTGGGGCGTGAGCAACTTGACCCCGCATCAGGTCGATGAATATCTTCGAGAAGAAAGAAATATACCCCATCAGGTTCACTTTAATCCTCTTCACAAAGACTTTGATACGCTTTCTGCAGGTATGAAGAGCTGCATTAACTGTATCACGTCTCCTCTTGAGCAGGGGCTCTTGGGATATGGCACAAGCGCTCATGGGACAGGGGGTATAAGCAGAAAAGACCTTCGAAACAGGAACCCCTATTTTTCTGATAGGGATGTGCTGCAATGGACTGCCGGACTTGATGAGCTGATGAAGGGGCAGGCAATCTCCAAAATACTGTCCGTTCTCCTATGGATATGCTCACAACGGTATGTACATGCGATAATACCCGGACCGAGGACTGTTCGGCAGCTTGATGAGTTAATTGAGTTTAAATCAGTGATAGAAGAAAAGGGGTTCCTCAGCAGTCAGGAACGGACGATCTTATCAAATAAAAAGGTGAAGGAGTTTATTGGCGAAAAGGTATGGGAGCACCTCAATACGAAAAAGGACCTATAGCGGGTTCTGCTGCTCTATGCCATATTTTTTAATCTTGTAACCAATCTGCCGGGGCGTTATTCGCAGCATTCTCGCAGCCTTTGCCTGTACCCATCCGCATTTCTCCAATGCATGTATGATGCTCGATTTTTCGATTTCCTCAATGTTTGAAGACATGGACGTTGATTTGTCAGACGACGTGGGCCGTCTGATGCTGAGTGAGACAGGCAGGTCTGCGTCGGAAATGACATTGGAGGGTGACATGATAACGAGGCGCTCAATGGTATTTTCCAGTTCCCGTACATTACCGGGCCAGCTGTAATTGAGAAAGACCTGCATGGCGCTTTTATCAAGGACAGAAGAGCGGTTGTTTTCCTTGTTAAACCGTTCAAGGAAGTGTTCAATGAGGGCTTCAATATCTTCCCCCCTGTCTCTCAGCGGCGGCAGCAGAATGGGAATCACATTCAGGCGGTAATAGAGGTCTTCCCTGAACTTGCCAAGAGAAACGAGGCCTTCAAGGTTTCTGCTTGTGGCAGCAATGATCCGTACATCAACTTTTTTTGTCCTTTCACTCCCCACAGGCTCAAACTCCCTTTCCTGGAGAACACGAAGGATCTTGGGCTGAAGAGCAATGGGAAGGTCTCCTATTTCATCAAGCAGGATCGTCCCTTTATTTGCCAGTTCGAATTTGCCCTTTCGTGATGCAATAGCCCCCGTGAATGCGCCTTTTTCATGACCGAAGAGCTCTGATTCCAGAAGCCCTTCAGGAATTGAAGCACAGTTGAACTTAATGAAGGGCCCCCTGCTTCGCGGGCTCATATAATGAATTGCTTTTGCTATAAGCTCTTTTCCGGTACCGCTTTCTCCAAGGAGCAGCACTGTGGCCTTTGTTGGAGATACCCGGTACACATTTTCAAAAACTTCCTGCATCCTGCGGGACAGACCGATTACATTATCAACGCTGTATTTACCCTTGAGCTCTCTCTTCAGCTTTTCCTTTTCCTGCTCAACGGCCTCGTAACTTTCCCAGAGTTTCACAAACTGTGCTATGAGAGAAGAGACGATTTCGAGAACCCTCAGATCATCGTCTACCTTTCCGTGCTCCTTGGAATATATCCTGTCAACACTCAGTACGCCCAGGGCCTTTTTCTTCAGCTCAATAGGAACACAGAGAAAGGAAATACCCTCCTTGTCAGGCCGGGAGCCGGTCTTGTTCAGGAAGGAAGGATCCTTCCCGATGTTGGGGATTACCATGGGAGTCCTTTTTTCGAGCACCCTGCCCACAATTCCTTCCCCTATCCGGTACTTTCCTTTTTCTATATTCTCTTTTGTCAGCCCATGGGCTGCAACGATCTTTAAGTGCTTCATGAAGGAACACACAGCCGCGCTGCATTTCAAGATGGTCCCCGAGGGCTGACATGACGAGGGAGAGGTTTTTCTCAAGATCAAAGGATGTTGTGAGTACCTTGCTTACCTCAAGGATTGCAGCAAGTTCCCTGTTCTTCTGTACTGTTGCGTCCGTCGTTCTTTTTTTTGTCGTTCCTGATGTCATAATTCTCTTTGCTCTATCACTATAGCATTCACTTTTGTTGTAATGCAAACAAATTTGTTTGACCTCACAGCTGGGATGCCCCGAGAAAAGATCATGATTTCTTCCCTGTCGTCTGGAGGAAACTACGTGTATCAAAGAGATGTCATTCTCGCCGGTACGAGAATCCATGAAAATTTCTCTGTGAAGTAGAAATTTGATCTGTGGATTTACTTAGGGTGACTTCTTTATTTATAATGAATGGTAACCGCAGAATGCAATAACATATTCAAACTTACCCAGCTATGGTTATGAATCCAATTGCCTGTTTGCACGATCAGTTAAACACATTTAATAAGAGTATAAGTATAATATATTGTAGACTGCAAATTTTAGAAGGGCCTCATTGAAGCGGTATAGTGAGGAATTCTGTTATTAAAAGACGGAGCATGTAATGGCAAAAACTTGTTGTGGACCGGCGAGGGAGCAGCGGATTGAACAGTATGAACTTTCCAACTGGAAGGTAAATGAAACTGAGTACAAGACATTTAAAACCGATGATACTCTCTATGCTGTGGAATATATACAGAAAGACCGGGACGGACTATCTCTCCTTATAGATCCCCAGTCACCCAACTGGATGAGCGTAAATGTAACAGGTACTGAGATTCTCAGACTCTGCGACGGTAAGCACACCGTATCAGATATACAGAAAAGTATCTCTGAACGGTTTGCCGCGCAAGAGAAGGGGAAAATATATAGGGAAGTACATGATTTTCTGAATGCGGCAGGGACATTACAGTTTGTTTCTGAAAAACCCATTGAAACCGCTGAGTACAAAGGGAGAAATAAGGTCATTGCCCCTGACAAACTTGACGAACTCTGGATATACAATACACTGGCCTGTAATCTCAGATGCAAACACTGCCTGGTAAACGCAGGGGCCAGACTGAAGGAAGAACTCTCGACAGCAGAAATTAAGAAACTTGTTGATGATGCTGTCGGACTTGGAGTGAAACGGATCTATATAACCGGCGGTGAACCCTTTATCAAGGATGATATCTTTGAAATAATTGAATATATTACCAGGGAAAAATCACTGGAACTCATTGTCCTCTCCAACGCAACCCTTTTTAATGATGAAAAGATAGCGAAGCTTGAGGGGCTGAAAGGCCCGAAACTGGTCCTGCAGGTAAGCCTTGAAGGACCCAACGCTGCGATTCATGACAAGCTGCGTGGTGAGGGAAGCTTCGATAAGGCTGTTGAGGGAATAAAGAAACTCGTCAATATCGGTATCATCCCTATTATTTCTACTGCTGTCAGCAAATATAATGAAGATCAAATCAAGGAAACATCGGAGTTCCTTTCATCTCTCGGAATAAAGGACCATCACATACTCTGGATGCATACAAAAGGACGGGGCGCGAGCAATGTTGAGGAACTCTATGTACCGGCGGAAAAGGTCACAAAAATTATGCAGGCTCAGAGAAAGGTCTATGAAGAGAATGAGGTTATTGTTGATAATGATGAGTCATTGAAATCCCGGGTGAGGTACAAGAGAGGAAGGAAAAATGATCTCTGCAATAACTGTTATGAAAAGATATGTGTAAATTCGGACGGGCATGTGTATCCCTGCGGATCTCTGAATGGGGACCCTGCCTTTGATGCAGGATCAATACGGGAGAAGTCATTACAGGACATCTGGCTTGGTTCTGATGTGATGAAGTGCGGCAGAGACAACAGTGTTCAGGACAAGGAAGGCTGCCGCGATTGTTACCTGAAGTTTTTCTGTGGCGGCGGATGCACATCGCACAGTTACTATGCCAGCGAAGTTGAGTCTGGCAAAGGGTCAATTAAGGGTGTCGATCCTTATTGTCTGACATACAAGACATTATATGAAGACATTCTCTGGGACCTGGCACAGGAGGGGGTTGGTCCTCTTCAGAAGGAAGGATATATAACTCCGAATGTCTATAACGCTATGGATTCAAAGCTTCCCCCCTACCTCGCAAATGCAGTCAAGTCTCTTGACAATACCACGGAAGTCGGCTGTTATCACTGTTCCTGCGTGCTGTCCGTTGACGTTGAAGACGATGAAGAGGTCTGTAAGCCTGAGATCAAGGGCCATGTAACCAAGAAGGTCAAAAAGAAATATGGTGAAGCTGCCTTTAAACCTGAAATTAATTATTACTGTCCCACCGGCTATAACCCTGAGGATCTGAAGCATATCCCCACAGAGGTTATGGATGTTTCATACGGTTGTGGAAACCCTGCTGCCATTGCGGCCTTGCGGGAAGGAGAGACAGTGCTGGATCTTGGTTCAGGCGGCGGCATTGACTGTTTTATCGCGGCAAAGAAGGTGGGAAGTCAGGGGAGGGTGATCGGTGTTGATATGACGGATCAGATGCTTGAGACAGCCACAAAAAACGCCGACAAGGTCGCTGAGAACCTTGGGTACAATATCGTAGAATTCAGAAAGGGTGATCTCACAAGCCTGCCTGCCGAGGACAGTTCCATCGATCTTGTTATCTCCAACTGTGTTGTAAACCTTACGGAAGACAAGACAGGAGTCATGAATGAAGTGTACAGGATACTGAAGCCGGGGGGAAGGTTTGTTATTTCTGATATCGTCGCGGATAAGCCGGTACCGGGATACATGAGACGGGACAAAGAGTTATGGGGCAACTGCCTGTCGGGCGCTCTTACGGGAGAACGGTTCATGGAAGTAACGAAGGACGCGGGATTTCCGGATGCAACGCTGACACAGAATTACTTATACAAAAAGGTGGAGTACATCAACTTTTATTCAATTACATTAAAGGGAAAGAAGCCCTGAGCCGAAAAAAGTGGTGTAACTTTTTGAAAATAAAATTAAATATTTTAAATGAGAGGAAGGTTTTATGAGAGTAACTTTAGTAAATGCGCAGGTACTGGACGGGAACAATGTCGTACCGCCGCTTGGTCTTATGTATATAGCTGCCGTTCTGGAAAAGGCCGGTCATGCAGTTCAGATTTATGACGCAGATCCGGATTATCACCATACACTGTTAAAGGAGATTAAAGAATTCAACCCTGACCTGATAGGTTTGAGCTTTCTCACCGTTGCCTATCAGCGAGCTGCAAGACTTCTGAAGATTTTAAGGGCTGAACTGCCTGACAAGATGTACTGCTCCGGCGGTGTTCATACAACGGTCAAGCCCGTTGAGACCCTGAAGGAATTTAACCTCGACTTTATTGTAGTGGGCGAAGGCGAAGATACCATAGTCGAAGTCTGTGACAGACTGGATAAGAAAGAAAGCCTGGCAGAGTGTACGGGTCTTATGTATTTACAGGATGGCGAAGTCATAAATACAGGGCATAGAGAGCTTATAAAGGACCTCGATACCATTCCTTTCCCGGCACGGCATCTCATCGATATGACGCCGTACCTCAAACCGCCGGGAATTATCAGAGGGTATGCAACCAAGAACCAGACAACCATCGTCACGAGCAGGGGATGCCCTTTTAAATGCATCTACTGCGGAAGCCATAACATCTTCGGCAGGAGGACCCGGAGGCGTTCGGTAAAGAACGTTGTTGATGAGATCGAGCACCTTCACAAGGAGTTCGGCATCATGGGAATCTATTATTGTGATGATACCTTTACCCTTAGCCCGAAATGGGTGAGAGAGTATTGCGAAGAGCTTAAGAAAAGGAAACTCGATATAAAGTGGGGAGGCCAGTCAAGGGTTGACCAGACGGACAGGGAACTGATGAAAGCCATGAAAGATTCGGGACTGGTCCAGCTTGACTTTGGTGTTGAAAGCGGTTCTGAGAAGATCCTCAAGGTCCTTGGCAAGGGAGGCGCTGGAGACAGGGCGGACCAGATACGGCATTCATTCAAACTGTGCAAGGAACTGGATATACGGACCCTTGCAACCTTTATCATTGGCAACCCTGAAGAGACGAAGGAGGACATTCAGCAGAGTTTTGACCTTGCAAAGGAAATTCAGGCTGATTATACGGCATTCTATTTCCTCACACCCTATCCGGGTACTGCCATCTATGACACGGCAATCGAAAATGGATGGCTCGATCCGAATCTCCCCTTCTCGGAGATCTGGGCCCACAGGCAGCCCGAGCTTCCTCTCATGGCAATAACGTTCGGCAAGGAAGAACTCAGGGACATGCGCAGGAAAATGCAGAATTCGTTCTTTAAGAAGAACTATCTCACCAATACCGGCAATATAAGTTTTTATTCCATACTCTCGACGATCCTTTTCAGACACCCGACAGTATTCCTTACAGCATTCGGCCAGTTCTTAAGGACACGGAGGATTGATTATATTGTGGAAACTCTCAATGCAGAGTACTGGCGTATGAAGAAGTATGAAGGAGTAGGATAAAGGTTACAGTTAATTTCTGGCATTGTATAATGAAGGAGTGAATCAGACAGGGTTCACTCCTTTTTTGATTCAATAAATACCCTCTCCCCTGGCGGGAGAGGGCAAGCCTGCCTGCCGGTAGGCAGGGGTGAGGGAGAAGTTATTTGATATCCCAATCCTTGATTGAGCAATAAATGTATTGTTGAGGATCATACGATGAAGTGCAGTGTTTGTGACAAAGAAAATGAAAGCGGCCGGACCCACTGTGAGCGGTGTGGAACAGCTTTGACTCAGGAGATGAGAAGAGATGAATCACAAAACCGAAAAGTTCTCATTGCTCTTACTCTCCTGCTTTTTTCTGTTGCCGCACTTGCATATTTCTTCAGGGGAGCTATTTTCCCTGACGCGCAGAAAAGTCCCTCCATGGCCGTTATTGAAAGAGAGCAGTACGAAAAAAGAGTAGCTGAACTTGAAGCGCAGTTGAAATCAGCCCGTCTGGACCTCGAGACAGTGACCGGTTCTGAGCAGGAAGTGCCTGATGAGAGCGATGAATCTCTGCTGCAGACAGAGAATGAAGGGAAATCAGTTATTGCGGGATGGGTCTTAATTCGTGATCCCTGGGGCAGTCAGATAGGGAAGTTCAGATCCGGTCTTTCCGGTAATGGATGGCTGGCCTTGCCTGCCCGTGCCTGTCTCGGAGGCACACGATGGACTTTTTATCCTGATAATGGAGGAGAGCATGAAATATCGGGCGGGTTGTGGATACAGGGGGACAGAGTCGGATTATGGCAGCTTTCCGAAATAAAGGATGATATGAACAGACTGGACTTTGCATCATGGAACAGACGGGTGCCTGTATCCTGGGTAAGTCTTGAATCCACAAGGAAATATGAATCAATTCAATTGCAGCCAGGTCTGGCAGAAGGTTTTTTTATTGCTGTCTCCCTGCCTCATCGTATCAATGAAATTGGCATGTTCATGCAGGATGATAAAATTGTTGGCTGGTCATTCGGCTCATGGCTGGCAAAGGGATATATGTGGCCTCCGCAGGCACGAACGGACATGGAATATAAAACGTGGGTTAAATATTTTTATGACATGACCTTTGCCCATGGACGGGAAGAAAAATTTACGAAGGCGCTGGCCATGAAAAAAAGCCACAGCGGCCTGGAACAGCTTGCAGTATTTATTGAGGGCTTTCAGTTGCAGCCGCGGCTTTCAGTTGAAGACACTCCTGATTACTTACTGCCGGAGGAGATCATTAAAAAGATGAGAGTCCTTGTCACCAATGCTGTGCATAATGGGGAAGGAAGCACAATTGTGGAAATGATGAACAGCCAGGTACTGAAGGGTATAGGAGATGTAAACCTTTTGCTGGACGTTGTCAGGGCCATTGTTGTGGACCGAGGATACGAGGCGGCAATCAGGGAAATAGAAGATTCGGGCAGACTGATTGTGCGGAAACTGGGTGAGAGCGTGCCGGCCCTTGATAAATTGCATCTTCGCTATTATCAGGACTGGCTCCAGTCGCTCGTTGCTGACAGTGCTCTTGATGAAGGGTGGCAGACCTTTAATGCAGCAAAGGCCTTCTTTCCCGATGATCCTGCTGTGCACCTTCTTGGCGTGGAACTGGCACTTCTTGGCGGGGATTGGATGGAGGCTGAGCGGTTGCTGTATATGAGAGACTATCCTCCTGCCTTTCAGGACCGGTTTCAGCTTCTTGCTCACAGTATAACTGAGATGAAGGGAGAGGAGGGAAAGATCGTTATCCGCTTTCCTCCGGGATCACCGAGGGTAACGGTAACGACGTCCATTAATGGAATATTGAATCAGGAGTTTCTTGTGGATACAGGTGCCACGAATGTAACCATTCCCTCATCAACGGCTGAAGCGCTTGGATTAAGTACAGATGGGCCGCAACGCAGGATTGCAACGGCGGGAGGTTTTGTCGATGCAAGGGAAGTAATGATAAATGAAATAGAGATGAATGGATGGGTTGAGTATGACATCAGGGCCTATGTCCTTGATATGCCGGACCACTCCGGAATGGGCCTGTTGGGGCTGAGCTATCTCGGCAGATTTCAGATGGACCTGAATCCCGATCAGGGGACCTTGCTCCTGAAGCCGCGGTAAAATCCTCAGTAGTTTATTTTTACTAACCTCCTTTTCTGGCCAGATACACCACATGACTTCCTCTGGGCGGCCGATGCCGTTTAAAGGAAAAACCAGCACTGGCAAGTCGTCTTTCAAAAGCCTTATCGGGATCCTCGGACCAGACGGCAAACACCCCGCCCGGAACAAGTGCCGAGTTGCTCATCTTCAAAGCAGCTGAACCATATAAATGATGCTGCCTCAAAGGGTCCCTCATAAAGATCAAGAATGATGGCGTCAAAGCGGCTTGTCTTACCATTGACAGCAGTTTCCCGGATAGGAGACGCAACATTCGCAATCATTACCTCTACCCTGGAGTCATCTACTGCTGCCGCTGTGAGATGGGCAAGGGGGCCCCGGCACCACGTGACTACCGATGGATTCAGTTCAGCAACAATAACCCTGCTGTCCAAGGGAAGTTTATCGAGGGCAGCCCTGAGGGTATAGCCCATCCCAAGGCCGCCAAGAAGGACGCGCGGGCTCTCTTGATTATTTACATACTGGCAGGCAAGTTCGGCAAGCATAATCTCAGACCTGTTTGCTGCGGAGTTCATCAACACCCGTCCCGCAATTGTTATAAGAAAATCTTTCTCACCCCGCTGTCTGAGTTCAAGAACACCCTCATCGGTCTCAACGCTGTTAATACTCCGCCATGGATTAGACAACAGACAATCCCCCCGGATTTCTCATGCTTTAACGGCCTTTTTTAGTTCGCGACGCATGTCCCTTATCATTTCCGGGCTGATCTTTTTTGCAGACCGGATCTCGTCTATGATCTCCGGATTCATTACTGTGTTTATCAGATCAGCTTTGTGAATAACATTGTGAGGCGGCATGTTGCACAGTTTTGCATACTTGTCCCGAATATCAAAAACTTTTCTGAAAAGGACCTTTTCGTGGCTGTTCATCCTGCTGTAACCGCTTATCTTTTTATATTTATCTTCCGGATCCCTGGTGTAGTCTTTGTTCTGGATCTGGAGGTTCTCCAGGACAAAGGGCTCCAGTAATTTTCTGGAGTACAGCTTTGCTAAAATAATGTCTTTTAAAGCAAGCAGGTATTTTACATCAGTGATAGCATAATCAATTGCCTGCCTGACAACAGGTCTTTTTGTCCAGTTATGCTGCTGATACTTTCTTTTCTTCTCCAGTACAATTCCAAGCTCAAAACCAATGACAGAATGAAGGTCTTTTTTGTCATAATTAAGCAGTTTTACTGCTGGTCCCAGGTCAAGGATCGATCGTATTTCTATATCACAGGCATTTTTAAGCAGTGATAAATCGCTTCCTGCATCGAACATTACCTTCAGGATTTTTGAATTCTCAAAGAGCAGTTTCAGGGTGTCTGTATCAATATTGAATGGATCAATAATAGCGCTGTTCACGCCATCGTAGATTTGTACTAAACAGAGTTTTTCTCCGTAGACGTGAAGGTTAGACTCTGCTTCTATATCCAGAGCGATAACATGATGTCCCTTAGCTTT
>Ga0111162_1101_pt1 | contig 12596 bp, 16 predicted proteins | sample DeeMarSeWOR28_12_FD_80263 | JGI IMG/M metagenome (GOLD analysis project Ga0111162, IMG submission 80263) | Nitrospira bacterium SG8_35_1 | reverse complement strand
CGTTCATCATCATGACAGCGGTTATCCTTTCCCTGGGCGGTGCTTTTCTCGGTTTAACCGTCATCAGTTCACCATTCGGAATAATCATGACCGGAGTTGGCGTTATTTCCCTGGCCGGAGTTGTGGTAAATAACGGTATTGTATTGATCGACTATATAAACAAACTGCGCCTGCGGGGTTTCGGACTGCGGGATGCTGTGGTTGCAGCAGGAGCCACAAGGCTGCGGCCGGTATTGTTAACAGCGGTGACCACCATTTTGGGCCTGCTGCCCATGGTGACAGGAGTTTCGTATGATTTTCATAACCTGACAATCTCGTGGGTCAGTGAATCAAGTCAATGGTGGAGGTCAATGGCTATTGTGGTCATTTTTGGTTTGCTGGTTGCCACGTTCTTAACCCTGGTTGTGGTGCCGGTTCTTTATGTATTTATCGAGGAAAGCAAGGTCAGGCTGGCTGTTTTTCGCAGTAAGGTGCGGAGATTTATGCCCGGCGGTTCAGTTACGGAAAAGTGAGGTATCAAAGGATCGGGGTTTAAAAAGTTCAATTCGCGTGGCCGCATCATTTCAGACAAGTCGAATCCCAGAAGAAATCAAGCAATGACAGGCTTCCAGATATTATCACATAGGATGTAATGGGGTTTGAATTTAGCCTTGTAGCTCATGGCCTTGACATTCTTAATCCAGTAGCCCAGATAAATAAATTTTATTTTTTCCTGCCGGCAAAAGTCTATCAGATGCAAAATATTGAAGGTGCCTGGGCTTCGTTTTTCTTCTGCCGGATCAAAATAATAAAAGACAACATTGAGCCAGGTAGTGCTTAAATCCACTATGGCGACACCGATCAGTTTGGACCCGACACGGTAGCTGAACTCGACGGTGTTGGTTATATGGTTAAGGAAGAAACAGGTATAATAATCCGGCGGGGAACTATCACGTCCGGGAAATCTTGCAGCAAGGAATTTATCCAGCAGTGCCAGGTTTTCCTGACTGCAGGAAAGGGGGCCGATTTCAACGCTGATATCCCGGTTTTTATTCCAGACCCTTTTTTGGTTTCGATTGGGCTGAAATTCATTGGGATCAATCCGGATAGGGACGCAAGCCTTACATTCTGAACAGTGCATATTGTATATAACATTACCATTGCGGCGGTACCCTGAAGCAAGATAGACGTCCATGATAAAATCCGGCATGGTATCAAAGAGGGCCTGGTTGTATACGGCTTGAAAAGGAAGGCCGTAGGGGCACTCGATGGAGGAGTGTACAAAATACTGCTGCAGTTTCTCTCTTATGCGTTCCGCGTCCCTGGAAAGGTTGTTTTTGTGTGCAGCCATGCAGAAAATGTATCAGTCATCCTGGAGAACGGGCTGCTTCTGCAACCGCTTGTAATAGAAGTTCTGCCCGTACAGGACTGATACCGGATTGTGACCGGCCACCCGGTCTTTTACTACCAGGGTGGTAACCGGTGCCTCGGAATACTTGGTGAACAGTATATCATGGCCCACGCAGAGTCCGACAATGATATTGAGGTCGGTGCCGGACCGGTTTAAAAGCCTGGCCTGGGCCACCGGATTACAGGCCGGTTCAAAGGTATTGGGGCGCACTTTTTCATCCTCAGTGAGCCCAAGCTCAAGCTTGTCAATGCTGCCGGATTTACAGCAGACACTGACCGGTTTGAATCCCTGTGCCTCCAGAATTGCTGCCAGGCGGTTTGTTTCATCAAGCAGTCCGATACAGGTTGCCATGCCAATCTTTTTGTAGCCCATCAGCTTTGCAAAGGCAATAGTGTCCTCAACTCTTGTCCAACGGGCATTTATGGCATCACTTCCTGGTATGGGCTGATAACAGAGACCCTCCACCTTGGCCGCAACACTTGCCATCCTGGCATCTTCGGCATTACCCTTATAGAGCTCAAAAGACTCCTGTATGATATCGGAATGGTCCCGTGTCGGACAGTTGCCAGGTTTTGCCGGTTGGTTCTCCGGGTCAACGCTCCAGCAGTTGGTGCTTCCGGTTTTACGCCAGGCGCCGCTGCATTTGCTGCAGGTAAAATCGATCTGTTTGCTCATGGTCACTCACTCCTTGCAGGAATTTAAAGAGATATTATTTGCTGCTGATTAATACGGCAACCGTCTTAGTAGCATCAATCTGCTCCATGGCGATTCTGATTGCTGCGGTCAGGGGCACAGAGAGCAGCATGCCTGGAATACCCCAGAGCCAGCCCCAGAAGATCAGGGAAAAAAGCACGACCAGCGGGCTCAGGTTCAAGCCGCGGCCCATTAATCGCGGTTCCAGGACATTGCCGACAAGAAACTGGATGCAAAGCAAAAGAATTCCAATGATAAGAGTTTTGCCTGGAGAGCCGGACTGGAAAAGGGTTATGGCAATAGGTGGCACGGTAGCAACGATTGATCCTATGGTTGGAATAAAGTTCAAAACAAAGGTCAGTACTCCCCAGAGCAGGGCAAAATCAACACCGGCAACAGTAAGAACAATGGTGACGAGCGCTCCGGTCAGAAAACTGATAAGGGTTTTAAGGCCCAGATACTGCTGCACAGATTCATTAATCGTTTGGAGTGATTTCAGGATAGGATCTGCATTTTCCCGGCCGAGCTGATTAACCAGACGCCTGGTAAATGACTCACGCTCTGCCAGGATAAAGGCCATAAACAGTATGACCCAAAGGACGTTGCCCAGAAAGGAAAAGAAGGAACCGCTTAAGCTCTGCAGCAGATTTCCAAAGGAGAAATGGTTTTGTCGTATATTGCTTAAAAAGGCATCCACAGCCTCATTGGCCTGCTCCTGTGATATATCAAACCGTGCCAGTATTATATTAGCGTATTCCCAGAATTTGGCCTCATATTCGGGCAGCTGCGACTGAAAACTGATGACATTGAGCATTACCAGTTTTCCAAGCATGTAGATGAGGAGCAGCACGAGACCGACAACAAGTATTATCCGCACAAAACCTGGAAGGTGAAACCTTTTCAGAAAGTCCAGAGGGATACCAAGGGCATAGCAGAGCAGAATAGCGAAACAAAGAGGGATGAAAAGAAAGCTCAGGGTCTGCAGGATAAAAGTCAGCAGGACAATGAGCAGCAACCATGATGCTGCAACGGCTATATTGAATCGTACTCTGTTACTGGAAGAATCCATAGCAAAATAAAATAAGTAGGCAGTCTATCGGATAGGAGTGAGTATAAATTGAATATGTTCGTTAAATCAATAGATTAATATTTGAAGCTTAATTTACGCCAGGCAGAGGGTGGGGAAGCATTTGAAAGATGGCAGCGGAAAAGGATCATATCTTTTTTTCCAGAAGAGCGGCCCTGCTGAAACCTATGGCAAGTGGTTTGCAGAAATTCAGGCCAGCATCATCGGCAACGGCAAGGGTCTCTTTATATGTCTTTTTTGAAACATGAAAGACAGGCTCAGCGTAAAGCAGCTTTGCTGAAGGCTTGAGAATTGCTGCAATTTCTTTGAAGAAAGCAGCAGGATCTGGGACTTCATGGATCATCCAGAATGCCAGGACAAAGTCAAGGGGAGTTGTAATGCCGATGGAACTCGGTGAAGTACGGTGCGGAATAATGTGATGCGCCAAACCCTTTTTTTCGGCCCGTTTCAGCATGATATCAAGCATCTGCGGCTGCAGGTCAACACCGATAACTTTTCCAGTATCTCCTACAATTTCAGCCAGTACAAGGGTGAAGTAGCCCATGCCGCAGCCAATATCCATAACGGTCATTCCTTCTTTTACATAGCCGGAAAGAATTTTCCTGGGGTTATGGATTAAACGGCGCAGAGGATTATCAAAGGTATACGCTAGCCACCAGGGGCAGACAAGATTATCGGGCATAGAAAATACAACAAAGGTTTCAGTTGGAGTTTTTCAGTATAAATTCTTTCGGATCGGATGCGGAAGAAACTATCCTCCATTCCTGGGCATCCACGTCAAAATCCGCGATTTTCTCCAAGGGTGTTTTAAGGTACTTTCCCTGTCCTGTGGCAGCCACCGTCCCGTCAGCAAGCAGCAGTTCCCCTGTGCCTTCAAAGAACCTGCTGCTGTTTTTTGTAATCCTGCCGATAACCCGCAGTTCGTCATTCAGCGGCACCGGTTTTTTGAAACGGACCTGCAGCTCTACGGTTACACCCCATATTTCGCTTGTAGAATGTATCATGATGGCACGACCGATGGCTTCATCGAGTATTGTTGAGATTATCCCGCCATGCAGGCGGCCGGGATAACTCTGGTGTTCTTCACGGGGCCTGAAAATTGCCAGAAGTTCTCCATTGTCAAGTTCGAAAAAGGAGGTATGCAGACCAAAGGGATTTTTGAGGCCGCAGACCAGGCACATCTTAGAGTTTGGTTGCTTGGCGGTTACTTTTCGGAGCATTTGTAATCCTTGGGTTGATTCATTTTTGAGTTTTCAAGGTCCCTTTGATGATATCATTCATATCCTGGACCTTGCAAACCGTGGGACAAAGCAATTCTTTAACATCGTGCTGGAATTGTTTCTTGTCCTTGGGAATATGCGTCCCTAAAACAATCTCAAGGTCAGGATATGCCTCTGTAATGACAGCCCGGTATTTTTTCAGAAAGGGGCAGAGAGCGGTCATGCAATAAGAAAGGTGCAGTGCATCAAGTCTGTATTCAGCCAGAGCCTTGACCTTTTTAAGGATTTTTTCAGGTGCGGCCAGGGTGGGGCAGCCTGAACAGTTAATAATACCGATAAGGTCCAGTTTTTCGTCATTCTGATAACGCTCAAAAAAACCCCTCCGCTTTCTCATGTCCCCAAGACAGACGACAGCACCACAGTTGGTCTCCTGGGTGCAGTTAGAACATGTCAGTATTCCAATACGGGCCATTTATGCCTCCCCGGGTTGCCCCTGGTCCTGGTCTTTTTTTAGTTCGTCCAACTCTGCCTGCTCTTTTAATTCAGCCTGGTGCTCCAAGATGGCAGCCTGGTGCGCCTCGTCCCCTTTATTTCCGGCCTGGCGCCGGTCAAGATCCTCAAGCCGCGGCATCGGACCATAAAGGACAAGAATATCTCCTTCATGTATTTTGCTGATTCCCTGGGGTGCCCCGATATAAACACCGCCTTTTCTCTGGATGCCAAGGATAAGAACGCCCTCGCGGGATAAACCTGCCTGGATAAGAGATTTACCCTCGAGCCAGTCATTGGGTTCCACCTTCATTTCCCATACGGCAAATTCATTCTGCAGGTGCAGAATGGCAACATAATCCTGGACTTCAAGACGGGTCCATTTTTTTAGTCCCCAGGCAATTATACTGTTTAAGTGGCGTTCCACGAAATGACTGACAGCAATGATCCATAATACGCTGAGACACCCAATAAACAACAGGATATTCCGCAGCCAGTTTCCGGAACCGGCAGTGCTGAGCAGTGAGACCATGACGGTTGCCACCACTGTTGCAATGCCTATATTGCCAAGCAGCATGAGGATCATGATGATCTTCCTCCGAACCGGATGACTCATGATCAATTCTGATTCCGTGGTGGTATAGCCGACGCCGGAGAAAGCTGAGCGGGCCTGGAAACGTGCAACTTCATGGGAGAGCCCGGTGAACATTAAGGCCATTGCCGCGATTCTCGTTACCAGAAGAGACAGGAACGCAACCGTAAAGAGTGAAAATATTGCAATCATCCGGATACCACCTTCTGTTGATAATATAACTTGATCCTTTGCTCCAAGGTATTGATCATTAGCCTGTCATGTCATTTATCTGCTTGTCGGGTTCCCAAAAAGGCCTCGGCAGCTTCTCCTGACAATAAAGCAGCCCACCATTCAATGAGTTCATATAATGCACTTATCGCCAGGCAGATACAGATAACAATAAAGCTCAACCAGCCCTTTTGGGTGACAATATTTTTACGCAGGAGGATTTCCCTGGCGATGATGGCCGGGATAAATCCCTGGGCCAGGTGGCCTATCTTGTCGTAATTGTTTCGTGCCATGCTGAAACTGTCACGCAGCCAGTTAAAAAGGGGAACCTCGGCATAGGTGTAATGTCCTCCAACCATGAGGATAATGCAGTGGATCAGTATAAGGATATAGGTGAGCGGCGTCAGCCGGAATTTATTGAAGGTGGCAGCAATTATTATGAAGCCGATAAGCGCAGGAAGAACCTCGAGTAACCAGGTGAAATAATCTTTCGGATTGATCCCGGACCATAGCAGGACCAGAAAGTATGTGACCAGCCAGAGTGCCTTCATGACTCACTTGCTTTTTTTGCGGAGATTCCTGCCGGCATTCCAGGCATTGCTGATACATGCTCCAGGGGCCCAGAATCTGTTATCCGCCATGTTCAGAACAAACGGCCTTATTGTGCCGTATAAATGGGTGCCAAGAATTGCCTGCGCCCATGGCAGACAGAACAGGTTATTCTGGGAAGATATAGTTTTCATTGCAGATCCCTCAGAGCTGGAAAAATCGTGTTATCTGCCGATCAGGTTCGGCCATTTCTGGTCAGCTTTCCTGATATAGGACTGTTTGTCTTCTTCCCAAATTTTCTGTATCTTTTTGTTGAGGTTGAGGTAAAGCTTGCCATCCACTATTGACCATGCTTCAGGATCGATATCCGCCGTGGACCCACGGCTTACGGCATAGGCTCAGTAGCCGCCATATTGCGGCGCATATTTTGACGGGTTTTCCTTGAACAGGGTGAGATGCTGCTGGCTGCTGAAAAGCCACCTGGCGTTGTTCCATTGAAATTGAAATTCCTTTTTCCCTTTTTCAGGGCGGCCGAGGGTGAAATAGGCCACGGGATCATAGCCCTTGAGAGCGAGGGAATCGGCGTCGACATTGATGGGAGCAAGGGGGGCCGAGCAAGCGCATAAAACGATAAACCAGCAGCAGATGAATGCTGTCATTCCTGCACTAAATTTTGTCATGGCGTTCTCCGCGGCAGAGTTTCAAAGAGTATAATATTGACCGGCCTAACGGTTTGTCGTGTTGAAGGTATATGATTCCACGATAGCCTTATCATTAAAACGGACAACCAGGTCCTTGGCATCCTTTTCGCTGAACATCGCATACTGGTACTGGCCATATGACCAGGTTTCCCGGCCGTCCTCCAGGCCAATCCGCCATGGTTCGCCGAACATGTTCCGGATCTCCTCCTTGGTTGTTTTGCCTATCTGGATATTATTGACCAGATCAACTGGAAAATCGTGTCCCACTGTGGCACACCCGGCGATAAGAATGAAAGCAGTGCAGATAATAAAAGAAATTATGCGGTGAATCTTATGTTTTTGCCTGAAAGAAATTATAGGCCCCTTTCCATTTTTCATAATTTTACTCCTTGGATGAAAATAATATATATTCAGTGTAAGGCAGGCCCGGTAGCAGCCTTTCAGGGCAGCTTAACTCTGTAAGTGTCGGAAATTTCACATTCCCCGGCTATACACACATTCAGGTCCTTTAAAATGCCGTCTTCAATGGAGTAGATCCAGCCGTGCACTGATAAATCCTGCCCTCCATTCCAGGCCTTTTGGACAATTGATGTGTGGCAGACGTTGGCCATCTGCTCCATGACGTTCAACTCGCAGAGCCGGTTAAGTTTTTCTGTGTCATCGGTTAAGGCATCAAGTTCCTTCTGGTGATACCGGTAGACATCCTTTATATGGCGAAGCCAGGTATCGATAATGCCGAAAGACTTCTTTTCCAGGGCCGCCTTGATACCGCCACAGCCATAATGGCCGCAGACTATTATATGTTTGACCTTGAGCACTTCAACGGCATACTGGATAACAGACAGACAGTTCAGGTCCGTGTGGATCACCACATTGGCGATATTTCGGTGGACAAAAATCTCTCCCGGCAGCATACCAACAATCTGGTTCGATGGTACACGGCTGTCCGAACAGCCAATCCAGAGATATTCCGGGTTTTGCTGCCTGGAAAGCTTGGTAAAGAAGTCAGGGTCTGATTCCTTTATTCCTGCTGCCCATTTCCTGTTGCTGTCAAAAAGGTTTTTTAAGATTCTCATCTGTTTTGCGCCTCAGCTGTGGAAGTATATGAATAAAGAGAGATACCTGAATGGAGAAGATAAGACCGGAAGACAAAAAAAAGGTGCATTGAAGACGTCAAAGCATGCTTTGGTATCCAATTCACTGCCTCCAGAAAGTGATCATAATTGTCCAGCCTTTCACTTTTTATTAAACTTCGTTATAAGCTTCATGACAAGTATATAAATGGAGATAGCAACAGCTATAGTGATAAAGACATAGACGGTCAGCACCCATCTGCCGGCAAAACCGGTATCGGAAACCAGCCTGTTGAAAAGAAGATAGTCCGGTATATATTGAGGCCCATGGGTGAAAGTGATGAGAACAAGATCAAGCGCCAGCAGAAACACCCCTATTGCCATGAAGAACAAGCCCACCAGAGAAATTAGCAGCCTGTCGTGCTTGAGGGTTTTTATGAGGTGAAAAATATTACCGATACAGACAGTGGCAAGAATGAGAACTATGAAAAAGCCGGATAGGTTCATCATCAATTACAGGTTTTTATTTTTTCCCACCTGTTCCCTTGAATTAATGGGTGCATTTCAGGAACAATGTATGTAACTATCCAATGACAGGAGATTATTCCATTATACGTAAAATTTTCAAGGTATTTTAAATTACATGATTTTCTGGGTTGAATAGGATATGAAGCTGCGCACCTGTATATCGCCGGCAGGCAAGTTCATCTACGGACTTCATAAGCCGTCGTTTAATACCATAAACCTGCGGGAAAAAGATTTATTACAGGTACTGGGCCTGGATGGAGCTGACAACCCGGTGGACAATAACCTGAATTTTCCTGCCGGTGATGTGAAAGAACCACATGGGACATGGATCTACGAAATACCCAACCCATTTCCTTTCCGGGGAGCCACCTATATTGATAAAAATTGGGCTGACTCCAAGGCTGCTGATCCTTGTCTCATATCACTGCCTGAGCCGGAACCCACATCCATGACCGGTTTTCTGGTCAAGGTGCTGCAATGCGGCAAGGACGAAGCAGAGGATATGATAAACAAGGCCTTTGCAGAACTGCCACAAACCGTGCAGCTGTCATTAGCCGCAACTTCAACGGATCCTGAAGACCTGGTCCGGCTGGCGGAATTGTCCTGCGAGTTTGTTTATGACCAGGAAGGAAAATTGCCCCTCGGTCTCCGTTATGATGATGCTGAGGGCAGACCTGAAGCCGTAATAAAAAACCATGACCTGTTTGAAGTGGTGGTGAACAATGCTTGCCTGCCTGACAGCTACAAGGAGGTAATGGTGCTGCGGCCCGGGGTGCAGGGGGCGAGCGAAATCATCGGGGAGTGGCCGGCAGAACGCGATAGCCACGTATTCGAATATCTGCGCCGCAACAGCTATATACCCTGGGGCCATTACGCTTCTAATATTTCCAATGACCTGGTACGTTATTCAATAGATGATCTTTCTAGCCATGATTTTGAAGGTCTTCGACATCTCTACTACCAGCGTATATTTGTCAGGCTTGCAGAGCAGCTGGACCTGCCAATAAGTGTCAGGCGAAAATGTCTGACAATTTCGGAGCTGGAAGACCTTAGGGAGGGGATTGTTAAAGAGCTTGATACCCAGGGGACATCCTCTGTGCTATTTGATGCTTCATTATGGGGTTGGAACTTTGGTTTTGATTTTGCCGCCAGCGGTTATCGTCTGCATGCCTCGCACCAGCAGATACATCAGCAGTTTGCCATGGTTCCCAAAGAGGTTGTGGCAGAAGAGGCAGAAAATGGACTGATATCTTCTTACAGTTGCGGTGACCTGGTGGCTGATTTTATCAGGTCCTATCAGGAGCAGCACGGCAGCAGTTTCTTTGCAGATTATGTTGCAGCTGTCCGGAACAACGACAGGATGGATGGTAAACAGAACCTGCCGGCCGATCTGGTTGTTTTTAAAGATGAGCATGTCATGCTTTTTGTTCCCAAGGCCCAGACTTCGCAGTGGGAACTGCAGCTTATGACTATAGGACCGGTTGGCAATGTCCTCGAAGCAGACAACTATGTCCGCAGGTCGATCGATAATGGCATTTTATGTGCCATGCATGTTTTGGCCGGCTTGGGAGCCAGGATGATCACGGTTATTGAGTTTTCCAAGAGGATTGGCATCAAGGATATTGATCAACGCCTGCTCTATTCCTTCCTGCCAAAGGTCCCATATTCCCTGGGAGCTTTTTCTGAAGCTGAACTGCGTTATATTAATGGTCATTACCCGGAGGATTTTGCCTTGGCCTGCAGGTTGCAGCTTGAAGGTCAATAACTTTTGCATTTTTTTCTTATAAAAAACTGTATTCTCCGGTCTGTTATGGTAGACTAGCCCACTTTTTTTAGGCCAGGAGCTATTGAAATATAATTGACGGAAGAAGCTATGATTAATAAAGGATATTACGGACACTGGGGCGGCGCTTTCATCCCTGAGATCCTCTTTGAAACATTTAAGGAACTCAATGCCTATTTCGAGGAAGTAAAAAACGACCCTGACTTCTGGGAGGAATACCTGAAGCTCATGTCAAGCTACTCCTGCCGGCCGACCCCTCTCACCTATGCTGAAAATCTCAGCAATCATTTCAAAGGGGCCCATATCTATATCAAGCGTGAGGACCTGAACCATACCGGGGCGCACAAGGCCAATAACGTTATGGGGCAAGGGCTTCTTGTCAGGCGTATGGGCAAAAAGCGGGTTATTGCCGAAACCGGTGCAGGACAGCATGGGGTGGCCACAGCCACCATGGCTGCCAAGTTCGGCTTTGATTGCACCATTTACATGGGCGAAGAGGATGTGCAGCGGCAGCGGCCCAACGTTTTCTGGATGGAAAAGATGGGTGCGACCGTTGTGCCGGTAACAGACGGTTCGAAAACCTTGAAGGATGCAATCAATGAAGCATTCCGTGACTGGGTGACCAACATGGATTCCACCCATTATGTCCTTGGCACAGTCTGCGGTCCGCATCCATTCCCGGAGATGGTTGCCTGGTTCCAGTCCATTATCGGCTTGGAAGCACGGCAGCAGATCCTTAAGACATTCGGCAAACTGCCGACCAGGGTCTATGCCTGTGTGGGCGGTGGATCCAATGCCATGGGCATCTTTCAGGGATTCCTGCAGGATGAACAGGTGGCCCTGATAGGAGTTGAAGCCGGCGGCAAAGGGTTGTCCAGCGGCGAGCATGCTGCGAGACTGGCAGGCACTGATGCTTCACCCGGAGTGGCCCAGGGATATAAAACCATGTTTCTGCAGGATACTGATGGACAGATGCTTGATACGCATTCAGTGGCTGCCGGTCTTGATTATATTGGTGTCTCTCCCATTCTGAGTGATTTGTGGGAAAAGGGCAGGATCCGTTTTACAGCAGCGACTGATAAAGAGGTTATGGAAGCACTTGAGCTGACCATGAAAAAGGAAGGTATTATTCCGGCCCTGGAGTCGGCGCATGGTTTTGTGCAGGCCTTCAAGGAAGCCTCTGACCTTGGCAAGGACGAAGCCATTATAATTAACATGTCAGGCCGGGGTGATAAGGATATATTCACCATAGCAAATGCTTACGGGGATCCATCCTGGAAAGCTTTTATCATAGAGCGGGCGGAAGAGTATAAGAAAGGCTAAAGCCACAAGGTGCAGAGCACAAATGAATATGCTAAAGGATTATGTATGGAGTGCTGGAGTATTGTATTTCCCATCACTTCAATACTCCAGCACTCCATTATTCCAATATATCATTATGAGAATTCGAAAAAATGACACCGCTTGAAAATACTTTACGCGAGGCTTTAACCAAAAAGAAGATCCTCCTCATGACCCACCTGGTACTGGGATATCCCTCATTTGAGATAAACAGGGAGGTAATTCGCCAGATGGTGCAAAATGGTGTGGATCTGATCGAGATGCAGATCCCGTTTTCCGAGCCTGTAGCTGACGGCCCTATGATCCTGAAGGCCAACCAGCAAGCAATCGCCAAAGGGGCAAAAGTTGAGGGGTGCCTGCAGTTTGCGGCAGAGATCACCGCCGAGTTTCACATCCCATTCCTGTTCATGACTTATTATAATATTCTCTACAAGTATGGCCTAGAAGCGTTCATTGACCGGGCCTATGACATCAACATAAAGGGCTTTATTATCCCGGACCTGCCGCCGGAAGAGGGTAAAGAATATCTTGAGAAGATAAAAAGCATTAATATGGCGCCGATCCAGATCTTTGCACCCACTTCAACAAAAGAACGCATGCAACAACTGGCCCAGTATGGTGCAGGCTTTATCTACTGTGTTGCCCGCCGTGGTGTGACGGGCAAAAAGACAGACTTCGACCAGGATTTCAAAGAGTATATCAGCCGTTGCCGCAGTGCAACAAGTTTGCCCCTGGCAGTAGGATTCGGCATACGTGCAAAGGAGGATGTTGATTTCCTGACAGGCAAGGCCGATATTGCCGTAATAGGAACTGAGACCATCCGCCTGGTGGATGAAAAGGGGCCCTCGGCAGTAGGTCCTTTTATTGCTGATTTGCGTTAGGATTTACCGAAAACAGTCTGGTTGGAAAGCCGGTTTTTGATTATTTTTTTTATGCGAGG
>Ga0111162_1033_pt1 | contig 12979 bp, 6 predicted proteins | sample DeeMarSeWOR28_12_FD_80263 | JGI IMG/M metagenome (GOLD analysis project Ga0111162, IMG submission 80263) | Nitrospira bacterium SG8_35_1 | reverse complement strand
TGACGACGAATCCTGGAGTTGCAGTAACCACCTGGACGCAGGCGCAGATCGATGCAAACCAGGTGGTCTATGTGCACGACGGGTCGAACACGACAAGCGATTCCATCACCTTCACCGTGGACGACGGTCAGGGCAATGCACTTGCCGCGCTGACCTTCGCGCTGACGGTCACACCGGTCAATGACGCACCGACAGCGACGAACCTCAGTGCAGGAGAGACCTATGCAGAAGATGCATCGCTTAACCTTACAGATATTGTGGTAAGCGATACTGACAGTGGCAATGTAACGGTGACTTTGACCTTATCCGATGTGGCAGCAGGAAGCCTGAGCACCGGCACTTCAGGTGCCGTGACCTCCACCTTTGCTGGTGGAGTATGGACAGCAAGCGGGGCAATAGCAGATGTGAATGCACTCCTTGCCGGGGTGACGTTTACTCCTTCATTAGCTTATATAAGCAACTTCACCATCACAACCAGTGTTGATGACGGAGTAGCAGCACCCATAACCGGAGTGAAGAACATGACCTTCATGCCGGCAAATAGCGCACCGATAGAAACCATTTTAAATCCAGATGATACAAAAGACACGCCACCCAATGATATCATAGACATTCCTGACTCTGAGGAGGATATTATTGATGATCAGGAAACAGACGATCCGATCAATGTAATAGAAGATGCATTGAAGGAAGAGAAGACAATACTGCGAGATATGCCTTTAGCTGCAGCAGGGAAAACATCAGGGAGGACCAAGGATGCCATTATTAATCCTGAATTAACCCGTGTCTCAGAAGAGAGAAATGATACAGCATCCACCAGCCCCGAAGTACACACGGCATATGAGAACAACATCTATTCTCCATCCAGGTTAATGAATTATAAAGCTGATGAAACTGCGCATATCGACGTTGACCTTAATACTACGATCGAAATATTGCGCAATGCTGTCGAATCAATTGAGGGACAGGAAAAAATAATCATAAAGACTGTAGTGGGAGGGACCGTAATATTATCTGTGGGATTAGCGACATGGATTCTTCGTGGTGGCTCATTAGCAGCCAGCGTGCTCACTACAATGCCAATCTGGAAAGGGTTTGATCCCCTTAACGTGTTGCCCCTTACAAAAAAGGAGCGGCGTAAAAAAATCAAGGAACTCCGTGCTAGTGAAGATGATGAGAAAAAGACAAACAGAGAAGTCGCAAACCTTCTTGATCCAAGGAATAAAAAGGATATGAAAAATAACAGGGAGGATGACAAGTCGTGATTCGAATGTCTCCTGCGATACGTATGAGTTTGGGGCTGATGTTTATTGCGATGACTGTCCTCATGCTCGGCAATTTCATCGGATTGATCCCCGATCAGTCATCTCTAGACATGAAAGTGCGAAAAAGTACAGCTGAATCTCTGGCAGTACGTTTTACGTATGCAGCCCGTGATAATAATTTAACTGTTGTAAAGAATTCCCTCGATAAAATAGTTAAAACAAATTCTGATATTCTTTCACTGGGGATCCGTAGTGCTTACGGAAAATACCTTGCGCAAACGAGTGACCACCAGGTACACTGGATTCCTTCTGGCGGAAAGGAATCGACTTACACACAATGGAAAGTTCCTCTCTATCGGAATGAAAAGCACTGGGCTACTCTCGAAATCAGGTTTGTCCCCAAAGAGGGATTCAATGTGTTCGGTTATCGATTGACACCGTTTACTATATTGATGGTCTTCTCTGCAGTTATCAGCTTTATCGGATTCCTGATGTATATGAAAAAGTCTCTGCGCTATCTGGATCCCTCATCAGTGATGCCTCATCGTGTGAAATATGCGCTTGACACATTAATAGAAGGAGTACTTCTTTTGGATACAAAAGAACGCATTGTCCTTGCAAACTCAATCTTTCTTGAGAAACTTGGATATTCTGCCAAGGAATTGATTGGGACAAAGCCTTCCCTGCTAAATTGGGTTGATCATAAGACAAATAATCCAGCCAGTACATTGCCATGGGTTCACACACTGTCAGAGGGAGAAAAACAATCGGGTATCCCGCTTGATATTCATACAAGGTCTCAGGGAATGCTAACCTTTATCGTAAACAGTGCACCTGTTCCTGACGATAATGGAAAGAATCGTGGCGCGGTAGTGACCTTCGATGATGTTACGGAACTTGAAAAGCAAAGTTATCAGCTCTCCAGAATGGTAGAAATGATGAAGACATCAAGGGAAGAGATAAAGAACAAGAATAAGGAATTGGAGATTCTCGCGACACAGGATTCACTCACAGGCTGTCTGAACCGGAGAGCCTTCTTTCAAAAGGCAGAGCAATACTTTGCGCAAGCCGCTCTCAATGGAGAAATCCTTGCATGCATAATGGCAGACATTGATAAATTTAAAACCATAAATGATACGTACGGGCATGCTACAGGTGATCAGGTTATACAATTCGTTGCCGGAATCCTTAATTCAAAAGTAAGGGGGGCGGATATAGTGTCCCGCTATGGCGGCGAGGAATTTTGCATTCTTTTGAAGAACTGCGATGCAGACAATGCCTCTGCTGTCGCTGAAAAGATGCGTAAAAAAATTGCAGAGCACGACACTCATTCTGATTCACAGACACTGGACATCCCTATATCGGCCAGTTTTGGTGTCTGTGATACACATAGTGAACCGCGAGGCATAAACGAGTTATTATCAAAGGCTGACAGGGCACTCTATAAGGCGAAGGAAGAAGGTCGCAATCGAGTCGTGTCCTGGAACAGCATCAATGAAGTGGAGCACCTGCATAAGACCGAAAACGTATAAAGAGTTATCATCTGTCTAAGCCTGAACCGGTAAAGGAGAGCGCTTCCTCTAGCCATGTATCCATCTGGAGTACTCTCCTACGCTGTTGGAAGGCAAGGCGCTGAGCAGCTTTCTGGGCATAGATAAGAGAACATTCAGCAATAAGCTGTGCACCGGGTGCTCCTTTCTCAACAGACGTAGATACCAATTTAAGCAACGGGGCAGGCACAAACAGCTGAATAAGTTCATCTTCAGTGCTGATAAATGCCTGAGCACTGCCCGGATCACCCTGCCGGGCGCATCTGCCAAACAGCTGTCGGTCAATGCGGCTCGATTCATGCCGTTCGGTTGCGATCACATGCAATCCCCCGATGTCCGCAACGCCCCGCCCCAGTTTAATGTCTGTTCCCCTTCCCGCCATATTTGTAGCTATGGTAACAGCACCTTGTCTGCCGGCAGCTGCTATAATTGCTGCCTCTGCCTTATGTCGAACGGCATTGAGAAGGTTAAAGGGTAATCCACGGCGCTCAAGCATTCTGGCTAGTCTTTCGCTAGCTCTGATGTTTCTAGTACCTACCAGAACCGGTCTCCCACTCTGATGCAATCTATTGATCTCTTCCGCAATCGCCTTCCATTTTTTTTCATTATCAGAAAAGACCTTATCCGGATACTGCTTCCTTACGCAGGGTCTGTGGGTAGGAATGGACAGAACCGGTAGGCCGTATATGTGCCATAACTCGTCAGCCGCGTCCCTAGCAGTTCCTGTCATACCGCTTAGCTTCCTGAAAAAACGGAAAAATCTCTGGAAGCTCAGCCTTGCGAGGGTTTCGTTGGGATCGGACAATTCAAGCCCTTCATGTGCCTCTATAGCCTGGTGAAGACCATGTCTCCATGTCCTACCCGGCATGAGACGGCCTGTAAACTCATCTACAATGACTACTTTCCCGTCCTGAACAGTATAGTGCTTGTCCCTATGGTAAAACTCTCTGGCACTGAGAGCCTGAATGATCAGTTCTTCGCGACGTGCACTGCCCCGCCATATACCAGGTAGAGCTCTTGAGAGACTTTCGATTTTATTACTCCCGCTTTTGGTCAGAGTTATCTCACGATACCGCCGTTCAGTGTGGTAATCGACCGGAGATGTTAGCGTGTCAGCCATGTCATGGGCTGTGTGACATGCCTCCAGCAAGTGTTTATTCTCCTGAGGATGAGAGATGATCAGCGGTGTTACTGCCTCATCGATCAATACACTGTCTGCTTCATCCACAATTGCCGTATCAATACCACGCATTACCAACTCATCGTGCGTTCTCCCCCGGTGCTGTAGCATGTGACGAATCAACCGTCGGGATGGCTGGCGATAGAATCCAATTTTCAGTCGGTCTCTCAGGAAATCGGCAAGAATTTGTTTGCTGGTTGTGTATACAACTTCCCGTTCATAGTTTGTTCGTCGTTCTACCGATTCCATTTCACTGCTAATGTATCCCACTGAAATGCCACAAAATGAATAGAGCCGTTTCATTTCATCTGCATCACGTCCAGCAAGATAATCATTGACAGTAATGATATGACAGGGCCGTCCTGTCCAGCCAGCAAGGATGGCAGGAAAACATGCGGTAAGACTTTTTCCTTCGCCAGTTGCCATTTCAGCCAGATATCCTTTATACAGGGCCACAGCGCCCATAATCTGCTCTTTGTGAGGACGTAGTCCGAGCATCCTGTCAGAGCTCTCGGATAGCAGGGAAAGTGCTTCGGGAATGATTTCTGCTAATCCCTTTCTCTGACGTCTGAAACATGATCGCATGTAACTGAGACGCTCATGAAGTTTTCCGTCAGCTATGTTACTGAGCTGTAATGACCTGTTGACTATTTGCTCAGCTTCCCTGCTCATGGCATCCAATACACCGGAACGGCTGCGATAGCGTCCAACTGCAGAGTGAAGCATCAGGTCCAGCCCCTTATGCGGTTTCTGGGGAACTTGAATGTGTGTAGAGCGGTAATCTTCCGACGGAATTATCACAACTGATACCTCTTCTGCAATAGTTGTCGGAATTTTCGAAACCACTGTTCAAGAAGCGGCTTTTCATGCAGGTTAAAACGAATGTGTCCCGACCTTCCGTGCAAAAAGGCTACCGCTGGCATCTGTGTGAGATTTGCATAAATCTGGAAGAAAGGCTCGGTCGTTTCGAGACCGCTGTCATCCTTTGCCGACACAGGCACGTCACCGCCAGCAGCCCAGCCGAGTGCCGCAGACGGTAACTTTTCATGCTGGTAGGGGATGAATGTGTAGTCGCTCACTTCCAGTGTTATTTTTTCCTGCCCGAACAGTCGAACTTCTGCATCTATGATCTCATCCGAAAAAAGCCTTGAGGATTCATCCTGGGAAACAACAGCCGAAAATGTAAATGCATCGTGGTTGACAATCAGGCCGATCTCGGTTCCTCTTTCAATCCAGGTCCCGACCATATCCTGGTTGCGGGGAGATACCCAGATACCGCTTTTCCGTGATTTCACCACTAAGGACTGACGCTGTTCTTCAAGATTTTTCAATTGCTTCTCTATGGATTCAAGTCGATTGCGGAGCGGTTTAAGATAAGCCGTATGCTGGTTTACAGCTCTGGCGATCAATGCCTGTGTCTCCTGTCGTTGTGCACCGACAACATCAATTTCATAGTCCAGCTCCTGATTGAAAAGCTCTATCAAAGGAGTCCCGGGATCAACATCAGTACCGGTAGGGACAAGTACCTTTGATACATAGCCCGGTGCGTCGTTCACAACGTGTATAAAACCCGCGGCCTCCAGCACGCCTGGCGCCCTGAATCGGCTGGGAAACGGAATAACGGCAAGAAAGAGCAGTAGAACAGCCACGCCTCCTATACTGATTGAGACGGCACGCGGTCTTGTTCTGGATATGCGTGGGTTATGCGACAGATAAACTGAAAAACGATACAGCGGAACCACTCCCCATGAGATCAAACAGATGACGGCCATGATCATTCCCAGCAGAAGGAAACGATCTGCCACAAACAAAATAATTGTAATGTAAATCAGTATCCGGTACACCCCGCTCAATACACCAAATATGCTCAACCAAGAGGCCTCCCTGAATGTCCTGGCAGGACTGACAGATTCTTTGCTGCCGAATATATAGTACTCGGCAATATGCCGGAGATGCATGCGCGCCCGTGAATGGAGATTGGGAATGTCAAGAAGATCGGAAAGGATATAATATCCATCAAAACGAAGAAGGGGGTTAGCGTTAAAGAGTACAGTCGAGACAGACGCGATGAACATAATGTTGAATGCAAGGCTGTTAATAACGCCTGCACCGGTGTGGGCCCAAACAAATACAGCAATGGCAGCAGCGAATACTTCTACAATCATACCGGCCGAACCAACGAGAGCACGATGCCAGCGACTGCGAAATGACCAGCTTGACGTAGCATCCATGTAAGGCAATGGCGTAAAGACGAGCAGCATTACTCCCATGGTATGCACTTCACCCCCAAAACGCTTGCATGCAATCGCATGTCCGAACTCATGCAACGTCTTTATGAGGATGAGACTTATATACAGAAATATAATATTGTTTGATGCAAGAATACCCTGGGCCTGAATGGTCACTGCATCAAAATGATCTATAACAACCTTGCCCGCCAGTGCCACTACCATCAGCCATATAATGGCAGCCGGACGGCTCACGAGCAACCTGATAACCGGTGTGAGCGTTTTTAACAGATTTTCGGGATCAAACAGCGGCAGGCGGAAAAACATAATGCTGAGCAGTTTGGATTGTAATTCTCTCTGGTTTTGTTTGTTGTACCGTTCAAACAGTTTTGTACTGTCAGGCGGCAGCTCATGATAAAGAAGATTGGCAAAGTATAATTGTGAAAGCAGTCTGATTACATCATCCTGACCAGGGGCTCCATCAGGATTCCGCTCAAGACACTCTTCCCAGACCTGTTCCACAGTCCGGTCCGGTCGCAGACGCATGACAAATTCATACGCCTCGGGACGAAGACGAAAAAAACGGTTGTTAAACGGATCATGCAGGACATGCCACTTTTCACCCCGGAAGATCTGTCTTCGTGCATGTACTCTTGAACGAAGGCTGATTCTTTGATCAGCTATGCGGTGCCAGGATTCGCTGAATGTTCTGCCTGTCTCCTGCATACTACCACCAGAGCCTCATGCGGATAAAATCTACTGTGCGATGTGTAAGTATCCACAGTACGTTTCGTGTTCCTGCATTTATTTTTGCAACACCGCTCATGCCGGGTCTCCACCAATCTGCCATTCTTTCCGGGAGCCGGCAGCGGACAATGAAAATATTGCCTTCCTCTTTTTTGGCATGGGCTACCGGATTGATTCTCTCGACTTCAAGAGGGAACATCTGTTGCGGCTGACTCACAAAGGCCATCTCCCCGGATGAACCCAGGCCTAGCTCATGAATGTCTCTCTCGCTGACTTCGAGTTCAACATACATGTTTTCTATCCGGGAAACTTTAAACAGGACATCCCCTTTTGTGACCGGTGCACCCAGAAGGTCTTCAAGATCCCCTTCCACGACAATACCACTGAATGGTGCACGCAATTCTGCACGGCTCAAATGATAACGGACAAGGTCAAGCCTTGCCTTGGCTTGCGCTGCTAAAGCCAGTGCAATTTTCATCTCAGCAAGACTATTTTCCGCCCTTGCTTTTTCCGCTTCGCGAGAATAGCGTATCTGGTTCGCGATTGCCGCCGACTCTTCCAAGAGAAGGTCTCCGGTGTCAAGAGCAAGAAGGGGCTCTCCCTCTTCTACCCGGTCTCCAATGTCAACATGGACTTTATCTATATATCCCTTAAACGGAGCTGGAATGTATCTGACATCATCACTCCTGAGAATAAACGGCGCCTCGATCCGGTATGTGAGCCTGCCAAAGAGAAGAAACATAAGCGCAATGCACACAACCAGGCCAATGCATTTGGCAAATGTATGCTCAACACCGAGTAACCGCGAAGCTTTCCTGCGTAGTGCTGTGGCCATCTGGGCTCCGAACCACCGGTCATTCTCTTTTAGATCGCCAAGGCGGCGCGCTGCCTGATCACATAACAGACGCATCCCCCGGATATCATTATAACTAAACGGATCTCTCTCCCGCTCGCAGGTCAAAACTCCCTGTGGTTCATCATTCAGTCTTATCGGTACTGAAAGCATGTATTGCGTTCCCTGCTCTTTCGAGAAAGACTCATGGTCATGGGTGACGGCAGTGCTCTTCCCGGAAGGCGGCCAGATAATCTCCTCGTTCTGATCAAAGGCCTCCTCCATTGCAGCTTCGAGGGTCTGGACAATGTTCATCTTTTTCTCAAAACGTTCCATGTGGCTGATAGATTGCAGGCGGACATACCCGCTTTCCAGCCACCCAAAGCTGACCCTCTGGCACCGGTAACGTGAAGCCACTTCATTTACAAAGGTCATGGCTGCAGACATATATCTTTTCTCTGCATTAAGCAGAACCATCAAATCAAGCGTCCCGGCCAACTTCCCCATTTCATTTATTTTCTGCTGCATCGCACGCCCACGCTGATAAATAGCCGGTATGTCCGCCACAAGCTTTAAGTGCATCGCTGTTTGTTCGACTCTCTCTACATACATTCCATCAAGGAGAAAAAGGGCGGCATGTACCTGCTCAGACTCGTCCATGTCGAGATGGAGGCCCATAATGAGTTGGCTGGTGCCGTTATATATATCTGTTATTTTGCAGTCCCATGCATTGCTGCTGGTTACCGAAGCTTCAGCCACCTGTTCAATTACAGGGATCAGTTCCGGTGAGTTCATATGTTTGTCATGATTCGCCGGCCAAACCTGAAGCCTTTGCCACCCTCCTCCACTTCTTTCCCGAACAAACAGCATACCGGTGTGGCCCCTGGACAGGCGGGTAGTCAGCTCAAGAAACATCGGCCAAAATCTGACCGGGTGGCCGGTAAAATTCCGGAGTTTCTTTAAGTGCTGAATAATGTGATCTATATTGCGATAAGAAAGTTCTTTTACGTTAATAGTGTCAATACCTCCTCGCAATTATATGCAAAACACATCACGCAAATTAGATGCCAATTAATAACGCTATGTTTTAAAAGGTTTTTTGAATTGAGGCAGTTATAATAAGTCAATGTAATGACAGTATACAGAGTGAATCTGGCAGGAGGTTTATTTTACTTTAGTACTGATAACCGTTACCTCTGTCGATTCTTCTTTTGTTAATCTCTCTGAAGCGTGTTTATCCGTTTTTCCCCCATCGCAGCAATAATCAATTTTGGTATCGATGCTCGCATTGACCGGCAGCGCCTTTTTCACAGCGCGAATATCCAGTACCGTGCCAACAGCCTGGTCAAGTCTGACCAGTGCGATGTTATAGTCAACAATGGCCTTTACTTCTGATCTTTGGGCTTTTGCCAGAGATTCCTGGGCCTGGATTTTCGTCAGCAGGTACTCGGGTGTCAGCTTTTTTCTTACCCTCAGGATATCGTCAAGGGACTTAAGGTGAATACTCGCCGCATTCACCGCTTCCTTCCATATCTGAATATTCTCATGAGCAGTCTCAACAGATCGCACTCTCTTCTTTACAAGTGCAGCGACCTGATCTGTAATGCTCTGCAGATTTGAAACGGCCTTTCCATGCTGAAGCTTTCTCCGGTGGAATGTGGCCTTTTTCTCACGATTTCCGAGGGGATATTCAAGGGCCAATCCAATAGAGTAATTCACATAATCCCTTCCTGAAATCTGCTCCTGCGCCTCTCCCTGTGCATCCGAAAGCCCCGACACCTCTGTAGCACCAAAAAAATCGAGACGCGGCATCATCTGTTTCTTTGCGACCCGAACATTGATATCCGCAGCCTCTACTTTCAGCTTTGCCCGATTCACATTCGGATTATTTTTGAGTGCGAGTTTCAGGAGTTCACTCTGGTCAAAGTCAGTATGGTTCATGTCAGGGGAGGAAATCGGGACAATATTAAGATCGTCAATTAAGTTCATCTGATGATCCGCAAGAAAACGCACAAGCTGATCCTGCACATCAGCATGTACTTTTTTAATCTCAAACAGAGTTGCTTCCCTGTTTTTTACAGATGCCTCTGCCTGTTTGATATCACCCATCGTAGCATCTATTTTTTTTCTAGTTTCAACCTGTCTCAATGTGTCAATGGTCATATCGAGCATAGCTTGCTGAATGTCAACATCACGCCTTGCCTGCAGCAGTCTCCAGTATAGCGATATCACCTCAGACGCGATATCCTCTGCTTTCTGACGAAAATCTGCCAGCGAGATCTGGTAGTTTATTTTTGAAATATTAACGTCTGCAAGATTTATATCGAACCATGCGTCACGCAGCAAGGGCTGTCTTAATTCAAAGGTCATGACCGGTTCATAAGCCGTCTTAAATCTTCTGCTGATTGATTCATCAACACTGCGAGTCAGGGAGTACGCAAAGCGCCATTCGGCACCGGTAGTGCCTTTCTGCTTTATCCCTGCCTCATATGAACTTGAATGCGATTCAGTACTCAAGGAAATGTCGTTCGACAGTTTGTCATTCTTGTTATAATCAACTTCTCCGAACGCAATAATGTCAAATTCAGAAGCAGCGATCGCCAAGTCGTCTTTTGCGATTGATGGGTCAAAACTTACGCTCGTAAGTTCAGGGCTGTTTACAAGCGCCCTTGCCACGGCATCTTCCAGTGTAAGATCAATCGTTGACCTGCCGGTATCATCTTTCGTTTCCATTAGGCCGGGAAGGGCGGGATCTGGCAACGGTCTGATGGGATCCAATGCTTCGGTTCCCGTCCTCTCCTGCGGGCCTCTTCCAACGAGGGTTTCCTGGTAAGGTGGAACAATCCCCTGTATTTTGACCCTTTCAGAAACGCAGCCGGTGACAAAAAACAGGAGACACGGTATCAGAATCATAACAGAATGAAATGAAGAGATGATGGAGCAAGACTGATAACGCTCCTTCCTGATCCCTGAACACATCGTGTTATCCTCCTGAAATATTGCGTGCGATCTTCTGATGAGGATTCAGAAACTGTACACGGACCTGCTGGCCTGCGGGTCTCCCTGATTTATTCGGGACTTCAATACGTACCTGAAGTGTGGAGCTTGCTGCATCGGCAACAGTAGAGATGAAGATTATCATTCCTGTTTGAGCCTCCTGCGTATTATCTGGAAATATAACCTGTGCTGATTGATCAAGCCTGAGTGTATTATACGTCTCGAGAGGTACATGAACGTCTATCCAGAGAGGATCAGTCCTGACAACCCTGACAGCATCGGCTAAACTGTTAATCGATTCACCGACTTCAACCTCTACTTTATTGACTTTGCCGGCTATAGGACTTTTGATCCTCAGGTTGTCAAAGCGGATTTTAGCCTCCTTGTATTTTCTCTTGCTCTGCTCGTGCTTGAACTCGGCCGTCTTCAGAGAAAATTCCGTTATCTTGACATCCAGTCTTGCGTCCTCAATCTCAGCTTCTGTAGCTGCGCCCCTCTCGGCGGCCCATTCAAGACTTTTGAGATATTCCCTTTTTTGCACGAGACTGGCCTGCTGGGTTTCTATCTGGGTTGTGTCCTCACTCTCTTCCCGTATCATCTCCAATTGTTCCTTTTCTGCAGCGCTGTCCATCTGGACAAGGAGCTGATTTTCTTTCACCAGATCACCTTCTTTGACATGCACCCTGGCAATCCTGCCGGGCTGAATGAATGAGAGGGTTACATCAGCACTCGGAAGCGTGACAGCCATTATCCCTTCATCCAGAGATGCACCGATCTGCTCAAGAGATGATGAATCGTAGTTTCGATCAACATATGATACTTTTTCGAGCAGAGACTCTTTCGACGACGCTTCCCTTTCAACGTGATCACTTGCCTTCTTTACGTCGGTGGGCATTTTTTCAATTACAATGTTTGATACTGATTTCTCTTTATTATTTTCATTATTAGCCGATAATGGATCTGCATATGATTTAAAGATTCTTTCGTCCTTTATGACTGCTTCCATCACGATGGCTTTGGGAAACTCATTCTTAATTTCACTGAGAAATTTCTTTGCTAGAGAGTAGCCCTCAAACTTTCCGAGTCGCACAGAGTTCATTATCATTTAATTTTTGGATTGTAGAATGAAATTCTTTTTGAGCATCTGCCGCACGAAGAAAAGTTCCGGTCTGAATTGTATAAATGAGTTGTGACGAATAAGAGACAACCGGTAAAAATAATACTATAAAACTAACTGTCAGACATTGCGCTATGAACAAATAGATATTATTTTTATGCACTTGCTCCCCTTATAGTTGAAGTTACATATTAGTTAATAGACATATCGGCACTTTTTGATAAAAACATTATAGGTAGCATGTTGGATAATCTTTGAGTAACATTCTATCCATTTCACAAGAATGGCAAACCATGATACTCCCGCCCTTACCCACAATTTCTATTGGGTTATAGATGGGTTCTATCTAGGGCGGATAGAAAGACTTTACTGTCAGGTAGGATATCATCCTGATAAACGTGCGACTCTTCTCCTGTTAATCCTGAACGCCCTAATTAAGGATATCTGTTGAAAAACCGATAGGATAGGAGAAGCTTAGAATGAGTAATGTAATAGTTTAAGAAGATATGAAAAAGAAAATTACCGTTGATCAATTGAAGCCGGGGATGTTTATCCTGGATTTTAACTGCAGCTGGTTTAACCATCCTTTCTTCGGCAGCAGTAAGCAAGTAAAAGATAAAAAAACTATAGAAAAGATAATTAAGTCTGGGATTCGCGAGGTATATATAGACACAAACAGGGGATTAGATGTTTTTGATGCTGTAACAGAAGAGGAAGTCAATAATGAAGTTCAGACCGAATTAAACAATATTATTGAACCAGTAAACAATGTAATAGAGGATGTAGAACCTGTAGCTGTACAGGAAGAACTTGTAAAAGCAACAAAGATTCAAAATGAAGCGAAAGTGTTAGTGCAAGACATAATGAATGATATACGATTGGGAAAACAAGTTAAGACAGAGCACGTTGAACCGGTTGTTGAAAACATGATTTATTCAATTTTCAGAAATAAAAACGCCCTAACAAGTCTGGCCAGAATGAAAACAGCCAATGAATATACATTTTATCATTCCGTAAGCGTAGGTATTCAAATGATTGCTTTTGGCAAACACCTGGGCTTAGA
>Ga0111162_1073_pt1 | contig 13528 bp, 13 predicted proteins | sample DeeMarSeWOR28_12_FD_80263 | JGI IMG/M metagenome (GOLD analysis project Ga0111162, IMG submission 80263) | Nitrospira bacterium SG8_35_1 | reverse complement strand
TGGTGCAAGATTGCCGAAACTGGGATATTTTCTCTCAAGAAAATAATCTCGTTCATTTTCAGGGATATCATGAGGCGGGCGCTTATCTCCTTTTTGAGCGGGAACCCAGACCCTGCCGTCATTTCTGAGTGACTCTGACATAAGCGTGAGTTTGGACTGGTGCTCCCCTGACACAGGGATACAGGTTGGATGTATCTGTGTGTAACAGGGGTTTGCAAAAAAGGCCCCCTTCTTATAGGCGCGATAGGCGGCAGTCACATTTGAGCCCATGGCATTTGTGGAAAGATAAAAGACGTTGGCATATCCACCGGTGCAGAGGCACACAGCGTCAGCTGCAGAGGAAAAGATTTTGCCCGTTACCAGGTCACGCACGATGATGCCTCGTGCGGCTCCGTCAATGACAACAAGATCAAGCATCTCTGTACGGGGATGGATTTGTACAGTCCCTGCCCCGATCTGGCGGGAAAGGGCAGAATAGGCCCCCAGAAGAAGCTGCTGTCCCGTCTGCCCCCGGGCAAAAAAGGTACGTGAGACCTGGGCGCCGCCAAAAGAGCGGTTTTCCAGGTAGCCTGCATAATCACGGGCAAAGGGTACACCCTGGGCAACTGCCTGATCGATGATATTATTGCTCAGCGTCGCAAGGCGGTACACATTGGCCTCCCGGGACCGGAAGTCACCACCCTTGATAGTGTCATAAAAGAGGCGGAATATGCTGTCCCCGTCATTGGGATAATTTTTTGCTGCATTGATCCCCCCCTGGGCAGCGATACTGTGACCCCTTCTTGGGCTGTCCTGGCAACAGAAGGCCTCTACCTTGTAGCCAAGTTCTCCCAGTGATGCTGCTGCAGAGGCACCGGCAAGTCCGGTACCAACCACGATAATTTTAAACTTCCTTTTATTGGCGGGGTTCACCAGTTTTAAATCCTGTCGATGTCTGTCCCATTTTTCAGCGAGGGGACCGGAAGGGCATTTCCCGTCAAGTATCATGATAATTCAACCTTTCACAATGTTTAATAATATGGAAGCGGGAATGGATACATATCCGATAAAGAGGACAATGGCTGCAATTGCTCCTGATGTGATTATCAGGGGCAGTGTCCTGTCGTTATTCAGGCCAATGGTCTGAACAGAGCTCTGGATTCCGTGAATGAGGTGCAGTACAAGGGCGACCAGTGCACTTATATAAATCAAGGCGATGAAGAAATTCTGAAAGCCGGATATCACCATGTGAGCAACATCGGGCCTGCCAAGTGCATCGAGATTATTTACTGCTGCGAGGTCCGGGCTGATGATTTGAAATGTGAAATGCATCAGGTGATAGATGAGGAAGAGACCGATAATGAGTCCGGACCAGATCATGTTTCGTGAGGCAAAGGTGGAGCGCAGATGTTTCTGCACGGCATATTTCTCCGGCTTTGACTTCCAGTTCTCAAGGGTCAGTTGTATGCTGAAGAAGACATGGGTGGAAATCACGGCAAGCATTATGAGACGGGTTAACCAGACGAGGACTGGCAGGGAGTGGAGCCTTTCCGCGTACCCATTGAGACCGTCAACAAAGATCGTTGAGTTTCCTATGACATGGATAATTACGAAAAATACCATGGCCTGGCCTGTAACAGCCATGAGGATTTTCCTGCCCACTGTACTGTTAAAAAATGATTGCATGACCCATCATGTATATGATTTTCAGCAACTATCAGCTCATTGAAATATGCATCATTGTAAAACGAATTGCTATTTTTTACAAACCTCCGGGCCCCGTAATAATGTACTGTGTCACAGAGTGATCAGGGCAACAACAACAGGGAGCGTGATCATTGAAGAAATGACCTGGACCGTTACAATATTTGCCATCAAAAGACTGTCTCCCCCAAGCTGTCGGGCCAGGATATAGGCATTGGGAGAGCCGGGGAGTGCGGCAAAAAGAACGGCAATGGCTGATGCTACAGGATCGAGTTCCATCAACTGCGCTGCTGTAAACATGCACAATGGCATTATTATGAGTTTGATGGCGCAATTAAGAATGATCAATCTGCCCGAGTTTCTGGCTGCGTTTATATCCAGTGCGGCTCCAAGGGCCATCAGACCGAGGGGTAGAGAAGCTCTGCCAATAATAAGCAGTGTTTCACTGATGCCTGTATGAAGACCGACCCCGCTGATATTGATTGCAATTCCTGCCGCACAGGCAATGATCAATGGGTTCTGAACAATACCTGATATGAGAGAACTCCAGTTTTTTGATTCTGCCTGACTGGAACCAACCAGTATCGCTACGCAGAGCACATTAATGAGGGGGATCATGACCCCTATTGCTACAGCTGCCAGGGTGATCCCTGTATCGCCAAAGATGGCAAAAGCTGCGGACAATCCGACGTAGGTATTAATGCGAAGGCCTCCCTGAAAGAAAGAGGTGAAAGAGGATGCTGACATTGATAACCACGGCCTGATAAGAAAAAGAAGAGATGCCATAAACAGCACTGTTGCCAGGAGTGCAAGAACCATGGGACCAAGGGTATGGATGTCCAGCGTAGCCGAGGCTGTTTTTTGAAACGTACAAAATAAGTAATACGCTCGGCATAGGGCCAGAACGCATCTCCGGGAAAACGGAATCTCCGAAAGAGGTAGCCCGTCAGTATAACGACAAATATGGGGAGCAGCGAGCCCAGTATTGAAATGTTCATTGACCTTGCTCAGGAACAGATCCCTTGGATTGGTCCCCCTTTTTCAAAACCTTCAGACCATAGGGACACACTGCCGAGCATATGCCGCAGTTATGACCCTTATGGTATTGGAAATAATGCTCTTTTTTCCATTGATCACAGGCATGGACGTCGAGAATTTTTTCTCTGGCCACACCTGGCAGCCATTCTGCTCCATGCAATGCGTGAGCAGGACAGGCATCGACACAGCGGGTGCATCGGCCGCAGAAATTCTTCCTGGCCGGAATCCCGCAGGGAAGCTCCAGATCAGTAAAGATCGTACCGAGACGGACCCAGGAGCCATACTCCCTGGTAATAAGCTGACAATGGCGTCCTATCCAGCCCAGCCCGGCCCGGGTTGCAGCAGTTTTATGGGGGAAATCGCCTTTTATGTTGATGGTATCTGTTCGATCAGACGCTGCCAGTGCAAGGGCTCTGTTCCCCCGACGTTCCAATTCACGTACTAATTCCACAGAAATTTGATTAATACGGGCATTTACCCTTGCATATTCATCGGCATAGGCCTGGTTCGGGCCCTGCTGGATTCCTTCCATTATCTGGGGATTCATGGGAATGGCCCAGGACAGGGCGAAGCCAAAGTCCTCTCCGGCAGAATCCGCTGGTGTGGAAAAATCATGAAGATCAGCGGCACCCCAGAGATGAATTCCCCTGTCCTTCATCCATTGGGTCAGCCATGAAGGGACAGAAGCTGCGTTATTCATAGGAAGGACTCCTTTATAATTATTTTATGACGGGATGAGAGGTAAATACACAGGTTTCCAGATCATCTTCTCAATAAGCAATTTAAGACGCTCTTCATCATTGTTGTGCTGAAAACTGCCGAAGGCATAGGTCCCGCTGATATTTTTATGAATGGCTGTCCGGCCGACGGCTATGGCTACTCTCCTGCTCACTTCAGCCAAGGTATCTATGGGCGGCATCAGGATCCTCTTTTTCCTGTCTTCTTCAGTTACACATTCGGACACTGCGTATGCTGCTGCTGTGAAAAACTCTGGAATGACCTCTCTTGAGCCGGAAGCAAGAATACCGAGCCCAACACCGGGAAATATGAATACATTGTTACACTGACCTATCCTGATCTTTGACCCTTTCTGCTCGACGGCTTCAAAGGGACTGCCCGTTGCAACCAGTGCCTGGCCTGCGGTCCAGCGAAAAATATCTGCAGGAGCAGCCTCGCTATATTCAGTGGGGTTGCTCAGGGGCAGAATAACGGGCTCTTTCGAATTCTTCATCATTGACTCAATTACGTCCTGAGTAAAGTGACCTGCCTGTCCCGAGGCTCCTACCATCACCGTTATCCCTGCTTTTTTTATAACCTTCATCAGGGTCCCGTCTTCCTGATTTCTGAACCATTCCAGATGATCAGGGGATTTGGCAAACTTCTTTTTGTAATTTTCAGCATTCGCATCTGTAACGAGGCCATGTCGGTCAAATACGTATATTCGTTCTCGAGACTCAAGGTCAGAGAGCCCGCTCTCACAGAGGGCAGTTGTAATCTGTTCTGCAACACCGATACCGCCGGCGCCTCCGCCATATATCAAAAAACGCTGATCGGCCAGTTTCTCCTTCTTTATTTTCATTGCTGTCAGAATCGCTGCCAGGGCAACACTCCCGGTACCCTGGATGTCATCGTTAAAGGAAATCATGTCATGAAGGTAGGTATCCCTTATTTCAAAGGCATTCTGCTTGGAGAAATCTTCCCACTGACAGAGAGCGTCAGGGTAGACCTTTTTAAATGCCCTGGCAAAACGCTGTACAAAGGAAATATACTCTTCACCTCTGATTCGATTGTGACGCCATCCCAGATAGTCCCTGTCATTCAGGAGCTCTTCACTATCTGTCCCTACATCGAGAGAAATAGGCAAACAGTGCCACGGGGCTATCCCGGCTCCCTGGGTATAAAGCATGAGCTTACCGAGACATATGGCAATACCGCCGGCCCCCTGGTCCCCTATGCCGAGAATTCCCTGGTTGTCTGTAACAACAGCAACGCGAATATTTCTTCTGGAATACCGCTTCAGGATCTCCTCGGCCTGATCAATGTTGCCGGGATAAAAGTGCAAACCCTGGGCAGTCCGGAACATCGAGGAATACTGCCTGCAGGCGAGTCCCACTGTCGGGGTATAGATGATCTTCATGAGGTTTTCTATATCCTCTTTTATCAATGCATGGGCAAGTGTTACATTCCGGTCGAAGAGTGCGCGAAGAAATATGAATTTTCCCACATCAGAGGTTTTCGTATCCAGTTTCATAAAACTCATTCTGACCTGCTGATCCAGGGTTCTTACTGTTGGAGGCAGCATTCCTTCCAGTTCAAGCTGTTGGCGTTCGTCCCGGTTGAATGCTGTCCCCTTGTTCGTGTAATTATTGCTCATTACCCCGATCCGTCTGGTACGGACATAGATACCCGTTGTATTGCCGTACTCATCAAGTTGGAAACTGTACGAGTGCTTCGACATGTTTTCCTTCCCTCTTAACTGTCCCAGGCAGTGGCTGTTTGAGATGCTTCGCCAAGACCGTCAATGCCGTAGACAATATGATCACCGGGTTTAAGGTATTGCGGAGGATTTTTCCCATGCCCCACACCGGCAGGGGTGCCGGTGCAGATAATGTCGCCGGGGGTAAGCGTCATGTATTGACTGATTGTTGAAATGATGTCCGGAAGATCGAATATCAAATTTGAGGTATTACTGTCCTGCATTGTCTCCCCGTTCACCTGTAACCAGATTTTTAACTTCCTGTAGTCCCTGATCTCATCTGCAGTCGCAAGGAAAGGCCCGAGAGGGGCAAAGGTGTCTGCACTTTTTCCTTTCACAAACTGTCCTCCCCTGTTGAACTGGAACTCCCTCTCAGAGTAATCATTAAATAGCACATATCCTGCAACATAATCCATGGCCTTCTCTTTTAGTACATAAGAAGCCCTTCTATTTATTACTGCAGCCAGTTCAACTTCCCAGTCTGTTTTATTACTTGAACGGGGGATACGAAGATCATCGTTCGGCCCGGACAGTGCTGAAGGGGCTTTTAAAAAAAAGACGGGTTCAGGAGGGATTTCCTTTCCTGTCTCACGGGCATGATCACGGTAGTTAAAGGCGATGCAGACAATTTTGCCTGGTCTGCAGACCGGGGGTCCCAGTCGTGCGCCATCATCGATGAGGGGCACATCTTCTTTGTTCTTTCCCAGCCACTTTGCAAGTCGGCTTATACCATCGGTCTCAAAAAAATGTTCATCATAATCCTCTCCGAAAGAGGAAAGGTTACATTTCCTGCCATTCTCAAGGATAATGCCGGGCTGTTCTTTTCCGGGATCGCCAAAGCGGATCAGTTTCATCGTTATCGGGAAGCAGCAGGGGCATGGCATGCCATGCCCCGACATTCAATATCAATCATTTTCTTCCGGAACCTTGACAATCAGCACAGGAATATCAGTATGCCTCACCACCCTGCGGACAACGTCACCAACCACTGCCGTCTTGATCGGTCTGTCTCCATGGCGGCCCATGACAATAAGGTCATAGCTTCCCTTTGCTGCTTCTTCAAGTATCTGCTCAACAGGGTCTCCCATCTTGACCACAACGCTATAGGAAACATCGGCCTCTTCAGAAATGTTCCCCTGCACCTCTTCACAGAACTGCCCGACACACTCTTTGATCGCAGCATTGTCTCTCCTGCGCCTGATGATGAGGTCACGGGCTTCCTGTAAATTTCTTGTTTTGATCTCCTCCCAGAGTTTTTCATCCACATAACTGAAGAGACGTTTATCCAGTTCAGGACCGCCTTCCACAACATGGATAACGGTCAAATCCGCTCCGTAGCAGTTGGTAAGACTTGCAGCGTGGTGGAAAGCATGGCGGCCGCTTTCAGACAGGTCTGTTGTGTACAGTATTTTTTTGTATTCAATTTTTGGAATTTTTGCTGGAATATTTTCTTTCATCGCTTATCCTTTAATTTATTCCGGACCTATTCTTATGCCGGAGACTTCTTGAAATAATTCATCCAGATACCGCTTAGAATCCAGGTGTATGCGTATGTTCCGATTATAATAAGCACAAATGCCTTCACGATGTCCATCGTACTGCCGTCCAGTGAAAAGCCCGGGACATAGCCGAATAAGAAGGCACCAAGATAGAGGAACTTGGCAAATTTAAAAGAAGCAAATGCTGTTTTCCACATGTTTGCCTTGGCAATCGTCGCCCCTGCAAAGGCAGCGATACAGACGGGCGGCGTAATATTCGAATCCTGGGACAGCCAGTAGACAATCATGTGCGCTGCAACTTCATTAACACCGAGGTGGGTCAATGTTGGTACGGCAACAACGGCAGTGATAAGATATGCGGCCGTAACAGGGACACCCATACCGAGAACCAGAGAGACGAGTGCCACGAGAAGTATGGTAAGAAACAGCTTTCCCGCTGCAAGCTCAATCACGATGTCTGCAATGGTAAGCATCAATCCGCTGTAGGTGAGTACGCCGATGATAATGCCGATGACCCCGACGGTGGCGCCGATCTTGAGACTGCTTTCAGTCCCGGCCCGCGAAGCCTGCACGAATTCTTTCACACCGATACGTGTTTCTTGCCTGAACCAGCTGACAACAAGGCAGGCCACGATGCCAAGGATTGCTGCGTAAGCAGGAGAATACCCGGTGAGCATAAAAACGGTGATTGCGATAAGGGGCAGTGTGTAAAACCATTCGTTTTTCAAAATGTACATGGCATTGTGCTCTGATTTCTCTCCAACGATATTGTTCTTTTTCGCATAAAAATGGACCATCAGGTAAACGCTGTAAAAATACATGAGAGCGGGGAATATGGCGACGAGCATGATCTTTGAGTAGGGCAGGCCCGTAAGTTCAGCCATGATGAAGCCGCCAGCGCCCATGATCGGAGGCATGAACATGCCGCCGATAGAGGCGGCCGGCTCTATTCCTCCGGCAATATGGGGTTTGAAGCCGGCCTTCTTCATCATCGGGATCGTAAAGGCACCGGTGGAGACCGTGTTGGCTATGGCACTGCCTGAAATGGACCCAAAAAGGCCGCTGGCAATGACGGACACCTTGCCGGGACCGCCAATCTTGTGGCCAACAGCTGCAAGGGGATAATCAATGAAAAACTTCTCGGCCCCGCATTTTTCAAGAAAAGCGCCGAAAATGACAAAGAGCAGCACATAGGTTGCCAGCACATTGGCCATGATGCCGAATACGCCGTCACTTTTATAAAAAATACTCACGCACAACTCCGGGAAGGTGTCGCCTGCATGAGAAATCAGCTCCGGCATATAATCACCGTAAACGCCGTACAGGAGAAGCAGCGTGCCCAGTACGACAAAAACGGTTCCCACAACCCTTCTGGCCAGTTCAATGCCGATGAGAACGCCGATGACGGCCATGATCATATCCAGCTCTGTCTCTGCTCCGGTGCGATAGTTTATTACTTCAAAGTTGAGTATCCAGTACCCGACACTCACAATCGATAACAGCATCAACACGTAGTCCACAACCCTGAAAATTCTGGACTTTGACTGATATAGTAAAAAAACAAGAACATAGGTAATAATGACATATATTCCCCTGTGGTATTGTGTCGATGCCGGCTGCAGCACCGCTGAATAGGAATAAAACAGGACAAGAATTAACGCGCATGCATCAAATACTAATTTCTCGATTTTGTTTAATTTATCGTACATGTTCCCTCATTTTCTGAGAAAGTGACAAAGTGGCAGAGTGGCAAAGGCACAAAGTTTAATCTAACCACTCTGTGCCTTTGGACCTCTGTGCCTTAGTGCCTTATTTCATAACACCCTTTTCTTTCCAGAACTTTATTGCTCCGGGATGAATGGGAGTAACGATGCCCTTGATGCCGTCCTTGACACTCATTGCCTTGAAGGTTTTCTTCTGGCCAACCATGTGCGCCAGACCCTCATCGGTAAAGATCTTTGAGAGAAGTTCATAGACCACATCATCCGAGACCTTAGCGTTTGCCACCCATAGTGTAGAGTCAAAGAAAGACGGAGTTTCATGGTCCACGCCCTTATAGGTACCGGCAGGAATATTCAGCTTTCCGAAGTAGGGATATTTCTTGAAGTAACCGGCTTCTTCCGCGTCTTTTCCAACATTGATAAGATCAATATCATTTGTCTGTGCTGCCATGATTACCGCACCGCTCGGGAATGCTGTAAAGAGCCAGAAGGCATCAAGCTGGTTGTTGCCGAAGGCCTGGGCTGCGTCATTATAACCCATGGCATTCCGCTCGATCTTGTCCCAGACCCCCATATGGGTAAAGAACATCTCGCAGTTTGCAAATGCGCCTGAACCTGCGTTACCGACACCGACCTTTTTGCCGACCAGGTCTTTTGTGCTCTTGATGCCTGAACCCTTCTTGACGACAAGCTGGGCTGGAGCGCCGTAGAGATAGGCAACGGCCATGACGTTTTCATATTTATTGGTATCATTTTTCATCATACCGTTTCTGCCGAGGTACACATGCCCCGAGTAGACGACGGAAAACTGGTGTTTGCCGGCATCTACTTTTCTGAGGTTTTCCACAGAGCCGGCTGATGACTGTGCCTTTACTGTAAAGCCCTTGATGTCTTTCACCGGCTTGTATGTCTGAATTGCGTTTGCGACTACCTGGAATGTCCCGCCTGCAGGTCCACCGCCGAAGACAACCCTTTTCTTGGCAGGTGAATCACCGGGCAATGCAAAGGTCAGCATTATCAGTGCACAGCTAACGGCAATAATTATAAACAGGTTTTTTTTCATACTATTCTGTTCCTCCTTCTTTAAGATATATGCTCTTCGTTGACTGAGAGCATGATTCATGAGTTATATAAACAGAGTGCTTCTTGTTGCCTATCCTCCTTTCTTATAGGTATAAATTTCAGCACAGTCTAAGACTGTTTTATTGAAGCGAAGAAATGTATGAGAAAAGTGGTTAAGCCTGATGGATCTGTTAAGGCCGACACTGAGGCAAGCTGTAACCTGGCAGGAAGACATTATTTGTCTTGCGTTCATAAACGTGCCTTTCGTGAATAAGAGCTGTTAATTAATATGCACGTGTCTGTTAAAGAAGTAACGACAAATTGAAAATTGCAACTTCGATTCTAGCGTTGATGATAAACGCCGTACTCTGAGTCCGATAATATGTGTGAAAGATATCATATAACCTTTGCTATGTCAATAAAATAGCTACTACTTTCCACTACTTAATTATCACTATATCTGCCTGCTCCGGTTATGATAAATATCATAGTGGCCGGATAATGATACTCTGACAGTCCCTGATTGGAACAGATTCTTTATGGCAGGGTACCGGGAGATTGCCTGAATACAGGAAATGGAAGTATCTGTTTTGAATGCTGGCCAGGGCAACGTGCCTGCATCAGATCCTGTTAGAAAAGGACACCCTTTCGGTAATCTTCAAAGGCCTGCCTGATTTCCTCTTCCGTATTCATCACAAAGGGGCCTCCGCGGGCAATGGGTTCATTGTTCGGAATGCCTGCCAGAAAGAGGATACCTGAGTTTTCAGATGTACCATTTATTTCCACGATGGTATTATTGTCAAACTCAGCAAGGCTGTTCTGCTCAACCTTTGTGTCACATACCGATACTTCACCGCTGTGAACATAACAGAAACTGTTCATGGCCGGTTCCAGTTGACACTCAAAAACAGCCCCGGCTGAGATCCTGACGTCAAAATAATGGGTCTTTACCCAGTTTGATGCGCACCCCTTCACCCCATCATATTCTCCGGATATGACCTTGACAGAAATACCGTCTTTCCTGACTTCGGGGATCATGTCCGGTGACAGGTGCTGGTAGCGGGGCTCTACCATCTTGTGCTTCTTCGGCAGATTAATCCAGAGCTGGTAGCCCCAGAGGCGGTTGTCTGTTTTTTCAGGCATTTCGCTATGCTGTATGCCTTTTCCTGCTGTCATCCATTGGACGCAGCCTGTTGTCAGCAGACCGCCGCCGCCCCTGGAATCCCTGTGACGGAAATTACCGTGGATCATGTAGGTGATCGTCTCGATTCCCCGATGGGGGTGCATGGGAAAGCCGGCAATAAAATCATCAGGATTATCGCTTCGCAATTCGTCGAGAAGTACAAAAGGGTCGATGTTGTCGAGATTATAGGATCCGATAATGCGGGTGAGATTCACACCGGCTCCGTCTGTAACAGACTGTCCCCTCATTACTCGTTTAAGGCTGCAATTTTTTTTTGTCATCGGTATTTCTCCAGGGTCGGGTACTTATTCTTTCAGAATTCCTTCACCTTCTACATGAATCGTTACCGTTTCTCCAACGACAAGTCCTCCCGTCTCAAGAAGTTTGTTCCAGGTAAGTCCGAAGTCCTTCCTCTTTATCATTCCTTCAACAATGATGCCTGCACGGGTCATCCCCCAGGGGTCTTTTATGGGACCGCGGATCTCGCCTTCAAGCACTACACTTTTCGTTATGCCATGTATTGTAAGGTCACCGGTCAGGGTAAATGCCTGTCCGCTCTTGTGCTTTACCGAGGTTGCCTTGAAGGTCATGGATGGATACTTTGCAACATCAAAGAAGTCCGGGCTTCTCAGGTGGTTATCCCGCTTCTCTATTTTTGTGTCTATGCTTTTCACGTCAATGACGGCTTTTGCCGATGTCATCTTGTTCGATTCATCAAGTTCAAAGGACCCTTCATAACTGCCGAAAACGCCTTTTACATTGGATATGACCATGTGTTCAATGGAAAAGCCGACTGCCGTATGAGCCGGATCGAGTTCGTACACTGCAGCACCGGATGGCACTGCATACATCAGGAGTGATGCGATTAAAACCAATAAAAGTTTTTTCATGATTTTCTCCTTTTTTCTGAAAGATTGTTATCACTATAATGATGCATGGTACAATGTTCCTGGCTTTAAACTCAATAAAGTGAGCGGCTATCAGGCCTTTAAAAAAGTCCAGATACCGACGATGATAAACAGGCTTCCAGCCACTCTGGACATGACTTTTCCGTTTATCCACTGGGACAGCATGGAACCGGCAAACACTGCAATTGCTGATGCCAGACAGATAGTGGCTATCTGGGTTTTATCGGCAATCTCAGCGAGAAAAACGGTGGCAAAAATAGTAGCAAAAAGTTTTGTATCCATCTGTAATCCCTCTCTTTATTTTTTTACTTCAAAGAATGATGTTACTGGACAGTATTTTAATGTATCGAATCCTTTAAAATCTAACAAAGGTTTCTACCAAAATAACAGACCGTCCCGTGTCAAAGAGATTGTCTGATAATAACGAGTAGTTTTGCTTGTCATTTCAACTCCTTGCTTCCTGTCATTCCGAGGGACGAAATAACGGGGAATCTTTCGCTCAGGACAGGCTCCGAGAAATCTTATTATTAAAGTCTATTACGTGCCAAGATTTCTCAGCTATCGCCTCAAAATGACGAAAAATGCGCAGCCTCCGTGCTGTTGGGGATGTACTCCTGCCTGAGGAAGGGCTTTTTAAAAAAATCAATAAACAAAAGAAAACCATAATCTTAATAATTTCATGAAAAAACCGATAAGAGGGTAACTTATTAATTTTATGGAGGGGACAGGAAAATGGCAGCAACAAAAGGAACAAGAAGAAAAGCTTCGCTGGACAAGTCCGTTGACCAGTTCTGTCAGGGGGTTGAGGGGATCCTGACTCAAATTTATGACAGGATTGCGACGAATCCAACGGGAAAGAAAAAAAGAGGCAGGAAGAAAAAAGAATAGAGCCTAGCAGTAAAGACGATCGCATATCTTTGCCTTATCCTATGCAGACAGACTTTTTCCAGTCACAGGGAAAAGTCTGTTTGCATTCCCGGAGTAATTCGACACATTCAGTTATAGAAAGAGGCCGACGGCGCAGCAGAACGCTTGCATTTGTCTGAACGGTAAATAGGGCAGGTGGTGTAGTTGCTGGTGCAGTAGTATATCGCCTTTTCAATGTCCTGGCTGTTCAGCGTGACACAGTAGCAGTTATCACAGGGATTGATGTGGTTCGGGCAGTATTTTTTTGAACGATAAATATTTTGATATACTTCAGTCATGGTCTTTACCCCCCTTTGTTTTGTTTGGCACCATTTTGCCAGGTACAAAGGGAGAGGTAAAGGTAAAATTCACATGATGGAAAATGTTTCCTTCAGAATCGATGCTGCATGCCGAATGTCTTCTTTAATGAATCCCGCTGAATCCATGAGCTGGCCCCTGATATCATCAACGGGCAACTCATAAATTTTCTCAACACCTCCGGTTCCTATTTTTGCCGGAACACCGAAGCTCATGGAGTCGAGATTGTCTGACCGCTCGATGAGGCCGTATTCACTTTCAATGATAGCAACAACGGGCTGCACCTCCGGCTGACCGTGAATTATACACCTCAGCATATCACAGGCTGCCCGCGCCGGGCCTGCAGATGCGCTTCGGCCTGTTTCATGGACAAAGTGAGTACCGCCTTTCTTTGCCTGATCAATGACTCGCTGTATTTCTCCAATGTCTATCTTTTCCATCTGTGCAAAGGTATCAAGCGGCACGCCGCCGACAGTGAAAAATCTAGGACTGGCGACCATGGAATCACCATGGTCTCCGAACACGATCCCCCTCATGTCATTGCCTGAAAGACCAAGTACCTGAGCAATGGCATGACAGATTCTGCGTGAGTCAAGGTTCCCGGCCTGTCCCATAACATGGCTTCGTGGGAATCCCGTTACTTTATAGGCTACCCAGGTCATGGCGGTCACCGGATTACCCATGAAGACAAGGACGGGAAAGTCATCGCCAGAGCAGTTTTCGTACAACTGACG
>Ga0111162_1025_pt1 | contig 13774 bp, 12 predicted proteins | sample DeeMarSeWOR28_12_FD_80263 | JGI IMG/M metagenome (GOLD analysis project Ga0111162, IMG submission 80263) | Nitrospira bacterium SG8_35_1 | reverse complement strand
GACCAAGTGATCGGCTGCACTTTCTTTTGGTTCGTTTTCTTTATGCAAGTAAAGAAAATGAACATAATATAAAAAAGGATCCTTTAATCCACCCGGCAACATCCGGGCCTACCTGTCAAATATCTGCTTCAAGGGCAAATTCATGGAAATAACCCTCACTACTCCAGCCCTCCTTTTTCCCGCAGTCTCTCTGCTTCTTGTTGCCTACACCAACAGGTTCCTCGCCCTGGGTTCCCGCATCCGCAACCTGCATGCACAGTATAAGTCAACCCCTGACACTATTCTGGAAAGCCAGATTATCATTCTTAAAAAACGTGTCGTGCTCATCAGGAATATGCAGTTTTTGGGAGTAGGAAGCCTTTTTTTATGCGTGTTGTGTATGTTCATGCTTTTTGGCGGTAAACTTCTTCTCGGCAAGATAATTTTTGGAGCAAGTTTGCTTTTCATGCTGGGGTCATTGGGAATGTCACTTCAGGAAATTCTGATTTCCATGCAGGCGCTTAATCTCGAGTTAAGCGATATGGAGAAATGACAGGCAGCGGCTTAAGTTTTCAGCGGCTAACGTGAGCTGCCGTTTTTCATAGAATATTTCGAGTCATGTCATTCCAACACTTCATTATTCCAACACTCGAAAATTATACACATTTTTTCTCTCAAACGATAAATCTTTGAAACATTTTTCTTTTTTTTTGCAGCCGGACAGCCTCAATTTACAAAAAAATTGTGTGCCTGCGGGTTCTATGGTACATATATTATTAGTATTAAATGTTTTTTCTCCTTTCAACCAGGGAGGCTTCATATGCATAATCTATTATGGCTGCAAGGAGCTAGCTGTGGTGGTGACACCATCTCCTTCCTCAATTCCGAACAACCCTCGGCGCTCTCATCATTCGAAGTTCTTAACATCAACCTGCTCTGGCATCCTTTTTTAAGCAGGGAGCAGGGCGAAGAGGTTCTGAAGATCTTTGAAAGCATCCTTGCCGGTAAAACAAAGCTTGATATCCTTATTCTGGAAGGTGCAATTCCCAACGGTCCAGACAACACAGGCAAGTTTTTCATGTTCCACGGCCGGCCTTTCCGTGACTGGCTTGCCGATTTCTGCAAACAGGCAGAGATGGTTATGGCTGTGGGCACCTGTGCAGCCTTTGGAGGTGTTGTCACCGGCCATGAAAATATCAACGAAATGAGCGGCCTGCAGTTCCTGCACAACCAGAAGGGCGGATTGCTTGGCCAGGATTACGCTGCAAAAAACAAGCTGCCGGTGGTAAATGTCCCCGGCTGTCCGTCACACCCGGACTGGATCGTTGAAACCATGACTGCCGTATTGAAAGGCTGGCTCAGCATGGACGACCTGGATGAATTCCACCGGCCAAAGGTATTTTTCAGCAAGCTGGCCCATCACGGGTGTCCGCGGAATGAATATTATGAATTCAAGGCCTCCGCAGTCCGCTATTCCCAACAGGGCTGCCTTTTTGAATTTCTCGGCTGCAAAGGAACCCTGTGCGAATCTGACTGCAATGAACGGCTATGGTTGGGACGTACCGGGAGCTGCACCCGGGGGGGGTTCCCCTGCATTGCCTGCACATCTCCGCTTTTCCCTGACAGACAAAGGCCATATTTCAGTACAAGAAAAATTGGCGATGTCCCTGTCACCCTTCCCCTTGATGTGCCGAAAGCCTGGTTTGTCGGAATTTCCGGGATGTCCAAGCTTGCTTGTCCGGAGAGATTAAAGAAGAACGCGGTTTCGTCAAAATGGATAAGCTGATTTATTAAATGAATTATGCTGCAATAGAAACTATTTCTTAAAACCCCGTGGTGATGTTATGGCGACCCTGATTGCAATTGACCCCTTTAACAGGATAGAAGGGGATCTGCGTATTGAGATTGAGGTTGAAGACAATACGGTCCATTCTGCAAAGAGTTCGGGCATCATGTTTCGCGGGTTTGAAAGGATAATGCCTGGCAGAGCCCCGCTGGACGCTCTGGTTATTACACCGCGCATTTGCGGTATCTGCAGCGGTTCCCATGGTGTGGCTGCTGCCAAGGCCCTGGCCCAGGCCCAAACGGCTGAAATGCCGGAGAACGGTTTTTACATGAAAAACCTTATCCTGGGCATCGAGGTGGTCATGAGCCACCTGAGTCATTTTTATCTCCTTTTTGCACCTGATCTGGCCAGCCCCCGTTACACAAACCTAAGTGTTTTTGAAACAGTAAACCAACGTTTTACCGCCATGAGCGGATCTTCAGTAGTACTTGCCCTGAAGGCCAGGCAAAGCGCCCTGGAAATCATGGGACTGGTGGGTGGTAAATGGCCCAACAGTTTGGCTATACATCCCACCGGCACGACCTCAACCATGAACCTCAGCACCTTGACCAGGGCAATCGGCATCCTGAAGGAATTCCAGGATTTTCTTGAAAAACGATTCCTCGGCTGTCCTTTAAGCGAATGGCTTGATATCGACGGCTTTGACAAACTTTTACAATGGCAGGGAAAAGGTTCCCATAATGAAAGTGACCTGGGGCTGTTCCTGACAATGTGCCTGGAGTCGGGCCTGGATCGGATAGGCAGGGGTCCGAACAGGTACATGAGTTACGGGGCCTATGATCTGCCTGATGGTTCCACCTGGCTGCCGTCCGGTTATTTTGACGGCAGGTTGCAGGTCTTTGACCAGACCCATATCGAAGAACATATAGGGACGTCCTTTTTCAGGGATGCAGTTGAGGCACGGCATCCTCTGGATGGTGTAACAGTTCCGCTGGCAGAAAAAAGCGGGGCTTACAGCTGGGCTAAAGCGCCCCGTTACGAAGGTAAAACTGTTGAGGTGGGCCCCCTGGCCAGAATGATTATTGCCGATGATCCCCTGCTGACTGACATGATGCGCCAGATGAACTCTTCTGTTATGACCCGCATGTTTGCCAGGCTCCGTGAAATGTGCAGGCTCTCAAAGGAAATGTCAGGTTGGCTTGAAAAAATCAAACCGGCTGAACCATTTTATGCAATCCCCTCCAGCAGGTTCACGGCAAACGGCATCGGCTTGACGGAAGCAGCCCGTGGCAGCCTGGGACATTGGATGAAGATTTCCTCGAACCTGATTGATAATTACCAGGTAGTGACACCGTCTGCCTGGAACATGTCGCCCAGAGATGAGAGCGGGCAGCCGGGCCCGGTTGAACAGGCCCTTAGCGGTATACATGTGGCTGACGCCGATGATCCTGTCGAGATAAACCATGTAATTCGTTCCTTTGATCCCTGCATGTCCTGCACTGTCCATTAACTTCAACTCTCGGGAGTTGCTGCAGCAAAATGGCAAGCCCTCAAACATTCTCAGATATACTTGGTGCCGGCTACAAGGAATCAGTCGTCATCCTTTCCCGCGACTTAAAAATCATCAGTGCCAACGAGACATTCCTGCAGGACAACAACCTGAGCCTGCAGGATATTGAAGGCAAAACATGTCACGAGGTACTTCAAAGCTGTATGAACTTCTGTAAGGAGCAGACCGATGAATGTCCTGTTTACGAAGCCCTCTCCACCCACAGGCCCGTGAGCGTTACTCAGCAGGATGTCATGGTGGATAACAAGCCGCATCATTATAAAATTGATATCTATCCGGTGTTCGGAGAAAAAGAGGCTGACACGTATTTTCTGCACATCGCCAGAGACATTACCAACCGCATTGAAGAGGAACGGCTGAAGGACAACATGTGGATGGAGATATTAAGCCGCATGGAGAGCCTCTACGCGGCAATGGTGCAGGGTAACGAGAATATTGATCTCATCCAGAGAGAAATTGACCAGCTCATTGAAATTGTGCCCCTGGCCGTTGTCGGCTGGGATCCAAATGGAAAAATCAACCGCTGGAATTCCAATGCGGAAATCCTTTTCGGCCGTCCTGCCCTTGAAGTTATTGGAAAACCTTTTATTGATTTTTTTGCCAGCGGCAAATCCCAGGAAAAATTTTCAGAGATCATGCACATGCTGCAAATGGGGCAGACAGAGGTTTATTCTCTGGCAGAGAACAGGACCGCTTCCGGGCATATCATCACCTGCGAGTGGTACCATAATGCTTACCAGTTTAACGAAAAGGGAGATATCTCTGCCGGCCTCTCCATCGGTCAGGATGCAAGCGAACGGTTGGCCACTGAAAAAAAAGTCAGAAAACTGGAAAACCAGTTTGCCGCGATCCTCAATGCCACCGGTGATGCCATCGTCGGCATGAATAATCTCAGGCGTATAACCCTTTGGAATCCTGCCGCCGAGAAACTTTTCGGCTGGCTGGCCAGGGAAGTGCAGGGCCGGGAGATTGAGATGCTTATTCCGTCCGAACAGCGTGAAAGCATAACGCGAAGATTCCGAAAATTTTTTGAAGAACAGGAGCAGAAAAAAGGTCAGAAAACTACCTTTGAGATTTCAGCCCTGCGCCGTGACGGAATCACTATCCCGGTCGAAATGACCCTGTCTTCCGCATTCATTGAGGGCAAGATCAGCGGTTTTGCCGTATTCCACGAAATAACTGAAAAAAAACGTACCGAGAAAATCCTGGTGCAGTCAGAAAAAATGCGTGCCCTGGGAGAAATGGCAAGTGGTGTCGCCCATGATTTCAACAACAGCCTGACCACTATCCTTGGCAATATCAAGCTGCTCAAAGAGGCAGGTGTTGACAGGAACATAACCGACAAGATCGATGCCATTGAAAAGGCAGCCCGGCAGGGAGCACAGACAATTGCCAGTCTGCAGGGATTCAGCACTACAGCTGATGAGGACAGCCACAAGCCCGTTAAACTGCTGGCCTTAAAGCCGCTTATTGAGGAAGTACGGAACCTCACCCGCTTCCGCTGGAAGGACCTGCCCCAGAAAGAAGGGCACACCATTGAATTTACAACTGAAATTGAAGGCTCTTCAGCTCTGGTGATAAATGGCGCTGACTTTAAGGAAATGTTGACAAATCTCATCTTCAACGCTGTAGACGCCATGCCCCAGGGAGGCCATATCCATCTCAGTGTGAAACAGGAAGATGAAAAAGTGGTACTGGCGATCCAGGACAACGGTGTCGGGCTGTCAAAAGAAGATGCAGCGCATATTTTTGATCCCTATTTTACCACCAAGGGCAGGGGGCATGCCGGACTTGGCTTGAGCATTGCCAAACGCTTCATCGAACGTCATGGCGGATCGATCAGAGTGGAGAGCATCAAGGGTGCAGGCTCCACTTTTAAAGTGGAGTTCCCCCTTCTCACCACTTCTGAACCTGAAAAACTGGTCCTAAGTGTAAGACCGAAAGCGCCGGTCCACCTGAAGATACTTATCATCGATGATGAACCCCTTGTCCGCAGCCTCTTAAAGCAGGTACTTGAAAAAAGCGGTCACTCAGTGGCCGAAGCAGGCAACGGCCAGGAAGGTATACGTAGCTTCAGGGAAAATAATTTTGACCTGGTTATCACAGATCATGGCATGCCTGTCATGAATGGCCTGGATGCCGCCTTCCGCATCAAGAAACAAAAACCTGAAACGCCTGTACTTCTCATTACCGGCTGGCAGGCGGAAACTGATGCGACATTTCAGAAGCCAAGCGGCATAGATGAAGTCATCACCAAGCCATTCGACCTGGAGAACTTACTGGACCTCGTCCAGCTGTACGGCCGGAAAATTAAGAAGTAAAAGAACTAACCTGGGGAGCCCCGGATCAGTTTTATCTTTTGAAAAAAGCATTTGTTCTTAGTTATTATTGGGGAGTATTGGAGTAATGGAGTAATGGAATAACCATCTGACAACATAGCAAATTTACAATACTCCAACACTCCAGTACTCCAGTAAACTTTGCAAAAGCCCTTTGGTATAACCATATGTATGACTCCTTGCAACTACAAGGAATCTTTATCCTACCCCGCCTTCCCGCAAACCTGTTTCTCAGAAAAGCAGCACGGAGACAACTGCCATGACAACAAGAGGTACATGCCGGAAGAAGGCCGGCGCTGCCTTTTCGGGCGGCAGCAGGGCAACGAGTTTTGAAGCTACGGTAACTGAGAGAAAAAAACCGATGATTATCAGGATTATCTGCAGAATGTGTATGGACTGCATGTCGAGCCGGAAAGCAATGCGCGGAAACGAGTAGCCCACCTGGTTGCCCAGGATGACAAAAAATTCCGCCGCATGATTCAGCAGCGGTACAAGCCGTATCGCAATTTCATTGGCATAAACCAGCGGCAGCATGACCAGAAAGAAGGTTGAGCCGAACTTCTTGCCGGCATCAGTATCAACAATACCCATAAAAGCTACGCCGGCCAGGGCAACATGGTAGGCAAACAATGCCGAGCAGAGCATCAGGATCCCATAAGTCATCTCCATTGAGCCGACATAAGCGTTGACCTTCATGGGAATAATTGTGAGATCAAGACCTCTGAATATCTGGGTGCCCCAGAGAAGAGGTACAAAAAGGATCATGGCTAGATCGGCGGCCCGTGTGTTCCAGAGTTCCCAGCCGGGCGGCCGCAGGTTGAACCGAACTGCCTGATTCTGACAGGCTTTCATGCAGTTGCCGCACAGGACACAATCCTGGTTGGTATCCATGGCAAACGGTCCCTTTCCCATGGAACAACCTGGTGTGTCTCCGCTTCCCGTATAACAGACATAATCGGTACATTCATGACTGCAGTAATTATAATTTGAGCGCACCTCCACAACTGAGGCCCTGGCAAAGGTGGCAACCATCTGGCCGAGCGGACAGACATAACGGCACCAGATCCTGCCCTCAAAAAGCAGGGCAAAAAGTACTGCCGACCCCAGCATGGCTAGCAGCAGCCAGGCCGTTTCCGTAGGCCTCTCAAACATATGCAGTGCCGCCTGGGCCCAGAAGATGACGGCCAGCCCCGCTGCGCTGATAAAAAAGCCATAGTTCAAATATTGGGGCGGGATTTTCATGCGTTTCAGTTTCATCTTTCTGACCAGGTTGCTGAAAAAGCCGATGGGGCAGAAACTGCACCACATTCTTGCCAGGAGCAGGCAGCTCAAGATCAGCAGCGGTTCCCAGTTGGCCCATACCAGCAGCAGTGAGATATTTGAGTCCGGTGACGGATTGCCCCAGATGCCCAGGATAACCACCAGGACAAACATGCAGGCAACGACAATTTGGGGCGCTATAGGATAGAAGGGGCTTTGGAAAAAGTTCCGAATAAAACCAAGTGACAAGAGATTGTAGGCCTTTTTGCCCGTTATGGATACTGTGCCGATAAAGACGTCATCAGCAGTAATGACATCGCCTTTTGCCAGGCTGATCGAGCGGGATACAACCTCCTCAAGCTCGTCAAAATTTCCAGGCCAGTTATAGGCCATCATCTTGTTAAGGGCTTCCTGGTCTATCTTTTTAATGGGCTTGTTATGTTCCTTGCCTATGGCCCGCAGCAAAAGCTGGATAATTTCCTTCAAGTCCCTTTTTCTGTTGCGCAACGGTTCCAACCACAACTGGTCAGCAGCAAGGTATTCGTAGAGCGCATTGTCCAGGTTAAGATCATCGGTGGTATCGATGATTATCCTGGCTGAAGCCTGCGCCGGCCGCTCCGCCCCCAGTGGATAGTACATGCCGGTCTTGATATATTCCAGCAACAGACGCTGGATCTTAGGCTCCAGGTCGGCAATCTCCCTTATGACAAGGGTTCCGTTATGGGCCAGTTTCAGGAAGCCCTGCCATGGAGCAGAGGTATGGCCATAGGTCACCTGGTCATATCCGAAAAGAGCTGCCATCTGCTCCAGTTCCCGGTAATACACGGTTTCTTTTTCATGCCGCAATCCTTCGGAAACAAAATCCGGAATGTGGGACGGGTCGAAAATTATATAGGACCCTTCCCTGTTTGCGCTGTGTCTATGGATAAACTGTGCCACCCTTGATTTCATGGAGCCGTGATCACCGAAAAGCAGCACCGGGTGGTTGGAACCGCAAAAAACGTCAACCTGTTCCCGCAGTTTTTGGGCCCGTTTTGAAGATCCGATCAATGGTATGCATGGCCTGGTCTCCAGCTTGGTTAGCAGCCTGCTGTAATGGTGCTCCTGGTAGACCTGGCTCTGTTCGCGGCCCTCCAGCATAGATTGAAACCACTTTCTAATGGCTGCCTGCGATGCCTCCGGATACTCCCTGTATAGGCTTAGAAACACATCCCTGGGCACCGCCAGGATGCTGGTCTTTTCCATGGCCCTGGCCGTGACAAACCTGGGGCTTTCGGTCAAAAGACTCATTTCACCAAAAACTTCACCGGCACGATGCACTGCAAGGTCAATCTCTTTGCCTTTTTCAGGCTTGTGGGACAGGTTAACAGTACCAAGCAGGACAACATAGACATGATTACTGCCCTCCAACTGTCTGAAGATCACCTCGTTGGGATTAAAGGTAAGCCTCTCGGATTTGGAATGGATATCAGCGATAACGGTTTTAGGGAGTGAATAGAAAATGGCAGAGTTGGCAATCCGGTCAATATCCTGCAGCTTCAGCGCCTGAGCCAAATCCTTCTTGGTGATGGCTCCTGCATCGAGCAGCAGCATACCGATTAAAGGGTCATAGCCTTTTGAGCGAAGATTTTCCTGGCGCTCCAAGGCATACGTTACAGCTGTATCATCACACGCTCCTGCAGCCAGTAAATATTCACATAACTTTCCTGCCGGCTCCCTGACCTGCGTCTGGGAATAAAGATGCTTTTCGTTAAATGGTTCAATCATATCGGCCACCCGTTGCATGGATGGAGTTCTTCATAATAGCTTATCTTATTTCCGTTATTTTTGCGAATTCATTTACTTCATAGGTTTTTTCCATCAGCCATGACCAGACTGCCCTGGTAGCACTGCCAATGATAATGCTTGCTTCTTATTATTTTTATTGATAATATTAATAATATTATTCTATAGTTAGAAACAACAGGATCCAGAGCACGAGAAGTAGCCGTGATCTGCTGTTTTGGGGTCTGAAATCTTTGTCAGACAAAAATTATTAACTGAAGTGATGGAATTCTGGAGTACTGGGGTATTGGAGTGATGGAATTCTGGAGTACTGGAGTATTGGAAACAACAGAATTTGAGATCTGGAATTATGGTTCAGTTCACTGACTATAATTACTGGATATATTTTCACGGCACCCAATACCCTGATCCGATAAAAACGTTTATCTTTTATAAACTTTAGGCACTTCCTATGAACGAACTCGTCGTGTAATTTCCAATACTCCAATACTCCAATACTCCAGCAAACCGGCCAACTTTTCAGTCTAAGCTTATATATTCTGGCATGCATATATGATTTGGTTTTGCCGGACCGAAAAATTTCATACCGTGGGAGAATAATGCTGAAAAAAGAAAGTCTATATTGGGGGAATCAATTTTACGGATCAGAATTCGCTCAGTTGTTACTTTTCCTTTGTATTTTCCTGTTTCTTCCTGCCGGCTGTGCAACAACTGAAACCATAAATAGGGAGCCGCAGGCCATCCCCATTCTCAAAAAATGGAGCGGTGACTACCCTGTTTCCGAACTCGGCAGGCTGCCTAAAGGACAGCAGGAATCGGCCGCAGGATATATCGGTGATATCGATACTTTCATCAAGGTCTGGCGGGCCTTTATGCCGAAAGAAATACTGCCTGCAGTTGATTTCAGCAAAAATATCGTTCTCTTCACCCGTAATGTCCAATACTATAACCGGACATCAATTTTCAAGGTTGAGCTCCAGGACGGAACTGCTGAGATTCTTGCCATGGAAACCATGTCCGCCCTGCCCATTGAAAAAAAGGTGGCAATGGCCCTAGCTGTCATCCCCCGCGATGGGGTTAAGGCCGTCAAAGCAGGCGCAGAAAAGGTACAGGTTTTGCCTGATAAATGACTTTCATGGCATGATAAGAAAGCACTTTTCAGTTTTCAACTACATGTGACTAAAGGAGAATAATTGTGAACAGCATCGTGGTAGCCTGCAGCAGCTGCGGCACAAAAAACAGGATACCTGCTGACAAGCAGCACCTTGGTCCGAAATGCGGCAGCTGCAAAAGCGCCATTTCCCTTGCCGGTAACGCCGTCCCTGTTGAACTGGATGATTCCAGCTTCTCCGGGTTCATCAGCCAGGTCAAAAAACCTGTCATGGTAGACTTTTTCTCTCCAAGCTGCGGCCCTTGCAGGATGCTGGCACCTGTTATTGACAGCCTGGCAGGGAAATTTCATGACCGGATTATCATTGCGAAACTAGACACCAGCCGCAATCAAACGACAGCGGCTCAATACAGAATCCGGGGAGTTCCCACCCTGCTCTTTTTCAAGAACAACGAAGTCATTGACCAGGTAACCGGCGCCCTTCCAGAGCAGGAGCTGGTGCGACTCCTGGAAAAATTTGCTTAATCAAAAGCCTTAAATAATACAGCTTTCCTCCATAATGAAACATATCCTGGTTGTCACCACGAAAAAAATTATCAAGGCCGTCATATATCTGGCAGCTGGTGGCCTGGCAGTGCTCCTCATCATTTTTGTGCTTTATCTTGAAAACAGGCCGGACCTCAATATCTGGCATGAGGCTGATCTAGATGCGGAATTCACCACAGCATCCCAGGTTGTTGACTTCAGCGGATATCTGGAATTGGAAGAGAAGCTCTTTCAGCAGCTGGAAGAAAAGGTTTACGCCAATATTAAACCGGAGGAACGTCACCACCTGAACCGCTTCAACCATGGTTCAATGTCAGATCCAAGCCGCTGGCCCCGGAACTGGAACCGTACCTTTGAATTATCCCATCCTGTTCCAATGGCAGGAATATTACTGCTGCACGGCATGTCAGACTCACCTTACAGTCTGCGCACAATCGGACAACGTCTGCATGAAGCCGGTGCTGTGGTTATCGGCTTGAGAGTCCCAGGGCACGGCACTGCTCCAAGCGGTCTGGTTGAAATGCGTTGGCCCGACATGACGGCTGCCGTCAGAATGGCCATGGATCACCTGCAAAAAACGAGTAAGGGTAAACCGCTCTACATCATCGGCTATTCCAACGGCAGCGCCCTTGCAGTTCATTACGCCCTGTCCGCCTTAGATGATCCACAACTGCCAGGAGCAGACGGCCTAATCCTGGTCTCGCCGGCCATCGGCGTCACCCGCCTGGCCGCGTTTGCCGTCTGGCAGGCGCGTCTCGGGCACCTGCTTGGACTGGACAAACTGGCCTGGAATTCCATTGAACTTGAATACGATCCTTTCAAATACAATTCATTTGCCGTCAATGCCGGAGACCAGGTTTACCGACTGACCAGCGAAATACAGAAGCTCATCAAAAAGAACAAAGATGCCGATAGGCTGCAGAACCTGCCACCCATACTTGCCTTCCAGTCTGTTGTGGATTCGACCGTGTCAACCGCGGCCCTGATTACAGGACTTTTTGAAAAACTTCCTGCCGCGGGACATGAACTGGTGCTGTTTGATATCAACCGCATTAACGAAGCTGCCAGGTTCTTTAACAACGACCCGAAACCATACCTGGACAGGATGCTCTTCAATGAGAAACTCCCGTACACCCTGACCCTTGTTGCCAACGAAAATGAGACAAGCCGCGAGGTTCATTACTTGCACAGGGAAGAGGGTAAAACCGGGGTGAATACCCTGCCGCTTGGAATCGCCTGGCCCGTGGATACCCATTCACTGTCGCATGTTGCCCTTCCCTTTCCAATAACCGACCCGCTCTACGGTGAAAACAGCTCCGGGGAAAATCCCGGGGTGCACCTGGGAAATGTTGCACTGCAGGGAGAAAGAGGTGTACTCAGGGTCCCGGCATCTGCCATGCTGCGGTTGCGCTGGAATCCCTTTTACTCCTATCTTGAGCAGCGTATCTTTGATTTTGTCAAGTTGGCAAAACTTTAACCACAGCACGAAAATTACATAAAGAATTCTTTACAGCAGGCCAAGTTCCTTAAGTTTTTTTATAAAGCCATCACGGCCCTCAAAGTGGTGGGTCTGTAGTCCTGCTGCTGCTGCCCTGTCAATATGGCCGATGTTATCGTCCACAAAAAGAGCTTCTCCTGCAGGTATTTCCAGGGTCTGCAGGATATCAGCAAAAATGCTGGGATCGCGTTTGGTTTTGCCCAGATGGAAGCTGTTAAAGACCGCATGAAAATATTGGAAGAACTGATACTGGTCATTCAGCTGATCAAGCCAGTCAGACTGGTCGCTTAAAATAGCAGTTATCACACCCTGCTCCCGCATGGATCTGATAGTTTCCAGCATCCAGTCACGTGGGATAAAGCGGGAAAGTATCTCCTGTCGCAGTTCATCATCAGGTGCCATGATACCGCTGTGTTCCCGAACCTCGTTCCAGTAATCTTTTTCAGAGCCTTTTCCGCTGACATAGCCTGAATTGTAGACTGCCTCGTTGGCAAGCTGGAAAAATCGTTTCCGGTCCAGCCCGAACTTTTCAGCAATAGCATAGAGCCCCTGCTGAAAGCCTTCTTCAGCTATCACTCCGCCAAAATCAAATATAACCGCCCTGATATTCATATTCTATCGTTGCTTATTAAAATGGCTTACCCTTTCCAGTTAACAAAAAAAGTTATATATTCTTGTGTTAATCATCAACAAAATTATTAGTCTGAGCGCAGATTCCTTATTATGCTCAGAACACTTACTCTATTTGCCTGGCATAACAAATGATTTTTTTGAAATATACAATACTTTTCTCATTCTTCCTGATAGGAATTCATACCCACTGTTGGGCTGTTGCAGCAGAGGAAAAAGATACTGTGATACTGCTCCACGGACTTGGCCGCACGCCAAAGTCCATGGAGTATATGCAAACCCGTCTCAAAACAGCGGGATATGATGTTATCAACCTTTCCTATCCTTCTCGCAAAGAAAAAATTGAAACCCTGGTTGATATTCTCCATGCAGAACTTCAATCCTGCTGTCATGGAAAAAACACCAGGCTGCATTTTGTCACCCATTCGCTGGGAGGCATTTTGGTCCGTGCCTACCTGTCCGGCAACCGGCCTGAAAACCTTGGCCGCGTTGTCATGTTGAGTCCTCCCAATAAAGGCAGCGACGTGGTGGATTTTTTTGAAGAATATTCTCTTTTCAGATATTTTTTCGGCCCGGCAGCCGCTGAACTGGGAACGGGCTGGAACAGCTTTCCAAACAAGTTGGGGCCTGCTGATTTCGAGGTGGGCATCATTACCGGCAACCGCACAATAGACCCCATTTCCTCCTGGATAATCGATGGAGATGACGATGGCAAGGTTTCCATTGAACAGGCCAAGCTCGAAGGGATGGCCGATTTTATGGTGATCCGGGTATCCCACGCTTTTATCATGACTGACAGGAAAGTGATTGATGAAGTGATATATTTTCTGCAGAACGGCAGATTTTCGGTTTCTGAAAAATAGCAAGGAGGCTTTATGCAGTATACGAATTTAGGCAATACAGGGCTGATTGTCTCAAGAATTGCTTTTGGCGCCATGACCTTCGGCGAAGGTACACTGGCAGGTGAGTTACAAACAAATATTAATCAGAAACAGGCCATTAAAATGATTGGAGGCACCCTAGATCCCGATCCTGCCTGGATACAGCCCATGGGATATGGCATGAAAATCACCGAGGGTTTGAGTTGACGCCGTGAACAAGCAAAGTTATAGTTTCAAGTGTAATAACACTAATATTAATCATAAATCGGTGACATACATGTCATACATAGTTAATAATAAATATCGGCCAGATTCCTGCGTTACATTCATTCTCTCTATCCTGGCTTTTCTCCTGATTTTGAGCCTGAACGGCTGCGGCGGGAAAAAAC
>Ga0111162_1028_pt1 | contig 13970 bp, 13 predicted proteins | sample DeeMarSeWOR28_12_FD_80263 | JGI IMG/M metagenome (GOLD analysis project Ga0111162, IMG submission 80263) | Nitrospira bacterium SG8_35_1 | reverse complement strand
CGGTGCAGACTGCAACCCCGGACATGGTTTTCTGGGATGCAACAGCCCCCATTTTCTCCAGGACATCGGGCGGCAGGGTTTCCGGCACCCGGCGCAGTATGGCTCTGACGCCTTCAACCTGCTCCACACCTTCGGCCACAGCCTGGGCCATCCTGTAAGTATGGCCATACATGGAATAAAACGGAATAAGTACTTTCATATTTTTCTCCTCATTTATGGTTCGATCAATTCTCCGCTTGTGATCTGTATACGTATCGATTTGAGCACGGCAACATCTGTATATGGTCCCAGGTTGAGACCTGCGGTATAAGATTGTCCGGACGGAATGACGGTAGACAATGACCGTGTAGTAAGCTGCATGTTACCGGATGAATCAGGATATCGGATTGACAACAGCAGGTTTTTTATATCAAGAGGGGCCTGGTTGAAAATCTTGGCCAGAACAAAGCCCTCACGATTCAGGCCGATCTGCACCTGAATGTATTGCTCGGCGTAACCCGGGAAATCAAGACGCAGGAGAGAGGTCCTGGCCTGCCTGCCTGCCGGAGAATCAGACGAGGCCGCTTCTAAAAAATACTGTTTTGCTTTCTGTGGAGAGCCTGACGCCAATTCCATTTCTCCAAGACTGTTATAGGCAACAGCAGTAGGAAGCAACTTGTTGCTTGTCTGCAGATCCGCATAGGCTTCCCCGGTCCGGTTCAGCTTTTTTTTGGTCAAGCCCCGCTGCAGGTAATAATAAAAGTAGTTTTCATTTAAACTGACAGCTCTGTCATAGTCTGCCAGAGCCTCTTCATACCGATGCTCGCTGTAATGGACATCACCCCGCAGCCCATAAAACTGGGCTTCCTTTGGTTCAATCCGGATGGCTTCCCTGGCATAACTCAGTGCCCGGTCGCTATCACCTTTTTCCAGAGCCTCCCTGCCTTTGGCATAGTTGTCATACCCTGGCTGGTCTTTTTTTAATAATGCGATACGTTCTTGATATGGTGTTTTACCGAGTGTGCCTCCCTGCGGCAATGATGCTGCAGTTTTCCTGTTGGCATTAACGCGTTCAACGGAAGGCGGATGGCTTGCAAAGAGCCCTGCCAGCCAGTTATGGGACTGGTTTTCACTCAAGCGGACAAATGTTTCCTGCAGAGCAACAGCAGCCATTGGATCATAGCCGGCCCGTGACATGTACTGCATGCCGTAGTAGTCAGCTTCAAGTTCATCATCCCGGCCGTACTTGGTGTGGATTAATCCTGCCGCCAGTTGTGCCCCGCCGACAACAATGTTCCCATATTCATTGCCCTGAACAGCAATACCAGTCGCAAGGAGTGCCCCCTGCAGAAGCAAACCCCGCTCCATCTGCTGGGCTCCATGCCGGGCAGCGGCGTGAACTATTTCATGGCCTAACACTGCGGCAAGTTCGGCTTCGTTGTTTAATTCCAGCAAAAGTCCCCGATTAACAGCTATTTTCCCTCCAGGCAGGGCCCAGGCATTGGGGGTGGAATTGTTCAGGACTGTAAACTCATAAGGCAACTGCCTGTCGCTGACGGCAGCAAGCTTCTGCCCTATTTTGCTGACATAAGCCGTCAATTCAGGGTTCACGGTGTAGTCACCGCCCTGCATCTGTCTGCTGGGGCTGTAATTTTCCTTGCCGATATTTATTTCCTGGGACTCGGAGACCAGGGCAAGTTCTTTTTTGCCAGTTACTGGGTTTACAGCACATGCGTAAAGAATAAGGCAGGAAAAAAGAAGGGTGAGAACTTTGCGCATCAGCAGATACATGATCGTAATTCTCCCATAAAATGATTAACTGGATTTCAATTGTTCACAATATGATAAACCTGCTATCTGAAATCAAGACTATTTAGGAAATCTGACCTTTTTCTTTTAATTAATTATTTTAATCATTCTGTTTTGTACAGTGTTCATTATGTATCATTTTTCAGATAGGGCTAATTTATCAGTATGGAACCAGTGCATGTCTGAAATAACCCGCATCTCGCATGAGTAACCAGGCAGAAAGTTTTGGCCTGACATGCTTTACTTATCTGCTCCCCTGCAATTTATGAAAATTTCCGTCCTGATCACCTAAACCAGGCCAAATTTCACAATTCATTGCCACCGCATACTTCTTTTTGCTGGAACGTATTTGCTTCAGGAAAGCCAGGATTTGTATTTTTGGCTGAGATACGGCCAGGAAAAGGACTCCGTCAAAGCCTTTAGTCCGACTTTGTCGATTTTGTCAGGATTAAGCAGATATTTTTTTAGGCTACTGTACAGACCATGCCCCTGATAGAGATATTGGGCGGGAAAAAGTTCAGGGTAGGATAAACGGTCTGGAAGAAGAGGTATACACCCGGCCCGGACCGCCTCGATGACAGAAATACCGTAAAATTCATGTTTGGCTGTTGAAACCACAAGATCTCCTTGAGCGAGCAGCTGTGCATATTCATCACGTGATTCGACAAAACCGCAATGTATTATTTTTTGCTGCAGTTTATCCTCTGCCTCAGAAAAAATTTCCGGTTTTCTTCTGAAACTCTGCCCCAGTATAATGAGCCTGAAATCCAGGCCGCCAACATCAAGTTCAAACAAGGTCTTGAAAAAATATTTTGGGTTTTTATCATGTTCCCACCTGTGGTTCCAGACAATGACAGGGATTTGTGAGCTATTTCTTTTTTTTTGTCCAACCCGGTCTATTTGGCTGAAATCAATGCCGGGATAGAGAACTGTGGACTTCGCTTCTATTTTCTCCATCACCCCTGCAAGTTTCATATCAGGACATATCTTCAGGATCTGCTCCACGCCTGCTAAAAAGGTCTGCATGTTATACCTGGTATTGAATGCTATCCTGTCAGAGGCAAGAACGGTTGTGAGATTTGTCAGACCGAAATGGAAATCCCGTTCATCTTCCCTGCGAACCGGGTAGGCAAACTGGTTTTCATGAAAATAACCATAAAACGGCAAACTGTTGGCCGAAGTTGGCAGAAGAGAACGAAGAGTTGCCACATCAACAAAGGATGAGCAGAAAACAGCATCAATTTTTGTATATTTTATAAGCTCTGTGATTTTGTCGGCAAAAAAAGGGGCTGCAAGCCTCATACGCCATTTCCATTTCCTGGCGGGCAGGGTCAAGAGGATAAAATCAAAAGGGACATGAGTTTGCAAGCCATCGAGAAATGTCCGATGAGAGCCGCCGTAATAAGGTTCAAGGACCAGTACTCTCAAGAAAGCTTCCCGGAAATAATAATGTTGTGTAATTCATCTACGTCCAGAGAAAATGATTCCGGCAGCAGAATGGTCGTATAGTTGTCAATAACAAGGGCCGGACCTGCAAGGGTTAACCCCGCTGCCATGTCAGCCCTCTTGTATACAGGTGCCCTGAACGGGGTGCAGCCAAAATGGATTGGTTGCAGACTCAAGGGTTTGGGTTTCTTGCAATCAGCCATTTTTTCACGAGGCAGCGCTGATTTTGAGCGCTTAACCTTGACCGAACACTGGATCGATATCAGTTCAAGCGGTGCATCTTCCAGCCTATAGCCAAAATTATGCTCATGGGCCTGATGAAACAGTTCGATGAAATTTTTTTCGTATGGGATGGAAAGTTCGTACGATTGTCCATGGTAGCGCAGGTTCAGGAACCTGGAAATAACAAAGTCGGCCTGTTCCTCTTTTCTGCAAAGCGTTCTTGCCTCATCCAGACATTTATCTACAAGATTTTTCATGTTTTCCGTAAGAATCTGGCCTTGCAGTTCTTTACCACGAAGAAACAGGGCCTGCATGGCATCAAGGGCCGGTTCGGCAAAGACCATACCCTGGGCTGATAAGATACCGGCCCGGGCCGGAATGGCTATTTTCTGAATACCTAACTCCACGGCCAATTCACAGCAGTGCAGTCCGGAAGCGCCGCCAAAGGCAAAGAGACAGAATTCCTTGGGATCATACCCCCTCTCAAGGGAAACTGCCCGGATAGCTTTTGCCATACTGGCATTGACGATACGTATGATTCCCAGGGCAGCGTCAACTGGATCAAGCCCCAACTGACCGGCCAGCTTTTGCATGGCTGAATCAACCTTTTTTTTCTGCAGCCGCATGGCACCACCCATAAACCGGTCAGGCAGCAGCCGGCCAAGAAAAAGATTGGCATCGGTTACGGTAAGGTGCCGCCCGCCAAACCCGTAACAGATCGGTCCAGGTCTGGCACCAGCGCTTTCAGGGCCGACCTTGAGCAGGCCGCCTGCGTCAACATGGGCCAGTGATCCACCTCCAGCCCCGACAGTATGGATATCCATGACTTCGATCCGTATGGGATAACCGTCGATCCGGTGATCTCTGGTAAGGGTCGGTTTGCCGTCGCAGAGTGAAACATCAGTGGAGGTGCCCCCCATGTCAAAAGTAATGATCTTATCAACTCCCATTTCCCGGCCAAGCTGAAGGGCTCCATGCACTCCCCCTGCCGGACCCGAAAGGACTGTATATATAGCACGTTTTTCAATATCGGCTGTCGGCAGGATGCCGCCGTTTGACTGCTGAATATGCAGTGAGACTCTACCAAGCTTATCCGTCAATCGTTTTATATATGATGAGATCACCGGACCGAGATAGGCATTGATCAGGGTTGTGGTCAATCGTTCGTATTCCCTGAATTCCGGCAGAATCTCGGATGAAATGGTTACGGGAATATTGAGCCCGAAAAGTTCGTTTTTAATTGTTGTTTCATGGGTGTCATTGACATAGGAATGCAGCAGACAGACGGCAACGGAATCAATCTTTTTATTCCGGCAGTTGGAGCGTACAGTTCTACCAACGGTCTTTCCGAGTGGTTTCAGTACGGTACCGTCAAACAGCATTCTTTCTCTGACGCCGACTATCTGGCTGCGAGGTATGATTTCCCGTGGCCGTATAATATTAAAATCGTAGAGTTTTGGCCTGTTCTGGCGGCCGATAAAAAGAATATCTTCAAAACCGTGAGTGGTGATAAGCAGGGTTCTGGCACCTTTTCTCTCCAGAAATGCATTGGTGGCCACCGTGCTGCCATGGATAATTTCCAGGTTTTCCGGCAGCTGTTGGCCGAAAAAATATTCCAGTCCCTGCAGGATAGCACGGGATGGGTCATCCGGCGTGGACGGGAGCTTGTATGTTTGCAGTTCCTCTCCTGACTGCAGGACAAAATCGGTAAAGGTCCCGCCTGTGTCAACACCTAGGATCAGCATAATTATATATTATTTCTAAAAAATTTTATGTCCTGTAATGAGAGGATTAACGCTTCTATCTTAATTATTTCTCAATTCCAACCCTGGCGTCCACACCTTTATCGTAATAATGTTTAATATCTTTCATTTCCGTAACAAGATCAGCCTTGGCAATTATTTCCGGCAAGGCACCCCGGCCGGTTATAACAAGTTCCAGGTTTTCAGGTTTCATGGCAATGAGGTTAAGAAGGTCTTGCTTGGAAATAAGGCCAAAGGTTACTGCCACGTTTCCTTCATCAATGATTATCATATCAAAACTTCCAGACAGCATGGAGGACTTCACACTTTCAAGGCCTCGGCGGGCAGCTTCGATGTCAGGCCCTGCTGGCTTGCCATGAATGAAATGCGGCAGACCAAATTGTTCCACCTTTATCTGGTCTGAAAACCTACTCAATGCGTTCAGTTCGCTGTAAAGTCGGCCTTTAATGAACTGGGCAAATAAGACCCGCAGACCGGCTCCCGCAGCCCTGATTGCCAAACCAAGCGCTGCTGTTGTTTTCCCTTTTCCATTGCCAGTATATATATGAATGTATCCTTTCATTTTTCCCCGTATTTCTTTTTTCGATCCAGGTATGTTCGTTCAGCTGGCCGGTATACATTTTACTGCCTTTTTCAGCATATGACCTGCAAGGATGGCTTCAAAAAATATCCATCACTTCGATAATCATTTTTTTATTCCCCACCATGTAGTTCAACTGATCATTTTGGATAAATTGATTCGTTGCTGATATTCGGTCTCGGGAAAAGCCCCGCTCGTTCTACAATCTCTGGCACCTTTTCTTCCCACCCAATCGCCATGATATAAAAGCCGCTCACTCCTTTTATTTCCCGGAGGCGGGCAATGGTTTCCATTCAGATAGTAGTTCCCTCTTCTGCCTGTTTTTTTATGGGAACACCGGCAAGCCGGCTGATAATTTCATCCGGGATATCCATGCCAGGTACATTGTTTTTATGTAACGTGCCATGCCAAGGGATTTCATGGGAGTAATCCCTGCCAGGATATATACCTTTTCGTGCAGGCCGCGGTTCCGGACATCTTTCATCCATTCTTTGAACCTGGCAAGATTATAGATGCACTGCGTCTGGATGAACTCCGCACCAGCTCCAATTTTCTTTGCCAGTCTGGGCACTCGTATCTTGAACGGTTCGGCAAAGGGATTTGCCGCAGCGCCCACAAACATAGCGGGAGGACGTTTTATATCATCTCCGCTGATAAATTTGTCGTTGTCCCGCATGTGCCTGACTGTCTGCAGCAGTTGCATGGAGTCAAGATCAAAGACATTCTGGCCGTCCGGACAATCTCCGAAAACCTGATGACCCCCTGATAGACAGAGGACATTGTTGATATCAAAGGAGGCGGTCCCGAGAATATCACTCTGCAGCGCTATCCTGTTACGGTCGTGGGTTACCATCTGCAGCACAGGTTCCACTCCCATGAGCTTCAGATGAATGCAAGCCGCCAGACTGCTGAGACGGGTAACCGATGTCTGATTGTCAGTCACATTTACCGCATCCACGTGTTTCTTGAGAAGCTCACCTTTATTTAAAATAACCTCGGGGTCGCTGCCGCGCGGCGGGCCGCATTCGGAAGTTACAGCCAGATGAACGGCCGCTAATAACCGTTCCGGTTTACTGTTCGTCTTAAGGCTCACTGCAAAAATCCTTCCACTTTAAAGGTTCGAGGTCCCCCGGCCCGGTCCTTGGACCAGTCCTTCAGGGGGAAAAGTTTTTCATAATCAGCCAGCCGGCCGAAAGCCTCCAGCCGTTCCACGATTAATTGCCAGACACAGTCAAGTTCCCTGTTGATCTCGCACTTGCCATTGGATACACCCCCACATGGTCCGTTTAAGAGGCGCTTGGCGCAACTGGCAATAGGGCAGAGACCACCAGTTGCCGCCAGAACACAGTTGCCGCAGGCCTGGCATTTTTCCGTAAAATAGCCGGGCCGCTCTACAGCTCCCAGAAAAGTCGTATTCAAGGCGGGATACACAGGTGTTGTATGAAAGTTTTCAGCCATGAACTGGACACCTACTCCGCAGGCAAGGCTTAATACTGATTCTGTGTTCGAAATCGCATCAAGAGCGGAGTTAAAAAACTCGTGCTCACACTGCCTCTCAATACCCCCGACATCAAGCTGTATTTGAACCCCTACCTGCACAGCCTGCATTCTCAGCAGGGAGGCAAGAACTTCAGCCTGTTTGGTGCCGCCCTGATGGCAGACAGCAACACAGGAATTGCATCCCAGAACCAAAACTTGCCGCTGCCCTCTGATCATCTCCCAGATTTCGTCGATGGGTTTTTGCTGTCCCACTATCATTGTCTTTAAGTCCCTTGTCTCTGTTGTTCTTTTTTAATATCCGCAAGAACGACCATGCGGTTCAACCGGTTTGGAATGACCATATCCGTGTCTTCGGCAACCGGGCACCCTGATGCACATCTCTTGCACTGGTAACAGGCTGTATTATTCTGACCCGATCGTGCCATGACTTCCCGGGTAAAGATATCGGCCGCCTTGGGGGTTGTATGCAAAAGCTTTTCCGGCCATTCATCAGATCCTTTATTGTCATGAGAGTTCGCTATCTTTCTTCAGCTTTTATATAATATTGCTTATACAGTAATCACTGCAGAATAATTAATAAAACCTGAATTTTCGACAGTTTCAAGCACTGTTGCAAAGGGTTGCCTAAAATAACAAAGGAAGAAGATTTATTCCTCGACATGCAGAAACTTATCCGGAATAGGTGTCACCCTGGCAACTCCCCCCAAGGGGCTTACATCAACCTGAATCCGGCAGCCGTAACTTTGTTCAAGGAGCTCTTTATTGAGGACTTTTTTGGGTTCGCCGGTTTTAACAACTCTGCCTTCCTTTAGCAGCAGCAGTCTGTCGCCATACATGGAAGCCAGATTCAAGTCATGGGAGACCATGACGATTGTGGTTCCATGTTCCCGGCGAAATTTTTCCATGAGGTCCATAATTTTCAACTGGTGAGACGGGTCCAGGGCAGTTGTCGGTTCATCAAGCAGGATGATCTCGGGCTGCTGGCAAATGGCGCGGGCTATTATTACACGCTGCAGCTCGCCGCCGCTGAGTTGATGGAGTTTGCGGTCTGCCAGGTGCACTACATCAGTGAATTTCATTGCCTCCTCAGCAAGGTGAAAGTCATTTTCCCCTTCCATGCCAAGGATGCCCAGATGGGGGGTACGCCCCATGATAACTGTTTCTGCAACTGTAAAGGGAAATCCCAACTCTATCTGCTGGGGGACAATTGCCATGATTTGCGAGAGATTGCGCCGCCTGTATTTCGAAATATCTTTATCCTTGATCGCTACCGAACCCTGATGCGCCTTTTGAAGACCTGAAAGTACTTTTAACAGGCTGGTTTTCCCGGCACCATTCGGTCCGATTATAACAAAAAATTCACCTGCCGCTACTGACAATGACACATTTGATAAAATTAATTTATCACGCATATTCAATGATATATTCTTTATATCTAGAATTTTCATTACGTCCTGTTCCTTAGCAAGAGCACGATGAAAAGCGGTGCACCGATCATGGAAGTGATAATGCCGACCGGCAACTCACCGGATGAGGGAAGGACCCTGGCCATAAGATCACATAAAATAAGGTACGAAGCGCCACCCAGCAGACAAGCTGGAACAAGAAGACGGTGATCCGGTCCAAGCAGCAATCTGAAAATATGGGGAATAACAAGTCCGACAAATCCTATCAGACCGGACAGACTGACAATAACGCTGACCATTAGGGATGTGATTACAAGAAGCAGCAGAACGATTTTTTTTACATTAATTCCCATTGCAGCAGCAGTTTCCCTGCCAAGAAGGAGAAGATTCATCGGGCGGGCTAAAATAAAAATTACAACAAAACAGGGAAGTACCAGCAGAAGTATCGGCAGTTGTCCTTTCTGCATTGTGGTCAGGTCTCCCATGAGCCAGTAAAGAATATGCTGGACCTGGAATGAACGGGTCATGGAAATAAGAAACATGATAACAGCAGCACAAAATGCATTCATCATCACGCCTCCAAGCAGGAGAGAGTCTCTGCTGAGCATGGTGTTTCCCATTGTTGTGCCTGCCAGCGTTGTGACAAATGCCAGAACCAGAAGGCTCCCGGTAAAAGAAAAAAACGTAACCCCGGGGAAATAAGACAGACCTAAAAGCATTGCCAGGATAGCGCCAATGGCAGAACCTCCGGAAATGCCAAGGATATATGGTTCTGCAAGGGGATTGCGCAGCAGGGCCTGGAACACCAGCCCGCCGAGAGCCAAGGTACCCCCTACAAATGCAGCAAGTATTACCCTTGGCAAACGTATCTGCCATAGAATCGTCGCTGTGGCAGAATCGGGTTCACCTGGCCCGGCAAGGATGGCCAGGGCCTCCCTGAAATGCATGCCCGCCGACCCTGCTGCAATGGCTATTATGCCGATCAGTACGAGAGCTGTGCTGAGCAGCAGTGTGGTGAGTATAATTTTTCTGCCAATGGACATATTCATTCTGCTGTCTTGATATTGTTTTCTTTAAAAAGTTCAGGATGAATTATTTCGGCGATGACCTCAAGGCCGTCAATCAATCTGGGGGTCGGGCGGTCAAACAGTTCTGCATCCACAACAAATATCCGGTTGTTTTTCACCGCGGATAACAGGTTCCATTTTTTCCAGGAATTTAAGAGATATTCCGGTTCCAACCCTCCTGCCATGGAACTTATCAGAACTATCTCGGGCTGCAGCACGATAATATCCTCCCAGGAGTAGCGGGGATAGGAAACCTCCCCGGCTGTTGTGTTGATTCCTCCAGCCAGCTCGATTAATTCATGAATAAAGGTGTTTGTACCAGCTGAAAATAGCGGTTCCGCATCAATCTGAAAGAACACACGCGGCTTGCGGCCTCCTTTTTTAACCTGTTCCTTTACATGTTCTATCCTTTTTGTCATGCCGGAAACCAACTCTAATGCTGCCTTTTCTGCATGCAACAGAGATCCAAGCCTGGTAATGGCGTCCATAATCTGTTCAAGATTTCTTGGATTAATAACATAAACAGGTATGCCAAGATTAACGATTTTCTCCACTGTATGCTTGGGATTTCCATCTTTAGTTGCCAGGCAGAGGTCTGGTTTCAGGGCGACAATTTTTTCCAGGTCAAGACGGACATATGAGCCGACCCTGGGCAGGGATTCCGCTTCTGTTGGATATGTGCTGTACTGGGTTACCCCAACGAGTCTTTCTTCCTGTCCCAGATCATAAATAATCTCCGTGATGCTGGGAGCAAGTGCGATAACTCTCTTGGGGTTCTCTGGGACCACAAGGGTTCTGCCAACCTGGTCGACGACCGGCCCGGCCAAGATGTTGCCCGGCAGCAACAGGAATATTAATGCCAGTGTAAGCATTATGTCAGTATTTCTTGGCATGAAACAAACAGTTGAGGTTTATTTTTTCAGTTTAAAGGTTACCGGAACCCTGACCCACATCGGTATCCTCTCTTTGCCCCGCCTTCCTGGTTCAAAGCTCCATTTTTTTACAGATGATAGTGCAGCACGGTCAAGCGGTGTAAAACCACTTGAGATTTCAATTTCAAGGTCATCCACCCTGCCCTCTCTGTTAACCAGTACCTGCAGGAAAACTGTACCTTCCTGGCCTCTCTTCCTCGCCAGGCCAGGGTATGCTGGTGGGGTGTTGGACTGGTAGCGCGGATATGCCATCTGCACTGTTCCAGGCAGCGTTACACTTTCATGTTCCTGGACAGCTTGAGGTTCTGCCGGTGCGGCAGATTCCCGGACCTTTACAGCTTCCGCTGGCTCAGGCACTAAATCTTCTTCTATGCTTTCTGGTCCCTTCGATGCCGGCATAACCTTTTCAACAACAGGCTGCCGGACAGTTTTTTTGTGCAAGACCGGTTGCGGAAGCTCATTTGCCGCTTTTTCTTTTACAGTAGAGACTTCCTGCGGAACAGGTTTTTCCGGCTCTGTTTTTGCTGCCGCTTGTTTCTCGAATACAGGTTCAGCATTTTGTGCCTTTTCAGTCTGTATCACAGGTTTTTCAACCACTTTTTTCTGGCCCAGAAAAACGGAGACTGAGCGTGGAAGTGATACAGTTGGGACAAGAACCGGCTTCAGGTCAAATTCAAAGTTCATAAAGCCGATGTGAATTGCTGCTGCCAGAAAAACGGCAATAAGCATCCGGGATCGGTTATTTAACGGTGTCAGCCTGTAGTGAAACATTCGATATACCCGCAGTTCTTATAATATCGAGGACGCGGTACAACTCCTGATAGGAAAGTGCCTTGTCAGCAAACAGTTCTACCTGAACAGATTTGGTATCTGTCTCCTCTCGCTTTTCTTTCAGCAAAACTGCCTGCAGTTCATCCAGGGAAACTTTTGTACTATCAAGGAAAATTTCTCCATTGGCTTTGACTGTAATTGTCAGATTCAGTTCAGTATGAATTTCTGCTGCCGAGGAACCCGGAAGAGACACTGGCAGACTGCGGTGCACAGCCATGGAAAGCATGGCATAGATGAAAAAGACCAGCAGAAGAAAGACAACGTCAATCAACGGCAGCATCTCAATGCGGGGCTTTTTAATCCCCAGATGGCTGCTCGGCACCTTCATGATCTGGAAGCCTCATGTTTGCCATCCAGCTTTTCATAGACAATTTCAAGGCTGGTGGCATATTTTTCGATATTAAGCACTGCCTTTTCTACCTTGGAATTAAAATAATTATAGGGAAAAACAGAGAGAATGGCGATACCGAGACCGGCGGCTGTAGTGATAAGCGCCTGGGCAATACCGGCGGTCACAGCCTGGGGCTGTCCGATGCCGGCAGTGCTCAGTGCTTCAAATGAACCAATAATGCCGATAACCGTACCAAAAATACCAAGCAGAGGCGCTACGGTGATCATGGTATCCAGGACGCCCATATAGCGCCGCATGTTCCGTATTTCTTCAGCTGCTGTGGCTTCCATGGCCTTGGTCATGGAAAACTCACGGTGCAGTATCCCGCTCACCAGGACTCTAACAATAAAATCCTTAGAGCCGGTCACCTTGGCACGCACCGCTTCCCAGTCACCCTGCCGGCAGAGCTCCAGGACATCCTCGATGAGTTGTCTGTTCCGGTTTACATCCACCGAAATCCAGAACAGCAATCGTTCAATGACCACGGTCAGGACCAGGATGGAGCAGGCCAGCAATGGGTACATTACCGGCCCGCCGTGGACAAAAAGGTCAATCATGTTTTCACCATCAAAGAGTAAATACTGAATCAGGTTATGAAGCTTTTTTACTTAAAAAAAATAAGATTAGTATGCATAGGACAGCTTTGCATAAACAGACCTGCCTGCAGTGATCTTTTATCTGCTGTACCAGTTTCATGTCAAAGGTCCAAAAGCTGTCCATCTCATATGCAACAGTTTTTGTGTTGGGATAAAAGCCGTCGGTTTCAGTTCGGTATGTCACCCTGTCTCCTGTATAGCGTGCAACTGCCGAAACGGTCAAGCCGAAATCTGTAAAGTAGGTGAGAGCACCTTTAAACAGTTGCTGTGGTGTATAAGCGGCTCTCCTCTTCACCCAGTCATATACAAAATTGGGCGGAAAATATTCCATAACCGTATAGGCCTTGCTTTCCTCCTCAGCATCAATATAGGTGTAGTTCAGGCCGAACTGGAGGTTGGCCATCAGCTGGAACTTTGCTCCTGCTTCGAAACCGTCCCCGGTAAAGGAACGCAGGTTGACCGGTGAATAAATACCATTGGAATCCGGTTCCCATTGGATTTTATCGTCAATGGTCCAGTGAAAGTATGAGACAGAAAAGAAAATTCTGTCATCTTGCAGGGATTGTTCCCAGGTAATGTCCGAATGCCAACCGGTTTCCGGCAGGAGGTCAGGATTACCCTTGCTGAAACCGTCATCGGGCCAGAAAAGATCATTGGGAGTCGGTGCCCCAAAATGTTTACCGCTACTGAATTTCAACGCTGTGTTCTGCCAGGGTGTCGCAATAATACCAAAACGCGGCAGTGTTTCATTGCCAAATCCTGAGTTGTCCTCATAGCGCAGGCCTGCAAGAACTTTCACAGGTGAAAAGAGCTGGTACTGCAATTCACCGTAAATGCCGGTACTGTGAAGATCTGCGTCTATTATATTCCTGCTGGCCTCAAGCCTCTGTCCTGAACCATCCAGATCAATGCTCTCATTTTCCCAGTCATAACGGAGATATTCTGCACCCAGGAGCAGATCGCCTTTGTCAGAAAAAGAGATCTCAACATCCCCCTCAATCTCATAGACCGTGTTGGTAGTCCATGATTCAGCACCTGGCAGATTCACAGGAACACTGAAGCTGTTTACATATCGCAAATAATTATAACTCTCCGTTGCGGTAACATCAGCCAATACGGTTATGTTAAGCATTTCATTCGGCCTGCTGTTTGCGGTAAGAACAAGCAATCCGTCCTCATCCCCTCCTCTGTCAAGGAGACTGGCCGATTCGCTATTATAGACAGCTACACCGTCAACATAATAGGTATTTGTTCCATTTGGTGGTTTAACTCCAGGCCGGCCGAATTCCCGGTCAAGATATTGCCCGTAAAGGCTGAGGTCGAATTTTTCACCCTTGTCCAGCACCAGATTCAGAGAAACATCCTTGTGATCAAGATCACTGTTAGACCGGAAGCCGTCTGTTTCATCATAATTGGCTGCCAGGTAGTATCCCAAGGTATTGCTGAAA
>Ga0111162_1019_pt1 | contig 14236 bp, 14 predicted proteins | sample DeeMarSeWOR28_12_FD_80263 | JGI IMG/M metagenome (GOLD analysis project Ga0111162, IMG submission 80263) | Nitrospira bacterium SG8_35_1 | reverse complement strand
TTTTCTGGCACATAAGTGGTAGGGTATCTCCTTCTTTAACGATTCGTACATGGGTCAAGTCCGGGGAACTGTTGTTCTCCTCAGCCAGTCGCAAATTGTCTTCGATAAGACCCTGAAACTTTGCTTTGGCCGTGGCTCTTACGGGTGATCCGTCTGGCCGGAACAGGCTGTAGGTAATGGTCAGATTGGTGAGTACACATTTGAATAAAAGCACGCCCCAAATTACCTGTAAAAAATGGGGACTATGACTTTCTCCATTGTATCCGGACACAATCTGTTGAAATTTGTCTACATCTGCCTTAATTCCATTATTTCTCTGTTCATCGGTTGTGCCGGGAAGTGTACCTGTACTGTCAAAAATAAAAGTAAACTCTATGATCTGGGGTTTTATTTTATTGAATTTGGGAAGTTTATTACTTGTACCGGGAGCCTGATCCTCACCATACTCGATCTCGTAATTGATCGCATAACTTTCCGGATTGACCGCTACAAAAAATTCTCCATCAGCTACCTTCTTGGAATCTTCATAGCCGGCACTGGTAAATGCCAGAATCTGCATTTTTTTCAATTCTCCCAATTCCATCAGGGTTCCGCTTTTTCTTTCAGAATTTCCATCACCTGTTCAACACAGGCTGCAATGATGTCCTTTGTATTTGCCTGTTCGTTCGTTTTTTCACCGGTATTTCCTTCACCCTTCCCGGCCGAATCCCGGATGGTTACTTTAATTACAACTTCCTTGGCAATCAGGGGCATTATTCCTGCAGGTTAAAATACTGGTATTCCAATTCGAGGGTTTCTATCACAATGCTGCTTTTTTCAGCTGTGAAATCCGAGACTGACCACTTCTTCGGCCACGCATTAATTACGTTCCAGGTAATCAGGGGTTCGTGTTCCTCATTCAACAGAAACACCAGTACATTTTTCGGATAAATGATGAGTGTCTGAAACGCATCATTGCACCATTCTATTAATTTCGAATTTTTTGTGATTCCTCGCTTAAGTATCAGGTTACCATATTTTGTCCTGAGAGGCAGAACGTGTTCAAACCGATGTTCCCCACCTTCCTTAACCGATTCAGTCTGAATATCAACAGATAATCCGGCTACAGACTGAAAACGGACATCCACGTCTTCCTTATCCAGGTCCTGGAATTCTACCTTGAAATGAAATCCTGTTGGCGGATAAAATGAAGCCATTAACTCACGAATTCAGCAGTCAGACCCTCGTGAGCCAATTCCATCGTTTCAATGGCAATTTCATTCCCGTCTGCCTTCAGGTCGGTGGCCTGTACTTTTAAGGGCCAGGCATTTTTCAGCCGCCATACTACCACCGGTTGATGTTCTTCATTCAATAATTTAATGGTTACAGACCTCCGGTCGACGGTATTCAGGGCAATTGTATCGTACCATTCATAAAAACTACCCTGACCCTTGAAGGTGCCACGTTTCAGCGTGATATTACTGAATTTCTGCATTCCGGGAATCTTCAGCTTGGAGTATTCCCTGCTGTTTCCATCACGGTATTCGATAACTTCGGTCTCTACGTCCAAACCGGATACCTCGGTGAACCTGAGATCGTTTTCATTTCCATCATTCCATTCTACCTGGAAGTGAAACTTTGGTAATGGGTATTCTGCCATTTTTTCTAATTTTTAGATTATAATTTTTAACTGAATTATGCTTCCTGCATTTTGTGTGAGAAACGCAGGATAATGAATTCTGCAGGCCGTACTACGGCGAGACCTACTTCAACAATCAACCTGCCTTCCAGAATGTCAACGGACGTCATGGTTTCCCCGAGACCTGCTTTTACATAAAAAGCCTGTGAAGGTTTAGCGCCTGCGAGGGCACCTGCCCTCCATTGTATAGTCAGAAAATTGGTGATCATCGCTTTCACCTTTGTCCATGTATTGGCATCGTTTGGTTCAAATACAAAAGGTTCAGTAGCTTTTTTTATCGATTCCTCGGCAAAGATAAAAAACCGCCTTACCGGAATATACCGCCACTCGTTATCGTTACCGGCCAGGGTGCGGGAACCCCATACAAGCGTCCCTTTTCCAGTAAAAGCTTTAATGGCATTGATCGATTTTCCTGCCCCGACATCTACGTTCAGGCGATCATTTTCACTGATTGTTATATTTAGGGTAGGTTTCGAAACGGAATTTATACTCACATTGGCGGGAGCCTTGAATACGCCACGATCAGAATCAACAGAAGCATATATTCCCGCAACAGCGCTACTGGGTGGAAGTAAAAAATGATCGTTTTCCAGTTTTTCAATTACGTTCTTAAGGACCGGGATTTGCAGGATCATGCTGGTCTGTTTTTGATTTTCAGTATTATGGGCATCCTCCATATATGAGTTTATTGCAGCATAAACCTTGTAGAAAATCGTCCTTAAAATCGGTTCAACGAACATCATATTTTCAATACGCTCCGCTGAATCCGAAGCTGCCGGATTTGGTAAGATATCGTTTAATGTAGTATCTACATTGGTACCGACGAAAATGGCTGTCAATGAACTGTATGTCCAGGATGTACCATAATTGGGAAAATCGCTGGTAGCTCCGAAAATCTGAGCATTCGATGCATTGTTATCAATTTTAGCCAGGGTATCAAGTGTCGGATTCGCCTGATGATTCGTGGGTGTAGCTGCTAGTTCATCGGCAGCAGACCGGATTTGAGTTAAAAGTTCAGCGAAGGTTATAGGTGAAGTAGAGGTATCATTTGCGTAATTATCAATAAACTCTTCTGTGATCTCATAAATATAATTAATCAATTCCCTGAAAGCTCCCCTCACATCAGCTATTACAGGAGATGTTGCCCGGGCAAGTGCGTAAAACTGACTTCTCAATACCAGATATACATCCTCTAATTTTGCAATTTTTGTATCAGTAAATGCGGCATCTTTCGTCGCAATAAAATTATTTAAATCAGGTTCCAGATGAAGTGTAAGATCAGTAACGATCTGATCCATCTCCTGAATCAGGGTCAATGTATCGGTATCGGCTGGATCAACATACGTACTCCAGTCTACATCAGCTCCAAGTTTTTTAATCTTATCCTTTACATCCCTGTAATTGACCTCCCTACCGATGCTGGTTTCCAGGTAGGGAAAATAAGCCGCACCATAACTCAGGTATTTAGTACCGATATTCGTTCGGAAATTATCAATGTCATTTGTAAAATCTACATTCTTGCTGGCCGGATCGGTCATATGAACATCTGCGATCAGAAAACGGTCTTTTAGGGTGTTACATTGATCGAGTGCCTGCTTGTATAAATCGGTGAGCTGGGTTTTTGTTAATGCGATCCCGTCAGGGAAAACGATTAGCGTAGGTTCATCAACTTTGACCAGTACCTCTTCCAGTCCCCTCAGCAGGTCATCCTTATCAATCGATGCAGGTGTGGTATACCGTCCGATGGAAATGATATAACAATCGCCACCTCCATTATCAAAGAATAATCGAAGGCTGTCATAGAGATAATAGGTTGAATTCACTGTAGAACTCACAACATTGTTATTTTCGTCAAGAGATACACTCGTAACATCGATTGAGGGCCCAGAACCAAATCTTTCTTCATAATCAAGCAATGAAGAAATCCGGATCGCCTTGTCTTCCAGGTTTTCACCCTTAAATGAAGCTGTTTCCGTATATCCAATAAATGCAGGTATCGCAGTTTCCACTGCCGCAACGGAAGGAGGAAATTTCCGTATTTCCTCAACGAACACACCAGGTGTACTATATGTCGCCATAATTCATAGTTTTTAAATAATAAATGATTTTATTTTAAGAAGGCGGTCCTAACCCACCTCCCATATTAATTTCAGAATATATTCTACTACCATCCGGAAAAATTGAAGCCACTTCCGGATTCGGAAGAAAGAACGTATCTCCTCCCATATCAATTTCAATACGCCGGCTGAATTGTGTTAATCCCAGGGGTTGAGTTGAAACCAGTATCGTATCCACCGGATTACCCGGAGTGAGCTCATAAACCTCGACCTGGGATGATGCAAAACTCGGTGCACTGGCATAATAATAGCGCCAGAAAGTCGACCTGTTTTTCCAGTGTATGGTATAGTTGGGTGATAATAGCCTGTTTTCATTGTACTGATCCAGCCACCGATAGCTGTTCAAGCTTCCATCCGGTTCAAAAAAACATTCGATAAGCGCAAAGGGCCGTTGAAGGTAAAGCACATCGTCCATAAAAAATGTAAGACCTAACTCGGGAATTACAGTTCCCGTATCATCACGAACTTCAAGTATGTAGTATGCGGAAGGAAAACCGGATAACCGTAATTCGCATTCGGTTAAGGTTGTGCCTGGTTCAGTAGTGGTAAAATGAATGGTTTGTAAATGCTCTCCTGTATAATTATACAATAGAAATGAAAGATTCTCTTTTGCTGCACTTTCAACATTATGTTTAAAAATAGCAGGCCTCAATACAATTCGGTCTTCCTTAGTAACAAATTGCGGAAGAGGATCAAGATCAGGATAAATGGAAAACCATTTTGAAGTGTTGAAAGCTCCTGGTCCATTATTTTCGATTGCCTCAAGCATTACCGGGTTAGCCGGATCGGTTAAACTGATTACTATTTCTCCGGCTTCATACGCATAGGAAGCGTCAAAATCCGGCACGGTACGACTTAAATAGAGTGGCCCACTACCCTGCTGATTGTCTGCGCGGTTAGAAAAATAATACATAAAGCGATCCTTATTTTTCGTTTCTTTTTCGAGCCGGATATTCGACATATTAATCATTTGCCGGTTTTCCAGACTGACAGCAAAGCGCAGGCTGAAAGGTTTGTTGAGAGGAACTAAAGGAGCAAACGTCCCATCACCCATGCCGGTGACCTGGCAGGCAAGTGAAAAACCAAAGTTGTTCTGTTTAAATATCAGACGATGATTGTCAAGTAAATTTCTGCAGTCTTTCGTAGGTGAAATGAAAAAATCCCTGGATACCTTATACTTATTCTGTTGTGTATCCATAATTCGTTGCTGCTGATCAGCCGGGATACCCAGATACAAGGATGATTCACGTGGAAGATAATACTCGTGTATTAATTGTGTGGAAAACAATGTTCGATATTGGATTAAACTACTCACTACTATTTTCGAATATGGATTGTATCGGATTGAATATCTTGGATATATTCACCTCTTTCCGTAGTATACTCTCTTTTAACCGGAAGAATACCGGCTTTATACATTACAAACGGCACCTGTTTCCCTCCGAGCGATCCCCATAAATGATTGACCTGCTCAAATGTCATGGAATATAGTTCCAGGCTGACTCTTACATCCTGCAGATCCGGATCGTGAATTGTATTTGGAGCCGGTGAATTTTGTACTGTAAATACATGTTTACTCTGGAAAAATTCAATCAATTGAGAAAGACGCGTTAAACCATTCGAATAATCCGTATCATCCGTAACATTGCCTCTGCTGGTGAAATTAGCAGTGAATAACAAAAAAAGATTTAAAAAAGCTGGTGGGTTTGTCAGTTCATGACGGCTGTTAAATTTATTATAGGGAGACGTATTCTTTAAAGTAGTTTCTTCCATTATATTTACTAGGCTCAATACGATTCTTCCCTGCATATATCCCTCGTTACCACCCAGCCCTTCCGACATGCCTATATTTCCGAGTACTACCGGAGGTTCATCCACATTACTGCTGACCTGCCGGATATAATCGCCTAGCTGGTCCACCAGCATGTTCAAAATTGGCTGAATCATTGTGAATAGTTATGTTTAATCGTTACAACAATTAGTATATGGAAATATAATCATTCTAGATCTTCATACAGCTTCGCCATATCAGTCACATACGTTTATGACTTTGTATAGAAGTATGCAATTCACATTTTCTGAAAAATCGATTTATTGGAAGTATCCATATCCTTTTTACATATCTTGAGTAGGATACAACTCAACTACCGAAATATTGCTTTCAATAAATCAACAAATACATGGACAGAATTCTCAGGATTCAATTAACTGTTTTTGATCCTGATTGAACAATATCCGAAAGGATCAAATTAGAGATATTCAGAGTTAACAGCAATCCCCATTATTAGGTATTTTTGAAAGCCGGTTATTGAATAAATACAAAAAAATATTTATTAAAGCCAAAAAGAATTTGAAGCCTTTGTGATGAGCTCAGCCGTATTCTGAACCTTAAATTTGGATAAGATGTTTTTACGATGGCTGACAACTGTGTGATAGCTGATATGTAACCGGGAAGCAATCTGTTTCGTTGAAAAGCCATTGGCGATCAGGTGCAGGATCTCTTTTTCTCTTTTTGTAATATAATTGTTATGACCATTCACCTTTAATGGAAATTTACTCTGGGTATTATTAAGGACCTTTTTTGAAGATCCGTTATAGTTAAAAATATGCTTATAATTTCTTTTAATTCTCTTGAGTTCATTGAGTGAATCCACATTTTCTTCGAGTTTTTTCCATAAGTATTGTTCGGATTGTATCTGCCGTGTTATGTCCTTTAAAATCCCGATCAAACATCTTTGTTCTGCCTCGAGATCAATATTTTTAAAAAATTTACACTCAAGCCAGGTTATAAGGCCCCATTTATTATTCATTTTAAACGTAAGCAACGAATGATCATTCTTCCTGCCCTGTTCTAGGATGTTATCGATAAAAAAGCTTTTTACTTTAATATAATCATCGGGTACTACGAGTTGAAAAAACAAATTTATTCCACCATTGATGATTTCTTCAGAAGAATACCCTACAATTCTTTTCACCGAATCGCTGACAAAAACTATTTTTTTATTCGTGACATCCAGGATAAACAGTACGAAGGAATCAATTATATCAAAAATGTTTAATTGATTTTTATGGAGCAGTTTTTTATTTAAATGATCCTCTATAGGTAGTTTGGTTAAATTAATTAAAAGAATTACAACTTTTTAAATTAGCTAATTTTATCTGAGAATGGAATCCTAATAAATTCATTAAATTACATACGTACCTAATATTTTATTTTTACTGATTTTATCAATCATAAGATAGTGTAAACAGAATATTTAGTTAAAATGATTTGTATCTTGTATGTATGGTAAGTGTAATATATTCCCCGTATTCATTAAAAAACAAGAGATCCAAAAAGGTGCTGCAGCCTCACCCAACCTGAAATAACGAGACACGTCCTGAGTGGCCCGATGGAATCGGGCTGTATCGAAGGATGGCTGGTAAAACGCAACTCACCCGGCCAGACCGATCTACCCGGTCTGACGAGATTTATCGCCGCTGTTGCGCGTCTCCGGACGCGTGAATAATATATCAATTACGAATTACCCCCCACTTCTGATAAAATCTTACTATCTTGGGGTAGGTTATTTTTTCACCTGATGCAATCAGCAGGATCAACAGCAAGCATATGTTCTCATGATATGGCGATCCCAAACCATAGGGGTCTTAGCGTATATTTATCCAATAAAAGCAGTAATACAACAAAGTTGATCTTATTTGACGAAATGAACATCACCCTCACCCGACCGATTTTGCAGGTGACTGACTACTATCCATTTGGCATGGCAATGGCAGAGAACTCATACGAAAATATTCTGGAACAAAAGAACCACTATAAATACAACGGTAAGGAACTGCAGGATGACCTGGACTTGAACTGGTATGACTATGGTTTCCGTTTCTACGATCCTGCTTTAGCCAGATGGCATGTGTCCGACCCTAAAGCTGAGAAATATTTCTCATGGAGTCCATATTCTTACTGTTATAACAATCCTTTAATTTTTGTTGACCCACAAGGTGATACCGTAAAGTTTGTTGGTGTTGCTGAAGAGGCTGCTTATAATGATTACAAGAATACGGTTAATTCAAGAGTTGAGGCTTATGATAAAAGAACAAAAACACTAAGAGATAAGGGAAAAACGGAAAGAGCTGATAGAAGAGATGCCAAACGTTCTAATAATGTCTATGTTCAAATACAAGGAGAGTTAAATGCAGTTGAAACGGATGAAAATGTTTATAGAGTAAGAATGGGTAGTAATATATCAAATTCAGCAGGGGCAGGAAATATATCTTATAATTCAACCACAAATGAAATTGATGTAAATATTGCAACTGGAGGAGGATGGACAACTATGCAAAAAGTAGCACATGAATTTAAACATGTTGACCAATTTATTAATCGGGAACTGGACTTGTCACCCGATGGAAAAGGAGGATTGCTATACGACAAAACCGATGAAGTTGCAGCATTTAAAAGACAGAATTTGTTTGGAACCCCAGTTAATCCTGTCAGTTTTGTAAATGAGAATTACTCGGACCGACAGGAAGGACCTAAATCTTTTCATTTGTTAACTCCAACTGAGCAAGCACAGTATAAGACTTTGAAATATATTTATCATGGTAAAAAGTAAAATATTACAATTTATATACTTATTATTCGCAGTTACTGCTGCCGCGAATTGTCAAAGTGTTAAAGATGCAACGAAATTTGTTGGGCATTATGTATACGATTCATTTTATGGTACCAATTATGATTTGAAACTGTTGAAAGACGGTACATTTCAGTTTATTGTAAAAGAAGGACTATCATATGATACAATAGGCGGAAACTGGAATGTGCTTGAAAACAGGAAAATTGTTTTGTCACCTCCAAAAACGAATAATTACCATATTGAATCAGAGTGCGACACTTGTAACAGTAAATATTATATTAGAACTTATTCTTTAATAGACAGATATGAACTTACAAAGCCAAGTGTTGAGATATATAACAAGGGAACTCTGATTAAAGATGGAATAATCAATGCTGTTGAAAATACTGTCATACAAAATACAGATAGTATTAAGATTAATTACTTTGGTTTTGAAACATATGCGTATATACCACAAAACACTGGAGGTATTGTTGCTGATGTTTTTTTAAAAGAAGTACAACAAGGAGTACTACAAAAGGATAGAATCTTAAAAATAAAGAAAAGTAAATTAATAACCGAAAAAGGAATAGAGCTAACAAAGCAATAATAATAAAATAGCCTGGCACAGTATAGGATATCTAAAATTAAGATTTGACTGGTTAAGAAGCCAGAATCGACTGCAGGTTATCCTTCATTTTTTTATTGGAGATAGCCAGGTCGATCATTTTAAAGAGTGCCTGTTTTTCATCATCACCCAGTGTATCTATAAGCTTTATTTTTTCCAATAAAGGCAGGTTGATCTGTTCGTCAATATCATCGGAGCGGAAAAACTCGGTAATAGAAACTTCAAACACTCTAGCCAGTTTTTCCAGGGTGGATACGGCAGGCTCCACTCTTCCGTTCTCGATACGAGAATACTGGCCTTGAGGCACACCGGATTCTGCTGACACCTGTTTTTGAGAAAGCTGTTTTAACTCTCGTAATCTTCTGATATTGCTTGCAATTACGTCTACAATAGGTCTCATATGATCAAGAATATACTTCAAAGTTAATATTTTAGCTCATTTGATACAACTTGATAAATTTTTTATTGCATGTTATATACATAATAATATATATTTGTATGTAAGAAAAATATATATTCTCGCGCAAAAAATATTTTAATTATGCAAGAGCCTGCATCCACCCGCCACCTTGACACCACCAACCCTTCCCACATTACGTATAACCACCCACCGTTGGAGATTACCGTTCTGGGCGGCATCCGCCTGGAAGGCCTGGACCGGATGCGGGTAACACTGAAGGTGCAGGTAGAACACCTTGCGCTACGGCATAACCTGGACCTTTATAACGACAACCAGACAGAAAAGCTGGTACGAAAGATCGCAGAAAGACTTGAGATCGGAACCAGCCTTGCCGCAGCGGCATTGAGCGATCTGACTGACAAATTAGAAAAATACCGACTGGAAGAGATCGAGGCCAGTCAAAGGGAGCATGAGAAAAGAAAGATGTTAAATCCGAAAGAGATCCGGCAGGCAGAAGAATACCTGTCGGCCCCCAACCTTATGGAGCGCACCGGTCAGGATATAGGCCGCACCGGTGTGATCGGCGAGGAGATCAACCGGCTACTCATGTATATTATCTTTACCAGCCGCAAGCGTGAGCGGCCCCTGCATGTGATCAGCCTTGGCGGATCGGGCCTGGGAAAGACCCACCTTCAGGAGAAGGTCTCTGCCCTGATCCCCGATGAGGACAAGGTAGAGAATACCAGTTTGACCGCTGCTGCCTTCTATTATTTTGGAAAACAGCAGTTAAAGAACAAGCTGGTATTGATCGAGGATCTGGACGGGGCCGAGAATGCGCTTTTTCCGATCCGGGAGCTTCAGACCAAGCGAAAGATCATCCGTACCGTTCCCTTCAAGAACACAAAGGGAGAGACACGTTCGGTGCAACTGATCGTAGAAGGGCCGGTAAGTATCGCAGGATGCACCACGAAAGAAAACCTGTATGAGGACAATGCCAACCGCAGCTTTCTGATCCATATCGATGAGAGCACGGTCCAGGATGAGAAGATCATGGAATACCAGAGAAGGCTGAGCGCAGGTAAGACCGATTTGGCCGCCCAGCAGCAACTGGTCGAACGATTCCGGAACATGCAGCGAATCCTTGTGCCGGCGCAGGTCAGAAATCCATATGCTGAACAATTAAAAATCCCAAAGGAGGTGCTGCGTCCCAGAAGGACCAATGCCCATTACCTTGCCTTTATCGAGGCGGTTACGTTTTACCATCAGTACCAGCGGGAAAAACAGTTTGACCGGCAGACAGGTGAAGAATACATTGAGACAACGATAGAGGATATCCGCTCAGCCAATAGGTTGATGAAAGAAGTGCTGCTTAGAAAAGCAGATACGCTGACCGTTGCCGTTCGCAATTACTTTGAAAGGCTGAAGAAATACCTGAAAGATCAAAAAGGCCTGAGTTTTACCAACCGGCAAATCCGCCAGGCTCTTCGGATCAAGGCGGCAACACTGAAAAGATACCACAGCGAACTTTTAGTAAATGGACTGTTGCAGGTTAAATCCGGGAAGAAGGCTACAGGATATATTTATCAGGTTACCAGCTTTAAGGATTATGAGCAGCTTCAGGAGCGCATTCACGGGGTGCTGGATGAGATCACTGGCCGGCTTGAGAGAAAAGAAAGGCGGCCCGGTGGCCCGGTAGTGGCCCACAGGGAAAATGGGCCAGCTAAAGAAAAGAAAGCCAGTTAATTAGACCTTGCGGCTCAGCGGATCATAAAAAAGGATAAGCGAGATGAAAAAACTGCCTTTACAAAACCCCTCGTTCCGCTACCTTGAAAACAGCTTCCGTGAATGGCTCGGCGTACTGGGCTATGCATCTACCTCGGTGTATTACATGCCCATCCACGTTCGGGAAATGCTGTATTACCTGGAACAAAACGGGCTGAAACATATCAGCGCACTGAATACAAAGCATATCCGAAGGTATTACGAGAAGTTGAAGGAAAGGGCCAATGACCGAAGAGACGGAGGGATCAGCAATAACTACCTGAACAAGCACATCCAGGCGATCCGAAAGTTCACTGAGTACTTAAACCAGGTGGCAAGACTGCAGCTGGCCCAGCCGGGCCTTCGCAACGAGGAAGATGACAGCGGGCCCGTGCCGGTACTTACTCAAAAGCAGGTACAGCAGTTATTTGATGCAACAAGCAAGATTGCAGAGCGAAGGCCAAGGCTTACTGCAGCCCAGGTGGATGCCCTGCAGGCCCGGGACCGGGCGATGCTGGCAGTATATTACGGCTGCGGGCTACGGAGAAGCGAGGGGGTCAGCCTGGATGCAGGTGATATCGACTTTGACAAGGCGCTGCTTCATGTACGCAAGGGAAAGAACTTCAGGGAGCGGTTTGTTCCGGTAAGCAAGGTGAGCCTGAACTATCTTCAAACCTATGTGTATGATCACAGGGGACACCTGCTTCAGAAAAGCATGACCGATGCGCTGTTTATTACCTACCGTGGCACAAGACTGAAAGGCCAGGGCATGATCCTTCGGTTAAAACACCTGCAGCAGTTAACCGCAGATGAGGAGCTACGGGGAAAAGAGATCGGTCTGCATACCCTTCGCCACAGTATTGCCACCCATCTGTTGTCAGCCGGCATGCCGCTGGAGAGCATCTGCCGGTTCCTTGGTCACCGGAGCCTGGACTCCACGCAGATCTATACACACCTTGTCGGAATAAAACAGCAGCCTTTTAAAAATATCCCGGTCCCGGATAGAGTAAAACTCCATGAGGATGAACAGGGATAAACATATAGCCGGATTTAAATCTTATCTGAAATCAAACGCCTATGGCAAAAGAACCATCAATACCTACCTGAAGGAAATGAAGCTGTATTTTGACTGGCTTGAAAAGGAAAACATCGAGCCGGAGAACGTAGGATACAGCGATGTACTGGCCTACATGCAGCAGATTAAAAAAAAGTCAGTAAGTCAGTCAACGGTGAGTCATTACATCAATACGGTGCGTCATTATTATGAGCACCTGAAAGAAAGCGGGATCATTGCTGCGAATCCTGCAGGCAACCTCAAGGTTCATGGTGTAAGACGAAGAAAGCTGCATCATATTTTTGAATCCCATGAGCTTCATAGGATATACAACAGCTACCAGGTGGAAGGTCTGTTAGGTAAAAGAAACAAAGTGATGCTGGGCATGCTGATCTACCAGGGATTAAAGACAGAGGAGCTATCGAGGCTGGAGACGGGCCACCTTCGTGTACGGGAAGGCATCCTGGAGGTTCCGGGAAGCAGAAGGCAGAATGGCCGGACGCTGAAGCTGGAGCCCTGCCAGGTAATGGACGTATATGATTACCTTGTGACGGTAAGACCGCAGATACTCATGTGTTCCGGACAGACCACAGAAAGGTTGTTTATGGGCCTTGCCGGCAGCCGGAACCTGAGCAACCATATAAGCGGCCTGATGAGGGGGCTGCGAAAGAAATACCCGGGTCTGAAAAATACCCGTCAGATCCGGGCCAGCGTGATTGTAAAATGGCTGAAGCAGTTTAACTTAAGGCAGGTACAGTATATGGCGGGCCACCGGTACATCAGCAGCACGGAGGCCTACCGGCAAAGTGAAATGGAAGGCCTTCAGGACGAGATTAACCGCTATCATCCATTGGGATAGGAGAAATTAGGATAAGATAATTGAAACCATATTTTTGCATTTGAATAGAAAAACACAATGAGCAGCCAAGTAAGCATACCCGACGAAGTATTGATCAGCAAGATATACCTGGTACGAGGCGTCAAGATAATGCTGGATAGTGAACTGGCAGAACTATATCAGGTAGAGACAAAGAGATTGAATGAGCAGGTACGAAGGAATATTGACAGGTTCCCCGAAGACTTCATGTTCCAAATGACCAAAGAGGAATGGGAAGACTTGAAGTCGCAAAATGCGACCTCAAGAAGCTGGGGTGGTAGAAGAACGCCACCCCTGGTATTTACAGAACATGGTGTACTGATGTTATCCAGTGTTCTTAACAGTGAGAGAGCTATAGCGGTAAACATAAGGATCATGAGGATATTTACCCGGATGAAGAAAATGCTTATGACAAATCAGGAGATATTGCTCAAGGTAGAACAGATGGAAAGAAGAGTTGCCGGCCAGGATGAGATAATCCAGCATATATTTGAATACCTGAAACAACTTATTAAAGAACAGGATACTCCAAGAAAACAGATCGGTTTTAAGACAAAAAAGAAATAATCGAAGGAGCATTCTACATCAAGCCCAAGCTATATTCACATAATGTGATCTTATATAACTCCTCGGATTACAGCGGTGTGGCGAAGCCACGGATTTTACCTGCGGGTTATATAAGCACATTATGTAAAATAGCCGCTCAAAAGACCAGCGCTCCAGATACTGCTCCGATAAAAACATCAAAAAAATGCAGCAAAGATAGGCACGGATCGTCCCTAAAAAGACAAGTCCGCTTGGCTATTTACCTGTCCCGCTGCCCAGGCGGGAGCCTGCACACGAATCCAGCCGCACCGTAAACCGCTCCGCTCCCTTGCTTTTTAGTTCCGCCCGGCCAGAAGAATGGCTTTCTTTTTTTTGTTTTTCTTTTTCAGGAAATGTTTTTAATACCAGAAGGAGAAAACTAAAAGAAAAACGATGGAATTACCCTTCAAACCCCTAACTTGATGTTTTTATCCGGGCAAATGGAAGCAGCTATACAAAAAACGCAGGCATACATTTTTTGGGACTTAAAGTCAAATTATACCTATCCTGAAATTTTTGATAA